>Ga0315552_1000263_pt1 | contig 33341 bp, 44 predicted proteins | sample SalMarSW160170MG_2_FD_203102 | JGI IMG/M metagenome (GOLD analysis project Ga0315552, IMG submission 203102) | Salt marsh sediment microbial communities from the Plum Island Ecosystem LTER, Massachusetts, United States - Salt Marsh Sediment SW1601-70 ...
CCTACTGGCCAACTCTACCACCACGGCCCAGGCCGAAGCCTGGCCCGTCTGGCGTGGCCCGCGCGGCGACGGCACGTGTACGGAGCAAAACGTCCCCACTAAATGGGACCCAGCGGGCGCGCTCTGGAAGACAGAACTTCCCGGCCAAGGGCATGCGTCCCCGATCGTCTGGGGCGATCGCGTCTTGACCGTCACCGCCCTGCCTGCGACACAGCAGCGCGTGCTTCTCTGCCTGGACCGCAACACCGGAAAGATCCTCTGGCAACGGACCGTCCTGCAGGGGCCGCTGGAGAAGATCCACAAGGAGAACAGTCATGCCTCGGGTACGCCGGCCACCGATGGGGAGCGGGTCTACGTCGCCTTCCGCGTCGGCGACGACATCGTTGTGGCCGCGCATGACTTCGCCGGCGGGAAGCAGCTCTGGCTGGTCCGACCGGGGACACATACCGGCGAGTGGGGGTTCAGCAATGAGCCCGTGCTGTTCAAAGATAAGGTCATTGTCGACGGCGACAGCAAAGGCGATTCCTTCCTGATCGCTCTGGGCCGCGACGACGGAAAGACACTCTGGCGCATCAGCCGTGCTAATAAGGGAATCAGCTACAGTGCTCCACTGATCCGTGAGTTGGCCGGCCGCACTCAATTGATCCAGTGCGGCGACCGGTGCGTGGCCAGTTTCGATCCCGACACCGGCCAGCAGCTCTGGAAGGTTGACGGCCCCTCGCAGGAATTCGTCGCCACGCCGGTCTACAGCGAAAGCGCTGGACTGGTTTTCGTCAGCAGCAGTTGGCCCAAACAGATCCTGCTCGCGATCCGGCCCGATGGCAGGGGTGATGTCACGGAGACCCACATCGCCTGGCACGACACAAAGGGGGCCCCTTATGTCCCCTCCATGATCGTAGCGGACGATTTCCTGCTCAGCGTCAATAATTCCGGCGTGGCATTCTGCTATGAGGCCGCCACCGGTAAGGTACTCTGGCAGGAGAAGCTCGGGCGGCACCACGCCTCCCCCGTTCTGGTGGGTGGACAGGTCTTCTTCATCAACGACGACGGCGAGGTGAACGTGATCAAACCGGGTGTGGAGTTCGAGCGCGTCGCAAAGTATGAGCTGGGTGAGTCGTGCTATGCTTCACCGGCTATCAGCGATGGCCAGGTCTTCCTGCGCGGCTTCAAGCATCTCTTCTGCTTCGGCCGGAAAGTCAATTAGAAGCCGCCGCTCTGGTCCGAATCGTTTTTCGCAGTTCGAAGCGTAGTGGGCAGAAAGGAACCTGGATTTATCCGCCTACGGCGGATTTATCTCCAGGTCCCAATAGCGGGGGAGCGTTTCGAACCTACGACCTTGCTCTCAAAGTCTCTGGAATACGGTCAAGCAAGACGGTAAAACCTACCATTATTTGCAGATATTGCAATCCTTTCGCCACAAGGGGCGAACGAAATCTACCACATATCTAAAGGACTACACGAACCGGTCAAAACAGTGTATAATTATTGAAAAGTTGAACATTGGAACAGGTTTCTACATTGGTATCAAAGAACTGGGCATGAAATTTCAGTCGATGCAGTTAAATAGCCAGCAACAAAAAGCTGCCGAATATGATGGTGGTCATGTATTAGTCCTTGCCGGGGCAGGGACAGGGAAAACACGAACGATTATTGCCAGGACAGCTCATTTGATCCGAAATTCGGTTTCTCCCAAACGTATTTTACTACTTACCTTCACTCGTCGGGCAGCCGGGGAGATGACCAGCCGGCTCAAGCACCTTGTTGGCAAGACCAGCCAAGGTATGCTGGCTGGTACTTTTCACCATTTCTGCCTTTATACTATGCGTAGACACCCCAAGTGGTTCGATATCGAAAATGCTACTGTTATTGATCGTGATGATCAGGTTCAACTCATGAAGCTGGCCCGCAGTGATTTCCTCGAAAGGCAAAAGGACTCTACCAAAACCAGTAAGAAGAAGAAAAAGGCGGATTTACCCAGAGCGAGCACACTGGTCAATTTATATTCCTATGCTCGTAATACCAACCGTCCTGTTCGTACCTACCTTGAAGAATTTGCTGAACTTGATGAAGCAGGAATTGAGAAAGTGCTACAAATCTTTACCGCATACGAGAACCGCAAAGTCTTCAACCGCTATCTTGACTATGATGATATTCTCCGGCGTTTTGCGAAACGGCTGCATGAAGTAGAGAAGATTCGCAATCATCTCCGCAGCTTGTATGATCACATTCTGGTCGATGAGATGCAGGATACCAATCCACTGCAATGGCTGATCCTCGACGGTTTACGCGATCCTGCCAAACTTTTCTGCGTTGGTGATGATGCCCAGAGTATTTATGCTTTTCGCGGTGCTGATTTTCAGAATGTTCATTCGTTCATAAAACGCATACCAGGCTCGACGGTTTTGAGGCTCGAGCAGAACTATCGCTCAATGCAAGAGATTCTCGATGTGTCAAATTGGCTGTTGAGTCGATCGCCGCTCAAGTATGGTAAGAAACTCACCGCTCATCGTGGAAAAGGTACCAAGCCGCAACTTATTGACTTCCACGACGATTTTGATGAGGCCGAGTGGGTCGCTGAGGATCTGGTTGAGCGACACGAAGCTGGCTCTGCCTGGCAGGAACATATGATCCTAACACGCACAGCGTGGGGCGCCCGTGCTCTCGAAGCAGCGTTGGTGGAGCGAAAAATCCCCTACGTCTTTATTGGTGGCACTCAGCTTATGCAATCTGCTCACGTCAAAGATTTGTTGTGCCTGATTCGGGCTGCGGCCAGCCATTACGATGAACTGGCCTGGATGCGATACCTTACTCTATACCGGGGCATTGGCAGTGTTACTGCCGGACGCTTAATTGCTCATATGCAGAAAGCCCCCACCATCAACGATGCACTATCCGCCTTGGCCGAAAATGTACCCAAGCAGCCCAAGATTGTCCAAGGCCCTCGATCGATTCTTAAGAACTGGAAACGGCCTTCAATGGCCCTGCGTGCGGGAGCTTCGTTTCTCGAACCTATGCTCTCTGAAATTTATGAACGGTGGGATGCCCGCAAGAAAGATTTTGACCTTCTGATACGCCTTGCTGAAAACCATCATGACCTGATAGACTTTTTGGAGACTTACGCTTTGAATCCCATATCAACCACAGAAGCAAGCCGTCCTGAACAAGATGACGTCGTTACTGTCATCACGGTTCACAGTGCCAAAGGCACAGAAGCCTCAGTCTGCTATCTCATACGTGTCCAGCCCGGTGTGTATCCTCATGTACGCAGCCTCGGCAACGAGGATGCAGAGGAAGAAGAACGCCGTATTCTCTATGTAGCAATGACGCGGAGCAAAGATGAATTGATTCTCACCCGCACCTGTTCCTATTATGGCCAAAGGGTTTTCTATGGCGGGGCTGTAGGCGATAGCAGCCCCAATGGAACTGTCTACTTCCTTGATACATTGCCGGATAAATTGGTTGATATTAGAGCCGAAGGATTCGAACTCAATGAGTTTGCCGAGATACAACCATGGGGCCGCGACTTAGTCCCTTCTTAAATCTCTGTTACAATCAGCCGCCATGCTCCCTGCTTGCTACTGGCCGGCACACGATTAATCACCGTATACGCTGCCTCGGGAGTCAAGAAATCCTCTTTGTCGGGAAAATCACAAACTTTCTTGTTAGGGATTCCCAAGCCCAATATCCTGACGAACCTACGACCACCCCGTATTAGCTCTTCATGACCTAAGTGCGGTCCAAAAACTACAATTTGGGTAACCGCCGTGAAGAGTGCCGCAGCAGCTTTCGGCACTGGTCAACACTAAGAGACGTCAAAGGCCAGAATCGAAGGACTTGAACCGTCGGGTCTGAATTTTGTCTCCAGGGGTCTAGCTCAGCAGGAACCATCGATGAGAGAATCAAAGAGGGGAGCTCGGGTCCTTGGCGGGGGTTCCGGGAGTGGTCTTGGTTCGGCGCTCCCCTCAAATCAAACCCTCGAAGGTCGGCGATCGCAGATGACCCATTTCCGTTAGCCCGAAGTAGCGAACTCTGCACCGCCAGCCGGGCAATCGGCATATAGAGCCGGAAGGACAATCCACCGGCTCTTGCGGCTTTGGTGCTTTCGTCAATTCCCTAAAGAAATCCTGCCGTTGCCTTCTGGTAAGACCGCTGCCGACCTTGCCCTTATAAACCAGCCTGCCCTGAACCCTATCGCCCAGCAGCAGCACACTTACGGCCTTTTCACCCCGCATCGGAACACAACCGATAACCTCAAAGTCGGTGGTATGAGCGACCTTGATCTTGAGCCAGTCACTTGAACGTTTGCCAATAAGATAAGGGCTGTCTATACGCTTGGCCATCATCCCTTCCAGCCTGTGCCTCGCAACACCGGCAAAGAACTCCATACCATGCCCGACTACGTAGTCGGCTGCGATCAGAAGCGGATGGCTGAGTCTGCTCACCAGATCAATTAGCCGCTGGCGTCGTTCGGTCAGCGGCTGGCTTGTAATCCGTTGTCCTCTGACATAGAGAAGGTCAAACGCCATCAGCCTGACCGCGTAGGGTACATTTATTCATGCGCGGATCGGGAAGTTGAATCAACCTTTGCCAAATCAATCGTTTATGTTATCCTCTGAGCCTTTGATATTCAAGTGGTGCTCGGAGGATGTTGATGCCCATGGAAATGCCTTCTGATCAGCCAGCCAAATGGTTGGGTACGCCAGTGATTGCCACGATTGCTCGGCTATTATGCGGAGAACTCGCCCTGCAGAACGAGTATCTGCGCTTGGAAAACAAGATTCTCAAATCCAAGATCAAGGGTCGGATTCGATTCACAGATGATGAGCGAAGATCCTTGGTGGAAGCGGCTCTGGCAATGGGCAAACGACTCATGGAATCCGTGGTCAATATCGTCAAACCCGCAACGCTTCTGGCTTGGCAGCGCCGTTTGGAAAAGGAGAAGTGGGACTATTCAAAGAAGAGGGAACGTAGACCGGGAAGACCGAGAACCCCTGCGAATATCGAAGCCCTGATTTGTCAGTTGGCCCGAGAGAATATCTGGGGCTACAAGAAAATCCAAGGCGAACTCAATAAGCTGGGCACTGAGATCTCCAAAACCTCTGTGGCCAATATCCTTCGACGAAACGGTTTGCCTCCATCGCCTGATCGCAAAGGCTTGACTTGGCGGGAGTTCCTTTCTCGACACGCGGAGGTCTTTCTCTGCGCAGATCTACTCACGAAGGAGATATGGACTTTCAATGGTCTGCAGCGGGCGTTCGTATTCTTCGTTCTGCACCTGCACACACGTCGGATCTTGCTTGTTCAAGCTACATTCTCACCCAACAGCAGATGGCTGAAACAACAGGCCCGTCATGTTCTCTGGGAATGCCAAGACAGAGGAATCAAGGCTCGCTTTTTCCTTCATGACAATGATGCTTGCTATTCTGAAGGTTTTGATGGCTTGCTGAAAAACGCAGGACTCGAGCCTGTCAAAACTCCGTATCAAGCTCCCAACGCCAATGCGTTTGCCGAACGCTGGATTCGAAGTCTTCGCGAGGAATGCCTTAACCATTTGGTCATCTTGGGCCTGAATAGACTGCAGTATGTGCTCGACGAATACAAGGACTTCTTCAACTTCCACAGGCCACATCAGGGGATCGAAAATAGAATCCCAGGCCAAATCAGCCATGGGGCACACAGTAAAGATGAGACAGCCAGCAATAAACACTCGCAACATGGTAACATTCAATGCCACCAATTCCTTGGTGGATTATTGAAATCCTATTTCTGTAAAGCCGCCTGATTGCCGGATTCCACATCTGATAAACCTTTCCATACCTTATGTTTGGAATGGGGCTCCCTTCCGCCAATCATCCTATCGGCATAACTTGGATGATGAGAATCCTGTCAAAAGAAGAAATCCAATCACGCCATCCAATTTTCGCCAAGCTATTCGACTCCAGACAACATAACTGCGACAATCCCATCAGTGCAACTGTGTGAATACGAATATTTGTACCTTACGGGATTGTAAATCATGTTCTAAATTGGGTAAATGAAAATTAGGTAGCGTCCGGTGGTTAGTATATTTTGGAGGATGGTAGTCAGAGGCCAGAACTTGATAAGTGTAATCAGTATACTTTAGCTAGGCTTGAAAGGTTCGGAGATGGTGTGAATTCTAAACCTTTGTATTCCACCGACTGTTTTCTTCCTGTACGCCTCTTCTCGCATCGGTAGTCCGGGTGACTACAGCAGTCCTATTGCCTTTCACAGATGTGGATTGCTACCAGCTTTTCCACATAGCCTCAACGTCCCTTTGGAAGCAGTTTACAGTGATTTGCTCGTCGTATCGAAAGTGTTTTTTGCTCTTAGTTTTTCATCAGCGGACTAACAATCCGATGCTCGAAAGTCACAACCTATCTTAGCGACAATCCTATCTGCTTGTCTTAGCTTTTTTACCATCAGTTCCGGACTGTGAATTTTTCTTTTCATAAGAGCATCCTTTCCTTAAAAAACCACTGAGTTACCTTTGGTATAAATTATCGGATACTCTCTAATCAGCAATGGTACAGTTTTCGGGGGTCACGCCAAGTTGCAGGCAGCTTTCAGGTTATTTCTGAAACAAGATATCTGCCCACTTTGTCAAATTGTTTGCGGTACTTACTATGAAAGGGCAGCAATCTTTGATATGTTTTTACCTTAACTGCGTCTTTTATTTCTCTAACTTGGATGGTTTTAGGAAGTCTTTTCTTTATTTTGTGGAAGGCGCCAATAAACAAGATGCCTTTTTCATCGCGTCCGAGCGTCTCATCTATTCTTTTGGCAATGAAGGCGTCTCTTTTGTTCAAGAGTATGGTTTTTACCAGCTTATATTTTATAAATGCAATTATTTTTCGTTTGATTGATCTGGCCTGCGTTATTGCATGTAATCTGTCATATTCTTTTTTCACCAGGTTGAAATCCTCTGTCTTTACCAAAACGGCTCCTCGGTCGAGAAGTTTTAGTATTAGCTGGTAATTTTTGCTTCCTGCTTTAGCGGTGTCCTCTGCTATCTTTTTCCCCACTTCGTCTTCGGCAACCATTCCATCCTGGTATATTTTCACTCCCTTGACGTCCATAGAATCGAAATAGTCTGATATGACATTCCAAAAGCCTTCAACCGTTCTTTTGTGCTTTTCCCAAAGCTCTTGTCCTAAACCAGCAACGCCTCTTTTGGTTACTTCTTTTGCAATAGAGCCCAGATCGGCACTGGAATGTATAACAGGGACATAAAACAATGCTCTCATAGGAATTCCTTACGCGATTGTTTCGGCACGCTCTAATCTTTTTTTGAGTTCTTCGTTGCGTTCCAACTTTCTTTTAAGCTCTTTATTTTCCTGTTCGATGTCTGCTTTCTTTGCTTTTGTCGAAAGGTATGAGTCCTGCTGCCACCAATTTATGCCCATCTCCAACGCTTTATCCACAGAGGCAACCAAGAGCCTTATCTTGATATTAAGCAGTTCAATATCCGCAAGTTGAATTCTGATATCTCCGGCAATAACAATGCCTTTATCCAATACTCTTTCCAAAATATCGGCAAGGCTTGTAGCATCAGTTGGATGTATCATTTTTTGTTCAGCCATTGGCTTGCTCCCTTATATAATCATGCTAATTTTTTAGCCTTTATGATCAAGTCGGTGGTCTTTTTACGCACATTTGCAATAAAACGGCAGTTACTGCAATCTGTACTTTCCTCATTATAATCCGGGCAAGTAAGAAGAACATTTAGTTCTTTTTGAAGTTCTTCAGCAAATTCGGCTTTCTCTAATACCCCTTTGGCACTATTTATTTTAGCAGTAATGTCCTCAATCACCGGTTCCTGCTTTTGAAGTATTGGGCAGTTTATTTTTGCACTTTCTTTAGACATTGATTCTCCTACATCAAATCTCCTAAAGGCCCAAGATTCAGGTTTAGCTCTTCGTCTTTGAGACCAAATATTTCTTTCAACTCATCCATTTTTTTTTCCAATTTCATCAAGGTTTCACCCACGTTTTCTATCTGCTCGTCAGAAAGTGAGCCTGCCTCCACCCTCCTCATTGCCTGTTTTTCCAGCAGCTTTTTTATCAACTCTATGAGTGTAAGCACCAGCTTGGCCAACCCTTTTTCTACTGTTTTAGGATTAGCATCAATTTTTTTAGGCAGACAGTTCTGCGTCTTTTCTATTTCTTCGATAAATTCTTCAGGTGACTCTGTTTCGACTGTCGTGTTTGCTATCATATACTATCAGCTCCTACTAACATTCGGTTCTGTGTTACTTTGTCAAGGAGGTCGGTTTGTTGAGAATCTGTAAGAATCCCGGACTTTTTCGATAAAACAATAAAGTTATATGCAGGCCAGGGACCGCTAAACAGATATTTGAAATCAGGTCGAGCACTTTTTATATGCTCAAAAGCTTCTCTGAAATTAATTTCCTGGGATTTTTCAAGTAAATAAACCGCATCCAAAAGAAGATTCTCAGTCTTGAGTTTTCCGAGTTTCTTTTCGGCTGCGAACTTGCTGAAAAATATATCTATAACTCTAATGAATTTATCAGCCTTTGCCCGGAATTCTTTGTCTATCTTGTATTTTTCAAACTTTTCCGTCATAAACTTCCTGCCCTGTAAGCTGTCTGGCTCTAATTTTTTCTGTTTACCCTTCTTAAGAGCTTTGATAATGTTTTCTCTTATCTTCTCTGCAGCCCAGATGACCTTTATACCAAACTCGAGTTTATTATGGAGTCTATCCAGATTATCTTTAAAATCGTTATAGTAGCTCTGCATCATTAAAAGCAGGTTATCTCTGTCTTCAATAACAGTCTGAAACCTAACGGGCAAAACGGTGAAATTTTCCATAAGTTTTTCTATAACAGCCTCGTGTTCTAATACTGCACCTTTAGTTACTTTTTGAATCGGCTGGTTGATTTCACTAACGACTGCTCCTATGTCACAGTATGGAATGTTGTAGACGCCAGAGCCTTCTAACCCGTAAATTGATTCTTTTACCTGTTCGCTGGAATCTATTATGCCATATAAATATAGTTTCATTTTTATCTTGCCTCCTGCACAGGGCTGGTAAACGGCGAACCTCTTAGCTTTTCGACGGTCTCCACCGAGCTGAGCAAAACCTTCAGTCCTAAGTATATAAGGTCTACATCTGCGACGGAGATTACCATATCTCCTGATATAACTACACCCTTATCAAGGACTCTGTCCAGAATCTCCAAAAGGGTTACTTCTTTCGACTTTGCGACAACACTATTCATTATGTCTTTTTTCACTTGAAAGCCCGCAGAAATTATATGGTGGCCACGGGCCGGTACAATCGATATAAAATCCTTTGCCTTCGTAGCGCATTTTCAGTGTATTAATCATATTTTTGAAATCATCCACTTCATCTTTATCAATCAGAAAGGCAGAGTTTAGAACCATATCATCCTCTCTCTCGGTTACTTCTTTCGGCAACAGTCTGTTTATGCGTGCATCAAAGCTCAGCTCTTCCAATAGCTCAAAGCTTTCCTGGCCGCATTCGTTAATTTTTTCGTTCAGCATTTTTTCTATAAGCTCATCTTTTTTCTTCTTAAGAAAATAGCTCTTGCCCACCGAGGTTGATTTGATTTCGTCCTCAATTTTTAGGATTTCTGAATCATCGTTCCCAAGATTAGCTTTTAGCTTTTGCTGGTTGCAATAAATCTTAAGGCCCCATTCCTGTTTGTATGCTAATTTTCTTAAAATTGTCTTAAACTCTTGGCCGTATTGTTCAAGCAGTGCCTTGAGACTAGCATCTGTATTAAACAGAGTTCCAAACTTAAAGGGAATCACATCCGTACCAGCCATGACCTGTTCTATAATTTTTTCATGCATACTCACTTTTGCTTTAATCCACTCCATGTCAGCCATATTTCTTTTCAGGCCTTCCTCGCCGAATTCCTGCTGGTCAACCTTGCCAACTACCGCGTAGAGACCATTATGGCAAATCGAATAGAGGTTATTCTCCGAGCACTCTATTTGATTTACTTTTAGCTCGCTATCTGTAACACAATACAAATAGATAAGCTGTCCGTTTTCTGTCATCGCTTTAGCCCTTGATAAATTAACTTGTTGCCAAAGTGTGGCCTTGACGTTCGTAGGATTCAACATCCATATTATTATTCAACCTGACTTCATAGATGTTTCTATCCCGCACCTTCGTAGGCAGCCCAAGAGACTTCAAAAAAGAATTCTCCTCATAGACTTCTGCTTCCATGTGCCATTGGTTGTCAACTTTCGTTGCTCCGATTACCTTAACGTCATTTGCATCAAGAACCCTTTGTAAAAATTCAACAACTATGCCTTTAGCTTCTTTTATACCGGTCATTTTTTATGTCTCCTTTTCCTGGGAATTTGTAATAGCATCCAGATGATCTAAAAGTTCTTTTTCCTTTTGGTCGTATTCGGCCTGACTTATTTCATCCAGTTCAAACTGCAGCTGCAATCGCATAAGTTCTTCTTTGATGCGTCCTTTATCAGACAACTCTTTTTCAGCCATATCGCTAAGTTTCTGGCCCATCCATATCACTCCCTTTAACGGTGCAAGTAATATGCTGTCGAGTAAAAACACTTTCAGTAATCCTCAGTATTAATGCTAATATTTACAAAGTTAAACGGCGGCAGTGTCCCCACATACTTAAATCTAATTTTTTCGCCATATTTGTCCACAAGTCCTTCAACCTCCCAGTCAAACTCTGGCTCTTTCTCTTTGTGGACTAGAAAGGCTGCATTAACAATCATCAGCTCACCATAAGTATCATTGGCTTTCACCTCTTCAGCCAGAGGCTGCAGGATACCCAGTATCTCATCTTTATGTTTTGCTTTTTCTCTCTCTAAGGCCTGCTCTACCATCTCTCCTATCTGCATCAGTTGAAACTGCGTCTTTTCAGACTGATGCGCCGCGACTTGTTCTTTGAGTACCCTTATATTTTCATACTTTTCCAGGATGTCCTTATAAATAACATCCTCATTAAACATTGCTTTTAGGTTCAGTTCTTTTTTGCCTTCAATCTTATTTAACAAGGTTTTAAATCTATCATGCTCTTTTTCTAAAATCCTTTTTACCTTCCCTTCATCTTCTTCATCTTCGGCAATTGTGCCAAAGCGAACGGGCAACACGGTGTGCTCCTTCATCACCTCCTCAATTGCTTTTTCATGGGCGAGCATATTTTCCCTTCGGGCAGAGTATCTTCTGATCGGGGAATTACTTACCACAGCAGCTATATCATCGAAACAAACGGTATACAGCTCATCGCCTCTTCCCCCAATTCCCAATGCTCCAAAAGACTGAGGTTGATTTGAGTCCATCACACAATATATGTATTTGCCTTCCTTTGTTGCTACATCCATCTCTATTTTTCCCATTCTTCCGGATAAATGACAATATTAACAAAGTTAAATACTGGCAATGGCCCTGCATACATAAACTTTACTCTGTCTTTATACTCATCCCCCAAGTCTTCCATAATATTGTCAAATTCTTTCTCTCTTCCCTTATCCACCAGAAAAGCTGCGTTCATAAACATCTCATCGCTGATGGTATCATTGAGTTTTTGTTCGTAAGATGTTCTCCTGAGCCTATCCACAATTTCCCCAGCTTGTTTTTCCTTCTTATCATCCAATGCTTTCTTTACCATTCGCCCAAGGCCCGTTTTTGACTGTATATCGTTGCTGTTCCTTTCTGCTAAGGCCTCTTTTAAACTCTTTATTGTCTCATTTTCCTCTACAATTTCATTGAAAATAACGTCCATATCTTTCCATATACCTTTGACGCCCAATTCTATTTTGTGATCCATATCTCTTAAAGCCGTCTTGAATTCTCTGTATCTTCTATCCAGCAGGTTTCTTACCTCTTCAGCACTGGTGGCGATGGTGCCGAATCTAACCGGAAGCACGCTATCAAACTCGGCCATCACCTTTTCGGTTAGCTTCTGATGAGTTAACATATTTTCTTTTTTTGCGGTAATTTTGGTTATGGGATAGTTGCTTACTACCATACTCAGATCGTCATAGCCAATAGTTAAAACTTCGTTGTCATCGATACCAATGGAGCCAAAATTCCGCTCCTGCTTAGTCTCAATAATGCAATAAATATATTTTCCTTCTTTTTTCATATCATCCCATAGTCGTAACTAGTAAAGCGTTCTCTTCGAAAGCTTCTTCGTTGAGATAGCAGCCTTCATTGCTCTGGTCTTGATTAGATGCTCGGTAGTAATCAAGGAGTATCTTGTAGGCCCTGGTCATCTCGTCAAATTTCTGCTCTATATTAGGCGTATTCGGGTTTTTATCCGGGTGGCAAGTTAATGCCGATCTGCGATGAGCTTTTTTGATTTCATTAGCGGTTATAACATCGTTTTCAAGCCCCAACTTTTTCTTTGCCCAGTCGATTTCCTCAAACTGTGGTTTCTTAACTTCGAGGGTATAAAAACTATATGGCGGTAGTGGGCCTACGCAACTAAAGTTCAGTTTATCTTCAAATTCATCATTTACCTGCTCTACTTGCCATTCAAATCCCTCTTGCCTGTTGTGGTCTATAAGAAACGCACCGTTAAATACCATCTTGTCATCCATGAGATCATGTACCTTAGAATTTTGAGCTATTTCGCTTAAGACTGCCTGTATCCTGCTGGCAAGTATCTCTTTTTTCTTATCTAAATGCTTCTTGACCAGCACGCCGACTTTCATCTGGTCATCTATGGTAACGCCACCTTCCTTGTTTAACAGTGACTGCTTAAGCTGCCTTATTTCCTCTTCCTCGGAGATTTCCTGCAGGAAAGATTTAAAATCGTTTAGCGTTGCCGCTACATCAATCTCTAGGCTATTTTTTGCTCGTTCAAGAATGTCTTTGATCGTTTTATATCCTTTGGACAGAATGAGTTTTACTTCTTCGTCACTGCTGGCAAAAGTTCCCAGTCTCATAGGAATAATGCTGTGTTTGGTCATTACCTTTTCGATTAACTGCTGATGGCTGACGAGCAATCTTCCCAAAGTATCCTTTGGCATATGGCTGAAATCGATAATTTTTGAATTTTTTACTACTGCAGATATATCTTGAAAGGAAATGGTATATGCCTGGTTGGAAATTCCGCTGCTATCGGCAACTTCAGTGGTGTTTCTAAAGGGGTAGATATCCTCGAAGCTTGCAATCTCGTCCAGATCAAAAAACTCTTTGGTGCTTGAGCTTATGACACCGTAAATATATTTGCCTATCTTACTCATAGCAAACCCTTTCTTTTTTAGGGAAGGGTTTGTCGGTCCCTTCCCTAAGACCTGCTGTCATAATCCACTGAAAGCAAAGATTAACCCATCTCCTCAATTTAAACCGCCTTCTTCAGAACATTCTGTTTGCTCCTGGGTGTTATCCTCGGGTTTCTCTTCCTGTTGAGACGCAGATTCTTCTTTTTTCCCGCACTTACGTTTAAACAGGTCTTTGGCTTTTTCAACAATGGCCAGCATTTTAGCCCCCATTATTTTTACTTGCCGTTTTGTTCTTTCAGCATTTTAATAGCCTCGTCAAAATGCTGTTTCGAAACTTTCAGTTCTCCGTCGGCACTTATTTCCTTTTTTGCAGGATTACGCTCGATATATTCTCGTACTGCAAACATAGAGGCCTTGCGACAGACAAATTCGATGTCTGAGCCGGTTTTGCCCTCGACCTCTTTAGCCAATTTCTTCAAATCAACATCTTTATTGAGAGGCTTATTCTTAGTGTGTATTCTGAAAATCTCTTCTCGGGTTTGCTCATCAGGCACATGCAACTCGAACAAGAGGTCGAATCTGCCGCTTCTTAAGACGGCAGGGTCGACTAAATCCAGTCTATTAGTTGCAGCTAACACGACAACTCCCTTGAGTTCCTCAATCCCATCCATCTCGGTCAAGAATTGACTTATTACTCTTTCTGTTACATGAGCATCTGTAGAACTTGAGCCCCTTCTTGGTATAAGACTATCTATCTCATCCAGAAAAAGTATTGTTGGAGCTGCGTGCTTTGCCTTCCTGAATGTCTCCCTTACTCCACGCTCCGATTCTCCCACATACCGACTGATAAGCTGCGGTCCTTTGATAGAAATAAAATTAACACCGCTTTCATTAGCCACGGCCTTGGCCAAAAGTGTCTTGCCCGTTCCAGGCTTGCCATAGAGCAAAATCCCTTTAGATGGATTAGTGCCGGCTTTCTTGAAGACATCCGGATATTTGAGCGGCCATTCTATGGCCTCTTTGAGTTCCTGCTTGATATTATCAAGGCCTCCCACATCAGACCACTTTACGTCCGGGACCTCCACGAAGACCTCTCTTATTGCAGATGGCTCGATTTCTTTCAGTGCCTCAAGGAAATTGTCCATCGTTATTTCTAATTCGAGCAAGGCCTCATAAGGAATGTCCGACAACTCAAAATCAATCTTCGGCAGAATCTTCCTAAGGGCTGACATAGCTGCTTCTCTGGCCAGAGCCTCCAGGTCAGCTCCTACGAATCCATGAGTGATTTCAGCTAATTTTTCCAGGCTGACATCATTTGCCAACGGCATACCTCTTGTATGGATTTCTAAGATTTCCAATCGGCCGTTTTTGTCGGGTATCGGGATAGAGACTTCTCTGTCGAAACGTCCAGGCCTTCGCAAAGCTGGGTCTATAGTATTGGGGATATTTGTCGCACCGATTACTATGACGTGACCTCTGGACTCCAGGCCATCCAACAAGGCCAAAAGCTGAGCTACGACACGTCTTTCGACTTGTTTTTCACTTCCCATATCTTCCCGCTTGGGGGCTATGGCATCTATCTCATCAATAAAGATTATGGCAGGGGCATGTTTCTGGGCACTCTCGAAAACACTGCGTAGTCGACCCTCAGATTCACCGTAAAATTTACCCATAACCTCCGGACCGCTTATGCTGATAAAATATGCATCTGTTTCGTTAGCTACGGCCCGGGCAGTTAGAGTCTTACCCGTCCCAGGTGGGCCATACATAAAGACCCCCTTAGGTGCTTCGATGCCAAGCCTGTCAAAAACCTCAGGATACTTCAAAGGCAGTTCAATCATCTCTCTGATTCTTTGGACCTGGGTACTAAGCCCTCCAATATCTTCATACGATATTTTAGCTTTCTCAATTTTACCCTCCTTGGACTTTACCCTTATTAGGGTTGTAGAGCTGACCGATACCACACCATCCGGCACTGTGTCTTCCACTATAAAGTCGCAGGTTTTTGTGCCAAATAATCTGGCTCTTACTTTATCGCCGCTGGTTAACGGCAAACCTTCTATGAGAGAGCTGATGTATTTAGCATCTTTATCCTTTTGAAGTGCTCCAGCCGCGCTTAAAGGAGATAGTGTAATCTTTCTGGCAGGTTTGCTTTCGACCTTTTGGACTGTTACCTTTTCATCAAGACCAACTTTAGCGTTTTCTCTTATAATGCCGTCTATCTGAATAATCTTTTTCCCTCTGTCCTCAGCATAGCAGGGCATCACCTTGGCAGCGGTTTTCCTTTTGCCTTCTATTTCTACTATCTGGCCCACTTCAAGTTCCAGGCCCTTCATATCTTCAGGGTCAATCCTGGCGATAGCCCTGCCCACATCCTTAGCTAATGCCTCCTTTACTTTAAATTGCTTCATGCCGTCTGCCTTTCTTTTGTTTCTAATTGAACAATTGCATTTTAAAATCCAGCAATGTCTTCAGCCCTTTGATTTCGTGGGGAGACGAGGGGATAATTGTTATTTTTAAGCCATTAAATTTTCCTCTTATGAGGTTTATATACCTATCCTGTTCTTTTCTTTTTTCCCTGCAAAACTTACAGCCATCTGATTGGACAACGTTGTTTATCACCATTTGTCTGACCTTAATGCCAAATTTACCCAAATTGCTTATTAACCTGGTAGTTTCCAAAACAGCCATATCTTCAGGAATTGTGACTGCTATAAACTCGCATCTATTTTGTTCACGCAGCAAATCCTCTATTCTTTTCACGGTTTTCTTCATAGATAAGAGAAAGTCATCGCCATGGTCGCCGGCATACTCGCCGGCAAATCTCTCAACCATATATCTGTACTTCCATCTCATCTTTGCCATTACCTTAATCCAGTCATCCAGCAGCTTAGGTGAACTTAGGAGCCTTAATGCATGACCGGTAGGGGCGGTATCAACGATGTATTTATCGAACTTTGCCTCGTCTATCAGGTCAATCACTGTCTTAAAACCCATTACCTCATCCATACCGGGGATAGGTAAGGCAAAGACCGAATCAATGTCTTCAGCATCCAGGTTGGTGCTGGTTTCCACGATTTTCTTTATCTCATCTTCGTGTTCTGTTTTAAATTTTAAAAGAGTGTTTTCTGCGTTTACTTCAAGAGCACTTAAATTTTTAACTCCCTTTACTTTTCTTGGCTCATCACCAAGTTTCTGTCCCAAACTATCAGCAAGTGAATGTGCTGGATCGGTTGAAAGAATCAGTGTCTTAAAATCTTCTGCCAAATGCAAACCTGTAGCACATGCACAAGTTGTCTTTCCTACACCTCCTTTGCCACCGAACAAGATTAACTTCAGTGAAGTTTCTTTTAGCCCTTTTAATCCCATTCACCCTGTTAGAAATCCTAAAAAAGATTTTTAATCCGTTCTCTACTACAGTTTTTGAATCATATAACCCCGTTAATCTATATTTCTAACTGGGTTCACTTTTTTACCTTGATTTCTAAAATGCCGTTGTTGTAAGAGGAGACAAGCATATCTGCCTGTACCTTTGCCGGAAGCAAAACTTCTTTGTGGTATTTCCTGTCTCCTGTTTGTGCTGAGATATCGAGAATGTCTTCTTTCAGATCTAACTTTATATCAGTTTCGTTAACACCTGGCATTTCGGCATAGATTCGAATCTCTTCGTCCTCATCAAAGATATCTGTGAGAGGCTCTCTTTCTTCCTCAACTTTAGGACCTTCAGGGGTCTTCTTGACATTTCCAAACGACTCAACTACGGGCTTGCCGCCTACCGCCGTTTTTATGGAAACCCCAAACACCCCTTTCATGCCTTCTTTGACGTTACTGAAGTCAACCTCGCCTTCTTTATTGATTTCGCCGCCCGCTTCTTTCAACTTGCTGGCTAAATCAACCAGGTTTCCAATACCATCCAACAGTCCTCCAAGACCAAGGCTTAATTTACCTATGCCGAAATCGATATTCAGCCCTTCATCTTTTTTACTTTTATCTTTAGCCATACTCTTGTTCCTTTAATAGCTCTTAATTATTGATCAAATCACACACCATTGGTCAGATGCCTGTTATCACTCAATAGCTTACAGTCAGCGTTTTTAACGGCTTTTGAGGTGTGTTTTCATGGTCTTTGTTTCTTTGCTGCTCGTACGTTTGTTTTTGCAATTTCTCGACTTGTTCACTGACATCGGCCAGGCTCCGCATGACCGTACTTCTTCTTTTATTCAGGGCAGCAAGCTCCTTTTCTAACCTACTTTTTTCCATTCCGAGCACGTATAAATCCAGGTGAGCTGGTCTTTTAATCTTGGGAATAGATGTTGCACCAATGGAACGCACGCTTTTTATGTCGCTAAGGTTTGGTAATTGCTGTATGGTTTTCATTTAATGTGCCTCCATTTTATACTTCAATCAGACTTTTTTCTTTCTGTTTATTTTCTTGCTCAATTTTGCTCTGAGCATCGGTTATGGCAAAATCATCTTCGCCGGACTTATCGGTAGAATTAGTTGTTTCGCCTATGCCAAGCTCTTTTGCTACAAGCCCTCTTACGATTTGTTTAACTCTGTTTTGATTTGTTTTTGAGCCGACCCGGCTTGTTTCCGATGCCAGAATATCCTGGCACATCTGCATAAAGACATTATTTGCTCTTGAAGGTGTTAATTTTCGCACTTTGAGAGTCTTAGCAATCATAATGCACCCGCGAACAGTGGGAGCAAACTCACACTTTCCGGATTCCCTCAACCCCCTTACAATGTTCACTATTATCTGAGAGTCTTGCTTGGACAGCTTGGCTTTGGCCAAGGTTATAGCCAACTCAGTATCATAGTCAAAGTGATCGAGGTCCATTGTTATCATCCTGTCCCTTAAAGCATCCTGGCTTCTGTGCACGCCGGCATACTCCTCTGGATTCGATGTAAAAATTGCGGTAAAATTTGGATGAACCTTTAAGTAGGGTTCTTCACCGTCTCTTGCCGCTGGCAGGTCCATCATTTTTTCCTGTAAGATTGATAACAGAATATTATTTGCCTCAGGACGGGAACGTGTAAACTCGTCGTAAACAAGTGTAAAACCATACTTACAAGCGATGGTCAGACGATTATCCACCCATCGTTTGACCATATCCTCTTCTGTCTTTAGAACTCTCGAAATAAAGCGATCCACCACCTTCCTGATACGATATCCGTGCTCACCGCCTATTAAATCAGAAGTGGTGAACTCTTCGTCTCCGTGAATCATTTCCACTGGCCTTGCTATCTTACTTGCCAGGTGCATAGCCAGTGTTGTTTTGCCCGTCCCAGAGGGCCCTCTTAAATGAACCGGAAAGCCTGCTCTAATATAACAAAGAGCCCTGTCAGTCAGATCTTTTACATAGCTTGTTTCCACAAAGTCCGGAAGAGCATTTGGCTCTAATACTGTCGTCATCTCATCAATCATTTTGATAGACCTCCTTGCATAGATTTTTCTTAACTGCTATTTTCCTAATAAAACCTTTGCCGCCACAGTTGCTGCAGGGCAGGTTTTCGCTTACTTTGTGGCCTTTGCCCTCACACTCAGGACATTGCTCATCAGTGCCCTTGTTATGTGTGACACTGCCCTTACCTTCGCACACAGAGCAGGTTATTCGCGTATGAGGGTGAATACCTGTGCCTTTACAGAATGCACATTCAATCGCAGGGTCCTCTACGTAGACTTTACCGGTACCACTACAAACTTGACAGAAGGCAAGCTCAGACAATAGATCGAAAGGGTCTTTACCTGTCCCTTTACAAAAAGCACATGCTATCCAGCTCATAACCTATCCCATCCTTGAATTCGTATTCGCACTTACCTATCCTTTACTGCCAACAACCGTTTAGCTTCAGATAAGCTTTTCGATGTCTCTTAAACACCAACTTTGGCTTTTTGCCTATTGCTTTTACTTTTCGCTGCGGTTTTCTTTTTGCCCTGAGCTCTGGTCTTGCCTGTTGCCTGCTTAACTGTCGTTGTTTTTTCTCTGGCATCAATCTTTGGCATCATAAAACCGGCTTTTCTTGCCCTGGCTAAAGTTGCTGACATATTTTTCCATGCTTTCTTTGCCTGAGCCATACCAGCACCGAATTCGCCAACAAGCTTGTCAGCCTCACCCAGAATTCGTTCAACCTCTGCCTGTATATCCTTTATTTCCATGGTGAGCTTAGCCTTGGTTTCCTTGGACATATGCTTGTGGTCCTTTTGGAAACTATCCAGCATTGAGCCAACGTTACTAACAAGATCATTGACAAAATCTGCTAAATTCTTGGCCTGTTCCTTGCTCATCTGAATATTGTCTTTATGGAACTGCTGGATCATGTTTCTGGTACTTTTGAGCATACTCTGCATGTTCTTTGACAAGCCATTCATAAAATTAGACAGGTCCTTGGCTTGCTGAGCAGCCATCTTCTTTCTATCCATAGAAAACCCATTCAGGGTCTTATGGGTGTCAGACACTATCTGCCCTACAGCTTTCAGCCGAACATCATTGGAAATAATGATGTTCTCCGTCAGATTCTTCATGTCTTCGGCTATCGCCATTACCATTTTGATTCTCCTTTCTGAACTTTTAAACCATCTGAAAATGATTTGTATTTACACTGTCCGGTTTTTTTAATTCTTTGATTTCCAATAACGGCATATCTTGAGGTTTGCCACTTTCTCCAAGAGGTGTTATTAGACCCTCAACTTGAGTGATTTGGCCTTCGTTATTAAAAACAGGTTTACCTTTATCACACACATAACGCAACGAGCCATCCTTATGAATCATTCGATATTCAATTTCAAAAGGCTCGCCGCAGTCCTTGCATTTAGCAAATGCAGCAAAGACTCGCTCCTGGTCGTCTGGATGAATTATATTGGTCCACTGCTCTCTATCGGCCAATATCTCATTAGTATCATAGCCGTTTAGTTCCTTGATTTTTCCAGAAAAGCAAATGATCTCTGGTTTCTCCAAAGGCAAGGCAATATAAGGAACATCGCCAATAGTATCAATAAATCGCCGAAGCTCTTCATTTAGCCGTTCTAAAACATATCGGGTCTTTGCTTCTTGCATTTTCTTATACCTCTAAGTGTGTCAGACATTTTGACTTTTTATTATGACTCGTAACCGATTTTATACTTGAGTGATTAAATAGATTTTTCAAATGATTGTCACCGCCGTCTCGGATTTGGGCTGGAGAATCTTCTTTAGTGTTTGCGGTTGATTTTGGCAAAGATTTGTCACCCTCGCTGCTGTTGGCTTTATGGAGAAAAATCCTCTGCATCCGGACAAGTTTGGCAAAACCACTGGTAATATTCCGGACGAATTTAACCGAACGGATGGTTAAAGTATCGCTGGTTTCGTCTAAAGCTTTGTCAAATTCTCTTAGTTTTTGACTCACACTGGCTTCAAGCTCTCTCATTTCCTTATCGACCTTTTCTTCGAAGGTTTGGCCTTGCTGAAATCTATTAAGCAGTGAGCATACATTCTTGGTTAAAGTCTTTACGAAAATCACAAACTCGGCCATAACATTGGCCTGCCTATCAGTCATCGGCCCCTGCCGCCTATTTTTGCGATCCTTGAAAAAGTAAAACCTCGTAAACATACTGTTTAAATCCATGATTAGATTTCTTATAAAATTCTCCACTCTTTGTGCCTGATCATTAGCTTTTCTTTCTCTTTCCGATTGCTCTAAAGCCTTCTGGGCATTAGTTACTAAAACATTCAAGGCTTCTGCCTGTATCTGATAAAAATTTATAATGTTGTTTATGATACCTCTCATAATAATGAGTTATTTGCATTTTAGGCCTTCCGCAACTCGGCAAGACGCTCTCGTTCTGCCTGCGTGCGTTTGGCCTTGAATTTACCAAGTATATCCCTAACTTCTTTACGTCTCCTTTCCTGGCACGCTATACGTTGCTCTCGCTGCTTCTCGAACTCCGCAAGCATTGTCTTAAAATCCCTTATTCTTAGTTTCTCTCCTTTGGCTAAAAGGTCTTTGAGCATTTTTGATGTTTGCTGCTGGCCTTGTTGAAATTCTTTGAGCTTTGAGGTAACCTCATTTTTACTTTCATCCTGCTTAGATAGAATTTCTTTAATTAGTGTTTGTAGCTCCTTAACCCTTTCTGCTTGGCCTTCGGTAAGAGCATCCTTGAAATTTCTTAAGCCCTCCCGTAATTGCTGCACTAACTTTGTTTGTTCGTTAAGGTATTTTTGAGATAATTGCCTTACTTCCAGTTCACTTTGGTCCAAGTGCGTTGAGATAATACTCATCATCCGGTCAAAATCCTTCTTCCGCAGAGAACCATTTTTGGCAAGGCTTTCTTTAAGCTGACTGTTAATTTTTTCCCGTTCAGTTCTTGTACTAAGAAGAGAGTCCTGAAAATCCTGGAAGATATGACCAGTCGTATCGAAAAATGCTTCAATACTCTGTATTCTGGCTTCGTATGAAGATATGATACTATCAAGAACATTTTCTTTTTCAGTGGCTAAAGTCATTGTTTTGATTTTCCTCTTTATACAACTCCCTGTTCGAAGAGGTTTTTCTTGGCGGGACATGCTTTTTGCTCCCCCCATAGCGGTGCATAAGGATGACTCGGCAAGAACCCCCTTTACCCCATTAGATATGGAATTATCTAACGGGCTTTAGTTACCTATCCTTATGCAGCTGGTGCTGTCAAACCGATAGCCTCGGCATACTTCAGATAGGTCTCGACTGAGGCAGCGACGACTCTGGCTTCGATGGCAAGCAGTTCAATACCTACTAAAGAGACTCTCACCCAGGCATCAACTACGATACCCTTGTCCAGAATTCGGTCTACGACCTCGACGAGGCTGCTCGAACCAATTGTTTTTTCTACTGCCATGATAATGCTCCTTTCTTTCCCCTTAGGGGAAACAATAAAAAAATAGAAGTTAAAAAACGCACGCTACACACGTACGTTTGAACTTAACTCAATTGCATTGACAGCACTGATTCTAATACGAGGGTCTGGGACGGTTCTGACTATTTTGTTAATAGTGATGTGTTTTCCAGCAGTTCCTTTTGACGCCCCCATTTTGTGCCCCCCATTTAAAATCCTTTTCCAATTTCGCCCAGCCGAGAAGAGCAAAGTTATCGCTTACAAAAGGGCTACACTGGCAAGGTACCTTTTCTTAAACTTTATCAATATAGATATGTTCGTTGTTTCGGCATAATTTTTGGACAGCTTTAAGAAGTTTTTCCCTATTTTTGGATAGCTTTAAGAAGTTTTTCCCTGCCTTCAGACCAAGCTAAGGATAGGTATGGAAAGTATGAATAGCTACAGATGATTTGCAGAGTTAAAATAGTTAAAGATTGTTTCTTAGGAAAAATCGGGTTTTATTAGTGAAATATTTCAGCTTTTCAATACTAATAACTGCTTTTAACACCAAAATTACAGCAGTAAGCATAGACAACGCCAAAGGAGGGATGGTAATAGTCAATGGCTATAATGAAAATCCTTTTGATATAGCGGGATGATCAACTTTGTCAGCAAGCCCAGGTTTTTTCTGTCAGACAGTTGTTAAGCTCTGGCGAATCGCATACTTGGTCAAATCCGCAAGGTTATCAACATTGGTCTTTTTCATAGTCTGTCTGCGGTTTGCTTCGATTGTCTTGACGCCCAGGCCGAGCTGGGCAGCACCTGTTTTGCCGAATGGCCCTCGGTCAAAAGCTGGAGGATTTGTTTTTCCCTCGGGGAAAGAAGTTCATACCAGTTACTGATGCTATCGAAAATACTATCTTTTGTGATGCCATCCGGAACGATGCTTACGATCTGAGGACTCAGGTATGACTGATTGTCCATAACTACCTTAATGGCCCGGACTAAATCATCGAGCACGTATTCTTTGATCATATAGCCTGAAACACCTGCCCTTACCATATCCAGCACAAACTCCCTTTTGGCATGGACTGACAAAGCCAGAATTTTAACCTCCGGCAGTTCGCTTTTAATCTGTCGGGTCGCTTCAATGCCGTTTAGTTGTTCACAGTGACAATGGTTCTCAGTCTTGCTCGAAGCGATTTGTTGAGTACCTGGGCTTGGCCGAACTTGTACGACAGTCTGTCCGAGGCCAGAGCTGCGATAGAGGATTATGTCAAATACTACAACAACAAACGGATTCACTCGGCTCTGGGCTACAGGGCGCCCAGCGAGTTTGCGGCTGCGTATAATACCCTCGCTGCCGCTTAAATGTGTCTTGCTTTCAAGTGAGCACTACGATCGGTAATGCCATTTTTGGCATCATAGCTCTAAATCAAGATACCTACCGGTAGTTTTCAAAAAGTTGTTGAAATCAAGAGTTGCGTGGCATTATGAATTAAACTTGAAGAACTAAACCGCTACATCTTGTTTTTTAGATTGCGTTCTACTTGCTATAAATTACTTGTAGCAGAAAAAATAACTTTCGCAATCATTGTTGTAAGCCCCGTTAGATAGGGACTTATGCCAATTGTGCTTGATATTTGCGCCCCTGTCATTTCGACCATAGCCCCCGTGTCTTCTGTCGAAGACAGAAACGGGGGCGACGTGGAGAAATCTATTAAAAAGCAGACCTGTCCCGAGCCAAGCCGAGGGATTTCTCGACTTCGCTTCCCCTTCGACTTCGCTCAGGGCTAAAGGCTAAATCGCTCGAAATGACAAGAATAAGCGCATTGATTACTCACAATCGGTATTATCTAATGGGGTAAATTAGCCTGGACAAGAAATCCTGCTGGAAGGGAGTTGCATCATCGAGCCAATTCAGGTATTCTGGTATCAAATAAGCATAGCAACACAATTGAGCAGAGATTATCCAGCAGTTCTCTGCGAAGACTATAAGGAGTGAATTAAGTTATGATTGCCAGGCTTTTATTAGGTGTTCTGATTGGTGGACTAATTGGTGCAGGTTTGGGATATTTTGGCAAGTGTTCCTCCGGCGTCTGCCCGCTGACGGCAAATCCGTACCGCGGCGCAATCTACGGAGCGGTGCTCGGAGCTTTATTGACATCGGTATTTTGGCCAAAATCGCAAGAAAACACCAGGGGTTCAAACGTTGTCCATGTTAACAGCGAATCGGATTTGAATGCCAAGGTGCTTAAAGAAAACAGGAGTGGTCTTGTGGAATCGTTAACGAAAGAGAGCTTTTTACAAAAAGTTTTTAACTATGAGCAAAATAAAGAATGGAAGTTTGAAGGTAAACTGCCATGCATCATTGACTTTTATGCGGATTGGTGTAGGCCCTGCAAAATGGTAGAACCTATTTTACAAGAACTTGCTCAAGAATACCAGGGTAAGCTCAATATTTACAGAGTAGACACACAAGCTCAGCAGGAATTAGCGGCTGCTTTCGGCGTTCAGAGCATCCCCAGCATCCTTTTTGTACCGCTAAATGATAAACCGCAAATGGCAATAGGCGCCTTACCAAAAAAAACACTAAAAAAGGCGATAAAAGAAGTGTTAAAAGTTGAGTAATGTGGGCTTATTCCCTGACCGCTGTCCTCTCTGCGGGATTGTGGCTTTAACTATATCGTCACTTGCTGATAAGTACGCTGGTAAAGTTATCGTCTGCGAGGTAAATGTTGTCCAAGTACCCACGATAGCAGAACAATACGGTGTGAGAGCAATACCAACAGTTTTGATTATCAACAACGGCAAGGAGATAAAACGGTTCGTGGGATTGCAACCTGAAGCCGAGTATGTTGCACTCATGGGGAAGTCACTTGGCGAGGCCGGGGATTGATACGCAGACACATATTTAGCCCTGTACAATTTTTGTTGACAAAATCAGCATGGTATGGGACATTTATAAAAATTTGTAAAGCAAATGCGTTCATAATTAAGAATAAGAACTTATAGATGTCACAAACGGCACGTTCAACAGGGGAAAAGTTAAAAGGATTCGTTTGGCTTTTGGTGGTCACCTTTGTTTTGTGGTCGGCTTTGAGCTCAAAATTAGACCAGCTGGAGCTCATTTGTGGAGGTGTGGTTTGCCTGATTATTTCGCTCTTTGGAGCTAACATTTACTCTAAGTTAGGTTTCCCCCCACTAAGTCTAAAGGGAGTTTTATTTTCCCTGATATATATAATTGTGCTTTTATGGGAGATAATAAAGGCAAATTTTGACGTTGCCTATCGGGTCATCCACCCAAAAATGCCTATAAAACCAGGTATTGTGGTTATAAAGACTCGCCTTAAATCTGACATTGCAAAGATGATTTTAGCCAACTCCATTACATTAACCCCCGGCACGTTTACACTGGATGTTATCGGTGATAAGCTCCTTATTCACTGGATAAACGTAAAGGCTGAAGATATTGATGAGGCAACGAGTCTGATAGGTCAAAGATTTGAGAAATATTTAAGGATGATATTCACATAAACCCCGTTAGATAAGTACTTGAGTTATAGAGAAGTGAGGTAGGTTCATTATCTAACGGGGTAAACCAAGAAAGTGATCGGAATTTTCATGAGTAATCAAGAAAAAAAATAGAGGTTCAGCAGTGGCAGTAAACCCCGTTAGAAAGAGTGCCCTATCTTCTGGGCGTGGTAAACAATATATAACGAGAGTGAGGTCTAAAGCTCCACCCGAATTTTCTAACGGGGTAAACTACGAAAAAGTCAGCGAAACACTGAAAGCACTGGCTCACCCAGCGAGATTAAAGATCGTGGTCGGTCTTATCAAGGACGAATGCAATGTCGCCCAGATACAGAGGGTATTGGGACTGCCTCAGTCTACCATCTCCCAGCATCTTAGGATATTGAAAAATGCAGGTGTCATTAAAGGCAGAAGAGAAGGAAACAGAACATGCTATAGAGTGATTGATGCGCGAGTAAGAAAAATTGTGGAGATAATAAAAAGGAAATAAATTTTTTCGATTTCTTTATCGTATTATTCATATATGCAAATAAGGCAATAAATTATAGCGTTTAATATGAGCGACATTGTTTTTCTTGCAATCATAATGGCTGGTGTCGTCTTGTGTCTTTTGCGTATGCTCAAAGGCCCCACCGCCCCGGACCGGGCGGTAGCAGTGGATACTATAGCTACGATTACCACCGCCTTGCTTGTCCTTTTGGCCTCTATCTTTGAAAGATATGTTTATTTGGATGTCGCTTTGGTTTATGCAGTTTTAACCTTTATCGGTTCGGTGGCTATTGCAAGATTCTTAGAAAAGGGAATTTAAGTGCAGGTCATAGGTACTTTTATTACGACAATAGGGATAGTATTTCTCTTTTTAGGAAGTCTGGGTGTATTCAGATTACCCGATGTTTACAACCGACTCCAGGCAGGGACAAAATGTACGACGCTGGGAGCTTTCCTGACCATTATCGGCGTTGGGGTAACCCAACCTGACTGGTTCTCGAAGACGTTAATTATCGCCCTGTTTATCCTTATCACCAACCCCATCTCTAACCATGCCTTGGGTAAAGCATCTTGTAAGAGTGGTGTCCCTCTGTGTGATAGAACTGTGGTAGATAAAACTAAGGAGTTTGAGGAGTGTAAACCCCTTAGCGATGAGTTGGAACAAGACGACGAGACACCATGATATTTGTTTTCTTTTTAATACTTTTGATGCTTATAGCAGCAATTGCCGCCTCTATTTTTAGAGACTTAATTAGCGCGGTAATTGCCACAGCCTTGGTAAGTTTGATTGCTGCGATACTTTTCTATTTGCTTCAGGCCCCCGATGTAGCAATGGCTGAAGCGGCCATTGGCGCGGCATTAACTACGGCCATCTTTATTATTGCTATCAGGAGAACAAAGAGGTACGAGGAATGAGAAGGATAGTCAGCATCCTTTTATTAGTAATAGTGGCCTTTGGAATTAGCCTGTCGCTGGCAAAGATTCCCTTCGGCACCCTTAAGACAAAGGTAGGCAGGCATTATATTAACGAAGGCGTAAAAGAAACTGGAGCTACCAATATAGTTACCTCAGTTGTGGTAAGTTATCGCGGCTTCGATACTTTAGGCGAAGTTACGGTTTTATTCATTGCTGCAATCGGCTTGGGGGCTGTGTTAACAACCAGCAGAAAAGAAAAAATAAGAAAAATAGAGCCAGCCAGCCTGATCCTCTCAACCGGATGCAGGCTTTTGTTTCCTCTTATCCTCGTTTTCGGCACCTATGTCTTTATTCACGGGCACCTCACCCCCGGAGGAGGTTTTCAGGGAGGAGCGATTATCGCTTCCGGCTTTCTTTTAATTTATCTGGGCTGCCGAGAAAGAAGGATTAGCCGGACTGCATCTAATATTACAGAGTCTTTAGGAGGGCTGACCTTTGTAGTAATAGGCCTGCTTGGTTTAGCTTTTAGCGGCTATTTCCTCTTAAACTTTTTGCCTAAGGGAACAGCGAATGCACTCTTTAGTGCTGGCATTATCCCCATTATTTATATTGCCATCGGATTTAAGGTCGGTTCAGAATTAGCCGGTGTTATAGACAACCTAATTGAGGAAAGTTGATGACGCGATGAGTTTTTTGAACAGTTACATTTATTACATAGGAGCCTTTGGCCTTATACTGATTGGGCTTTATATCATCCTGGTTAAACATAACCTTATTAAAGTCATCATCGGTCTTGGCATTCTGGATACAGGGGTAAACCTGTTTCTGATTTCCGTCGGTTACATCACCAAAGGAACTGCCCCCATTTTTTCCAGATCCGGGATAGACTCTGAGCGTATGGTTGACCCCGTGCCGCAAGCATTGGTTCTAACAGCTATCGTAATTGGCGTAGCAGTCTTAGCATTGGCTCTTTCATTGGCTATTAGGTTATATCAGCATTACGGGACACTTAACCTTCGTAAAATAAGGGAGCAAAAATGGTAAACCCGGTACTTCTTATTGCAGTACCTTTAGGTTTGGCTTTTGCCATTCCTGTGCTCTCACTTTTTTCAAAAAGGATAGCCAAATTTGTGCCACCAATTGCGCTCTCTTTTAACCTTATTGTTTCCATGCTATTACTGCCTAAAGTATTGGAGATCCCTTTAATTGTCTCTATTGGTGGCTGGCGACCGCCTTTTTGTATCAATCTGGTAGCCGGCCCGTTGGGTGTTTTGTTTTCTGCCATCATCGCTTTGGTAGGCCTTTTAGTTTCCATCTATGCGTTAGACTACATAAAAGAAGGTGCTACCGAAAAATACCATATGCTTTATATTTTGCTTCTTACAGGGGCCACCGGTGTTGTTCTCACCGGGGACATTTTTAACCTGTTTGTCTTCTTTGAGATCCTCTGCATTTCGTCCTATGCCCTCGTCGCTTACCTGAGAGAAAGGAGCGGAATTGAGTCAGCGGTAAAATACTTGATTCAAGGGGCAGTTGGCTCAAGTCTTTTGCTTATAGGCATAGGTTTGCTTTATGGCCTATTCGGTACGCTCAATATGGCTGATATTGCTCAGAATATAAAATCAGCTAGTCCCGTATCAGTATTTGTTCCTATGGTCTTGATTATTACCGGCCTGGGAGTGGAGGCAGCTATATTTCCCTTGAATGCCTGGCTGCCTGATGCCCATTCGTCTGCCCCATCATCTATAAGCGCAATTCTATCCGGCATAGCCATCGAGATTGGTCTTTATGCCGTGGCCAGAGTAATATTTACTATATTCGGTGCTCAGAGCTTCTTGCTGTTCCTGGCGCTTTTAGGAATTTTAACTCTTTTAGTTGGTGAGATGTGCGCTTTTAGCCAAAATAACATCAAGAGAATGCTGGCCTATTCCAGCATAGGCCAAATAGGCTTAATTCTGTTTGCTCTGGCCATAGCTACTTCTTACGGTGTAACCAGCGGTTTATTCCAGTTGGTAAGTCACACTCTCAGTAAAGCCCTGCTGTTTTTGGCAACAGGATATATGATTTACCAAACCGGTTCTTTGCAAATCTCGGACTTGGAAGGAATGGGTAAGAAGATGCCGCTTGCCTGCTTGGCTTTTACCGTCGGCGCATTTTCACTTGTAGGACTGCCTCCTTTTATAGGTTTTCCCAGCAAGTTCTTAATTATTCGAGCTGCCCTGGCTACAAAAGAAACGTACTTCTGCGTGCTTATTGGCCTTGCCCTATTAGGCACGGTAATTGAAGCTGGATATTTCTTTCGTGTAGTGCAGTTACTTTATTTTAAAGGAGGAAAGATTAATCCGGGACCGAAAGAAGCTCCTGTCACTGCTTTGATCCCTATGTTTATCTTCGTGGTACTGATCGTAGTTGTTGGTGTATATCCTAAACTGGTAACCGATGTTTTAAACTCGGCTGCTTCAGAGCTTTTGAGTAGAACTGAATATATTAAGGCTGTGCTGGGCAGCATTTTGTAGAAATGATGAAGAACAAGAAAAGAGGTGTAACAAATGCTTCAAACTAATTTAGAGCATATCGAAAATGAAGAGCAACTTAAAAAGTTAATTGAGAACAACAAAAAAGTCGCTTTCTGTTGTGGAAGAATGGGGCCTATGTGTATCCCGGTATACGACATATTTGAAATCTTCCAGGAAAAATACCCTGATATTCAATTTCGGGATATGGATTTTGATACCCCTGTCGCTGCAATTATCAAAAATTTACCTGAATGCCGAGGATTTTGGGGGCTTCCGTACACTATTTATTACCGTAACGGTAAGGTAGTGAAAGCCACTTCCAGTATTCAAACAGCAAAAGAAGTAAAGAGCGTTATCGATGAAGTTTTTGCGTAATTTTCATTTCATTTAAGGCAATGATTGTGATGAGCGAAAATATGCAAAAATATGATGTGATTATCATCGGAGCCGGCCCCGCGGGCTTGGCAGCAGCTATTTATACATCAAGAGCAGTTCTTTCGACTTTAGTGATAGATGAGTCGTCTGCTGGCGGTCAAGTTAAGACCACTCACCAGGTAGCCAATTATCCTGGCTTTCTCGAACCAATTGCTGGGCACGAACTGGCAGGCAATATGCGAAAACAAGCGGAAAAATATGGTACCAAGTTCAAGCTGGCAGTAGATATCACTGACCTTTACCTTAGCGACCAAGAAAAATGGGTAGAACTTGATGATGAAGAAAAATTTACTACAGAATTTGTAATCATCGCTACCGGTTCATCTCCCCGACTGCTGAACATTCCAGGTGAACAGGACTATAAGGGCAGTGGCGTATCTTATTGTGCCACTTGTGACGCCGAATTCTATAAAGACAAAGATATCTTCGTGATAGGAGGTGGTAACAGCGCAATGGAAGAATCCGTGCTGCTCTTACAGTTTGTAAAATCTATCACCATCGTTCATCAATTTGACAACCTTCAGGCTGAAAAAATCACGGCGGATAAGGTTATCACGAATCCGAAGGTCGATATTCTGTGGTCTCATGAACCCCGCGCCTTCTACAAAAAAGAAAACAAGATGGTCGTAGAAGCGGAGAATCTCAAAACAAATAAACGTATTAGATTAGAGCGTGATGGTATCTTTATATTTGTCGGGCTTGTCCCTAATAGTACTTTCTTAAAAAATGTGCCAATACAGTTGACGGAATATGGTTATATTATTACGGGCCCACAAATGGAAACTAATCTAAAAGGCGTATATGCAGTTGGAGATATTCGAGATAAAAAACACAGACAGATTACTATGGCTGTTGGTGACGGAACCGTAGCCGCCTTAGAAGTCATCCATAAAGTATAAGTTAAATGGGTTAAGCTGGTTTTAGGGGAACGTTTTAGGATGAGTTTACAGCTTTTACTTATAGTTGCGTTCGGTGGCGCATTGTTAACTTATGTTTTGGGGAAGATTTCTCACAGGGTCAGGGACTTCTTAGCCGTTATCATTTCTTTAGCCTTAGTAGCTTTCGTCGCTTGTCTCTATGGCGAATCTATGGAAAAGGCCTTTTATCCCGGATTTCTCGGTCTTGGGCTTGTCTTGAGATTGAATATGCTTTCCTGGTTCTTTGCCATTGCTATATCGAGCTTGGGGACGCTTTCCATTGTCTTTTCTTTCAGCTATATGAAAGGTAGAGAAAGGACCGACTTTTATTACTTGATGTTACTTCTGGTTAATGCAGCTATGCTTGGAATTGTCTTCTCTGGTGATTTAGTTTCCTTTTTTATCTTCTGGGAAATAATGAGCTGGTGCACGTTCCTGCTCATAAGTTATAACCGAGGCCCTGCCTTAGCTGCCGGAATGAAATATATAATTATGTCGATTATCGGCTCGGCAACTATGCTTGTAGGAATGTTATCGCTTTATACAAAGTATGAGACTTTGAATATATCGGAGATTTCTGCCCTTATAGCTTCTGCTTCTTCTGGATATATCTTATTTATCCTGATTATTTTCAGCATCACCTTCGGAATCAAAAATGCGGTTATGCCTCTGCATACCTGGCTACCCGATTCTTACGCAGAGGCCCCATCTCCATTTACCGCAGTGCTCTCGGGGATGCTAACCCGAATGGGAATATATGGCTTTGTCCTTATTATGTATGTGATAGTGGGGGCTACCGGTACTCTCAATTTAGGGTCGGGAATAATCAAGTTCAATTATATTCTTGCTTGGTTAGGAGCCATTACCATAGTGATCCCTACTTTTATTGCTATGCTGCAGAACGATGCCAAACAACTCTTGGCCTGGCACGGCATCGGACAGGGCGGATATATGATTGTAGGGATTGCCTTTGGAACGAGTTTGGGCTTGGCTGGTGGGATTTTCCATACGCTTAATCACGCCATATATATAGTTCTTCTTTTCATGAGTGTGGGAGCAGTCCAATATAGAACCGGCGGCGAGAGGGATTTAAATTCACTGGGCGGTTTAATCAAGAAAATGCCCATTGCTTTTATGGGCGGTCTTTTAGGAATCTCCGGACTAATTGGTGTGCCTTTAACTAACGGATTTGTCTCGAAATGGTTGATCTATAAGACGTTAATCATTGAGGGTTATCCTTTTTTAACCTTTGCTGCATTGATAGGAACCTGGGGAACCATCCTTTCAGTTTACAAGTTCCTGCACAATATGTTTCTTGGACAGCTCCCTGAAAAATACAAAGACATACAGAAATCACCTTTCAGTATGCAATTACCCATCATAGTTTTGTCACTTGCGATACTTCTTTTCGGTATTCTTCCCGGTATCCCACTTAAGGTTATCAATGCAATTGGAACTTCTTTTGGTTTTGAAGCCTTAAATGTAACTTTATGGGGGATCACCTCAGAAACCGGAACCTTAAATACAATAAACATTTTTTCAGCAGTGTTAGTAGCTGCGATTTTTGTCTGGATACTGTTTCGTCTGGGTGCGAAATCTGTATCGGTTGCTCAGGAAGACAGCTACGCAGCCGGGGCACATACGCCGACGGATAAGTATCATTATACTGTCGAATTCTATAACCCTTTGTACAGGATGATAAAGCCTTTCTTGAGGGACGTAATAGATGAATTTTATTATTGGATTGGCTCTTCCGTGCAAACGTTATCTGACAGTGTCAGGCGTGTGTACGCTGGGGACGTAGGCTACTATGTTATGTACATCATTTTATTCTTAGCATTTTTAATCTTCGTTCAGCTTAAATGGAAACCATGGTAACAAAAGTAATACAGATAATTCTATCTCCGGTTTTGGCACTCATAGTGGGGGTCTTCTTTTTAGGTTTAGCCAGGAAGATTATGGCAAGAATCCATTGGCGTTATGGTCCTCCTCTTGTCCAGCCGGTTATTGACATGATTAGATTATTTTGTCAAAAAAGTGTATCACACGGCCGTATGTTTGATCTGGGGATAATTCTCTCTTTAGCCGGCTCTATAGTTGTGGTTTTATTTTTACCTTTTGGCCGAATTTGTCCTTTAAGCAGCTCAGGTGGGCTACTTGTAATTCTTTATCTCATGCTGCTTGCGCCCTTAGGTATGGCCTTATCAGGAGGACAAGGAGCTAACCCCAACATTAGTATCGGCATCTCCCGCAAGCTCATCATGAGTTTGGGATATGAGGTACCGTTGCTTCTTGTGCTGCTGGCGGTAATGACCCGTTATAAAACTATTTCTATAGTGGAAGTGGTAAATGCTCAGCAGAGTACAGGTTGGTCTATTATTTCTTGGCCATTATTTTTGTCTGGAATTTCTTATTTTCTCATCTTGCCTGCGATACTTGGGATTAGACCGTTTGATGTGAGTTCAGCACCTCAGGAGATCTCTTCCGG
>Ga0315552_1000264_pt1 | contig 33256 bp, 30 predicted proteins | sample SalMarSW160170MG_2_FD_203102 | JGI IMG/M metagenome (GOLD analysis project Ga0315552, IMG submission 203102) | Salt marsh sediment microbial communities from the Plum Island Ecosystem LTER, Massachusetts, United States - Salt Marsh Sediment SW1601-70 ...
TTCCTTGGGTGAAATACAAGTTCCAAAGGAAGCCCTTTATGGGGCACAAACCCAACGAGCAGTGGCAAACTTTCCGATATCTGGGCTCAAACCATGGCGGGCTTTTATCTGGTCTATGGCGACCATCAAGCGCGCCGCGGCAGAGGTAAATCACGATTTAGGTCTGCTAGATGAGAAACGCGCAGAGGCTATCATCCAGGCCGCACAAGAAGTAATCGAAGGGCGCTGGGACGACCAGTTCGTGGTGGACCCTTTCCAAGCTGGCGCAGGAACCAGCCATAATATGAACACCAACGAAGTGATCGCCAACCGGGCGACCCAAATCCTGGGTGGTCAGCTGGGCGAGTACCGCGTTCACCCCAACGACCATGTCAATATGGCCCAGTCCACCAACGACACCATTCCCACTGCCATCCGGCTGGGCGTTCTCTGGCGGTTGAATGAATTGCAGGAGGCGGTGCAGGCGTTAGCGGCAGCCTTACGCCAAAAGGCGGAGGAATTTGACGAAATCGTCAAGTCGGGTCGTACCCATCTACAAGACGCGGTACCCCTGCGCTTGGGGCAAGAGTTCGGCGCCTATGCCAGGGCGGTGGAACGGGACGCTGTTCGCATCAACAACGCCGCCAGGGGATTACGCCGCCTTGGAATTGGCGGGACCGCTACGGGAACTGGTCTCAACGCCCATCCAGAATACCATACTCGCATGGTGAAGAAGCTTTCAGAACTAACCGGCTTGGAGCTCTATCCCTCCGACAACCTTTTCGAGAGCATGCAGTCAATGGCCGATCCGGCCGAGTTTTCGGCTTCATTGCGCACATTGGCGATCACATTGACGCGCGTCGCAAACGATTTCCGGTTGCTCTCATCAGGACCGTCTACCGGATTGGATGAAATCCATTTACCAGCCGTGCAACCCGGCTCGAGCATCATGCCAGGCAAGGTCAACCCGGTGCTGGCTGAGATGCTCAACATGGCGATGTTCCACGTCCAAGGTTGCGATCTGACCGTCGCGCTGGCCTCCCAGGCTGGACAATTGGAATTAAATGTAATGATGCCTATTATCGCCCACAACCTGTTCGAAATGATGCAAGTGACCATCGGAGCAGTGGGTGCTTTCACGGAAAAATGCGTGCGGGGCGTTCAGGCTAACCGTGAAAAAGCCGAAGCTTGGCTGGAGAAAAACGCCATCGTGGTTACCGCGCTTAACCCGGTCATCGGGTACGCAGCCGGTGCCCAGCTGGTTAAAGAAGCTCTAGCCCGCAATGCCACTGTTCGTGAAGTGGCTGTTGAGAAAGCCCGAGAAGGGAAACTTGAACACCGTGACGAACATCGCCCAGTGAGCGTTGAGGAGATCGAATCTGCCTTAAGCGATCTACGCCGACTGACCGAAGGGGGAATTGCCAGATAGCCCCCCGACCATTACAAGTGAAAAGTAATACGTCGCTAGGCGGTCTATGAAACATCTGGGGAATCAGCCTCATTTCAAGATCTTCTTGGGCAGTTAATGCGTCCTGAAGATCAAATTGGACCTTTTCACCGTCGTAACCCAGGAGGCAAATGAGATCTGGTCGTGCATCCAGCAGCTCCCTGCGGTTTAACTACCATCCGTCAATATGCGGGCTGCCAGGGCGGCACCTACAATGCCAGCCTCATTGAGCAACTTGGCTGGAAGGACATCAGCCTGTAGGTTAAGCCTGGGGATAAATTGTTCATATTTCTTACTCACTCCCCCACCCAAGATGATCAGGTCAGGCCAAAACAGGCGTTCCATTGTTTGTAAATACCGGTTCAATCGTTTAGACCATTTTTTCCAAGATAATTTCTCACGTTTGCGGGCCGCGTCCGAAGCCCTTGATTCAGCTTCCTGTCCATCGATTTCGATATGACCAAATTCTGTATTGGGCAAGATATGACCATTGATGAAAATCGAGGTGCCTAATCCCGTTCCGATGGTAACGATCAGCACCACCCCATTGTGCCCCTGACCCGCACCGAAGGCTATCTCTGCCAAGCCAGCTGCATCGGCATCGTTTACCACATTAACAGGGCAAGCAGTCGCCTCTCTGAACAAGGCGGCTGCGTCCTTTCCAACCCATTTCTTGTGGATGTTGGCGGCGGTTAACGGTATGCCGGAGCGGATTGCCGCCGGGAAGCCACAACCAACAAGGTCATGCCAATCAAAATGCTTGACGATCTGATCTACGGCTCCGGCTACCTGGCGCGGTTTGGCAAGTTTAGGTGTTGGGACGCGCATCCGGGGAGCCAGTAAAGCTCCCGTTTCAGTGTCAACAGGCGCTCCTTTTATTCCCGATCCACCTATGTCGATTCCCAATATCTCCATTGAATCTGCCTCCTACGTCTGTTTCTCCTGGGATACTCTTTGCACCAGCAGATGTTTGATTATATCTCCAATAATGGTAGGATTTACGCAGTTGGTGAGAGGATGGGGGTGTTTGGGCGGGCGTTGACCAAACACCCCCGATTTTCCCCTGAACTGCGTAACTACTAAATGGTTTAATTTTATCAAAGGAGCTAGTTCTGAGGCAACAAGGAGGTCAATAGCGCCTAAGATGTTCAAGCTGAAGAAGTGTCTCTCTTTTTGGTCACTTTCTTTAATGATAGAAAGTTCCAGCTCCCCTCCACACCAACCCTATATCCCTGCGCTTGAAACGCCACCAGGCTAACATCGTGGATAGGGCGCTGATGATCATCAGCAGGCCGATCCATTCCCAATTCAAACCGGAAATCGCCTGACCGCTCTGGTAATAATTTAAGGGAGAAAACCTGGCAATGGTCTTGAGATGCTCATCGACGCGCGCCAGCGAGGTAAGGAAGAAACTAGCTACCACAACCAGTCCGACGACCATGGCCGCCAGGCGACGAGATGGCAGGAACATGCTCAACATGAGCGCCAGTGTGCCATAAAGCAATACAACCGCCAAGAGCGAGATGAAGGGTCTGGTCATCTCAACCCAACTGATATCCATCGAAGACCAGTTCATGGATATGATGAAGAAAATGGCCACCAGAGCGACCACAAAAGCCAGCATGCGACCAATAAAAAAGGCGGTACGGCTGATCGGGTTCGCCATGATTAAATCTAAGGTCCCCCTCTCTTCGTCACTTGCCAGCAGACCACTACCCGCAAGGATGGCGTAAATCCCTAATATCAGGGGCATGTAGGAGAAAAACTCGACACTCAAATATCCTGAAGGCGTAAACATCTCCCCAAAATCGCCGAAAAACGCCATCAATTGGGGCGGGAAGCTCTTCAATAACTGCGTAATTTGCTGTTGCTGGCTGGTCAACGAATCAAAAAAGGAAACAAAGTAAACGCCAAGCAATCCTAAGGATAGACCCCATCCAAGGATTTGACCTCGAGAGCGACTAAAAGCATGCTGAAAAATCGCCGCCATCATTAAACTCCTCTTCATCTTTCTTACCCTATTGGACATCGGCTCCATCATTCGTAATAGGCTAAAAATATCTCCTCTAAAGAAGGATGCTCCGTCTCAAAATCAATCACGGGATAGGATGCCAATGTTTTTATGAGCCCATCCATCTCTCCTTCTACTTGCAGCACTACATTGGTTCCCACATCTTGGGAGAGCACCTTGACGCCCGGAACGAGTTCCAGCACCTGGGGCTTTACAGGTTGTTTAAAGCGCACGCGTACCCGTCGAAAAGAGCGGTTGATCAATGACGCCGTTTCAGCCACTTCAACGATCAGGCCTTTGGATTACAATATAGACAATTTTCATCCTTAACCACCCACATCTCTAAGAGGAGGGAACAATGGATCAGCCAGCCGTCAACCAGAATCAAGAAGAAGAATTCTTCTACCCGCCCCCCAAGGTAGTGTCCGAAGCCCACGTGCAGGATTATGAAACGCTTTACAAGCACTCCTTAGAGCATCCCGAAAAATTCTGGGCTGAACGAGCTGAAGAATTAGAATGGTTCAAGAAATGGGATAAAGTTCTTGACGACAGTAATTTCCCTTTCTTCAAATGGTTCACTGGAGCAAAAACCAATATCGTACACAACGCCCTCGACCGGCACATTCTCATATACCGAAAAAAAAAGCTGGCCTTGATCTAGGAAGGAGAGCCAGGCGACCTGCGCACATTCTCTTATTACGCGCTTAACCGAGAAGTCTGCAAGACCGCCAACTTGCTAAAAAGCATGGGCGTCAAGAAAGGTGATATCGTCACGATTTAACTCCCCCGCATCCCAGAGCAGGTGATCACCATGTTGGCATGTGCCAAAATCGGCGCGCCTCACAGCGTAGTTTACGGCGGTTTCAGCGTAGAAGCGCTGGCAGAGCGCATTGAAGATGCCCAGAGCAGAGTCTTGATAACTGCCGATGGTGGCTGGCTGCGTGGCAAGATTGTCCCGCTGAAAGAAATTGCTGACGAAGCTATGGCGCGCCAGCCAACCATCGAGAGCTGCATTGTTGTCAAACGCACCGGGCAAGATATTTTCATGGAGCCAGGCCGGGACTACTGGTTCCATGATTTAATGAACCTGCCGATCTCAAACCCACTCTGCTACACAGAATAAATGGATGCCGAAGACCCCCTCTTCATTCTTTATACTTCGGGAACCACTGGCCGACCAAAAGGTGTAGTGCACACTCACGGTGGCTATATGGTTTACACCTACATCACCTTGAAATATGTCTTTGACATCAAGGACGAAGACCGTTGGTGGTGCGTGGCTGATCCGGGCTGGATTACCGGTCACACCACTCAAACCTGGTTCCGCAACCCGCCCTTTCTTCGGTATAGAAGCCGAGGTGGTCGATGATAAGGGAAAACCCGTCAACCCTGGGGATGAAGGCTACCTGGTGCTTAAAAGGCCGTGGCCTGACATGCTGCGCACCATCTACCGCGACCCCGAGCGTTATAAACAGCAGTATTGGGGCAAGTTTACCAGCATGTACCAGATGGGTGATTCCGCTCGCAAGGATAAGGACAATTATATTTGGGTCATAGGACGCATGGATGATGTCATTAAAGTAAGCGGATACCGCTTAGGCACCGCCGAGGTGGAGAGCGCCCTGGTAAGCCATCCTTCTGTGGCCGAGGCGGCTGCCATCGGCGTACCCCACGAATTAAAAGGCAACGCCATCTACGCCTACGTTATCTTGAGGGCTGGGGTCGAGAAAAATGAAAAATTGGCCGAAGAGCTACGCAATCATGTCGCTCACGAAATGGGACCAATCGCCTAATCAGAAACGATCACGTTCGTCGACACCCTGCCGAAAACGCGCAGCGGCAAGATTATGCGCCGTTTGTTGCGTGCCCGCGCCCTAGGGCAACCAGAGGGAGATACCAGCACCTTGGAGCAATGAACCAATCAGCGGTCAATTGGTTGACCTATCCCCGAGATTATGGCATAATCTGCCACATACAGCGGATATTAAAAGCTATAATGGAAACGAGTAGACCCGCAGCGAGCTGTCAGCGACCCCGGAAGCGGTGTGAGCCGGAGCAGCCCAACGGGTTGAAAATCCATCCGGAGCTGCAACCTGAACAGGGTGATTTCCCCAAGTAAGTGCGCCGGTTTCGTCCTCCGTTAACCTGGATGCGAGTAGAAGTTGGGTGCGAACGGCGCCACTTGAGCAAGCATGCTGATCGCTAACCCGGCCGTACTCGAGTGAGGTGCCCACGTATGTGGGAACCAGGGTGGTACCGCGGGAGCGTTGATCTCAGCCAACTCTTACTCTCGTCCCTGATATTGGACGGGAGTTTTTCTTTTAGAGTTTCCAGGTTCTAGTGTAAGACCTGCTTTTTCCTAAGCGCAGACATTTTTCCGGAGGAAACATGCCTTTCAATGATGTCCCCACCAAAGTAGACTTTCCCGACCACGAAAGAAAACTACTTGATTTTTGGAAGGAAAGCCAAGCATTCCAAAAACTAGTGGAACTCCATAAAGACGACCCCAGCTGGTCCTTCATCGATGGGCCCATTACAGCTAATAACCCTATGGGCGTACACCATGGGTGGGGTCGCACCTACAAAGACCTGATTCAACGCTTCTGGAGCATGCGCGGCCGAAAGCTACGTTACCAAAATGGTTTTGACTGCCAGGGTTTATGGGTAGAGGTGGAAGTCGAAAAGGAGATGGGATTCAAGTCCAAAAAAGATATCGAGGACTATGGCCTGGAGAAGTTCGTAAGGAAATGCAAAGCCCGCGTGCTGCATTATGCTGCCATCCAAACTGAGCAGTCCATCCGTCTGGGTTATTGGATGGATTGGAACGATCCCGATCAATTGCGGGGGTTGGCTGAGGGTTTGATGGAGGATCCCATGCAGGTGATCACCATTCAAGGACATAATGAGCCTGTCAGCGATTCCGTTGAACAGGTCATCGGTCGCCTGGGTCTGCCAGAATTGGGAGGCAGCTACTTTACCTTCGCGAATGAAAACAATTACATGATCTGGACTTTCCTCAAAAAATGCTGGGAAAAAGGCTGGCTCTATCACGGCTCCGATGTCATGCCTTGGTGCCCGCGCTGCGCCACAGGCATCAGCCAACACGAAATCATCACCGACGGGTATGCCGAGCTCACTCACCGGAGCGTCACGCTTCGTTTCCGGCTGCGCGGCCGCTCTAACGAATCCCTGCTCGTCTGGACAACCACACCGTGGACCTTGACGAGCAACGTAGCTGCGGCAGTAGGACCGGAACTGACATACGTTAAAGTCCGGCAAAATGGCGAGGTATTCTACCTTTCTAAGGGCACCCTGCACATGCTCCAGGGCGAGTACAAAGTGTTGGCAGAGCTAAAAGGCCGCGAGATGGAAGGTTGGACCTACCACGGCCCATTCGATGATCTCCCCGCGGCTCAGGAAACCGGCGGCCATACTTACCTCACCAATCTGATCCGTGATATCCAGCAAAACGCTGCTGAATCTCATCGGGTAATCCTATGGGATGAGGTTGGCGAGGCGGAAGGCACTGGTATTGTCCATATCGCCCCGGGTTGTGGCGCCGAGGATTTTATCCTGGGCCGCCAGTATAACTTACCCCTGGTTGCACCATTGACAGAGGAAGGCTTCTTTGTGAAGGGATTTGGCTGGTTAACCGGTAAACATGTAGCCGAGATTTCCACGCCTATCTTCGAAGACCTGGAACGTAAAGGTCTGCTCTACCAGGTGGAACCATACACCCACCGCTATCCAACCTGCTGGCGCTGCGGGACGGAACTGGTCTTCCGCCTGGTGGACGAATGGTTCATCAGCATGGGTGAGGTTTACGATAAGCCCCGTTCAGAGCTAAGCGAGCAAGAAAAGCAGCGTAGCCTGCGCTACCAGATCATGGATGTGGTTGACCAGATTCATTGGATTCCCGAATTCGGTTACGCCCGCGAGATGGACTGGTTGCGTAATATGCACGACTGGATGATCAGCAAGAAACGATATTGGGGTTTGGCGCTGCCCATTTGGGTGTGCCAAGAATGCCAGCATTTCAAGGTCATCGGCGACGAATACGAACTCGAGGATAGCGCCATCTCGGGTTGGGGGCAATTTAAAGGGCATAGCCCGCATCGCCCTTTTATTGATGCGGTCAGAATCAAGTGCCCGAATTGCCAGGGAGTCATGAACCGCATCCCGGATGTTGGCAACCCCTGGCTTGATGCCGGTATTGTGCCCTTCAGCACCCTAGGTTACCGCTTCGAACGCGAGTACTGGCGCAGCTGGTACCCGGCTGATTGGATCAGCGAATCGTTCCCCGGGCAGTTTCGCAACTGGTTCTACAGCCTGCTGGCAATGGCAACCGTGATGGACAGCAGCCCACCTTTTCTGGAAAACTTCACCTATGGCACCCTGCTGGCTGAAGATGGACGTCCCATGCATAAGAGTTGGGGTAATGCCATCGAATTTAACGAAGCCGCCGATAAAATGGGGGTAGACGTGATGCGCTGGCTGTTTTGCGCTCATAAGCCCGAAAATGACCTACTCTTCGGCTATAAGCGCGGCGACGAGGTGCGGCGTGGATTCTTGCTCCCGCTCTGGAATGTATATAGCTTCTTTGTAACCTACGCAAATTTAGATGGCTGGATGCCCGATCAAGAGGAGTTCAATCCGGCAGTACCGGAAGGCCCCACACCCGAAAGCGAGAATTTACTCGACCGCTGGGTGCTGGCTGGGGTTAACCAGGTCGTCGAAGCTGTCACTGGCAACCTGGAAAATTCCGATCCCCTCGGTGCCACCCTGGTAGTGGAGGCTTTTCTTGATGATCTGACCAACTGGTACGTACGCCGGAGCCGTCGCCGGTTTTGGAAGAGTGAGCATGACGCTGATAAGAATTCCGCTTACAGCACGCTTTACCACGTGTTGGTTAAACTAGTTAAGACCCTAGCGCCATTCACACCGTTCGTCAGTGAAGCAATCTATCAAAACCTAGTACGCTCAGCCTGGACGGAGGCTCATGCAAGCATTCACCACTGCCATTGGCCCCAGGCAGACTTGTCAGTGATCGATCAGACCAGCCTTGAAGAAATGAACTTAGCCCGGCAAATCTCCAGCCTAGGTCTAAGCGCGCGCAATACAGCCGGGATAAAAGTGCGCCAACCCTTGAACAAGGTGATGGTTTACGTCGGGGATCAACCCTCCCTTAACCAGGATTTAATTGATATCGTCACCGACGAGCTCAATGTAAAGGAATTTGAATTCGTTCAAGAAGCCGGCCAACTGGTAACTTACCAAGTATTACCAGACAACCAGCTGCTTGGCCCGCGCTTTGGCTCCCAATTCCCGCAGATACGCAAAGCTTTGGCAGAGGCTGATCCAGAAGTAGTTGCCGAGCAGGTGCGGGCTGGATCCCCGGTTCGGTTAGAAGTTGACAACCAGACCGTGGAGCTCTCTGCCGGAGAAATCCTGGTGCGGACCCAACCACTGGAAGGGTTAACCGTTGCGGACGATAAGCAGGTCACTGTGGCTCTCGATATAAATATCACGCCACAACTACGGGCTGAAGGGCTGGCACGAGAAATTGTACGCCGCATCCAGGCTATGCGAAAAGACGCCGGGTTTAACATCGAGGATCGCATCACCACTTACTACCGCGCAGAAGGAAAACTGGCGGAAGTCTTCACAACCTGGGGAGACTATATCTGTGCTGAAACGCTCTCCACCAAACTGGTCAATCAAGAACCTACCCCTCAGACATACACCGAAACCCACAAGATAGACGAGCAAGTTCTCAGGCTGGGCCTCCAGCGAAATCGGTGAAAGCGGAGTGTATATCAGACGTTTTACCCCTTTTGAGTGCACCGCACGAGAAAATTATGTTTAGACCCATTTCTCCCCAAGTCAACCTCCCTAACAAGGAAGAAGATGTGCTGCGCTCGTGGAAAGTCCGCCACATTTTCGATAAATCTAAAGCTCTGCACCGGGACGGACCGAAGTTTGTGTTTTTTGAAGGACCGCCCTCCGCTAACGGCAAACCGGGCGTACACCATGTGCTGGCGCGCGCCTTCAAGGATCTTTTTCTGCGATACAAGACCATGCGAGGTTATCAGGTGATTCGACGCGGCGGCTGGGACACCCATGGCCTCCCGGTTGAGATCGAGGTCGAACGTAAATTAGGCTTCACCAGCAAGACACAGATCGAAGAATTCGGGATCGCCCGTTTCAACGAGCTGTGCCGCCAATCCGCCTTTGAATACATTCAAGAATGGGAGAAATTGAGCGATCGCATCGCCTACTGGATCGATTTAGAAGACGCATATGTCACCTACACGAAAGAGTATATCGAATCAGTCTGGTGGATCCTAAAATCACTTTGGGACAAAAAGTTGCTCTACCAAAGCTTCAAGGTGGTGCCATATTGCCCGCGTTGCGGCACACCCCTTTCGGACCACGAGGTCGCATTAGGTTACCGCCAGACGGTCGACCCGTCCATCTATGTACGACTGCCATTAGTTGAAGACCCAGGCACTTCCTTGTTGGTGTGGACCACGACACCTTGGACTTTACCGGCCAACGTGGCGGTTGCCGTTAATCCAGAGGTGGATTACGCCATTGTGGAACTCTCACTCCCCGAAAGCTCAAATCCGGACAAGCCTGAATTGGCTCGTGAGCGCTTGATCCTGGCGCGCGACATGGTTGATCGAGTATTTGGAGACCAGCCAGTTGAAATTTATGAAACCTTCAAAGGCACCAAGTTAAAAGGGCTTCGCTATAAGCCATTATTCACCTTGCTCTTACCGGACAAACCCGCTTATTACGTGGTATTAGAGGATTTTGTGAATACCGAGGAAGGTACTGGACTGGTGCACATCGCGCCTGCCTTTGGCGCGCAAGACTTGCAAACCGCCCTGAACGCTGACCTGCCTATCTTGATAACCATCGCCGAAGATGGCAGCTTCATTCCCGAAATACGCCCATGGAGCGGCCAATTCGTCAAGCATGCCGATCCCTTAATCGTGCAAGATTTACAAACTCGGGGTTTGCTGCTCAAAGCAGAGAGCTACACCCATACATACCCGTTCTGCTGGCGCTGCGAGACGCCCTTGCTTTACTATGCCCGCAACACCTGGTATATCCACACAACCCAGTACAAAGAGGCACTGGTTGCGCTGAACCAGCGTATAAACTGGCATCCTGACTACATTAAGGATGGTCGCTTTGGCATCTGGTTGGAGAACAATGTCGATTGGGCTTTGGGACGTGAGCGCTATTGGGGCACACCCCTGCCCATTTGGGAATGCCGCGAGTGCCACCAGCAGCTGGCTCTGGGTTCGCTGGCCGAGCTTTCTGAATTGGCCCATCAAGATTTGTCCAGCTTAGACCTGCATCGACCTTATGTAGATGAGGTTCATATTCAATGCCCTGAGTGCAACGGCCAAATGGCGCGGGTCAGCGAAATTATCGATGTATGGTTCGATTCGGGGGCAATGCCGGTGGCGCAGTGGCATTATCCTTTTGAAAATCAGGAAACCTTTCGAGAGCAGTTCCCGGCTGACTTCATCTGCGAAGGCGTTGACCAAACCCGCGGCTGGTTCTATTCGCTTCACGCTTTAAGCACTATGCTGTTCGAGCAAGAGTGCTACAAGAATGCTATGTCTCTTGGATTGATTTTGGATGAAAAGGGACAGAAGATGTCGAAATCTGGCGATAACCTGCTCGATCCCTGGGACGTGATTAACGCTTATGGCTCAGACACATTGCGGTGGTACCTATACACCGCCGGCCCACCCGGGCAGGATCGTCGTTTTTCAATGGATCTGGTTGGTGAGGTAGTGAGGGCTTTTACCCTAACATTGTGGAATGTGTATGTGTTTTTTATCACGTACGCCAGATTGGATAATTGGGTACCTAAACCTGGCAATGGAAAAGCAGCTGAGCAGACTTTGCCAGCAGGCCTGCCATACACTGACCTGGACCGCTGGCTACGCTCAGAGCTGCATACCCTGGTGGGCGCTGTGACCACTGCTCTAGACTCGTATGAGGTAGTCGCTGCAACCCGGCCGGTCCAAGCTTTCGTAGAAAGGCTCTCGAACTGGTATTTGCGTCGCTCTCGCAAGCGCTTTTGGAAAAGCGGATCAGACGCCGATAAAGTCACAGCTTATTCGACCCTTTACGAGGTGTTGGTAACCTTGAGCAAACTGTTGGCCCCAACTATGCCCATCCTGGCAGACGAGTTGTACCAAAACCTGGTCTGTTCGGTGGATGCAGGCGCGCCAGAATCTGTTCATCTGACAGGATGGCCTTCATACCAGGCCAAGTTAATTGACCAAAAATTGAACCGAGATATGCAGATGATCATGAGGCTGGCTTCGCTGGGACATGCAGCCCGAAACCAGGCTGGTATTAAGGTACGCCAGCCATTATCATACGCAGCCGTGTCTTTGAGCAAGGATGAGGAAGGCGAGACTCTCGAGCGGTTTGCCGGTTTACTGCAGGACGAACTCAACGTCAAACAAGTACGGGTCTTGAGCTCGCGTGACCAGGCAGTTTCATACAGACTGTTTCCCATTTCCCAATATCTTGGTCAAAAATACAAAGCCAAATATCCGGCCGTTCGTGAGGCGATCATGGCATTGGATGTAGACAAAGCCGCACAAGACTTATTGGCTGGGAAGTCCATCGAATTAATCGTTCAGGGTGAGTCCTATAAAATCACACCGGATGAATTGGAGGTGCGGGTAGAAGCTCATCCCGGATTAGCAGTCGCGGCGGATGGCACTTATCTGGTCGCCCTGAACACGGAGCTGGATCAAGAACTACTGCACGAGGGATTGGCCAGGGAGTTCGTGCGTCACCTCCAGGCGCTGCGGAAGCAAAGCGGTTTCGATATCGCCGACCGCCTCATCCTGTATGTTCAGGCTTCGACCAGGTTGGCGCAAGCCATCAATGCCCATCGCGATTACATCATGGGCGAGGTACTGGCAGTCGAGATAAAGGAAGCCAAACCCCCTGGCGATATGACTTCTTTCAACTTAAAATTTGAGGACGAGACAGTCACGATTGGGCTAGGACAATTAAATTGACCATAACAAACCTGAATTCATCGCCTCTGAATGGTATCAAGCAAGAAGGTTCCGTAGTTGAACCTTCTTTTTTCTAGCCTGCTTGACAACAGCAATTTCCCCAAGATAAACTATACTTAGCAGTTATAAAAAGAGATCGAGACTAAAAGTGGAACCGAAATGCGGTGAATAACTTGGCAATTATTCCTTGCTCGTCGCTTTCTTGTCACAAATGTCTCCTGAGCGGTGTTAAAGTAATGAGCGCAGTTATTAAACCTTCCAGGTATCTGGGGTGATCGTGACTTCAAACGGACTAAAAGGCAACTTCACCCCTGGAGAAGAGCATGCAGGTGGCTTTGAGGCCATATTTCAGGAGCACTGGCCGAAAATCTATGGCGTTCTCTACAGTCTGGTCGGCGACCACCTTGAGGCAGAGGATCTGGCACTGGAAACCTTCTGGTGCCTGTATCAACGTCCACCCAAGGATCATCGTGATATCTCGGGTTGGCTCTACCGGGTGGCTACCAACCTGGGTTTCAACGCCTTGCGCTCTCGCAAACGGCGCGGGCGCTATGAAGAAGAAGCCGGACGACTTTCCTTACATGGGAGTTCCGCAGCTGATCCCTCTATCGAAGTCGAAAGGCATGAAGCCCAGGAACGAGTCCGGCAGGTATTAGCTAAGATGAAACCTCGCTCCGCTCAAGTGCTGCACTTACGCTATTCAGGACTATCTTACTCAGAGCTAGCAGAAGTACTTGAGATTACGCCAGGTTCGGTCGGCACATTCCTGGCGCGCGCTGAAGAAGAATTTGAAAGGATTTACCGCCGGATGGAAGGAGAATGAAGATGCATATCAGCGATGGTGAATTACGCACTTACCTGGACAAAGAGCTAAGTGCACCAGAACTTGAACGAGTTAATGCCCATCTAGAAACCTGTCCAAGCTGCCAGGAACGCGCTGATATGCTTTCCAAACGGGCTGGTTATATCCGCGCTCGCCTGGTGACTTTAGCTGGGCATCACGATGCTCATCAGATCCCCATTCCAACCGCGCGCGCTCACTTTGAAGAACGTATCTCAATAAAGGAGAACAGAACAATGTTAAATAAAATATTTGCCCGTCAATACAGGTTAGCCTGGGCGGCGATAGCCCTCGTCCTGATCCTGGGCCTTTCACTGGCTTTCCCAGGAGTGCGTGCCATCGCCGATAGCTTCCTTGGCCTTTTCCGCGTGCAGCAGATTTCGGTTGTGCAAGTTAATCCCGGAAATTTGCCGGAACAGCTGGGTTCTTCTTCCCAGTTTGAGTATATGCTCTCTCAAGACGTCCAGATTGAAGAACAAGGCGAGGCCCAGAAGGTAGACGACGCGGCCCAAGCCGCTCAGCTGGCCGGCATACCGGTACGTCTACCTACCGATATTGAAGGCGACCAACATCTTATGGTGCAGCCTGGAGTGCGAGCGACATTCAAGATCGATTTGCCTCAGGTTAAGTCGCTACTGGATGAGCTGGGGCAGAATGACATCGACCTGCCGTCTTCCTTAAATGGCGCAACCGTCACGATGGAACTACCCACCTCCGTCTCAGCGAGTTACGGCGATTGTGATTTTTCCTCCAAAGCCGTCGAAGTGACCACTGGCGACCCGGATCGTCCCTCTGCGGGTTTGTCTGACTGCATAAGTCTCATGCAGGTCCCCAGCCCTGACATCTCTGCACCTCCTGGACTTGACACTGCAAAAATCGGGGAGGCATTCTTACAAGTGATGGGGATGACACCGGAGGAGGCGGCTCAATTCAGCAGCACCGTCAATTGGTCTACTACCCTGGTCGTTCCGATCCCGCAATACGGAACCAGCTATCAGAGCGTCCTCGTGGATGGCGTCGAGGGAACCCTGATAGAACAAAAACTAGAAGATCAACCCGATCAATATTTGCTGCTGTGGGTAAAGGATGGCATCATCTACGCCCTGACCGGTCCTGGAAAAGGCGCAACTGCTCTTAAGATCGCGGACTCCCTGAAATAGGGTAAAATCCTTAATATCAGAAAAAAAATAATATTGCGTAGTGCATAATTCAGTCAGATTATGCACTACGCAATCTGTATACCTGCATGAATCATGGGACCATGTCCAACTCATCTTCATCAACTGCCATAGAAACGCAGAGTTTACGAAAAGTATTCGGAGAAAAAGTAGCTGTATCTGATCTCACCTTGACTGTTGGGCGTAGTGAGGTCTTTGGATTCTTAGGCCCGAATGGGGCTGGAAAAACCACTGCGGTAAAAATGCTGCTTGGTCTGATCACCCCCACCTCTGGTATTGGTCATGTCCTGGGGGCGCCACTCGGCGATCATCGCATCAGAGCGCGCATTGGTTTTCTGCCTGAACATTTCCGCTTTCATGAATGGTTGACGGCGACCGAATTTCTCCACCTGCACGCCGACCTATACCAGATGCCAGGCGATCTCACGAATCGACGCGTGCCCGAATTACTTGACTTAGTCGGTCTCAGTCCGCATGCTGATAAAAAACTGGCGGCATATTCCAAAGGGATGTTGCAGCGCATTGGCTTAGCTCAGGCCTTACTCAACGAACCTGAGCTCGTCCTGTTGGATGAGCCAACTTCTGGCCTGGACCCAGTAGGCCGCAGATTGGTCCGGGATATTATCCACGATCTGCGCCAACAGGGCACCACTGTTTTTCTAAACTCCCACCTACTCAGTGAAGTAGAAATCACATGCGACCGGGTAGCATTTATCAAGCATGGAGAAGTCCTGCGGACCAGCCGGCTTAAATCTTTAGTCGAAGGGGAATTAACCGTAGAGATCAAGGCACGTAACTTGAGTCCGGAGATCATACTGGGACTTTCACATTGGAGCCAGGACGTACGCCTCGATGGCGACCATATTTCGCTAACCTTGAGCAGCGAACTCGAACTCCCCGCCGTCAATCGCTACCTGGTGGACCACAATGTGGATGTTTACGCCCTAAAGCCACAACAGATCTCGCTGGAGGATTTGTTTATCCAGATCGTCGGAACAGATGGAGGTCTATGATGAAAGCGCTTTCATCGATCTGGCGTAATACAAATGTGATCGCACGCCTCACCTTTCGGGAGGCCGCCCGTCGAAGGATTCTCCTGGCCGCTCTTTTGCTAGGGCTGGCTTTTTTATTAATTTACGGCCTTGGCTTCCATTACATGAACCAAGAGATGGAAACTTCCCCGTACGGACCTGGATTATTGGAACGCAACGGAATTCGGAATTTTATGCTTCTCGCGGGTATGTATGCAGTTAACTTTCTGACGATCATGATGGCTGTGCTGACCTCGGTGGTCACGCTTTCGGGGGAGATTTCATCCGGTACCATCCAAACCCTGGTTGCCAAACCCGTGCAGCGCTGGGAGATTGTCATGGGCAAATGGCTCGGCTTTGCAGGAATGCTTACGCTTTATCTCCTACTCATGGCTGGCGGCGTTATCGCGTTAGTATACCTGATCTCCGGATATAGCCCTCCGCATTTCGGTCTCGGCATGCTCTTTCTATGGCTAAATGCTATTTTGTTGTTGAGTGTGTCTTTTTTTGGCGGCGCGATGCTATCCACATTGGCAAATGGTGTCATGGTCTTTGGATTGTACGGCTTGGCTTTCATTGGCGGCTGGATCGAACAAATTGGCTCGCTCATAAACAACCAAACCGCGGTACAGATCGGCGTGATCTCAAGCCTGATTATCCCCAGCGAGGCCTTATGGAAACGGGCTGCCTTCGAGATGCAATCCCCTCTGGTGCGTGCCTTAGGATTTTCGCCCTTCTCTTCATCTTCCGTTCCGAGCTCCATCATGGTTTGGTATGCGATTATTTATATACTGTTGGCACTCGGGCTGGCTATGAGGCAATTCCAGCGAAGAGACTTATAGCATCAATCGCTAGACTGCGCAGAGTCTGGGCCTTGTTAGCCATAACGAGTGCTTCAGCGATAATCTTATTTTACAGCGCCTTAAGGACCGCATGGGGTTCAAACTAGGCCTTAGGTTAACCGTAACCAGCCAGCGCAGTTAGCGATTATCTATTGTGCAGCTTCCGGGCTTGATAGTTGCAGGTCTCCCCGTATCTATCGATGCTGGCTCTCACCAAACATCCGTTTGTGATGTTTTGATAGTCGATCTTGTCCATGCCCCTCCCACCTAAGATCTTTACGCTACCCAACGCTCCCGGCACTTATATTTTATGCTTACGACTCGACCTGCCACATGAATTACAGGTTGGTCGCTTAGGCAAAATCTACTTTTCTGCCGGCGATTACGCTTACATCGGAAGTGCCTGCGGTCCTGGCGGGCTGCGAGCACGTCTGGGCAGGCATGTGCGCGGTTCAAACCACTCCCACTGGCATATTGACGCATTACGGGCAGTGGCTGATTTGGTGGGGGTTTGCTTTGCGACACAGATGATGGACGACAGATTCAGCCAAAGCAGAAACTGCACCGGCATGGCAGTTAGCAAAATGCAACTGGAATGTCAATGGTGCCAAACCCTGGCAAAATTACCTGGAACAGCCGTACCGGTTAGGGGATTTGGAGCGAGCGACTGTCGCTTGGGCTGCCAAGCTCATTTAATCGCGGTTCCAGATGGGTTTACCCCCCTACAGGTCTCCAAAATTCTAACGAAAAAATTTAACATATCCATCCAGACAATAGACAAACATCTCCTTCTCGTTTCCATTTGAATTTATAGGACCAGCTATAAATTCTTACAATTACCGAGCTCAGTTGGGGTAAAATGATGCCATTCCTTTTATTTATTGGGAGGTTCTTGTTGAAGAGGTACTTACGCGATTATTTCTCTCTGTTGCTGGTCGCCGGGACCGTGAGCGGATTAGACCAGCTGACCAAAGCTATTGTAAGAGCCCAGCTTCCGCTCCAGAGAATCTGGGTTCCCTGGCCCTGGTTAGAGCCATACGCTCGCATCGTCAATTGGAAGAACACCGGCGCAGCCTTTGGGATGTTGCCTGGTCTCAGCGATATCTTCACCATCCTGCCATTCATAGTAGCTTTGGCGATTTTGTATTACTATCCTCAAGTCCCACGAGGGGATTGGACCCTCCGTCTTGCAATGGGCCTGCAAATGGGCGGTGCCCTGGGGAATTGGATCGACAGGCTGAACATTGGTTATGTGACCGACTTCATCTCAATAGGCAACTTTCCGGTGTTCAACGTCGCCGATGCAAGCATATCAATTGGGGTCGCCATTTTAATAATAAGTGTATGGATAAGAGAACGGTATCAAGACAAACATGATGAGGTAGCAGAAGGGGAATCATCAGTGGAGCGGTCATCTGAATCTATTCGTGAGGAGATAGTGAGTGAATGAACACCTGGTCGTGTTGCACTATCATGACCAGAAAGCACAACGCTTAGACAAATATTTAGTAGAATGTCTGCCAGATTTTTCCCGCTCGCGCCTTCAGGCTTTTATCAAAGCGGGTAAGGTGACGGTGGATGGTCAGCCAGCCCGCAAAACGGGTCAAATGCTCGAAGGGCAGGCCAATGTCGTCGTGCACATACCACCTCCTGAACCAAGCGACCTACAAGCGGAGGCCATTCCTTTAGATATAGTTTTCGAAAATGAGGATTTGCTGGTGGTGAACAAACCAGCGGGCATGGTGGTACACCCCTCTGCCGGACATAATAAAGGCACCTTAGTACATGCCGTCTTAGCCCATGCTCCGGACATTGCAGGTGTGGGTGGCGAACTACGACCTGGAGTTGTCCATCGCCTCGATAAACAAACATCTGGCTTGATCTTGCTCGCTAAAAACGATGCTGCCCATCACTGGCTGCAGAACCAGTTTCAATCTCGCCAGGTTGAAAAAGTATATATTGCCCTGGTTGACGGAGCACCACCCACCCCGCGTGGAAGGGTAGAAGCCGCCATCGGTAGGGACAGGAAGATCCGTAAGATCATGGCGGTCCAACCTCCCGCCAAAGGCCGTCCCTCCATCAGCGAATATCGCGCTATCGAATCATTCAATAAGCACACCTTACTTGAAGTTCATCCAATCACCGGACGCACTCACCAGATCCGGGTACATCTGGCTTTCATAGGTTGCCCGGTCGTTGGAGATACGGTTTATGGACGGCGACACCCCAGCCTGCCTTTGAATCGTCATTTCTTACACGCCGCTCGCCTGGCTTTACGTTTGCCAGGTGATGCGCAATTGAGCGAATTTGAGGCACCCATGCCATCGGAATTAACCAAAATCTTAGATCAACTCAGAGCTGGCTTATGAACTTAATCGATCTGCGATCCGACACAGTTACCCAACCTACACAGGCCATGCGCCAGGCAATGGCGCAGGCAGAAGTAGGCGATGATGTCTACGGTGAAGATGTTACCATCAACCGCCTTCAGGATATAGCAGCAGGGAAATTTGGGAAGCAGGCTGCCCTGTTCGTGCCTTCGGGGACCATGGGTAACCTGGTGGCGTTATTGACCCACTGCAACCGCGGCGACGAAGTCATCCTAGGGAACAAATCCCATACCTTTACCTACGAGGTGGGTGGCATGTCAGCTCTCGGGGGGGTGCATTCCTATCAGGTCCCCAACCAACCCGATGGAACCCTGGAGTTAGAAGCCATTCAGGAAGCCATACGCCCCGAAAACGTGCATTTCCCTACGACCCGCCTGATTACACTGGAAAATACCCACAATCGTTGCGGGGGTGTAGCGATTTCCGCAGAATACACCTACCAAGTTGGGGAGCTCGCCCACCAGAATGGTGTGCTTTTCCATATTGACGGCGCCAGGATATTCAACGCTGCAGCAGCTTTGCAGATTGATGCAGCCAAGCTGGTGGCTCCAGCCGACTCAATCACTTTCTGCCTGAGCAAAGGCTTATGCGCTCCGGTCGGATCAGTTCTATGTGGTTCTACAGATTTCATCAATCAAGCCCGGCGAATTCGGAAACAGCTAGGTGGTGGCATGCGCCAGGCTGGCATCTTAGCTGCTGCTGGCATTGTCGCCCTTGAATCCATGGTTGATCGTCTGGGAGAGGATCATGCCCGCGCCCATCGCCTGGCAGAGGGTTTAGCAACCATTCCCGGTTTGAGGCTGGATCCAGGCACCCCTCAAACCAACATGGTATTTCTTTCATTAGCGGAGGAGACAGGGTTAACTTCGAAGCAAGTAAGCGCAAGATTGGCAGAGCGAGGCGTGCGCGTAGGCGCAGATAGTGCTCATCGCTTCCGGTTGGTGACCCATTATTGGATTAATGATCGTTCTGTCGATCAAGCGGTAGAGGTATTTCGGGAGGTGATTAACGCCATTTAACCTGTGAAAAAGAGCGCAACTAGTCCTATGATATAATATTTCATGCCGAGGAGGGCGGGAAAGTAATTTACGTTCTACGCTCATAGTTCTATCGGTTTATTTATTTGGAGCCTTTAAATCAACAAGGAGTCAGAAAATGGAGGCACACCTGAGCGCCTATCTGGCCAGTTTGGAGGCTCAGTCGAAATACTCTGAGAGCACCCGCCTGGCTTATTCCAGCGACTTGCGTATTTTTTTCGACTATTTACGGAAAACCTTGCAACGCTCCCCCAAGCTTGAAGACTTGAATGCCCACCATGTAGCCGGTTTTTTAGATTCCGAACGCCAGGCTGGTCGGCGCCAGAGTACCCTAGTACGCCGCTGGGCGTCACTACGCCGTTTTGTCGAGTATTTATCCCAAAGACATATCATACCTGGCAGTGCACTTGAAGCAAACAACCATTTAATCGACTATGTAATATCAAAAGTTGCTCCCTCTCGTCCCTCCAAATACCTGACCGATACACAAATCAAAGATACTCAAGCCGTGATTGAAGCCTCGCCCCGCCTGCGTGCCAGACGGGATCAAGCCATTTTGGCCTTGCTGGTTGAAACCGGCTTATCCGTGGGCACCCTGGTAGAACTTAATTTGCCAGACCTCAATTTAGGTGCTGAAAAAATCCACATCACCACAGACGCGCAACAAGATCTTTGGTTGCCTTTGGGCAGCGCAGCCGAACCCTTGAAACAATACCTGAATGAGGGACGTCCAGATTTAAACCCAAAACCCGACGAACGAGCCCTCTTTGTCAGTCAGATGGGTGGTCGTATGAGCCGCCAAGGGATTTGGCAGATATTGCAGCATTGGGGTCGAAAGGTCAAGCCACCCATAAACCTTTCCCCGCGCTTGTTGCGCCATACAGCGGCATTACGCCTGGCCCGCTCTGGTCGCACCTTGTCTGAAATCCAAGCACTTTTGGGACACAGTAATCCCCTCTCAACCCAGGCATTATTGCGCCGCCTGAAATCAACAAAAAGCGGCGACTGAGGTCAGCGCTCCCCGGATAGAGATCCGGCGTAACCCCGTACACATTCCCCATGCTGGGTACAGAATCAAGCCAGGATTTATTAATGGACGACTTTTTTACTTTAGATGAAATCGATCAAATTGCTGAAGCCGTTCGGGAAAAATTGGCCTACCAACCCCGGGTTGGCATAATCCTTGGGTCAGGTCTAGGCTTATTTGCAGATTCCATCGAAGAGGCCAGGCGAATTCCTTATGGAGACTTGCCATCCTGGCCTGTATCCACCGTACCAGGACATCAAGGCCAGCTGGTGAGTGGTCTGTTGGAAGGCCAAAACGTACTCGTGATGCAAGGTAGAGTTCATTACTACGAAGGCTATAGCATCGCTCAGGTTGGCCTGCCCGTACGTATTTTAACGCGACTAGGTGTAGAAACACTGATTGTTACAAATGCTGCCGGGGCAGTCAACCCCGATTTTGAACCCGGTGACCTGATGCTCATAACGGATCACCTAAACCTGATGGGTATGGCAGGCATAACTCCCTTACGTGGCCCCAATCTGGATGAAATTGGGCCACGTTTTCCTGATATGGGACGTGCCTATGACCACCAGCTGTGTAGGCTGGCAGGCCAGGTGGCTTCGGAAAATAAGATTGATCTTCGTCAAGGCGTTTACGTTTGTTTGGCGGGACCCTCCTTTGAAACCCCTGCTGATTTACGCTTCTTACGAACAAGCGGTGTAGATGCAGTTGGCATGTCCACAGTTCCCGAAGTGATCGTCGCCCGCCACGCAGGCCTGCGCGTTCTGGGAATATCGGGTATCAGTAACAAAGCTAATCTAGATGGTGAAACAATCACCAGCCACGAGGAAGTTCTCGCAGCTGGCAGCTTAATTATTCCAAAACTTACGACACTCATCAGGGGGGTGCTGCGCCGCCTGTAGACTTCGGGCGATATAATTCTCTCGATAGCAGGAGAAGCATGGAAGAAGCACTCCGCTTTTTCAAAGATTATGAATTTTGGGTTTATTTGTTACTCGCGTTGGGAGGCCTGGTCTATATTCGTAAATTTGTACTCGCCTGGGATGAGCTGCGGGGAGCAGCCTTCGGCTTGGAACGAGAAAGCGCACAGTCTCGCCTCAATCAGGCAGCCAGCATGCTGGTGCTCCTGCTGGCCATGGGGTTAATGGTGTTCGTGCTGGTATCATTCGTAGCGCCAACGGTTCCCGGCGCAAACCCTTTGCTGACACCAACGTTGGATTTATTAGCCACTGCCACAACAACCCTGCCAGCAAATCCTCCACTAACAGACACCTCCCAAGAAATGGTAGGGACCACCACCCCTCCCACTATTGAGCCAGCGGGGGGCGAAGGATGTATACCTGGAGAGTTAATGCTGACCGAACCAAAGGATGGAACCGAAATAAGTGGCGTGGTAACTTTGAAAGGGACCGCGAACATTCAGAACTTTGGTTTCTATAAATATGAGGTGGCCCGCCCTGGAGAAACGATTTGGTTGACGATACAGGCAGGACGCAACGTCGTACAAGATGACGAATTGGGTCAATGGGATACCCGCACCTTATCTCCTGGCGAATATATGCTACGCCTGGTCGTAACTGACAACCAGGGCGAATCCCTGTCGTCTTGTGTGATCCGTATATACGTGAATAATCCCGTACAACCATGAGACTATCTGGTTTTTGCATTGGAGCTCGTGATGCCAGCAATTGAAATTCGCCCGGCTGTTGCTCCTGATATACCAATACTGTTGAAAATGGATCATGGCTATGTCAGTGATTACGTGTGGCAGGTGGATTTCCAGATAGCCGATACCCAAATCGACATCAATTTCCGCCAGGTACACCTGCCGCGTTCAGTGCGGGTGGATTACCCCCGTCCCGCCAAAGGACTAGCCGATGATTGGGCTCAACGCTCCGGTTTGTTGGTGGCCATCCTGGATGGTGAACCAGTCGGTTATATCAGCATGATGCAACCTATGGCGGCATTAACCACCTGGGTGACCGACCTAGTCGTCACGCAGCCCTTACGCCGGAAGGGCATCGGCAGCGCCCTGGTATTAGCAGCCCAGCAATGGGTTGCTGAACATCCGGGAAGTCGTCGTCTCTTGCTTGAAATGCAAACCAAGAATTATCCGGCTATCAGCATGTCCCAAAAATTGGGCTTCGATTTTTGCGGATTCAACGACCACCATTACGCCAACAATGACATGGCCCTATTTTTTACCAAATGGATCGGTTGATCCTTATCGACATTTATTATGGTTAGCTTTTTAATCAACAGTTTACGCGATCTTAATGAGTTACTAGCGGCAGGGATTGCCATCACCGCTACATCTCTACTGCTTTACGCGCTGACGTTCAACCTGCGAGATCGGGTGGCGCGCACTTTTGCCCTTATTTTGTTTTGTGTGGTAATCGCTTATGTCGGCGAAGCCATCGGCAGCTCTGCGAAGAACCCCTCCGAGATGGAGTTCTGGTTTCGCCTGCAATGGGTTGGTATCATCTTCTTGCCCCCAGCCTACGTTCACTTTTCCGACGCCTTGCTGGCGACCACCGGTCGACCTTCTCGTGGACGCCGCCGGCGTATGGTCGCGCTGACATACTTTTTATCGCTAGCCTTCCTGGTAACTTTACCTTTATCCCTGCTGGTAGGCTCACTACTGCAAGATGTTGGACCGGCTCCTCACCTCCAGCGTACCTGGTTAACATGGGTGTTCACAGCCTTCTACGCAGTAGTCATGTTATGGTCATGGGTTAATTTTTTACGTGCTGAACGAAGAACTGTAACCCGCACCAGCCGTAGGCGAATGCGCTATCTACTGACGGGAGCAGTAGCGCCCGCTTTAGGCTCTTATCCCTTCCTGCTCTTCGGTTCCGGCATTGCCACAAATCATCCGCTTATCTTCTGGCTCACAGCCACGACCAGCAATATCCTGGTGTCCGTCTTGCTGGTTATCATGGCTTACGCCGTCGCCTTCTTCGGCGTTGCCTGGCCCGATCGTGTGGTCAAACGGAGGCTTTTCAAATGGTTGATGCGTGGTCCAGTGACGGCCTCTACCATTCTCGCTATAACAACGCTGGTCAAAAGAGCAGGTCAATCCCTCGGGATCTCCTATTCAGAGCTGGTACCGATCCTGATGGTGGCAGGCATACTGATCATGGAACATCTGATTACTCTAGTGGCACCCCTTTGGGAGCGCGTGCTCTTTCATGGCAGGGATAACGATGAAATTCAAATGATCCAGGCATTGGAAGAACGGCTATTGACCACCGGAGATCTGCGTGAGTTCCTAGAATCGGTCATAGCAGCCATGTGCGATCGCCTACAGGTCAAGAAAGCATTCGTCGTCGCTTTAAGACCCCAGGGTCTGGAAATGTTGGTGACTGTTGGTAACGGAAATCCCTTCGAGGAGGATAACAGCTCGATCGATTTACTAAATGTAGTCAATCAAAATGGCGGTGTTGGGGTCGAACGAGACAAAGACCAAGGTCTATTTATCTGGAGAGACTACTGGCTGGTACCGCTCTTTGGAAGTGATGAAAACGACTTGGGTTTGTTAGGATTTCTCGGGGCAGCTCGCAATCCACAGCTTACACCAGACCAGGAACTAGTGGATGCATTATTGCTGCTTGCTCATCGGGCTGCCATGGCCTTAGAGGACCGCCAGATGCAACAACAAGTCTTTACCTCGTTGGAGGCTTTGACGCCTCAAGTAGACCTCATCCAGCGACTGCGTGCCGCAGCTCGATACGATGGCACGGATATTCTCACGGATCCCGAAGCCTCTCCTTTGGATCTGGGTAACTTTCCCAAATGGGTTAAGGAGGCGCTCAGCCATTATTGGGGCGGACCGAAACTCTCACAAAGTCCATTAATGCGCCTACAGGTTGTGCAGCGTGCCTTGGAATCTCACGAAGGCAATCCGACCAACGCCTTACGATCGATCTTACGGGAAGCTATCGAACAGACCCGCCCGGAAGGAGAAAGGCGGTTTACAGCCGAATGGATTTTGTATAATATATTAGAAATGAAATTTATGGAAGGACGCAAGGTGCGTGAGATTGCCATGCGATTGGCAATGTCTGAAGCGGATCTATATCGTAAACAAAGAGTGGCTATCGAAGCCGTCGCCAAAGCAATTGAAGCGATGGAACGGCAGGCCGGAGAGGAGCGTTTTGAAAAAGAAGTAGTTTAACGGCAACACAAGGAATCTATTGGAGGGCACGGTCAGTCGGTTTTATTCAATTAGACGAGGTTGAGATTAATGGTAAGTAAATCTACTTCCCAGGAACTTGTGGGGGGACCCCCACCATTGGATGAATCTTGGTGGGCAGCATTATTAGCAGAAGAAGAGGAAAAAGTAAGCGGCACCTCATTCGCCAGTAATTCCTCTCTTTCAGAGAAGAAAGAAGCTCACTCTATAACAGTCGATTGGGCAAAAGCTGACAAGATCTACGAAGAAGACGACACCATCGAAATGCATGTTACCGGTTTCAACCGGGGTGGATTGCTGGTCGAAGGGGAACAGTTGCAAGGATTTGTGCCGATCTCTCATCTAGTAGATCTACCCGCGGAAAAATCTGAGGGGAATTGTGAACGGTTGTTAGCCGAATATGTTGGCTCTGATTTGTTGTTAAAAGTGATCGAATGCGACTCTAACCGCGGTCGGGTTGTGTTTTCCGAACGCGCCGCTATGGCTGAGCCGGGTAGTCGGAACCGGCTGCTCGAATCGCTTAACAGTCAAGATCGGGTTTGGGGCACTGTCACCAATATCACTGATTTTGGCATCTTCGTAGATTTAGGCGGCCTGGAAGGGCTCATCCATGTATCTGAGCTATCTTGGGGGCGGGTACGGCACCCCTCCGACACACTCAATCTCGGCACCAAAATAGAAGTTTATGTAATCAGCGTGGATGAGGAACGCTCTCGAGTGGCCCTGAGTTTAAAACGTCTTCATCCCAACCCTTGGGAAACCGCTGAGTTGCGCTACCAACCGGGACAGATTACTGAAGCGACTATTACCAGCATCATGCCTTTCGGCGCATTTGCCCGCTTAGAAGAAGGGTTAGACGGTTTGATCCACGTCACAGAGATGTGCCCATCCGCCGAGATGTTGAATCCAAAGGATGTGGTAAGAGAAGGACAAAAAATTCGAGTGCGCATTTTACAGGTAGACTCTGCCAGACAGCGGCTGGGATTGAGCCTGAATATTGAACCTCAATCTTGAGTAAGGAGATGGCGGGGTTTACTTGTAATTGACAACGGCTACGCGCCAGGTTCAAGGCATTTAGCCCACATAACTGCTAGGAGGCCAAAGATGAAGAGCTGGTGGAAAATACCCTTTGGAGTGGTATGTGGATTGTTAGGCGCTGGAATCTTACTTCTTGGAACAAGCCAACCACGGGGAGAGGCGATAAACCTGTTGCCACCGCCTACACCGCCTCCAGTGGTAGTACACGTCAGCGGGGCTGTAAATCAGCCCGGCGTCTTTTCGCTGCCGAAGAATAGCCGTATGCAAGATGCCCTTAATGCCGCCGGGGGTCTGGCTCCCGAGGCTGACACCCAATCATTAAACCTGGCCGCCTTCCTGGTAGATGGGGAGCTCATTTGGATACCCTTCCAACCGCTCGAGCAAAGCCAAAAGCAAACCCTTACAAAGAACCAGGGCTCTCAAGCGACCACTGCGATCCAACCTACAGCCCAAAACAAATCAAAGTTAATCAACATAAATACGGCCTCTCAATCCGAACTCGAGAGATTGCCGAGCATCGGACCTGTTACGGCCAAGAAAATAATTGCTTACCGGGAAACCAATGGACCTTTCACACAAATTGATAGCATTCAGCAGGTAAATGGGATTGGTCCAGCCACTTTTGAAGACATTAAGGATTTGATCACAATCAGCGATCAGCCTTGAAGTTCCTAAAGTTTTAAGATACGCAACGAAAGATCTGCTGAGGGGGTGAGCATCCATTTTGGGGTGACCTTGACATCTCAATGGAGAGGTGCTATATTTCGAGGAAATTGGTGTATACCAATATACCAATCGAATTTTAAAAGTTCATTTCGCCATAATCGCTCTGGTAGCCATGGCTAATAATAAGCACTCAATAAATCGCTTCGCTTCAGCAGTGCCTCTGTATGTACAAATTGCTGAAAGCCTGCTCGATCGTATCGAGGCGGGTGAACTCTCGCCAGGAGATCGCATACCACCGGAACGCGAGTTGAGCGAGATGCTGGCGGTAAATCGAATGACCGTTCGCCGGGCCCTAAATATGATTGAGGGGCAGGGTTTGATTATCCGCCGGCAAGGGGACGGTACTTATGTCTCCGAACCTAAGATCGAGCGGCAAGCGGGTCAATTGTTTCCCTTTACAAAAGGAATGCAAATACGGGGATATAAGCCTGGTGCCAAACTAATCACTTTCGAAAAACGTCCGGGGGAAGCCTCGGTGGTTGAAAAGCTGCAGCTACGTTTCTCTGAACCCGTCTATTACGTACACCGGTTGCGTTTGATCAACCAGGAAGCGATGATGTTAGAAGAATTTATAATACCCGTTTATCGTTTCCTGGATTTCGAGCGGTTTGACCTGACTGAGCGATCCCTGTACGAAATATTAGAAACCGAGTATGGGGTAACCATCAGTCATGCTCGCCAGAGCTTAGAGCCAGTCATTGCCACTCAATATGAAGCCGAACTATTGGAAATTGAGGTTGGCGCTCCCCTTATGTTGGAGCGCCGCCTGGCTTTCGACCAGGATGGAAAACCGGTTGAACACAGTAAGGATTTATATCGTGGCGACCGCTTTCGCTTCGTTACTGAAATCGCTTCCATGGCATTATAGGTTTTGTTGGTTGATCGAATGAGTGGATTATCAGTGCAATTTACCCAAGTCGCCAGTGAATCAGAAGGGCGAATGCTGCCAAGCGCAGACTTATTGCTGCAATTTCGATATCCGAGAAATTTCTCGATAAACGTTTAGCGAATATCAAAACATCGACATTCGAAGGAGCATAAACTATGATCGAGAGCCCGGTAGAAAGACTGATCGCAACCAACCCAGATATGGAAATATGGTGGGATTCTTCGCCATTGGTATTCAAACAATGGAAGCAAAAGATGATCAAGGCCGCCAAGCCAGGCAAGCAAGCGTTACTGGAAGAACAACTTGATCGTCTATACAACTACGCGGATCCTGCCAAAAGCGTTTTTCGGGGCTGCACGACCAACCCACCGCTCTCCCTCCAAGCTTTCAAAAGCGAATCGGTTATTTGGAATGAGTGGATCGACGAACTCATCCTGGCTAACGCCAAGCTTGACTACAAGGAATTGGCCTGGTTGACTTACAAAGAAGTTATCAAACGGGGAGCAGAGATGTACCTGCCTATTCACCAGGCCTCCAAAGGTCGTTTTGGCTGGATCTCAGGCTAGTTGGACCCGCGCTTGTTCACCGAAACCGAGCTGATGATCGAGCAGGCTAAGGAATTGACCGCCCTCTCCCCCAGCGTGATGATCAAAGTGCCCGCCAGTATGCAAGGGGCGGAGGTAGTAAAGCATCTAACCGCCCAGGCTATCTCCACTAATGTAACCATCTGCTTCACCTTGCCGCAGATCATGGCAGTGGCCAAAGCAGCCATGCAAGGAGTACAACTGGCAGAAGAGCGGGGAGTGGACCTGAGCCAGTGGCGATCTGTAATCACCATGATGGTCGGGCGGTTGACCGAACAAAAAACCCTGGATGCACAGGCAGCCCGACGCGGCCTGCAACTGTCCTGGCAGGACAGGCATTGGTTTGACATAGCCGTTTTTCGACGTGCTTACCGACTGCTGATGGAGGCAGGCTATGTCAGCAAGCTGCTAGCTTGCTCCTTACGGGATGGACCGGTGGTGGCAGGCAAGAAGCGATTTTGGGATGTGGAAAAAGATCGCTGGAGGTGAGATTATCTATACCTGCCCCCCGTATGTGCTGGAACCGCTGTTTGAAATAGGGTATGATCTGACCTTCAGGCCAGAGATCTTAGAGCCAGTTCCGCAGGAGGTGATAGATAAATTGTTAAAAATCCCTTATTGCATCCAAGCATACGACCCCAATGGCATGGCGCTGGAGCAGTTCAACGACCACCCTTCTACGGTCAGTACGGTTAAGTCTTTCTCTCAAGCCACAGTTGGTTTAGAGGATTACGTCAAAGAGCGCATCTCAGTTGCCTCGGGCAAATCTTTACCAGTGGCATCATAGTTCAATCTCTTACCTAACCACCCTCGCCATTAGAGGACTATACCAGCCGCGTATAAACCGCAGGTTAACCCATCATCATAACCAGGCGCGGCTGACTCACAGGAGAAACCAAATGTCTATCGTAAATGCGAAAGAAATTCTGATAGAAGCAACAGAAAATAAGTATGCCGTTGGTGCTTTCAATATCACCAACCTGATCCAGATGGAAGCCGTAATTGAGGCCGCCATTGAGAAAAAGGCGCCCCTTATCATCCAGACTTCGGTCAAACCCTCAAAATTCTTGGGAAAGGATGTTTTGGTCGCGATTTTCCGTACCCTGGCTGAATCAGCTCCAATACCAATCTGCTTGCACCTGGATCATTGCACCGATATCGACTATTGCAAAACCTGTGCCGATGCCGGTTATACCAATATCATGATCGACGCCTCGAAACAGCCCTTTGAGGAGAATATCCGCCAAACCAAAGAAGTCTGTGAATATTCTCACTCGCTGGGTGATATCTCGGTTGAAGGAGAATTAGGGACCGTCTCCGGCGTAGAGGACCAGGTCAAGATTGCCGAAGATGAAGCCGCCTTATGTAATCCAGACCAGGTGATTGAGTTTGTTGGCAGCACGGGAGTTGACCTATTCGCTCCCGCCATTGGAACGGCGCATGGTATTTATAAAACTAAAAACCCGAAGATCGATTTTGAGCGCCTGGGGAAAATTTTCAAAATACTCAACCAGGATAGAATAGAAACCCCATTGGTAGTACACGGGGGCACTGGCCTACCAGAAGAATATATCACCAGGTTGATCGAAGTAGGCGGATCCAAGTTCAATGTCTCCACGGAGTTAAAACATACTCTCATCGATGCGACTTTCAACTATATCTCCGAACACCCCGAAGAATATGACCCTGGCAAGATCGACATAGCTGTAAAGGATTCAATCCATAAGGTGGTTGCAAGATGGATTGACGTGCTGGGCAGCACCGGGAAAGCTGCTTGACAAGCGATTATTACCCGGAAAACTACACTCAAACAAAGGAGAAGCAATATGAAAAAAGTTGAGGAGTATTTCGTCCCTTGGGTTAAGGGCATTCCAATGTATGTCTCGAACCACATTGAACTCGCCTGGCGCCAACCGCAGCTCCATCGGATGATGTCAAACGAAAATCCTCATCCGCCATCCCCTAAGGTGGCAGAGGCCGTCGAGAAATATAGTAAGATGGCCAATCGATATCCCGACCAGGGGCTGGTGGTGCGTTCAAAGATTGCGGAAATTAATGGATTGGAAGGGCCTGAGAATGTAATGCTGGGCAACGGTTCTAGCGAAGTATTTGACAACATCTTCCGCAGTTTCTTACAGCCTGGTGAAGAAGTTATCCAACACACGCCTTGTTTTGGCATCTACAAACTTCGCTGTAACATATTGGGCGGCAAGCTGGTCTCAGTCCCAATGATTTACAAACAAGGCCAATTGCTGTTTGACCCCAACGCTATTATCGCGGCAATCACTGACAAAACTAAGATCATCGTGGTAGCCAACCCCAACAATCCCACCGGGAACTTTATGGATCTGGATGGTTTTATCAGAATTGCCGAGACCGGTGTGCCCTTCATCGTGGATGAAGCTTACATCGAGTTCGCCGGCCTGGGAAAGTCTCAGATGGGATTGACAAAGAAGTATAGAAATGTCATCATCACTCGCACCCTATCCAAAGCTTACGGCCTGGCCGGACTCCGCTTTGGCTACTCATTGGGCGATAAAGACGTCATTGGGCAAATGTCAGCGGCTTTACTGCCCTGGAACGTCGGCACCATACCGATGTGGGTTGGTTTGGCTGCCCTGGAGGATGTTGAAGCGCTACGCGAGCGCGTGGAGTTCAACAATAACGCCATTGAATATTTTGAAGAGATGCTAAGCTCCATTTCCGGGCTCGACATCCTCCATTCCCACGGGAATTACATCCTGATGGATGGCAGCAACGCTGGTAAGAAAGGCCAGGATATGGTGGCCTTCGCTCAAGAGAAGGGCTTGATCTTCCGACCTCAGGCTGCCATGTACGGGCGGGATGGTTGGTTCCGTATCACCATCGGCGACGGTGAAGAAAATAAAATGGCAGTCGAAGTTATCAAGGAGTTCTTTAAGAATTAAATACCTTCCCTTATATTGATAGACAATGGAAAGGCAGCTCATATCCACGGAATACACTTAGATATTCGAAATAGACCATCAATAGAAGCCCTGGCAGGCCAAAACGATATCGAACATAGCGAGAAAATCCTCGTAATAATGCTAAACAATATCGCCGAGGCCTGCCAGGTTCCAACCCAAAGATCATGCTACCTCTGTTTTGCAGATAGGGGGTGGGCCCACCATCTGCAAGGGAAAATAAACGGGTTAACCTATATAAACTAAAGGAGAAAAGCAAATGACCACAATAAAAGCAATCATTTTTGACCAAGACGGGGTCATCATCGATACCGAAAAGGATGGCCACCGGGTTGCATTTAACCAAACGTTCAAGGAATATGGATACAATGCTGAGTGGGGGGTGGACTATTATCACGAACTTCTCCAGGTTGCCGGAGGAAAGGAAAGGATGAAGCACCATCTGCATACCAAAGGCTTCGGTGTAGAAGTAAAACCCGAAGAGGAGGATGAGTTGATAAAAGCGATGCACAAGCGCAAGACCGAAATTTTTATCGAAATGCTCGAAAGCGGCAAATTACCCCTGCGACCAGGTGTAAAACGTTTCATGAAAGAGATCATGGAGACCCATTTGATTCTGGGTGTTTGTACCACCTCAAATCAAAGGTCGGCTCACGCGGTGGCATATACCATCCTCAGAGATATTAACTTCGATTTCGTTTTGGCGGGTGATGTGGTCAGTAAGAAGAAACCAGATCCTGAGATTTACAATCTAGCGCTTGAAAAAACCGGTGTCAAACCTGATGAATGTGTGGTTATCGAGGACTCCTACAACGGCATTCAGGCTGCCAAAGAAGCCGGTATGCATGTGGTTGCCACCACCAATGAGTATACAGAAAAGGAAGATCTCAGCGCTGCTGATATCATCCTCACCTGCCTTGGCGATCCGGATGGAGAAAAGGGTGTTTTAAAGAAAGGCGATGAGGCTCTCAAGTTCGATGGCGTTCTACATGCCAATCAGGTAGTTGCTTATTTTTCAAGATAACCAAAAAACGGAACCCCCATCTTCCAGCGGTGCCCCTGGGTTACCGAAAATCTACTATGATTATATTTCTACTGGCAACAGCCTTATTTTTTGACTTTCTTAATGGTTTCCACGATTCTTCCAACATCGTTGCAACTGTGATCTCTTCGCGAGCTCTCAGGCCACGCACGGCTCTGTACATGACCGCGGTTGCCCATTTCGCAGCACCATTTATCTTTGGGGTGGCGGTGGCTACTACCGTGGGTGAGGATTTAATCAATCCTTCCGCCATCAACACGTACGTGGTGATCGCAGCGGTACTCTCAGCGATCCTTTGGAACCTGTTCACCTGGTTTATCGGGATCCCATCGTCCTCATCGCATGCTTTGGTCGGCGGTCTTTTAGGAGCTGCCATATTATCCAATGGATTGGAAATTGTTAAATTAGGCGGTTTATTAAAAATTCTGACCGCTTTGTTTATTTCTCCTCCAATCAGCTTGATAGTTGGTTACCTCATCATGCACCTCGTGCTTTATATATTTAAGAATGCCACCCCGCGGATCAATACCATCTTTAAACGCATGCAAATCCTGACGTCGTTGAGCCTGGCTCTTTCACATGGAACCAACGATTCTCAAAAGACCATGGGTGTCATTACGATGGGATTGGTCGCGGCTGGTTACCAAGAAACTTTCCATGTACCACTTTGGGTCATAGCGGCGAGCGCTGGAGCCATCGCACTGGGCACCGCCTTTGGAGGCTGGCGGCTGATTCACACCTTAGGGGGCAGGATCTATAAAATCCGGCCCGTTCATGCCTTCACATCGCAGGTAGCTTCTACCGCCGTGATCTTAAGCGCGGCCTTACTGGGAGGGCCGGTCAGTACCACTCAAGTGGTCGGTTCCGCTATCATGGGCGCCGGAGCTGCCGAACGGGTCTCCAAAGTCCGCTGGCAGGTAGGCCAAAATATGGTGGTTACCTGGGTGGTGACAATTCCCGTCAATGCTCTCGCGGCTGCCTTGATATAT
>Ga0315552_1000270_pt1 | contig 33025 bp, 30 predicted proteins | sample SalMarSW160170MG_2_FD_203102 | JGI IMG/M metagenome (GOLD analysis project Ga0315552, IMG submission 203102) | Salt marsh sediment microbial communities from the Plum Island Ecosystem LTER, Massachusetts, United States - Salt Marsh Sediment SW1601-70 ...
TACTCGTCACAAGAATTCACCCACTTCTAAATTCGGGTACATTCGAAAACGAGTTCTCTTATTAATGTTTTGGTAATCATATTGCCCATGGATGCGACACCTCGAAGATCATGACCCTCGAAGACCCGAATGGGGAAAGAGGTGCGACAACCTCAGTGTTGAACCCGGATAGGGGTGCTAATCAAGCCGATGGTCTCATTAGCCAATTCGCCCGGTTGTATGAGTTTGCCAGCCGCCTAAACGAGGCGGAAACGTGCAGGCAGGCCATCAAGCACGCCACGCGTTTATTACTTACCAGGTTAGACGCTCATTCAGCCTGTGTATATCTAGGAGAACCGCAAGGGGGGTTTGTATTTAATTACGGCGTTTCGCAAACAGGGGAAGAGGTCCCAGAGGCTGCTTTTCCCTCACCTTACCAGAGCATCGATCAAATTCAATTATCCAAAGACCCTTTCATCGTTTCAGATGATGGGCATACCTCCCAGTCACCCTTCTTATCGAATCTCAGAGATCAAGGGATCATCTCGTACTTAGGATTACCCCTGTGGAGTGCGGATAGATCTATCGGGGTGTTATTCGCTTGCTTGAACAGACTCCCAACTTTCTCAAGGGTGGAACTTCAAGAGATTGCATTGTATGCCAAACAGGCAGCTGGCACCATAGATCACCTTCAAATGTTAGAAGAAAGCCACCGACGTGAGGCCGATCTGAACATGCTGGTGGACACGGTTCACCGTTTGATTTCCACCCTAAACATGGATGAGCTGCTGCAACATATCGCCGTCCGCCTGGCAGAGCTGGTTGGCATGGATAGCTGTGCCATTTCCTCGTTTGAACCTGACCCAGACCGGGTGCGAGTTTCCGCCCAATACTCCCGTTTTGGTGTCAGTGAGGACGCCGACTTAGGCAAACTGTATTACTTGGCTGATTTCCCAGCCACCAAGTACGTGATCGAGAGCGGTGAACCTGCCGTGATCCAGGTTCAAGACCCGCGAGCTGATCCGGCTGAAGTCAGCTTATTGCGTGAGTTGGGCTATAACACTTTGTTGATGTTGCCCCTTAAAGCGGGCGGAAATCCTATTGGTCTGATGGAGCTATACAGTCAAGAAGACGGTTCTCAAATATTGCCCTCATTCCTGGAGCGGTTACGCACCCTATCCGAACAGGTGGCTCTGGCTTTAAATAACGCCAGGTTGTACGCTAAGGAACAACATGCCCGTTTAACCACAGAGACCCTACGTAAAGCCACGGTCGTCTTGAGCTCCACGCTTGAACTCGACCAGGTGCTCAACATGATTCTGGAACAGTTAAAGCAAGTGGTTCTTTTCGATAGCGCTTCCCTGATGCTTTTGGAGCAGGGCTATCTAAAGGTTCTGGCAGTACACAGCCATCCTTTTCCCGAGAAAGCCTTATCGGTAAATTTCAAAGTCGTTGAGAACGAGCTGGCTCGCCGGGTGATCGAGGACAAGGAATCTATCGTGTTGCGAGACGCAATCCAAGATCCGCGCTTCCGGCGTCTGGGTAGTGCCGATTATGTGCGTGGGTGGTTGGCAGTTCCCATGGTGGCGCGCGGTGAAGTTATAGGATTGTTGACGGTGGACAGTCGCAAGCCGGGATTATATACCAATGAGGACGCTCAGCTGGCTTTAGCCTTCGCCAATCAAGGGGCGCTGGCAATTGCCAATGCGCGTCTCTATCAAAGCGAACGAGAACAGCGCACGCTGGCAGAGGCTTTACGGGAGATCAGTCTAATGCTTTCCTCCAGCCTCGATTTGGAGACGATTCTGGAAATGATCCTCGAGCAGATCGAACGGGTGGTGCCTTTTGATAGCGGTAATGTGATGCTGCTGGAAGAAGATCATATACGTGTCGCTGCACACCGTGGATATGAGCGATTTTACCCCGTAGGGCTGATTGAACAGCTCCGATTAACCGTGGATACCACCCCAAATTTGAACCACATGTCCCGCACGCGCAAACCGCACTTTATACCTGATGTAGAAAACGATCCTGGTTGGGTTGACGTGGCGGCCTCCAAGCATATCGCTTCCTGGTTAGGAGCACCATTAGTGACGCAGAACCGTTTATTCGGATTCATTTCCTTAGATAAAAGTGAGCCAGGCTTCTACACCGAGGAACACGCCACCAGATTAGAGACCCTATCTGGACATGTCGCCTTAGCGTTACAAAACGCTCTGAACTTTGAGGAGATGGAACGCGCTTCCATTACGGATTTCGTCACGGGCGCTTACAACCACCGCTATTTTCACCAACGGCTTCACCGGGAACTAGAGCGCGCTCGCCGCTTAGAACATTCGGTTTCCCTCTTGATGATCGACCTAGATCATTTCAAAGTGGTGAATGATACCTACGGACACCAACATGGCGATCAAGTTTTACGGCTCATCGCCACGCGACTTAAAAATGAATTGCGTTCTGTGGACACCTTGGCGCGCTATGGAGGTGAGGAATTCGCTGTCATTTTGCCTGGGACACCCGTCCATCATATCAAGGATGTCGGTGGCCGTTTAAGAGAAATCATCGCGGCCAAACCTTTTCCAGTGGAGGGCAACCAGATAACCCTTACGGTCAGCATAGGCGGCGCAACTTTTCCAGATCACACCCAGGGGGAACGCCAACTGGTGGATTACGCTGACCAAGCCTTATACCAGGCAAAACAGCAAGGGCGAAACTGCGTTTGCCTGATTGGATCGACCAGTTCGTAATATTTTTAGAAGTTCTAGAGGGGGAAAGGAATTTTAAGCACCCAATTTATTAAGCACATCAAGGAGCTCGCTTAAAGTACCGATGGTGGCGTCCGGTTGGATGGTATCTTCGTGAGCGCGGTTGGCGGGTGTATCCGCCCGGCGTGTGATCCAAATCGCAAACAGGCCTGCATTTTGCGCTCCAAGGACGTCGGCTCCTAAGGTATCGCCGATCATGGCAGCCCGATTGGGGGGAATCCCCCAGGTATCCAGGGCCATGTTAAAAATACGGGGATTGGGTTTGCGAATGGCCACTGCTGCAGAAGATATCACCATCTCGAAGTAAGATCGAATACCAGCATTGTCCACCAAAGTCTGCACATCGGTATCATCGGCTGCATTAGAGATAATACCCAAATGATATCCTTGACCTTGCAGCTTTTCCAAGGTGGGTTTTGCATCCTCTTCAGTATGCCAGTGTTTCTGAGAGATGCTGTACATGGCTTTGATGGCAGAACTTATCAGCTCGTCTGGAACCTGGGAATAACCGTGTTCATTCAGGAGCGTGCTTAAGATATAGGCAGTCGTATATTCAACGAATTCCGATTCGCGTTCAGAATAGTAACTCTGCAACCGCTGGTTATATTCCTCTAGAAATACGCCTTCGTCCAGGTCCAGGCCGGCTGCCCGCAGGTAGCTAACCAATTCTTTATTCGCTTGCATAAATATTTCCGGCCAATCTCCCTGGAAATATATCAGGGTGCTGCCTAAATCAAAAAGTAACACATCAAATGGTCGCATCATATCTTTCCTGATAAACGTGCGCCGCTCAGTGCTTACCCCATTTAGTGAATGGCAGCGCATTTCGAGCTAGTGGCAGCAGTTCGCATAAAAACTAGTGAAAAGTCCTTGATCCCACCACCAGTTGAAACTGGATGCCTAATAGTTTTGGTAGTTACGTTGTTCAGGGGAAAATCGGGGGTGTTTGGGCGGGCAACGCCCGCCCAAACACCCCCATCCTCCCACCAACTGCGTAAGTCCTAAGTTTAATCAATAACCTCTTGATGGGTCTATGATGTTATACAAGTCCAACCCATTAACATAGCGTTGCAGGTTTTCGGTGAATAAGGCGGTGGCGCGTTGATCGTAATGGGGGGTAATGCCGGAAATATGTGGCGTTACGATTACATTGGGGAAATTCCAGAAGGGGCTATCAACTGGGAGGGGCTCCTGGGGGAATACATCCAGAGCCGCACCTGCAATTTTTCGTTCTCGCAGCGCAACAATGAGAGCTTCATGATCAATAATGCCGCCTCGAGAGGTATCTACCAAAAAAGCAGTTGGTTTGAAGGCAGCAATCTCGTCTTCCCCTATCAAGTGGCGAGTCCCAGAGGTTAACGGTACTGTGACGACAACAAAATCACATTCCTTGAGCATCGAAATGATGGCCTGGGGAGGGTAAATGCGTCGAGGTAGGTCCCCGGTTGGATCGCCAATCCCCATGGGGATATAGCCACTGTCTTCAGGGTGCATGGCGTCGTTCTTAACCGCCAAAATGGTGGCTCCAAAGGCATGGAGCAAACGAGCAACTTGCCGCCCGACACTGCCATAGCCGACAATCCCGACAGTGCTGGTGCTCAACTCTTGCGGGCTGAAACGCTTCCAACGATCTTGGGGCCAATCGCTCCTTTTTTGGTGGTCTGCCATGGCAGGCATTCGATGACCGAGCGCCAAGAGCATCATTAGCACATACTCAGCCATTTGGGGAGCGGCCGCTCCACTCAAGGTAGTAGCCACCAGTCCAGGCTTGCTAAGAATGGGATGGTCGATGAGATGATCCACTCCAGCCCAATGGAATTGGATCCAGCGTAATTTAGAGGCCTGATCAAGTTTCGGAATGACATCATTGGTATAGAGCACTTCAATTCGCCCCCAAATTTCTTTTGAAATATCATCCGGCTGGCGAGCTTTTTGGACCGTGAGGTGCAAGCGCGGGGATACCGCACGCAATTGAGCCACTAGGTCTTCTGGAAAAGGCAATGTGATCAAGACTTCAATTGGATTATTCATAACCATAACCATTTTTGTCGAATCTTATCTAATACGAAATTTGTACAGGTAGGATATTCAAAGTTGCTACCGCCAACTTCCCCTAATTGTACAACAAAGCAATTGGGGTGGCTCAACTTAGCTTTCAGGGTTGGTATCCCCCAAATTTACCTCGCCGAGATACCCCATTTCAGCCAGGATCTTGAGCACTTTCTTCCAGGCGCCGGGTTTGACAACTACGGCGGTTGGACCGAGGGGGTCACCCAAAAAGCGATTGGCTCGGGAGGCGCGCAATTCCTGTAAGATTTCTGGCGAGCCTAATCGCAATACCAGTAGATTTGTCAGGCTGGCCTGGCTGCCATGCTGCTCCCAACGTTCCAGGGCGGTGTACAGGCTGGGGGGGATGGCCAGAGCGTGCCGTCGGAACAAAGCCAGTAGATGACTGACAAACAGACCTTGTTGGCGGGCGCGTTCAAGGGAGCCCGGGGTTATATGGTAGCGGTATCCGTCTTCACGCTCTTCTTCCCAATCGCAAAAGCGCGCTACTTGATAACGGATCGGGCGGGGTACCAAGCGCGGCACGAACAAACTCGCCTCAGAATTGACCTGAATCCTCTGATCTTCAATTGGTAATCTCTCGATGGCAGTACCCTTTAGCAAGGCCTCTCCCCATTTTGACCAGCGGAAAGCACTCACCACCGGCTGCCCTGCTCGGGCAGTCGGCGTGGGCATGGCCAAATCCAGAAGGCCTAACCAGTGAAGCAATTTTGTAATAATAAAGCGGATTAAAGCCCCATCGACCGCTTCCCAATGTTCGAAACCACGCAAGAAGTTGCCCGTACTTTGGTCTCGGATAAACCAGGAATCATAATCGCCGGCTGGGCGTTGAAAATCGGGAGATTGCTGCTGGATAGCGCTTATAAATGCATTCAGGCTCCACCAAGTGTTCTTCGGGAGTTTGGAAAGGCAATCTAGCAGGAACTGGCGAGTTTGTAATGGATCATTCTGCCACTCGCCTTCGAATGATAGCCCTGGAATCAGGCGAAGTTCATTGAAGGTTGGGTTGTGTAACCAGGCCTGCACCAATTTCACCAGGCTTTCTCCTCGGCTCGCTTCGAGAAAAAGGCGGGTTAGCTCGGGTCGTGGTGCCCCATTCTCATCCAGAAAACCCGCAGCATCAAGTAACTCCCGCAGGACGGTATGGGAAATCGTCCCTAAATAGGCGACCTGGTCAACATCCCCAGCAGGAAATCCCATGCGGAGGGCAGCTAGCAGCGTGCAGCAGTCATCCAAAATCCGGTCACTGACCAGGATTTCGTGGGTGTATTCCCTGGGTGCAGCTCCATGTCCCAGGAAAGGGACGGTATTACCTTGTGGCGGAGACATCAGAGCTATTAAGTCCTCTGGGATATAAGCGAATTCTTCGGGCCCGGTCTGGCTATCGAAAAAAGCCCGGGCAACCAGCGCCCGGTACCAAAGGACTTCAGCAGGCGAAACCGGTTTAAGATATGGGCGTTCCCGGTCGCGTCGTCCCGGACCCATTTCTCGCACTGAGCCGTATTGGCGGGTGAACTGAGGCCAGGGTAAACGACCACCGTTACGCAGCAGATCATCCAAAGCCTGACGGGCCTCATTCGGTAGCGAGTCAAGGATCTCGGCGACTAATTGCATGTTGCGCAGCTCTGGCGCCAGCTGGTCCACGGCCTCTCTAACCTCGGTGGCGCTCAGCTGCAGGCCCCACAAGGTCGCCAAGATGCGGAGATAACCCAGGTCATGACTCTGAAGGCTTTTGATCAAGTTGGGCATGAGGTTGCATGTCTTACCCACCAGTTACCAGCCAAAAAGAGCGGGGCATAGCATTAAACGATAATCTCAAGGGCCTCAGGGAGGATCTCGATGGTTAGCTGTTTTACTTCGGTGCCGAATCCGGCGAAAATTTCACCATCGGCATGAATGTGCAGAGGACGGTCAGCGTTCAATGAAAGTTTGCGAAACTTTCCCATGCGAACCTGGGGAAAACGGCCGTGAGTACCTCTCATGACTTCAGGGACCAAGCGAAACATCATCAAACGAGAAACCTGGCGAATGGCTGTGTAATGCAGCCAACCATCGTCAGGGCGTGCCTCGGGAGCAACGAAAAAACCACCACCCTCGCGAGGACCGTTACACATAACGATCATTAACAAATTTTCTGTCCACTGCTCCTCATCGGTTTCGATAGACATACGAGGAGCATCATGGTTGAGCATGATGGTCTGTATCACGGAGATCAAATACATCAAAAAACCATGCACAATTGGAAGGTCATGTGAACGGATGTTTACCGTGGCATCAAAACCTACACCCAGAGTGTTATCCCAATATTCACGCCGTCCCAGGCTATCTTCGATCACGGCGATATCTATTTTGAGGGGTTGGCTGGTAAAAACCTGGCGCATTGCCTGGTCGGGGCGGGTTTTTATACCCACGTTGTGAGAAAAGTCGTTGCCGGAGCCCATCGGTACCACCCCCAAAAGCGGCCGTTGATCTGCAGGAACTTGCATCAGCCCATTTATCACTTCATGGACTGTGCCATCACCGCCGACAGCAACAACCATCCTGTAGCCCTGCTCAGCAGCCTGGCGAGCTAATTCGGTTGCATGGGTTGGGTAGACTGTGCCGGCCCAATCCGCGCCGCCAAATTCTTCCACAATCGGTCGTAAATCAGAAGCCCATCTCCAGGCGCGCCCCAAATCAGCATTGGGATTGATGATTAATTTGACATTGTGTTTAGCCATAGGATTCCACTCTTAAAGGGATTTGCAAACCAAAGGATTTCGATAAAACCGTTGATTTAATTGTTGATTTTATTACATGAAAGCAAAGATCTTTTATGATGGCAACCTCAATAACGCGCCTTCAAAGCCCCAACCGGTATAACCACCTGACCTTCATTAGGGTCTCCAAGCAAGGTGATCTGCTCCGGGTGGCTGGTAGCAACCCAAGCGGTGTAGGCAGCCACTAAGGAATCGAGTTCCTCAGACAAGAGGAGATCCTCCAAAGGTAAAATTCCCTGCAACAAGCGGTGGCGGGTAATTTCTTCGAACAAGCGCATCGGGTCGGGGATATCAAGTTTTTGTTGGTAAAGAATCAGTTGTCTCTGTAAGCGCCCCTCTAAGGTGTGTTTGGGGAAAGGGATATTTCCTAGCAAGGTCGTGTAACAAGCGTGAGGATATACTTCCATACATTGTCGGGTCGCCTTTTCCTGGGGAAAAACCTGATAGTCTAGTGCAACCAGCCTGTGGAAAAGCTTAAAACTCATGCGCATCCACATCGGGCAATCCTGCCCGTCAGACCGGGTCTGTGGCATGGTTATGTTACGCTGGCGCAGCTGGTATTCGACCAGGCGAAAGTTGTCCCAACGCCCGGGTCTGGGTGGAGGCGAAAGGTTATCGCGCACCTGTTGGTTAGCCATCACACCTTGGTTGGGACGGCGAGGTCCGCTCACAGCTACCACAGCTGCTCGCTGCCCAGCAACAAAAGCTAAGACCTCATCGATATGACCTTGCCCGAGTGCCAAGAGACCCAGGTCGTGATCAAGAGCGGCGTACGTGAAGGGACGTTGACCAGCAGTGGGATCGATGCCAATATAAGTCTTTTTTGTAAAAAGCATCAGGTTTTGATTTTCATTCATAGGTAGTAGTGATCAAGCCGATATCAGTCAAAGGAGAGCAGGCCAGCGGTGATATAATTTTCAAGGTTTCATTTTTCACCCAAATTCAAGCGATTACGCCTCTTTAGGGTTGCTTATAATGGAGCAGCTCACAGGGCCTCATCGTGTTTGGGGATAAAGCAAGATGAAAAGTCACTTTTCATACCACAATGAAAGCAGCCAAAGACAAAATTTCTTATCTTGATAGAGTTTAGCGCAAAATTGGCAAGGACGCAACTTAAATGCTACTTCATTCAATTTCAACAGGACTTATTCAGTTGAATGATTTGGCTGGAGGTCGGGGGGCAAAGCCCGACCGACCCCTAATAAGACCTCTGCCTTCCTAACTCCCGATTAATATGAGCAGCGACCTGTTTCTTTGACGAGAATGTATGCCTGGACTATACTATGAATATGCCTACAATCAAGGGTCCAGGTCAGGTCTATGCAAATCCAACATACCACACACAAACTTTTAGAACTAATTAAGGAGGTTATCACAAATGGCTGATAAATTTAAATTGACCTATGCGACCATGTTCAACCCACCTGAGGAGCTGCACACCCACTTCGATGAAGCCTTGAAGCGCACGAGGGCCAACCTGGGGAAAGAATATGGCATGATCATAAATGGTAAGGACCATTTTTCTAACCAAAAGTTCGAAAATCGCAGTCCTGCCAATACCGAGGCAGTGCTTGGAATATTCCAAAAAGGCACCGGCGAAGATGCCAAGGCTGCCATGGTTGCTGCCCGTAAAGCGTTTCCAATGTGGGGCAAAATGAAATGGCAAGATCGTGTAGCGATCATGCGCAAAGCCGCTGACTTGATCGACCAGCGTATTTTTGATATCGCCGTAGCCATGGCATTGGAAGTGGGTAAAAATCGCATGGAAGCGCTTGGCGACGTAGCCGAATCCGCCGATTTGATCCGCTACGCCTGCCTCCAAATGGAGAAGAATGAAGGCTTTATGGTAGAGATGGGCCGTGATCCTCTGGTGGGATATACTGCCACCAATTTTTCGGTGCTGCGTCCATATGGCGTCTGGCTGGTCATCAGTCCTTTCAACTTCCCAACCGCGCTGACCGGCGGTCCAACAGGAGCCGCGTTGGTTTCCGGCAACACATTGGTGATGAAACCAGCCAGCGACACGCCCTGGTCGGTACGCCTGCTGGCCGAATGTTTCCGGGACGCAGGTATTCCAGACGGTGTATGCAACTACGTCAGCGGGCCCGGCAGCTCTCTGGGGCAAGCGCTGATCGATAGCCCTGAGGTGGATGGGGTCACATTCACGGGTTCTTACGATGTCGGCATGAAGATTTACCGTGATTTTGCTGGAGGGAGATATCCCCGACCGACCATCCTGGAGATGGGCGGAAAGAATCCGGCGATTGTCTCCCAGCATGCTGATCTAGAGCGCGCCGCCGTTGGAATCGTTCGGTCGGCCTTCGGACTGCAAGGGCAAAAATGCTCGGCTTGCTCTCGGGTTTACGTGGAAGAACCATTATACGATGAACTGGTCTCCCGCCTGGTCGACCTCACGAAAAAGCTGGCCATCGGTGATCCTACCGATCGCAACGTCTATATGGGACCCGTCATCAACAAGAACTCCTATAAAGACTTCAAGAACTTCACCGAAGAACTTTCTCAAGCAGGAAAATTCCTTACCGGCGGTAAAGTGCTCACCGAAGGCGATTATGCCAAAGGTTATTTCTGCGCCCCCACACTGGTTGCTGACTTACCGGTTGACCATCGCTTATGGCAGTATGAGATGTTCTTACCAATAACTACCCTGGCAAAAGTGAAAAATCTGGAGGAGGCCATGGCCATGGCCAACAACGTCACCTATGGCCTGACAGCTGGCTTTTATGGAACTAAACAGGAAGCCAAGTGGTTCTTCGAAAACATCCGGGCCGGGGTGACTTATGTAAACCGACCTCAGGGAGCCACCACGGGAGCTTGGCCAGGTTTCCAACCCTTTGGTGGTTGGAAAGGCTCCGGTTCGACTGGTAAGAATGCGGGCGGACATTATTATTTGCCGCTTTACATGCACGAACAGATTCAAACTGAGATTGAGTGAGCGAGGGATGAGGCTATCCTCCTAATTTCATCATACGACAACTTTCGACAGCATCAAACCTATCATTTGGGATACCCCTGAATAAATTAAGCGATGAATAAATTAATTTCACTTTCTGAGGCGATCAGACGTCACGTGCACCCAGGCGATACCGTATATGCCGCCGGATTTACACACCTGATCCCATTTGCTGCTGGGCATGAAATCATACGGCAAGGCATCAATGACCTGGTGCTGGCGCGTGCTACCCCCGACCTGATATACGACCAGATAGTAGCTGCGGGTTGCGCCCGTAAAGTGATCTTCTCTTATATGGGCAATCCCGGAGTGGGTTCGCTGCGCTTCGTGCGCGCCCAGATCGAGGCGGGAAATCTTGAATGGGAAGAATACTCCCATTTCAGCATGATATCCCGCTTACAGGCCGGGGCGGCTGGCATTCCCTTCATGCCGATGAACCCCACCGCCGCTGGACATTTAGAACAAGTAAATCCCCAGTATCGCCACCTCGTTGACCCTTATTCCGGAGGCGAAGTAGTGGTAGTGCCAGCACTCAACCCCGAAGTGGCTATCGTGCACGTCCAGCGGGCCGACGCAGACGGCAACGCTCAAATCTGGGGCATTGTTGGGGAACAGAAAGAAGCCGCCTTCGCTTCAAAGCGCCTAATCGTAACCGCCGAGGAAATCGTCAGCGAAGAGATCATCCGTTCCGACCCTAATCGCACCTTGATTCCGGGGTTCATTGTCGATGCGGTTTGTCATGAACCTTTCGCCGCCCATCCCTCCTATACCCAAGGTTACTACGACAGGGATAATGCTTTCTACCTGCAGTGGGACGAGATCAGTAAGAGCCGAGAAGATGTGCAGGCTTACCTGGACGAGTGGGTTTATGGCGTCGAAGACCGTGCCGAGTACTGGGACAGGTTGGCGCTGGAAGTAAAAGAACGTCTGAAAGTAAGGAGCGGCCTCAGTTCTCCAGTTAATTATGGATCGTATTAGATCAAATAGTCATGAGCCAAACTACAAAGTATTCTTCTGCTGAACTTTTAACCATAAACGCTGCCCATCTGTTGCAAGACGGAGATGTTGTTTTTGTGGGCGTAGGCCTGCCAAACTTGGCCTGTAATCTGGCACGACACACCCATGCTCCTAATCTGGTCATGATTTACGAAGCAGGTGTTATCGGAGCACAACCAGCTCGGTTGCCGCTATCCATCGGCGACCCGACCCTGGTAAGCGGCTCGCTGGCGGTATGCAGCATGTACGAGATTTTTGCCCTGTATCTGCAGCGTGGCAATATTGATGTGGGCTTCATGGGAGGCGCGCAGATCGACCGGTTTGGAAACATCAACGCAACTATAATCGGTAGGGGTTTCCCTGACCTCCAAGAAAATTACCAGCATCCCAAGATCCGCTTACCGGGTTCAGGGGGTTCTATGGAGATAGCCGCCTGGGCAAACCGGTGCTACATAATCACCCCCCACCAGAAGCGTCGCTTTCCAGAAAAGGTTGACTTTAGGACATCCGCGGGTTTCTTAGGAGGCCGCCCCGAGCGGGAAGCAGCCAAGCTGCGCGGCGGAGGCCCTCAAGCCGTGGTTACCGACCTGGGTATACTGCAACCAGATGAAAGTGGTGAATTGATTCTAACCGCTCTCCATCCCGGGAAAACCATCGAAATGGTCAAAGAAAACACCGGGTGGGATATAAAGGTATCTTCGGAGTTATCTACCAGCGATCCTCCTGGTGATGAAGAGCTGCGTATCTTGCGAGAGGAGCTTGACCCATTAGGGGTCTATTTAAAAGCCTAAGTGACCAAGGACCGCTTCCCAACAACCAACTTTATTGAATATCATTATGGGCAGCCCACCAACCCCTGATCGCTCCCTGCTCGCCCGTATTTTTATCTCTCCTGATGAACGGCGACTGCGTTCAGGTTGGCGCTTATTGGGGCAGTTCCTGCTCTTAGAGGTCATTGCCGTTATCTTCGCCATCAGTTTAGGAAACGCGTTTCTTCTCAGTCCTCTTCAAAATCGCACTTTATTAGCTGTTCAAGTTGTGACATTCTTATCCGTAAATATTTCAGTCTACCTGGCGCGTCGTTATTTAGACCGGCGGTCCCTGGTGAGTTTAGGGTTGGTTTGGAGCTCGCAGGCACTGCGAGATCTGCTTTCCGGCATTGCATTGTCTGGCGTGATGATGGCTATGGTCTTTCTAATCGAATGGGCGGCAGGTTGGTTGACCTTTGAAAGCTTTGCCTGGGATACACAACCTTGGCCAGCAGTGATAAGCGGCATGTTGATCATTCTGGGGATATTTATCCTGACTGGGTGGCAGGAGGAACTGCTTACCCGTGGCTATCAGCTACAAAATTTGGTTGAAGGGACTGGCTTAATCGGGGGTCTGGTGCTTTCGTCCATCATTTTCGCCGTACTACATATGAGCAACCCTAATTACTTTTGGTCGGCTTTGATCGGACTGGTCGCCGCGGGTTTATTCCTGGCGTACGGGTACCTGCGGACCCAGCAGTTGTGGCTGCCGATCGGTCTGCACATCGGATGGAATTTCTTTGAAGGTGCCGTCTTTGGTTTTCCTGTCAGTGGTTTAAAGACTTTTCAATTAATCAACCATACCGATTCCGGCCCGGATTTTTTCACCGGTGGCGCCTTTGGTCCTGAAGCTGGCTTTATCTTGTTGCCTATCCTGTTGATTGGGGTTGGCTTGGTTCACTGGTACACCCGCCAGCGCAAAATAGTAGGAACTTGAAGAGCACAGCGACTTTCGACTGGACAATACCATTGATCTCATCTTCTTACTAGTCCCGAGAACTTTATGAATTTCTTTATCGCTTTCATACCGATTGCACTGATCCTTTTCCTTATGGTAGGGCTTCGCTGGGGAGCATCCCGGTCCGGAGGAGTTGGCTACCTAAGCGCTTTACTGATCGCCAGGTTCTTTTTCGGTGCCGGGCCAGAGCTGCTAGCCTACGCACATGTAAGAGCATTGCTGCTTAGTGTAGATGTTTTGATGATCATTTGGGCGGCATTTTTACTCTACCGGGTTGCTGACGAAGCTGGAGCAATCAACATGATCGGTCAGGCTCTCCCTCATTTAACTGCTGATAGCGGTATGCAAGCCCTGATCATTGGTTGGGCGTTCGCTTCCTTCCTGCAAGGCGTAGGCGGCTTTGGCGTTCCGGTGGCTGTAATTGCCCCGATATTGGTTGGATTGGGTTTCACACCGCTGGCAGCTGTCGTCATCCCCTCTATAGGGCACGGTTGGGCAGTGACCTTTGGATCGCTGGGCTCTTCTTTTCAGGCTTTAATGGCTGCGACCGGACTGCCCGGTGAAATCCTAGCGCCGATCTCAGTGCTGTTCTTAAGCATTTCGGGATTGTTGGTTGGGTTGATGGTTGCTCATGCTGCCGGTGGCTGGAAGGCCGTTCGAAGGTTACTTGGACCGGTGGTCGTGTTGGGAACCGTTATGGGCACAGTTCAATATGTGGTTGTGACCTCGGGATTTTGGAATATCGGCTCCTTCTGTGGAGGGCTGGCGGGTCTATTGGTGGCATACCCATTAGCCCGGCGCGTCCGTGGGGAGCAGCAAGATAACGGGGAATTGGACGGGCGCGCCCTGGCTGTGGCGCTTTCAGGATACGGCGTGCTGGTCATCATAATTCTGGCAGTGCAGTTGATTCCGGCGATAAAAACTTTCCTGAGTCAGGTGGTGATCCAGGTGAACTTCCCAGAGGTAAGCACTTCGCAAGGTTTCATCACGCCGGCTGGCCCTGGTCGAAATATCCCGTTGTTTCGCCATACCGGGACCGTATTGGCTTATTCCTCTATCCTGGCTTACCTGATCTATGGTTGGGCAGGACTCTATCACCCTGGTGCAGCGGGACGAATTATCAGTGGTACTGTCCGGCGAGTGATGTCATCAAGCGTGAGCATCGCCTCGATGGTAGCCATGGCTGTAATCATGGAAAACGCGGGCATGACTGACACCCTGGCACGCGGTCTGGCGGAGGGGATTCAAAGCCTATACCCACTGGTGGCTCCCTGGATTGGGGCTCTAGGCGCATTCATGACCGGCAGTAATACCAACTCTAATGTGGTCTTCGGCGCCCTGCAATTGCGAACGGCCCAGCTTCTCGGATACAGCGCGGCGCTTATCCTGGCAGCCCAGACCGCAGGCGCTGCCTTGGCATCGGTGATGGCACCCACGAAAGTGGTTGTGGGAGCAAGCACAGCCGGTATGGCCGGGCGCGAAGGCGACGTGATGCGAAAACTGGTGGTTTATACCGGCCTTCTGGTGTTATTGATCAGCCTTCTGACAATTATCGGCGTTTGGATTCATTTGAATCTTTGATCGCCTTTCAAACTGGCGCACTCAAATAGGCTGTAAGTATAAGGGTCGCTATGACAAATTTCTTAAACTGGCTATCAACCCGTAAATTTCAAATGCACTTGCTTGCTTTCTTGTTGATCACCTTGCCGCCGTTAGCGCTGTATTTTGCAGCCCGGAATGGGGCTACCGGCTGGATCTGGGGCTTAATTGGAGTAGTCCTTTTGGGCAATCTTCTGGCCATTCTTACGCGCTAGAGGCAGTATTTCTGTGGAGATTAGCACAGTATTTGAAGAGCATTTTGGTAAGGCGCCTGCGTTGCTCGTCAAGGCCCCAGGCCGGGTGAACCTTCTGGGAGAACACGTTGATTACAATGATGGTCCAGTGCTGCCAGCTGCCATTGACCGCGCCGTCTCCCTGGCTGCCGTTCCGACCCCAGAAGAGGTCATTACCCTATACGCCAAAGACTTCGAAGAAGAGGTAACCTTTAATCTGCAATCTTTGGAATACAAATGCGATATTCATAAACAGCCCTTGCCCAAATGGGCATTTTACCCGGCTGGTGTGGCCTGGTCTTTAAAAAAGGCCGGTCTGGATGTGTCTGGATTGCAGGCAACTTATGACTCAGACATACCGATCGGCGCGGGTTTAAGCTCTTCTGCAGCAGTGGAAGTGGCTTTCGCGACGGCTTGGTCGGCGAGTGGGGGTTGGGACGGGGATAAGATGAAGCTGGCACGCCTGTGCCAGCAGGCTGAGAATGGCTATGTGGGTGTTGCCAGCGGTTTGATGGATCAGTTTGCCAGTTTTCATGGGATCGAAGATCACGCTTTGTACTTTGATACCCGCAGCCTGGTTTGGGAAGCGTTGCCCTTACCGCCCGCTACATCTCTGGTCATCGCTGACACCGGGATACGCCGCAACCTGGCAGACTCTGGGTATAACGAGAGGCGCACGGCTTGCGAGCAGGCTGTAAGAATCTTGCAAAAGCACCTTCCAGAGATCCAATCGCTGCGAGATGTTTCGCCAGTCGAGCTGGCCGCCTTTGGTGAATTCCTGCCCGTACCTATTCGCCAGCGTGCCGAGCACGTCGTAAGAGAAATCGCTCGGGTAGAAACCGCCGTATCAGCTTTGCGACGTTCCGACAAGCGCACCTTTGGGGCATTGATGTTTGCTGGTCACGCCAGTTTGCGTGATCTATACGAAGTGAGCTGCCCTGAGTTAGACATTTTGGTGGAAATCGCTCACCATCTGCCTGGTTGCCTGGGGGCGCGTATGACTGGCGCAGGCTTCGGAGGATGCACAGTTAATCTGGTCGAAGAATCTGAAACGCCAGGCTTCATAAAGAGCTTGAGTACGGAATACCGAGCCAAGGTCGGGCACAGCCCCCAGGTTTATCCTTGCAAGGCGAGCGGGGGAGCCAGGTTTGAGATCGTAAATCGAGGTTAGGGTGATTTACCCGCAAAATTGGTGGGGTGATCTTAAGAAACACTCACTTCAATCGATGCAAGCAAGTCAGGCATGCTGATTGTGGTAACATTGCTGTATGGATTTTTCGAAGATCACGGATTATTTATTTATCGGTAAAACCCCCCAATCACAAGACTATCCCCTGCTGCGGTCTCTGGGCGTGCGCCTGGTGATCAATATGCGTTTTGAACGCCGCCCTTATCCTGATTTTCATGATGAGCCCATAACTTCTCTATGGTTACCTACTTTTGACACGCCCTTAATCCCGATCCCAATGCGAGCCTTGCGTGAAGGTGCCGTTCAAGCCAATAAGATCATCAAACAGGGAGGTAAAGTGTATGTACACTGCGCCGCGGGAGCACACCGCGGGGTGGCAATGGGCGCAGCAATCTTGATCGCTCAGGGATATTCGTCTGAAGAAGCTATGGATTTGATCGAACAGAAACGCTCAGAAGCGGACCCGCGTGCCTGGTATATCCGTAGGCGCATCCTGAAATTCGAGCAGGTTTGGGATCACCGGGGAGAAGGAATGCTGCCAGCAGATTGCTGAGAGGGGTTGGAACTACATTTCCCACCGTTCGATTGTGCTAAAAAGGGTTATTGAAGGATTAATTCTTGGGCGTCCCTGAATGCGCTCATTCGTATCACGCTACCTTCCAGCCGGGCCTGTTCGGCAGCGAAAGCCATTAGGTGGCTTTCGATTGCTTCTTGGGCAGTCGTCATGTTATTTCGGGTCTGATCGCGCAGACTTTGCACAAAAGACTGCATCAGCCCTTCATCTCCACCACCATGGCCGCCCACCGGTCCGCTGGTGTCGTAGCGTAGATGGTCCTCGCCGCGATGTTCTTGTACCTCGATCCATGACCCTCCCAAGCCAAATTGAGCCAGCAAAGTAGCCCGGGATCCTTCGATGCGGGTCGTACGCCCCTCAACATGAGAATGACCGTGCATCGTCAGGCTTACCGAAAAACCTCCCTCAAATTGCATCAGCACGACTTGATGATCGACAACGTTATTGTCGCAGCGATAGACACAGCGACCATAAGGCCCTCGTCTCAGGGCAGCGCTGAGATTTTCCAGAGTGGGATCCATAGCGACCACAGATCGTGGCCAGCCACGATAATCGCTAGCCTGGCGCAAGTCTGCTGCGATCCACGACAGCGCCTTGAGCAATCCAGGAGCGCGTTGCTGGGCAATCGCCACCAGGCGAGACAACCCTGTGGCTGTTTCCCCGAAAGAACGCCATAGAGGCAGCAGATCAATGTATATGAAAGGCGCGTAATAGGGACAGCTACCCGCCGCAGGGCAGCCATCCAGGCAGTACTCGGGGGCGCCTTCCGGGGAGTTCTCCTGCCGGAAATGGATCAGATTCCCGACGCTGCTGAGCTGCTGGCACCTGCGTCCCAACATCCAGGTCAAGATGTCGAAATCATGACAACATTTTGCCAGGATCATCGAGCTGCTCTGGTTACTGTTAGCCCAATTGCCTCGCACATAACTATGCGCCATATGCCAAAAGGAGACGTTCTCCCGGTGTGCCACGTTAACGATTTGACCCAGGACGCCAGATTGGATGATTTGGCGCATCTTCTGGAAATGGTGAGTATATCGCAGAACGTGGCAGACTTGCAGCCGGCGGCCGGACCCCTCCGCTTTTTTCACGAGCAGGTGACATTCCCGGGGTGTGGTAGCCATGGGTTTCTCCAACAGCACGTCATAGCCAACTGCCAGGGCTGCCAGAGCTGGAGCGGTATGTTGCTGGTCTTGCGTGCATATCAGCGCAGCCTGGCCGAGTGGGGAGCGCTCAAACAACCCCTCCCAGGATTCGTATTGATTTTCCAAAGGGATATGATGCTGTGCGGAGAAGCGGACGCGCCGTTCCGGGATAGGCTCTGCCACCGCCACAAAACGCAGTTGATCTGGATTTGTCAGGGCATAAAGCCCGTAGGCTTGCGCACCGCGCTCGCCAGCACCGATAAGCACAACATCAATAGGTTGAGGCATGGATTAATCAAACTCCCAATCAGTCCTGTTCCATTTCTAACGAGGTGCTGATATTAATACAATTACGGATGCTGTGGGCCACCGGGCAGAAATCCGCATGAAAGCTGTGCACCCGTTCTGCCATTTCACGCTGATCAAAGGACAATTTGAGGTGATAAGTCACATGGATGCGCTTGACCAGTAGGACATTTCCATCTTTTCCGATCTCGCCCTGACCTTCTGAGGTCAAATAACCTTCTCCTGCAGGAATTCGGCGCGCTTCCAGCGCGCCACCAAAGGTGCCGGTCAGTCAACCGGTCGCGGCAGCAACCAGGTAATCCAAGGTAGCAGCATGCGGGTGGTGCACTTATAAATCGGTGCCATAATATTCAGCAATCTCGGAATGCACCCCGAAGGCGATCGGTTCAGACTTTACTGGTAGATAGGCGCGCCGGTAAGGTCCTTTCACCCTTTCAACCCGAACGTTAGATATATAAACGATATTATCGCTCATGCGCGGCTCCTCCTCACTGACTGCATTTGTATGGTTTTCAATAACCTGCCGGAGAAGCAATACATACCCATTATTCAGGGTCTTGATCTACACCGTTTAAAAGCTGAGGGCCTCAATTGCCTTCCAATTTCACTACGGTGACACCCTCACCGCCTTCTTTTTCGCCGCCCGGCTCAAAGGATTTGACGTGGGGATGGCTAGGTAGCGCCTGGCGCACTGCCTGGCGTAATCTTCCAGTGCCTTTTCCATGGATGATACGTACGAACGGCAAGCCAGAAAGATAGGCGGCCTCCAAGTAGCGGTCCAAGGCCTGCAGGGCTTCATCAGCTCGCTGACCCCGCAGGTCGAGCTCTATTCCCGGAGAGGCTGCCAAACCAGTGCCGGGATGGGCCGGTGGCATGAACCTCTGGCTGCTGATATAAGGCGCAGGAGACTCGACAGCCTCACCTGAGCTGCTAATCGGTTCGACTTCGACCAAGCGTGCCCTAACCCGGAGCATGCCGACCTGGACTTCTGCTTCATCCTCACTCAGTGAAGTAACCACCCCTTGTGTGTTTAACGCACGCAGGCGGACCCTGTCACCTAAGCGGACGGGGCGGTCGAGCGGCAATGTGCCAGGGGCACGGGACTGGCGTTCGACCGGTTTTTCGACCGTCTCTTCCAGATCCCTGGCCTGTTCTTCAATCGCCCTCAGGGCTTCAAGAGGCTGCCTGGCGCGAGCTAAAGCGCTGCGAACTTCACGGATTTCGTCTTGCAGTTGTTCAACTAACCCACGGCTTTCGACCCGCGCCTGTTCGAACACTTCCCGGCGCTCATCTTCGAGTTTCTCCAGACGATCAGCCAGTTCAGCGCGCAAACTTTCGCTCTCATGACGGGTCTGCTCCGCGGCGGCGCGCGCCTGTCGGGCTGCATCGCGCTGGTGGTGGATTTCATCTAAAAGGTCTTCTGCACGCAAGTCTTCCGGATTGATGCCGGCCCGAGCTTGTTCAATAATCGGCTCGGGCAAACCCAAGCGACTGGCAATCGCCAGAGCATTAGACCTACCCGGCAGGCCAACGGTCAGATGGTAGGTGGGTCTAAGGGTTTCCAGGTCAAATTCAACGCTGGCGTTAACCACGCCGGGTTGGGTATGGGCAAATGCCTTGAGCTCAGGATAGTGAGTAGCGACCAGGGTTGTGATGCCGCGCTCCAGCAAATGAGAAAGCAAAGCCCGCGCCAAGGCGGCACCCTCTTGGGGGTCAGTACCAGCCCCCAATTCATCCAGAAGGACGAGAGCGCGGCGATCTGCCCGTTCCAGGATGTCAATAATTTTGGTGATGTGGCTGGAGAAGGTCGAGAGAGATTGTTCGATGGATTGTTCATCGCCGATATCAGCATATACCTCTTGAAAGGCGCTGATCTCCGATCCGACTTCCACCGGGATATGCAAACCCGAGAGGGCCATCAACGTCAGCAGGCCAACCGTTTTCAAGGTCACCGTCTTGCCACCAGTGTTGGGACCGGTGATCACCATAGCATAGGTCTGCGAGTCGAGTTCCACATCGATGGGCACCACACTCTCAGGATCCAGCAGTGGGTGGCGGGCACCATATAGCCGGATCAGACTGCCTGGATGGTGGCTATCCGGCCGGTCTGACGATCTCGATTGTCTGGGGAACGGATGCAGCACGGGTTCACTGGCGTCCAGGTCATCCGCGTACTTTGCACAGGCAAAAACCAGATCTAATCTGGCGATTATCTCCATGGCCTGGTTGATTTCGAAAGCATATTCACCCACCTGGTTAGAGAGTTCAGACAAGACCCGGCGCTCTTCATCGCGTTCGGCCAGCTGTAATTCACGGTTCTGGTTATTGAGATCGACCACCGATAACGGCTCCACGAACAGAGTCGCCCCAGAAGAGGACTGATCATGGACGATGGATTTTATCCGGCCTTTGAACTCGGCCCGCAGAGGTAACACATAACGACCGTCTCGCTGGGTAACCAGCGGTTCCTGTAACAGGGGAGCCATCTTTGGATCGCTAACCATATGCTGCATTTTCGTCAGCAAGCGGTCATGGGCAATGCGCAAGTCTCTACGGATTTGACCAAGTTTGACGGAGGCAGTGTCCAGTACTTCACCGCGCTCAGAAATTGTCCGAGTAATGGCGTCTATCACACCCAGAGAGGGCGGTATCTGAGCCGCTAGGTCTGCTAAACGGGGGTATGTTTCACTTAATCGCTCGAATGTGCGCGCCAGCGTGCGAGAGGCGATTAAAGTAGATTTGACATCTAGGAGATCCAGCGCTGTGAGCACGCCGCCGCGAGCTGCCAGATCCACCGCAGCACGAATATCACGGGCACCGCCGATGGTCAAGTTCGTTTGGGTCGCCAGCAGCTGGACAGCCTCGCTGGTTTCGGCGAGCCGCTGCCGGGCTTCTTCGATATCGGAAGCAGGGCGTAAAGCCTGTGCTTTTTCAGCCGATACGGCGAAAGCTGTATATCCGGCCAAGCGAGTCAGGATCTTTTGATATTCAAGGGTTTGAAGCGTTTTTTGGTTCATCAACAACAAATATAAAGGTTTTAGATTTCACATAACCGTATGGCAACGGACAAAGCCTTAGTGGGTGATACGGACCGGGATTGCCAGCGCGCTTCTACCCACAACAGGCAGGTTGAGCAGCAAATTGCAGTTTACCACAGGTTAATATCTATTGGAGTAAAGCGGTCAGAGGTCCGTTGTTTGGGTTGGGGGGCCTCCTCCTACCAAATTAATCCTTCCACGAGCTAAGCCCTTGAAAGAGTATAATATTCAATATGCACGAAGCATTCCATCCACCCCGTTAAATCTATCCCGCTTTAACCTGTATTCGAGCACCGCCTCCCAATGATTGGTGGTTGAGCTGGTTTAATAATTATAGTAGTTACGCAGTTCAGGGGAAAATCGGGGGTGTTTGGGCAACGCCCGCCCAAACACCCCCATCCTCCCACCAACTGCGTAAGTCCTAAATTATTGGGAGGAGTGGTCAATTATGCTTGAGTACACCAACAAAAAGGGTAGAAACTTTTATCATCGGGTCGCACGGAGTGCGGCCTCCCTTTCCCTGTTGTTTCTATTAATCGAGTTCTTCGATGAGCTGACCTATGCTATTGATGGCGCGGCTTTGCCCTGGATCCGGGCTGAATTGCAGCTCACTTACGCCCAGGTTGGCTTGATGTTGGGATTGCCGGGTATCATAAGCACTTTAATCGAACCGAGCATCATGCTATTGGGGGATACGAACCTGCGAAAACGTCTGGTGGTCGCTGGTGGTCTGGTCATGGGATCTTCTTTAGCAATAATCGCCAGCTCCCGTGGCTTTCCTGCATTGCTGCTGGCATTTATCTTGAGTTATCCGGCCAGCGGGGCTTTTGTCACGCTTTCCCAAGCTACCCTTATGGATCTTAATCCAGGTCGTGAAACCCACCTGATGGCGCGCTGGACGGTGGCCGGTTCACTCGGAAACCTGATCGGCCCATTTTTGCTGGCAATTGGGTTCGCATTTTCTTTGGGTTGGAGGTGGGCTTATGCCTTCCTGGGGGTATTTGGTCTGACTCTGACCCTGCGCTGTCTTTTTAAAGCCTTTCCTCAACATTTGGCTGCGAGCCAAAATCCACCTGACCTGAGAATCCTGCTGCACGACTTGTGGCATACCGCTCGAAACCGGAAACTGCTGCGTTGGATGGGCTTGTTGGAAATGTCAGATTTGATGTTGGATGTTTTCACCAGCTATCTGGCCCTTTATTTTAGCGATGTTGCCGGGGCGACCCCGACTCAGACCAGCCTGATTCTGGGCGCTTCCATGGTCGCCAGCCTGGCCTCTGACATTGCAGTTATCCCCCTGTTAGAGCGAATTTCCGGCCGGGTCTTAGTGCGAGCTTCATCAGCAGTTACCGCGGTTCTTTACATTGGGCTACTCCTATCGCCATGGATGGCAGCTAAGATCGTCTTGCTGTTGCTGGTCCGGTTTTTTACTTTGGGGTGGTATCCAATCTTGCAAGGTGAATCTTATGCCAGTGTTCCCGGTAAATCCGGCACGGTAATGGCGATCAATTCGATCGCGGGAATCCTGGGCAGCATCTTTGTGAGTATGATAGGTTTGATCGCCAACCAGGTCGGGTTATCGGCCGCCATGTGGTTTCTGTTACTTGGACCGGTTAGCCTGCTGCTTTTTATGCCATCTTCAAGCGAACTAACCATTACAAAAGACCCAAACTTTCAAACTGACAACTACAGCCGTTAGGGCGTGTGTCATTTCTGGGGTGGTTGTAAACTCACCCTCCATGTTACATTCACCCGCGCCAGTACGAATAGTTGCCGAATCCAGATATTGAGGCTATCATAAGGTCGAGCGACGCCATAATGGCGCTATGGCAGCCAAGCACGCCAAGGTAACCCAATGCTGGCAATCTCGAGATTGTCAGGGTTTAGAGAGACACATTCATTGGTTGAAGCGCCACAAAAATACCATAGAAGGAGAATGAAATGAGCGATCTACCCAAATCATATCGACGCTTTAAGGACGAGCATAAAAGCGTATGGCAAGCTTTTGACCAGCTGGGCGCTTCTGCTGCTGAAATGGGACCGCTTGATGCAAAAGTGAGGGAGCTGATCAAATTGGGGATGTCCGCCGCGGTTAAGTCTGAAAGCGCGGTTCAATCCCACACCCATCGCGCCTTAGAAGTTGGAGCTTCCGCTGAAGAAATCGAGCACGCTATTATCCTGGGCATAACCACGATTGGCTTCCCCACCATGATGGCAGCCTTGACCTGGGCAAAAGACGCCATTCAAACCCATAATAAATAAACACAATTTTTTCAAGGTTTATTTAAACGCCATTACCAGCATGTGGCGAGGCTCAATCATTGTCAATATTTTTACCCATTTTTGGTACGCCAGGACCACTTTTGGGGGGGTTAGTATTTAGCATCGCTTTTCTATACGCCAGTGTCGGGTTTGGCGGCGCTTCGGGTTACCTGGCAGTTATGAGCCTCTTTGAGGTTCCCGCCCCAATAGCCGCCAGCACAGCATTAAGCCTGAATGTGGTGGTGGCGGGGGCAGCTTTCGCCAATTACGCCCGGCATGGACATCTACGGCAACGTTTGCTTTGGCCATTTGTGTTCACCTCTATCCCGGCTGCATTTCTCGGTGGCACCCTCAACATCGGGCAGCTGACTTACCAAATATTGTTAAACGCAGTCCTTTTTTATCTGGGCTTGCGTTTACTCTTTGCTGACAATCAGGGGCCTTCCGGACGACCGCTGAAAACCCCCTCCTGGTCACTGGCTTTGACGAGCGGTGTAATTCTGGGGCTGCTTTCGGGCATGTTGGGCATCGGTGGAGGCATATTTCTCTCCCCTTTGATCCTGCTGGCAGGTTGGGGAGACACCAAGCAAGCTGCAGCCTCCTCCGCAGGATTCATCTTACTTAACTCTGTAGGTGGCTTAGCCGGGCGCGCCTGGAGTGGCACCCTCCAATACGGTCCGCTCGGGGGAATCTTAATCCTGTTGGGGCTGGCAGGTGGACTGGCGGGCAGCTACCTGGGAGTACGTTACCTCTCCCGCCAGACGATTCGCAGAATTTTAGGAGTCGTAATGCTGATTGCAGTTGCCTGGTTCCTGGTCGGGTGGTTGGGTTGAGCCTCACACAATTCTCAAATGGCCATCCTATCGAAGACAGCTGACTATCCTGCAGGGTCAAACCCGGAATAACCATGCAGGAATGCGCTTAAAGCAAGGGTCTGGAATTAGGGGGAATGTTTTTTACGCTGGCTCTCAATATTGCTGTTTATTTCCGCCCGATCAATTTATCCAGAAGCAAGAATAGTATCGATCAAGCCCTGAAGGGTTTCCAATGAAGGTGGGCCTGCCAGTGGTTGGCCGTTTACCAAGAAGGAGGGCGTGCCGATGAAATGATGAGCATAAGCATCTTGCAGACTGCGATCGACCTTACCTTTATATTGGCCCGAGTCCAGACACTGGTTGAAGGTAGCAGTATCCAAGCCCAGTTCAGAGGCATAGGACTTCAAATCGTTAATGCTTAAGGCAGGAGCACGTTCATATAACAAGTCATGGTATTCCCAAAATTTACCTTGGTTGAAAGCACACTGACCCGCTTCCGCGGCTTTGGGGGACTGGGCGGTGATGATAGGGAAATCGCGCCACACAAATCTGACTTTATCTCCATATTGGGTGCGAACCTCATCCATGATTCCGGCCTGGAACCAGGCCCGGCAGGTCGTACAGCCGAAGTCGCCGTATTCGACGATCGTAACCGCGGCTGTGGGTGGGCCCAGCGAGGGGTCTTGTGCCAGGCGGCTCGGATCGATGGTCGCCTGCTCGGGCCGTGGCCAAAAAATGAAGGCAGCGATCAATAATATGGCTGCCAGGACTATGCCTATTGTAATCCTCCGCCCTCGCCAGGTCTGGATCCGGCGCCCAACCCGAAGGCGAGGTCCGTTAGATTTAGGTTTACTTGAAGATCTTTCTTGCGGTTTTCCCATATTTCTCCTACTTGGCGGATAAACATATCTCAGGAGAGCAGTCTATCGCGTATAATCAAACGGCTGACTTGCTTATTCAACTGTTACCAGTCAATCAGAAGACCATTTCCCAAAATTGCATTATGAAACCTTATTACCACCAAGTTGCCCCATAGTTCAATTAACTATCCTGCATGTTCTGCTTCTTGTGCAAGAAACTAAGCTCTTCTCATCGCGGAATGAGTAATTGCGGATAACTCGATAGATTTTTATCGCCGCGATGGAAAATGCGCACTACCGTACAAAACTCATAGAAAATTAGCGCATCTTTACCAAGACGCGCTATATATCGAAATTCTTACCATAAAATGACAGGTGAGGCTGATATTCAGGTTCTACTTCCCCTTAAGAACTCTGGTTGGACATAAATCTGTCAATTCATAGACATCAAAAGGGATAACAACACTTCGAACTCTTCACGGCAATCCTTACAACGCTTCAGATGATCTTGGACCAGCGGCATGGCATCTCTGACCGGTTTACCCGACAACACCAGTTCAGCAAACCGGTCAAGCTGCTCGAAACAATCACCACAACCGATTTCATCGGGTCGAGTGTCGGCAACCTTTTGCACAATTTTCTTGAGAACTTCTGAATTTAAATTCATCTGATGCTCCAAAAGCAATCAAACCATCTCGCTTACACCTAGATTGGTTGGATAGTAATTCTCTTACCCTTCACCGAAAGATGCCAGTACCTCTTCCGGCGTAAGCCCTTCTGCGGCGAGGCTACTCTTGAGGCGTTGGCGGGCATCGTGCATGAGTTTATACAGGGCATTACGGTTGGTATTCATCCGCCGGGCAACTTCTTCCATTGGCATTCCGCCTACTATAATTGCCAGCATGGCTTGGCGCTGGCGATCGGTTAATTCTTCCATGATCAACCGCTGGGTGATCGCGATCATAGCGTTCTTAACCACCTGACCCTCCGGGTCCTGGTCGGGGTCAGCCAATATGGCGGGGGTGAAATCACCCTGCGCGTCTTGGGGAAGCAAATCCTGGAGTGAGATATCCTTCCAACGCTGACGGCGCAGCTCGGTAAATGCGACTCGTACGGCGATTTTCTGAGCCCAGGTTGTGAAGCGGCTCTCCCCGCGAAATGTTTCCAGATTATCCAAGATTTTCAGAAGGGCATCTTGGGCAAAGTCATCAACCAAGGCTTCTAGCTTATTGGCCGGAACCCGGTTGACTAAAGCGAAATATAAGCCGCGCCCAAGGACAGCCCGCAAATCGGTCAAAGCTTGATCTTGCTGGGGCCCACGGAGATCGCTCAGCCATTGTTGGTTAGTTCGTTGGTTCATAGATTTATCCCGCTTCTCATGTAATTGTAGCATGATCCCCCTCCCCCGAAAGCCATACCAGCTAGAGCGATCTTATACCTGATAGGACAAATCATGTCTGAAACGGAAGATAGGAGAGTGCTTGTGGGCTGCTGCTGCACGCTCTTATCCTCATTCACCCGTTAATAAGGAACACGCCCTGGTTTGAGATCGACTGGTAATGCCAACGCTCATTATGTCACAACCTGAGCGTTGCGATTATAATTCGCTAAACCGATTGCCTGAGTAAGTGGTCGTTTGTTTTTAAAATCCAATAAATGTCATGCTGAGGTCAGCGAAGAATCTCATTCGCAATCTTGCCCGAGATCTTTCGTCGCTGCGCTTCTCAGGATGAGGGTATCCATGGTTCCATTTCTAATTACACTCGATCACCTACTTATGGAGCAACCAAAACAAAGTCGGACAATTTGCCATATTAATGTCACTCTAAGCCGCCTAAGGAAGCGAAGAGTCCATGTTACGACCGTTTTAATCGAGCAATTCAGGGATTCTTCGGTCGCTTTGCTCCCTCAGAGAATGACACCTTGCCATGTCAATTGTACGACTTCAGTCTGATTCGTCAATTAGATCAAACTATGCGTCTAATTGCGGAGCACAGAGGGATCGTATGGCTATGCAACCTCCCAGCCTGACAACCAAACAGATGGCCGACGTAGATCGGCTGATGACCGAACAATACGGCATCCTGCTGATCCAAATGATGGAAAACGCAGGACGCGCCTTAGCCATCCAGGCGCAGCGCATGCTTACAGGGGATCTCACCGGTCAGAAAGTTGTGATCTTATGCGGCGCAGGTAATAATGGCGGTGGTGGTATGGTTGCAGCTCGCCACCTGCATAACTGGGGAGCACGGGTATGGGCGCTCTTGGTCAAAGAGCGAAATAGCTTGAGGAAAGTGCCTTCTCACCAATGGGATATCCTGCGGAAGATGGGTGTCCCTGGTACAAAGCAGGCTTCAAACCCGCCAGAGCAGCCTGACCTGATCATTGATGCGATTATCGGCTATGGCTTACAAGGGAATCCAGTCGGCGCGGCGGTTGAGTGGATAAATTGGGGGAACAATCGGGAATGCACCATCCTGGCCTTAGATACTCCTTCTGGGTTGGATACGACCAGCGGAATTCCAGGCACGCCGTGCATACGTGCCACGGCAACTTTGACACTGGCCTTACCGAAAACCGGTTTACGCTCCCCCCAAGCCAAACCTTTCGTGGGCGATCTTTACCTGGCGGACATCGGTGTGCCAGCAGATCTTTACCGCCGGATTGGTCTGCAGGTGGGAGCGATCTTCGCAAAAGATACCATTATAAGGCTGGCTTGAAAGCATATTTTTCGAACGGACCTCAGGCGGATACTGCAGAGCCCAGATACTCAAAATCGAGGGGCAGCTAGAAGTAATTGTTGAGGCAGTGTCATAAATAAGATGGATCAGTGATGCCCCCCGCACCCCCGCAACCAGGATCGCCCATGGCGGGCAAGGAAATCATCGGCTGCTGAGGGCCCCCAAGTACCTGGGGTATAAACCTCAAGCGCCGGCCCTCCGGCTGCATGCATACCGGCGATGATAGGGTCGATGAGCGCCCAGGCTATCTCGGTACGATCATCACGGGTGAAAAGCGCAGGGTCACCATGCAGCGCGTCCAGCAACAAGCGCTCATAGGCTTCCGGGATTGCCATTGGGCCAAAAGAATCGCGGTAATGGAACTCCATGTCTACTGAGCGCATGCTAGCCGCCGTATCCGGAACTTTTGCTTCGAAACGCAAATGAACGCCCTCATCGGGTTGCAGGCAAATAGCCAGCAGGTTGGGCGTGATCCCTTCCCCTGGCGGCATCGGGAACATTAATGATGGAGGGCATTTGAACTGGATGATGACCTCCGTGCACTTCTCAGCCAGCTGCTTCCCGGAACGCAGATAGAACGGGACCCCCTGCCAACGCCAGTTGTCTACAAACAATTGTAAAGCCGCATAAGTGGCGGTTTGCGAATCCGGTCTAATCCCAGGCTCTTCTCGATATCCATTATGTTGGCCACGAACCAAATGATCTGAAACCTGCTTAGCCGGGATGGGGCGGACAGCTTTGAGCACTTTCACCTTCTCATCCCGGAGAGCATCAGCCTCGAAAGAAGCAGGGGGTTCCATCGCCACCAAAGAAAGCAACTGCAAGAGGTGGTTTTGGAACATATCCCGCATGACACCGACGCCGTCATAATAACCCGTTCGATGACCGACTCCAACTTCTTCTGCCACAGTGATCTGAACATGATCGATATAGTTGCGATTCCATACCGGTTCGAAGATGGCATTGGCGAAGCGGAAGACCAGGAGGTTCTGGACGGTTTCCTTACCAAGGTAGTGATCGATTCGGTAGATTTGCTTTTCTTCCAGTTCCTTGTGAACAGCTTGATTAAGCATCCGGGCTGAATCTAAGTCAGTGCCAAATGGTTTTTCGATCACTACGCGACGCCAACCATCCTTTTCCTGAACCAAATCGGAACCTCCCAGATTAGCGACAATATCTGAAAATAAACGCGGTGGAGTGGCCAGATAATACAAGCGGTCAGCCGGGCCACCTTCCAGATCGGCGAGGGTTTGAGATAGCCGCTTGAAATCTTCAGGGTCAGTAAATTGCCCCGAACGATAAAAAAGACGGGATTCGAATCGAGACCATTGCTCTTCTGTATATTGAAAACCAGCGAAGGCCTGTACACCGTCGTGAACTGCCTGGCGAAAGTCTTCATGCTTCCAACCTTTAGTTGCAGAACCAAGGATGAGACAATCTTCCGGCAAGCGACCCTTGCGATACAGGTTAAACAAAGCCGGGATGAGCTTTCTCCTGGTTAAATCGCCGGAGGCTCCGAAGATCACGATGGTAGTTATGTTCGCCATTCTTTTTCAATCCTTTCAGGAGCGCGGTGCTACTTCTGCCAATTCAGCCCTCAGCTTCCCAAGAATTTTTTCACCCGTTAAAGAACATTACTTATGTCTGCCGCGGCAGCGTCCGTAACCGATTCAACTACGACGCCGTTCCAAAAAGCTACATAGCCCTGAATCTATCGCGCCGCGGGGCTGGGTTGAGCGTAATACCAGGCCGCGCTGCGGTTGATATCCCCATCTACCTCTAAATCGTAATAACTGGAGGACTTGCGCAGTTGGTGGGAGGATGGGGGTGTTTGGGCGGGCGTTACCCGTCCAAACACCCCCGATTTTCCCCTGAACTGCGTAACTACTAAACTGGTTACACCTTTCCAGGGGCAGATCGTGTGGCGCTCGTTTTCATGAAAATACTGCTTTTTAATCGCATCAAGCGGGAAATTATGATTGCCCTCCACGACGATGGTCTGGTCGCTCTCGGCCACGACTGTGCCATTCCAAACGGCTCGCATGCGCATTTTGATACCTCCGATTGATTTTACGCTTGTTTTTCTGTATTTTAATTTGGCGGTTCATCCAGTTCAAGCGGCTGCTCACTCACAAATGTTTAACGAGCCGGGCTGCCCTAATCTTACAGGAAGATGTATCCCCTGCGTTTCTTAACCCTGGCTAGGATTCGGTCAGCTGTGTAGTGCTTTTTTGGATCTTAACCGCCCTTTAGCGGTCGTGTTTCCAGCAGGATGGTTACTCGCCGCCTTCACCCATCAATGTCGGCGCGCTGATCTGGTAGACAGATCTGGCATACTCAAGCAGGCGTTCTTCCGCCTGGCTGTCTCCCATCAATTCAGCATAAGGCAGGATACTTCCCTGCCAGCTATCGGTAAACCAGCGAGCCCCTGCTGGGAGAGGTTTATTCACCAGAGCCTCTTTCTCAAAGGGCCAGGGGTTGGAGTAAAAATACGGCTTGGGGTGGCTGGAATCGCCCGGCGAGAAACCTAGGTTGAGTTGTGCAGGCGATTCTTTCTCCTTATCATTTTCTGTGTACTTCACCAAGCGCTTTCCAAACCACTCAAATGCCAGGTCGAAGCCGTGCGGCCAAAGCTGAACCGGGCCGCGCTCGCCGCTCAAGCTATCGCGGTGCTTTTTAAGAATGCGATCAACATTCACGATGACGGTAAGATATTTCCCTGCATGCACCGCATCATAAGGCCGGGGCTTATCGCTTTCGAATTTTTTACGGACATAATCAGTTTTAAGACCCAAGTCCGCCAGGGCGCTCAACACCTGGTCGCCAAATGCAGAAGCAGAGGTCCCATTCAACATGCTAAATTCGGCCAACCTGATTTCCTTCGCGAAGAGGATCACCTTGTGGTTCACCAAATCCATTTTCAACCAGAAAGTGCCGCCATCCGGTAAGCGCATCCGGTCGGTTGCCAGACCATCCGGCTGCACCTTCAAGCTGATGTGCCACCACCTGGGGTGGAATTCAGCATGGGCGCGAGGGATTACACCTATTACCCGGCTATAAGCGTGCAAAGTATCGCGGGTTGGTTCCCAACCCGTTAAATTGGGAAAGATCGCCTCCGTGGACATCAATTTACCTCTCTAATATAAACATGAAATACATCGTGACTTGCTCAAATATCAACTATTGGCCATCCGTCCGATTGGTCATCAATCATCTCACCCAAAGGCGTCCCCTTACGCACGTATGCTTTAGCTTGAGCGTTTATAGCTACAGCTTGCCATAAAGACGCCCTAAGGCTAAAATTTCTTACAAAAAAGGACCATACAAACATACGGTCAAATTCGGGGAGAGCAGGCTAAAAAGTGGCCCTTACGGGCTTCATTTTTGTAAGAAATCGTGCAACCAAGAAGTCTACTATAATGAAGACTAGACCAAGGAGGAATATTGTGGATTTAAAATCATTCCGTTTGAGCAAAGACAAATTTTTCGCCGACCACCCGCAAAGCCCACTCACCCCCGAACAGAAGCGCAATTTTCACGGGCTGGCTTATTTCCCTGAAAACCCTGACCTGCGATTGGAAGTGCCGGTAGAAGAGTTTCAAGACAAAACAAAAATCCAGATGCAGACCTCTACCGGGGATATCCAGAATTACCGGCGCTACGGCAAGTTCCGCTTTATGGCAAATGGGGAGCAAGCCGAATTGACCATCTACGTCAACGACCAAGGCTTCTTTTTGCCCTTTGTGGACTCTTTGGCGGGAAGCGAGACCTACCCGGCAGGGCGCTATCTGGAACCTGAAGCGCTGGTCAACGGCAAGTTCCTAATAGATTTCAACCTGGCTTATAACCCCTACTGCGCTTATAACAACCACTGGTCATGCCCGTTAACCCCATTTGAAAATCGCCTGAAAGTCCCTGTCCAGGCAGGAGAGAAAATCCCCAGCGTAGCATGGGCTCAAAAAGCATTTCATCCGGCGGAAGATTAAACTGATCTTTCAACACGGTATCTCTCATAGGTGCCACCCAGCCTCGCTATAGGAACTGGGTGGCGCTTTGGGTTAAACAAAGGGATAACCAACCAGGGGTCAAATGGCAGGCGGGGCTCCACTCAAGCCTCTATCCTTCCAGAGCGCCGATGCTATAATCAATAATAGCGGTTATGCATTTCCGGATGAAGCTCCCTTGCAATGCCCGAATTTATTTTAGCGTAAACACCTAGACCAACCCACGCAATATGCAAATTCAGACCCGCATCTACCTCAAGTCTCGCCTGTTGCCCACAGTGGTAGGATTGCTGCTCATCATGCAATTTATCGATCCCTCCCCTATCTGGGTAAAACTCATCGTGGGTCTGGCCGGATTGTGGTTGATCAGCTTCCTATGGGTGCGTTTGTTGGCTCGGAATTTGGGGTTAATGCGTGAAATACGCTACGGATGGGCGCAGGTAGGAGACCGTTTGGAAGAGCGCTTCACCCTCAAGAACGAAGGTTGGGTGCCAGCGCTATGGGTGGAGGTAATGGATCACTCGAACTTACCCGGTTATTGTGCCAGCCGGGTGAGTGGCGTCGATGGCAATGCCACTAACCGTTGGACGACCAGAGGCGTCTGCCAGCGTCGCGGTCTATTTACCTTGGGCCCTACCACCTTCAGCAGCGGTGATCCCTTTGGGATTTATACCCTCGAAATGCATGACCCGGTCCAGGCTACCTTATTGGTTACCCCACCGATCGTACCTCTCGCCGACATCGAAGTGGCTCCCGGAGGCAGGAGTGGAAGTGGCCGCCCGAGGCTCAGCGCCTTTGAAAAAACCGTCAGCGCTGCCAGCGTACGGCAGTTCATCCCAGGCGACAATTTACGCTGGATCCATTGGCGCACGACCGCCCGGCGTGGTATAACTTTCATCCGCCTTTTTGATGGCACACCCGCTGGAGATTGGTGGATTTTTCTAGATCTGGATAA
>Ga0315552_1000272_pt1 | contig 32856 bp, 29 predicted proteins | sample SalMarSW160170MG_2_FD_203102 | JGI IMG/M metagenome (GOLD analysis project Ga0315552, IMG submission 203102) | Salt marsh sediment microbial communities from the Plum Island Ecosystem LTER, Massachusetts, United States - Salt Marsh Sediment SW1601-70 ...
CGTCATTGGGATACCTGGAAGGATGGCAGACGCTCACATTTGTTTGTGATGCCCGCAGTCGGGGGACAGGCAATTGACGTTATGAGAAATATGGATGCCGACACGCCATCAAAACCCTTTGGCGGGCCGGAAGAGATCACATTTACACCGGATTGCAAAGGTGTTATATTTACCGCTCGTGATGTCGGCCGAGAAGAGCCGTGGTCAACTGATCTCGACCTTTATTACGCTCCTATTGAGGGCTCGACACCACCGAAATGTCTGACCGAGGAGAATCAAGCATGGGATACTCATCCGCTCTTTTCGCCGGATGGAAAGACCTTGGCTTATCTTGCGATGTCACGGCCTGGTTATGAGTCAGATCGCTTTAGAATTATCCTTCGGACATGGCCGGGCGGCAAAGAACAAGTTTTAACAGAAGATTGGGACAGAAGTCCGTCAACATTTTGCTGGTCGGCTGATGGTAAAACAATTTATGCTACAGCGGCAAATTTAGGCCAGGATTCGCTGTTTGCGGTTGATGTAGAAACCGGAAGCGTCAGTATTGTTGTAAGGGATGGTCGAGTGACATCGCCGGATATATCAGAAGATAGGATTGTTTTTGGCTTAGATGATTTGTGCTCTCCGGTCGAATTGCATTCGGTCAAGACCAACGGTACCGATGTCCGCAAAATCACTGAGATAAACTCGAAGAAACTCTCTGCTGTTCGCATGGGCGAATATGAACAGTTCGCCTTCAAGGGATGGAACGATGAGACAGTTTATTGTTATGTGGTCAAGCCGGTTGATTTTGAGCCGGGTAGAAAATATCCGGTGGCTTTTTTGATTCACGGCGGGCCGCAGGGCTCGTTCGGCAATCATTTTCATTATCGTTGGAATCCACAAGTGTATGCTGGAGCTGGTTATGCAGCGGTAATGGTGGACTTTCACGGCTCGGTCGGCTATGGACAGGCCTTTTGCGATTCTATTCGCGGCAATTGGGGTGGTAAGCCTTTAGAGGATTTGCAGAAGGGTTTAACCGCTTCGCTTAAGCGCTATCCATGGATGGATGGTGATAGAGTTGGTGCACTTGGTGCTTCTTTTGGTGGTTATATGATTAACTGGATCGCCGGCAATTGGCCGGATAGATTCCGATGTTTGGTCAATCATGATGGCAACCTCGATGAGCGGATGGCTTATTTTGATACTGAGGAGCTATGGTTTCCGGAATGGGACCATATTGGCACGCCGTGGGATAATCCGGCAGGTTATGAGAAGCATAATCCGGTGAATTTTGTAAAAAACTGGAATACACCGATGCTGGTCATTCATGGAGCTTTGGATTTTCGTGTAGCTGATACGCAAGGGCTTGGCACTTTTAATGCGTTACAGCGTTTGGGAATACCGAGCAAGTTGTTATATTTTCCTGATGAGAATCACTGGGTGATCAAACCCGCCAATTCTATCCTTTGGCACGAAATAGTAATCGGCTGGTTAGATAAATGGTTAAAAGAATAACCGGATAACCCTACAATAAATTACGGGCTAAATATTTGAGTAGTATTTAAGTTTTGCTCACCGTTTCCTTTTTATTCAGAAATGAATAATGCCGGGCTCACAGAAAAATGTTTTGCCAAAATCATGATATGGCGCATGCTCAGTTTTCGTTTGCGATTTAGGATTTTTGAGCCAATTTGTCTTTGATTTAAAAGCCGCCCTAAATCAGAACCGTTGAGGCCGTTCTCGTCTAAAAGAAATTTCAATGTTTCTATAGGGTCCGCCTTATGAAGAGGGAAATGTTTTTCTTCATAGACCTTGATATTGTTGGCAAGAGATTCCAAATAAAATTGCTGGGTTCTAGTGAGGTCTTTTCTTGCCGCGAGTTTCTGGGCTATAGCCAAAGCTTGTTTATATTCAACTTTTGTATGGATAGGCAACAAAAACATTAGACAATCCTGCAATCTCAAAAAATCGTCCGGCAGCTTACCAGATGCCGGTCCTTTAATCTGGGTTACTGTGGTACTCATAATTTATTTATCCAACCTTCTTTACTATAATCTTCGTGTGTTAATACTATTTCTATCACTACCAGTTGTCCTATATAATTAACTGCTGTTACCAACCTGTATTTATTCCCTGAAATATTAAATATCACGTATTTATTGTTTCCTTTATGAACCAAGTCAACTGTATTGAAAGTTCGTTTTATATCGTGCCATTTACGCCAGTGAGCGGCTTCAACGATATTAATCCAATGTCGTAATGGCTTTTCAGCACGCTGGTGCTGCTGCCAAAACTTCTCTAACACTCCTTTGCCTATTATCTCCACGAGTACATTATGTACTCATTTCGGCAAAAAAGCAAGAAGAAACAAAGAGTTTTTTGAATATCTTTAGAGCAGTGTACATAAGCCTTTTATTTTTAAGGGTTTAGTTTAGTCTGAAATTCAACTTTTAAAACTCCCAAAAACCATTGTTGGTTTGTGATTTTAACGCATTCGCCAAGATCATCCGGCGAAAGGTTTATTTGACCTGATATACATTTGCAGTATAATAACAATCCGTTTTTTGCAAAGGAAAGGTATATTAATGGCTAAAAAATTTGTAAAGGCGATTTTTCCAGGTTCCTTCGACCCAATTACTAATGGGCACTTAGATGTTATCAATCGCGGGCTGAAACTCTTCGACGAGCTTATTATCGCCGTCGGTCGAAGTCCTATCAAAAACCAGTTATTCACCCCGGAAGAACGCGTCGAAATGATTGCGGAAATAATCCAGCAAGGAAAAATGAAAGGGGTATCAGTCGAAAGCTTTGACGGCCTAACCGTAGAATACGCCACCCAAAAAAAGGCGAATGTCATTCTCCGCGGCCTACGAAGCCTTACCGACGTGCAGTATGAGTTCCAGCTCGCTATGATCAACAGAGCCGTAGCCGGAATAGAAACAGTTTTTGTAATGACCAGCGAGCAATACGGCTTTACCAGTTCAACCCTGATTCGTGAGGTGGCTTCCCTCGGTGGAGACCTCTCTAACCTGATCCCCCAAAACGTCCAAATTCGGTTGCAAAAGCGACTTAACAAAATAAAAAAGTAACTCGATTTTCGTCGGTTATAAAATATCGAGTATGAGGATATGTTTACAATCAGTGTCCAAACACATTTTCGAGCGTTACATCAATTAATCCTGCCGGATGGCTCAAAAGAGCCTCCACACAGCCACAACTGGATTGTTACGGCCAATGTCTGCTCAGATGTGCTCAGCAATATAGGAGTGGTAATGGACTTTAGCCAGCTCAAATCAGCAGTGGAAATAATCACATCTGAGTTCGATAATATATCAATGGACAGAATTGATTACTTCCAACGGAACAATCCATCGGCTGAGAACGTAGCTAAATACATATATGAAAAGCTCGAGTCGAAACTGCCAAAGGAGTTGGAGTTGCGAAGCATCAAGGTTGAGGAAGAACAAAGTTGCTGGGCAGAATACACAAAATAGAAAGAAAAATTCCACGCTAAATCGTGGAGTAAAAATCCTGGGTAAAACGTGGGGATTTGTATAGGGGGCAAATTACGGAGTTTATTGCGGTAGAACAACTTTAGAGGGTCAATGAATTTGACGATAGTTTTTTAGGGCGGAATTTGGTATAATATTGTAAAGATACTGGATACTCGATGTTCGCGGAAGAGCAAATCAGGTATCCAGTATTAATAAGAAACACCGCTTTGCGGGAGTTCAATCGAGTATCGAGTTAATTATGCTATGTCAAATTTGTAACAAGAAAACAGCAACTATTCATCTAACTGAGATTACCAACGGACTACGCAGTGAAATGCACCTCTGTGAATATTGTGCCGTCGAGCAGGGTATAGCTGCCAAGAGTCAGGTTTCGATAAATGAACTGCTCAGTGGCCTGCTTGCCGTTCAGCCAAGTGATGAGGAGATGTTCGGCCCGTCAGAAGAGAAGAAGAGTTGTCCGATATGCGGTTTTGCGCTTGACCAGTTCCGCAAGGAAGCGGTCCTGGGTTGTCCCAACGATTATGAGTTTTTTGAGAATGCGCTTCTGCCACTTATCGAAAAAGCTCATAACGGTAAGACAAGCCACTGTGGCAAGATCCCTTCAAGGATGCCCCAGGAAGCAAAGGAGCAAATAAAACTCGCAAATCTTCAGCAACAACTGGATGTCGCTGTGCGAAAAGAGGATTACGAAGAGGCCGCAAGGTTGCGGGATAAAATAAAACAGTTGGAATCATGATGCTCGATATTCATCGGAAATAGAGATACGTGAATGAAGCTGACCGACATAAGTAATGATATAAACGAATGGTTTAACGGCTCAGGCCCACTGTCTGATATCGTGGTTTCTTCACGGATCCGCTTAGCCAGGAACCTTGCCGGCCATAAATTTCTAAGCCGATGCTCGACCACCGAAAAATCTGAGATACTAACAAAGCTAAAAGAAGTTCTGATGTCACTCGACCTTGGTGACAAAATCTTCTATATCAGTGTGGACAAGACTTCCAATCTGAACAGAGATTTCTTGGTTGAAAGACACCTTATAAGCCGACACCACGCCGCAGGCCGGGGTCCACGGGGCGTTGTTATCGCCCGACGAGAGTTCTTTACTGCTATGATCAACGAAGAAGACCATCTGCGGATACAGGTGCTGAAAGCCGGCTGTCAGCTATCTAAGTGCTACGAGCAGATAAACCATATTGACGACATGATAGAGCAGAAGATTGGTTTCGCTTACAGTCCTCGTTTCGGCTATCTTACTGCGTGCCCTACTAATCTTGGCACGGCGATTCGGTGTTCTGTAATGCTGCACATGCCGGCTCTGAAGATGACCGGCCAGATTGAGAAGTTTTTCCATGCTGCACGCGATATGGGCTTGGCTGTACGGGGTCTTTTCGGTGAAGGCACCGAGGCGGCAAGTGATTTGTATCAGTTATCAAATCAGATTTCGCTTGGGGTCTCAGAAGAAGCGATTGTCTCGGAATTTGAGAATACAATCATTCCTGAAATTGTCGAATATGAAAACGCAGCCAGAAAAGAGCTGCTTAGCAAGCAGGTTGATACACTCGACGATAAGATTTCTCGGGCGATGGCACTTTTGCAGAGCGCTCATTTGATAAGTTCTCATGAGGCATTGTTTTTACTGAGCCATTTGCGATTAGGGATCAATATGTGTGAGCGTATGGGGGCGACAACACCTGCATTAAAAAGGCTACGCGACTTGGCTGAACTGCCCCGAGATAAGTCGGGCAAGGGCGCAGATGAGGACAAGGGTCTGTCTATTACGACTATAAATCGGCTATTTATGCTGACTCTGCCGGCTCATCTGCAGTTAAACTATGGGAAACCGCTGGATCCTACTCACAGAGACGCGCTTCGAGCCCAAATTATCCGTTCCGCCCTGAATAAGGAAACTTGAAATTAGCGGATTAGTTAATTAGCGAATTTGTGAATTAGTGCGCTATGGCGAATTCGTCGCAACGTATTACTTACCAATCAACTAATTCACTAATCAACTTATTTTTACCTGCCAAAATGGCACAATGAATTGGCAATCCAGGGCATCCTCCTACATATAAGAAAACTAAAAACAGGTGCGGAAAAAAACATAACTTGCTAATATTCAAAGCGTTAAGTGTTTAAATCGGCACGTCTATCTAACTGGCACGTCTTTTGCACATTCAAATCTTTAGTTTTTACAGAATTATTTTATCATTCCCGCAGAAGCGGGAATCTATTATGTTTCTTTCTGGATTCCTGTTTACGCAGGAATGATATGATAGCAATGGCGAAAGGAACCTAACTATGGCTAAGATTATTGGAATAGATTTAGGAACAACAAACTCTGTGGTGGCTGTAATGGAAGGCTCAACACCGAAGGTCTTAATTAACTCATCCGGCTCTCGGCTGACGCCTTCAGTGGTCGGCTTTACCGATAAGAGCGAAAGGCTTGTCGGCCAGATTGCACGTCATCAGCAGGTAACCAATCCGGAAAATACTGTCTTTTCCATAAAGCGTTTTATGGGCCGGCGCCATAATGAAGTTGCCTCAGAGGAAAAGTTAGTGCCTTATAAGATCGTCGGTGGGCCCGAGGAGCTGGTCAAGGTTGAGGTGAGAAGTAAACAGTACACACCACCCGAGATATCAGCTATGGTCCTGCAGGACTTGAAAAAGACCGCAGAGGACTATTTAGGTGAGAAAGTTACCAGCGCTGTTATCACCGTGCCTGCTTATTTCAATGATTCACAACGTCAGACTACCAAAGACGCAGGTACAATAGCGGGACTGAAGGTCGAGCGAATTATCAATGAGCCTACCGCTGCAGCCCTTGCCTATGGGGTAGAAAAGAAACCGAACGAAAAGGTGGCAGTATTCGACTTCGGCGGTGGTACTTTCGACATCTCAATCCTTGATATTGGCGGATTTGAGGAGGAAGGTGGAGTCCTTGAGGTATTGAGCACTAATGGGGATACACATCTTGGTGGTGACGACCTGGATGCAGTTCTGATGAATTATTTAGCTGATGAGTTCAAAAAACAAGAGGGCATTGACCTGCGTAAGGACCCAATGGCGCACCAGCGCCTCAAAGAAGCCTCAGAAAAGGCAAAATGTGAGCTTAGCACCCAGGTTGAAGCCTCAGTCAATCTTCCCTTCATCACCGCTGATGCATCAGGCCCAAAACATTTACAGATGACGATTACCCGAAGTAAGTTTGAGTCGCTCTCTGAGCACGTTATTGACCGCTTGAAGAATCCATGCTTCAGGGCTCTGGAGGATGCAAAACTTCAGCCGAAGGATGTAGCCGAGGTATTACTAGTCGGCGGCTCAACCAGGATTCCCAAAGTCCAGCAGATTGCCAAAGAAATCTTTGGCAAAGAACCCAATAAGAGCCTTAATCCGGACGAGGTAGTTGCTATCGGCGCCGCTATTCAGGGAGCGGTTTTAGCTGGTGATAGCGGTGTAAAGGATATACTTCTGTTAGATGTAACGCCGCTTTCATTGGGCGTCGAGACGCTCGGCGGAGTTATGACCAGATTGATTGAGCGCAATACCACTATTCCGACCAGCAAAAAAGAGATTTTCTCGACTGCTGCGGATAGTCAAACCTCCGTTGACATACATGTGCTGCAGGGTGAGCGTGAATTTGCCAGGGACAACCGTACACTGGGCAGATTCCAGCTTACTGATATACCACCAGCTCCGAGAGGTATTCCACAAATCGAAGTTGCGTTTGATATTGACGCCAATGGTATTTTGAATGTTTCCGCCAAGGACCTCGGCACCGGTAAACAGCAATCCATTGTGATAAAGTCGAGTTCCGGACTGAATGAGCAGGAAATCGAGAATATGAAGAAGGATGCTGATGCGCACGCTGCGGAGGATAAGGAGAAAAGAGAAGTGATCGATCTAAAGAACCAGGCCGACCAGTTGATTTATTCAACGGAAAAGACACTCAAAGAGCATGGTGACAAGGTCTCCGGTGAAACTCGCGGCAATATTGAAAGTGCTGTAAATAACCTCAAAGAGGCAGTAAAAGGCGAAGACGGCCAGGCGATAAAGAAAGCTATGGAAAATCTTAGTACAGCCGGTCAGGAGTTAGGCAAGATTCTTTATGAGGAGGCAGCCAAAAAGCAGGCAGCTGCATCTGCAGCTTCTTCAGCTTCAGCTGGCAGCACATCACAGGAGCATCCACCTGAGGGTGAGGTGAAAAGAAAAGGTGGTGACGATGTAATCGACGCCGAGTTTGAAGCGAAGGATAAATAAGACCCGCGTATAGATTTAACTGTCGGCGTACCGGCGACGGCTAAACGTCGCAGGCTTTCGTGACCCGGCCTTCATTAGAGTTACAATTTACACGCCTCACCCAGCCTTCTGCCTGAGTTTATCACACACCTTACCAGAATAGCTGCAAAATCACGGGGCATTATTACTCATTTTTTGTCGGGTAAAATCTGATTGTATTTGTTGGCCTTAAGTAGTAATATTGCTCGCGCTTAAGTTACTGTAAACAGATTGGGGAAACAGCAAAATGGCGGAGAATAATTTGAAAACCATTTTCCTGTTAAGAGATATATCAATTTATTATAAATAAGTTATACTGGGCTTGAAAGCGGTTTGTTTTAGTATTATGAGGTTTGTTTAGATGCCCACGTTGAATTGGATTGGGAAAGAAGCGGTAATCAATCATCATCGGCAGGTGCCATATCATTTGCTGCGGTGCGATAATTAACTTTCCTGCGGCGATGCAGAAAGCAACAATATCATCGTAATGTTAACAGCATGGTCGAACAATAATTAGGAAGCAGGGAAATGTCGGTTATGTATGAGAGGATTCATATCCACGGTGATAACATTGTTGAGTGCGAGAGGATATTAGCTCTCATCGAGAGATCACTTTCGGTAGAAATAAATATGGTGCGAGGTCCATTTACCTCACCGGTATGCCCAGAGTTTGAATTTGAGTTAAAGACGCGTCCCAAATCCCTTCGATTAGTTATGTTCCCGGGTTTCCGCCGCTGGGACGAAGATATCCTTGAACATATTCGTAGCATGGGAGGTTCTCTTCGCGAAGCCGCGGATATTATCATTTCAAGTGTTGATGAAAAAGTTGAAGCACCTATTCTATCTATCGAGTTCTGCGGTGCTTTACCTGCCGGAAATCAAGCTTGGCAAAGATCGGGTCGAGCATATTCGTTTGGACTCGCAAGGATACCATTCTTATATATCGCCGAGATCGGAGGTTATGAACTTGGCTCCGAACGCAAGATAAAGGCTCCACGTTTGCCTAATCCAGCAGTTCCCTTTAGTTATTTGTCTTACTCTGTTTATAAAAAAGTGCCGGTGTTACCAGTTATCATAGCAAGTTCCGGAGCCGATGAGGCATCAAAGACACGATACAAAGACATAATCGGCAATATTGAATTATTAAAATTTTTGCGAGCAGTAATTTTAGGTGAGGATAGTATAAGTCATGCGAAGGGGTTGATCGAAAAAGCCCTACACTTCGTTCAACTGAAGGCGTCTGTTTCACGTAGGGGCTCCACACTCACTCCAGAACTATGGGGGAAGGCATATTCTGCTATTCAGTCAGGAAAAGATTTATCAGAATTTCTACTCAAAGATGCAAGGCTACAGTGGTCTAAAACTGCATATATTAAGGGGCTCACAAAAACAGCAAAACGTTTAATGGATATAGCTTCGAAACATGCTATTGGTCTTACATCTACAGACTTGCCAATGTGCCTGATTTCGAGCGAACAAAGGAGCATGTTTGCGCGCAAAGTTGGCCAATTGTACAAAAATCTGCCGAAACAGTATTTAGAATGGCTGGGGAAGAATAAAAACCTTGCGGTGTGCTGGGTCATGGGGTTCAAACCAGGAGGAGATGATGCACGGCCTGACCGTGGCCTCCCACCATTTGCTAGGATGTTAATTGGCCCAGATACCGAATTATTAACTGTTGTTTATGGACCAGCACCAGTTAACACTTGGCCTCTTTTGATATCCGACCCGATTGGTCTCATGGAACGAAACGGACTATGGGAGGCTGCAATGATGACATCTGATGCGTTGTTTATAGATTCTTCCACAGATAAAATAACCAACCATGGTTTCCTAAAGACACACTGGTCTTCCGCTACGGTAGAACGTAGCACTAAAGGATTTATTGTTAGCCCAAGACCTTTACGATTCGGCGAACAAGATGTTGATACCGTAATACACTTACTGATGCATCGGTGTGGTGGATCAAAAATATTCGAGGGGATGTGTAATCCACCTGGAGGCGATTGGAGCGGTATTTCAATGATTATTGCTGACCGCTCTGTCGAATTACGCTGGTTATCGCTCCCACGTGTTGGCGGAAAGCATGCTAAGCGGCCGGACCATGTTTTCGAAATTTTTGAAATTTCCGAAATTCCCGTTGTACTTGTCGTAGAATCGAAGGAAAAGGCGAACGACATCGAACAAAAAATAGGGCCAAGACTGAAAGCGTATCTGACCGACCTAATGAAGTCTCCAGCCAGCGTCGAGCGAGCGACTATCGCCGGTGCAGAGTGGGCTCAAACAAGCCGATCAATTTCACCTACCGCTATAAATTTCTGTACAGGGGTTGCTTTTCTTTCAGATAGCAATACTGATATCGTGGGCATCAAGAAAAAAGCTAGCGCCGACATTGTTTTTGGTTTTGCCTTCACACCGGAGGGAAATTATTGTAATGTCAAGATACACCAATGTAGTCAGATCGGTGCAAAAGTGGCAGATTTTATACGGGCGATCCAAAGTACTAGAGCCGGAGTGAGTGTAGAGTTGATCTAATAATTCAGGTAAAGGGACTCATCTACTCGCTCAATAGAACCATTGAGGACCTTATGAACAGCAGAGTTCCCGCTCGTAAGCATCAGACGGCGTTTATATAGGAACCGTGGAACATCATGTGATAAATCTTTCTCTCCACGGCGACCATCGAAAGATAAAGCCCACTTGACACCCCGTGAATTAAGTGAATCCAAGGTACTCCAGAATCGATCCATATCTAAGTTCCTGATATAACGTTGGCGGTTCCCAGCATAAGGAGGATCAAGATACGCAAAATCGCCCTCATGTACATCAGATAAAGTTGCTTCATAGTCTTGGCATAGGAACTCAACTCCCTGTATAACAGAGTTCCATTTTGTGACAACCTCTTCGAACCTATCAGGTTCCATACCCCGCCTCGATAGGTGAAATGAATTATTAAATTTGCCTTGGTCGTTGAAGCGTACTATGCCGTTTACACAGGTCCGCATGAGAAAATTTAAGTCGAGTGGATTAGGATGATGGTTAAAGCGATCTCGCACGACATAGTAATAGTCCGGAAATTCTTCTTGCAGACACTTCCATTGCACTCGGTAATTGGCAATGACCTTCTTAGGCGCGATCTGGAACAACTTCCACAACTCAATAAGAGGACTATACACATCTCCCGCAAGTGAACCTTGCCCCTCCACTAAATAGAGTAAGGCACCGCCACCCAAAAATGGCTCGATGTAACGACGGTAAAGAGGCATCTCTGCAGCAATCTGAATTGCTTGCGACCGCTTACTACCAGTCCACTTGATTAAAGACGGGATTGTTTCAACTCTGCGCGGGATATTCAAGAGTGAATATTTCTTACTTGGTTCTTCTACAATCTTAATCCCAGCTATTGGTTCAGAGACAGGTGGTTTGTTTAATCCTAATCTGCGGCGGCAAATGTCAAAGTACTCTGCATTTATCTCAAAGCCAAGGTATCTCGTATCTAGACGCGATGCTGCTACACATTCCGATCCTGCACCTGCAAAAGGTACCAAGACCAAATCGCTGGATCTTGCAGATATTTGTAGCATGCGAGTTATTAGTCGCAAGGGTTTTTGTGTAGGGTGCTTACCAAATCGAAGTTCTTCTTTGTCTTTGTTGTTTGGAATATCCCAGACAGTGCGCATTTGCTTTCCGGGTTCTTTTAAACCATCTTCTGGACAGGCCAATTTCTTAGCAAAGTCATAGTTGAAGTAATATTGTCGCTTTTGTCCACCAGTATGAGCCCACAAAATTGTTTCATGGCTTGCTGTGAGTCTACGACCTGAAAGGTTAGGAAAACTGTTTCGTTTGTACCAGACTACCTCGTTAATAATTTCGATTTCAAGCAACTGCATCGCGAAGTTGATGATCCCAATGTTATGGTAAGTACCGTGAACCCAAATCGAACCAGTAGGGCGTACAATCCTTTTTAACTCCGTCAGCCATGAAATTGTAAACTGTAGGTAATCTGCAAGGGTCATATCGTCCCAGGCTGCTTTCACTTTGGACCAATTACCTCCGAATCCAGGTAATTTCACGGAATTGTCCCATTTCCAATCTCCTCCTTTGCTGACGTTGTATGGAGGATCAGCAATGGCTACATCACAAGTAGCAGCAGGTAACTGCCGCATTGCTGCAATGCAATCTATAAGATAGACATTATCAATTGAGAAGGGACCAATGTGATTAGCTCGCAATTGGTGCGGTACAGGTTTCTGCCTTTTCGTTATACGATGAGTGGACTCACAAATGACAGTATCATTAAACAGAGTACGGTTCATTTATCCCTCGGTAGGACCAAAGCCCCAAGTATTTTCTCTAAATCGTCTCGCTGGTAAAGACGATAACCGTTCATGGGATTGCGAACTGGACGTAGTTTACCTTGCCTATCCCAGTTTCGCAAAGTTGAGACCGATACACCAAGAAGTCGAGAAGCTTGTTTGACCTTGAGAAACTGTGCTAAAGTATTATGATTTGAATGTTTCGTAGACATTTATAGTGACCTTAAACTACCCACAACTTCGCCATTCCAAAATATATCAAACATTATCAAAGGCTGACAACAAGAAATCAACAGAAAAATAGAAAAAAACTTTTGTAGCGGCAATTATGAACAGAGAAGAGGCAGAATGTGCAGCGTTAATTGATGGATTGGAAGAAGTTGAATATTGGGTGAGAAATCTCGATAGAGAGGATTATTTATTTTGGATGCCAACTTCCACAGATAAATTCTATCCTGATTTCGTGGTGCAGTTAAAAGACGGTCGCATTCTTGTTGTTGAATATAAGGGTGCAGATCGATGGAGTGATGACGATTCAAAAGAAAAACGCCTTATTGGCGAAGTGTGGGAAAAGCGAAGCAGTGGAAGATGTTTGTTTATAATGCCAAAAGGAAAAGATTGGATGGCAATAAAACAGAAAATAAGTTAAAGGGGATTTAATAAATAGCGAATCTTTTCTGGAAAAGAAATCGGGAAACTCATAGCTTGCTTACTACGCATTTCAAGACGGAAGACAGAGGTTTTCCCACCCTGTGTTTCTGAAATTTTGCTTGAAAATTAAGCCGTTTTCGGGTATAATACGTGTTGTGTATATCGTATCGCGTATTGAGTACATAAGAGTATAGCATATCATAGACGGAGGGTTCACCCCATGAGATAAAGTCATTTCTATTATTTACAGCCTATCTCACGGGGTAAATCAGGAAATCAGTATGGCAAAGACAGAAAAATCAGATTATATTGGGATATGGAAATGGTGCGAGGTTTCGCACCCTACGTTCTACAATTGTCGAGAATCCTCTAGCTCTGCCACAGGTACAAATCAGCCCTGTTTTATGCAAAACAAAGCCAATTTCAAAAAAGCCCGAATGAACGTAAACTATTATTTGCAAAAGGATTGCGAAAATGAACCACGCCTCTGTAGGCTGGGAAAACAAAGCCAAACAAACCCAATTTTCAGACGACAGACGACGGAGAACAGAAGACAGAAGACGGAGAACAGAGTACAGATTATGGAGGTTTACCCGCCGGAGGCGTGAGCTTTTTCTTGGTTATTTTCTGCTTGTATTTTTATTGTTTTCAGAAAAAACACACACCAGTCAGTCCAATTATTATCTCTTGAGACAGACAGCAATCGAGCATAATACTCATCACGATTCGCTTAAAGATGGGCACTGATATAAAACATAGGGCTTTGAATCAAGCCGGTTTTATACAAGAACAATGGCACAAACATACGTCCAAGTCGTCCATTACCATCTAAAAATGGATGCAAGGCCTCAAGCTCAACGTGAAGTACTGCTAATTGTACTAACCGGTCAGATGTTTCGGTGTGAATATATTTTTCCCAGTTGCTTATTCCTTCAACTAGTCTCTCAGCAGAAATAGGTATAAATCGAGCGTTCTCAATTAATTTATCTGGGCAGATCCAATTTGGAATTCTTCGATACTCTCCTGGAGACTTGTTGTGTCCCCTTACACCTTCAAGAAGAGTTTGATGTGCTTCTTTTATAACACGTTGACAAAGCGGTAAGCTTTTCAATAATTCGACCGCTTTCCAAATCGCTTTCCGGTAGTTAAGGACTTCATTAATATCAGCCTCCTTCTCAGGTGTTAGGCCCCTGGGTGATTCCTTAGCCTCGTATTCAAGAACTTCCCCCATTGTTGCCTGAGTTCCCTCAATACGGGATGACAAAACAGCTTCCTGGGTAGTAAGCGGTGATAAGAGTACTAAGGGATTTGGTATAGAAGTAAGTAATCCATCATAGCGTGCAAGAACTGCACTGGCGGGGCTTATATGGGGAATTATCTTGAGCCAATCAAGGTTTGATGGAGGAAATCTGTCGTAATGATATTCTACTGGATTGCTCATCTTGTTTATCCGCTAACTGATTTTTTATACATTCCTTAAGTCTATTTCAACTATATTGTAAACTTTTATCACGCGATTGGCCAATCTCATTTTTACCCGTTACAAAGTTTTCCCGCGCAATCCCACAGGTTATGATGATTCAGGATTAGAATAAGATAAATAAAAAGATTAACTGCTTCAATAGGACGATTGAGATGACAAATGTAAATTTTTGATTTTTAAAGCCAACGGTCGGATTTGAACCGACAGTTTGCCCCAACGACAATTGTGGCTGAAGAATTATTTGTATCATCACCAATAAAGAGCTAACATCTGTACGAGCGGCTTTCTATTTTAAGAGGCTTATTATGACAGTCGAAAAAGATTTGCATATTCCCAATGGCTCTACCATGAGCGAGCAACAATACATGGATTTCCTCATCGAAGCACATAACCTGATAAAAGAGTTTCCCTCGTACCTGGCATCAGTAGAAGGTATAAACTGTCTTGAGTTAGCTCATCTGATTCCTTTGGTACCGGAAACAGTACTGTCAATTTACGCAGGCATCAACGATGCCGTCTGCAATAAAGCCCTGGTAACACCGCTGCTGCCCCGGCATGGCCACAATAATGTTTTTGTCTTTGACCCACAGGTTTACTCGGGTGGTAAGAATGTACCAGCTGGCACAACCGACGCCCAGAAGATACTTGCAGGATTTGAACCTCCCAATGAAACATGGGACAGAAACTGGACTTACGTAATGATTCAGGACCCTTCTCGCGGCTTTGAAAGCCTTTGGGCTGAGAGGGGATACATAGACATGATTCCAGCCAAGTTCGAAGATTTTACTATGCTGACAAATTCATCGAAGAGCAAGCTGTGCACTTTTATTGACGCCAAAGCTTTCGAGCATCCAGTCAACAAGTCCCGCAGATACCTCAAAGCTGCCAGAGCACGGGGCCAAAATCACGCCGCTGAATTTACTATCCCTGAAGCCATAAGAGACGAATTCGATGGTTTGGTGCCGGTTATGCTGGAGCGGGGTGAAAAACTGTATGTCGCCACAACCGATTTTAGTCCCTGTGCGCATGGCTGGACCAATATCCACGAAGACAATGTCAAACTGGCTGTAGTAAATGAAAATTCTACCGTACCTTTGGATTTAGTAATCGCCAAACCACCTGTGAATCCTAAGTATTCAAAGTTACTTATACCTGCCCGGGGTTCCGCTGATATGACTACAGATTGGTTTTACCGGGGCCACCTGGTTTCAAGATTTCCACTGCTGACGGGCCTGTTCAAGGGCTGATGTTTTCAATCCTGATTTCTCTTGAATCATTGAAGTATGCACCCTATTATGCTATAATCCCTCCCACCGATGAAAACCAATTTTCCTATTATGAATCCTAAACATCAAAAGCTGTTATCCTTTTGTATCTATTTGGTGCTTATTGTAAGCGTCCCCCTTAATGCACTGAACGCTGATACTCCTTCAGATATTCACGTATGGCAAATGAAGGAAGTCACGCTGCAAGCAGAAAAGGACTATGAAAACTGTTATACAGATGTGACATGTTGGATAGAGCTAAAAGGCGCCAATTTCTCAAAACGAATTTATGGTTTCTGGGAAGGCGGCAATACTTTTATTGTACGTATTGTGGCAACGGAACCAGGCCAATGGCAATGGACCAGCGGTTCAAACCAGCCTGATGATAAAGGCCTTAACAACCAAACAGGTGAATTTAATGCGGTTGATTGGACGGAAGAGGAAAAGTTACACAATCCCAACCGTCGCGGTTTCGTTCGTCCATCGGCTAACGGACATGCCTTACAATACGCTGATGGCACGGCGTTCTTTATGGTCGGTGACACTTGGCTTGCAGGGGCCACGTGGCGGCTGCCTTTTAGGGGCGTCGCTTCAGCGAAGAATTATGTGCCCGGTCCGGGCATTGGGTTCGAAGATGCCGTGGCCTATCGGAAGGGGCAAGGCTACAATTCCGTCAGCATGATTGCCTGTTTTCCAAACTGGGAGTCAGATTGCCACGCCAGTACTTATGCAGATTCCAGTGGTATATATCTGAGAAACGCATGGGAAAAATTCGACTATCTGGTTGAAGATGGCAAAATGACGGCAAAAAATATGCGTGATGAATATGGCAACAGGCCTTTTAAGATGTCAGATGAGCATGAAGGCGTAGCTGATTTTGACCATATCATCCCTGAGTATTTTCAAAGCTTAGACAAGAAAATGCAGTATTTGTCCGAGCAGGGTTTTGTCCCTTTATTGGAGACTGTAAGGAGGGACAACTGCCCCGCGTGGAAGGCTTATTTTAACTTTAATGAATCATACTCACGATATGTTCAATACCTGATTTCAAGATACGGTGCGTATAATATAATCTTCAGCGGGATTCATCTTGATTGGATTCCAAAAGAATACAGCCTGACCGCCGATGAATTCAACGAAGCCCTGACGTATCATTTAAAAAAATATGGCCCATTGCCGTTTGGACAACCCCACACGACACTAATCAATGATTCCACTTATACACAGTTCGGCCACGATCAGGATTGTCCCTGGCTAACCATGCACAGTGTAGGCAACAAGCCTCGCGACCACGGTGTTTACAAGGCGATCGAAACTCTCTTTAACCTTGATCCTCCATATCCTGCCATAAATTTTGAGCCGTATTATACAGGCTGGAACCATGAAATAAATATGCCGAATGGTGAACGCCCGCCGGCAGATTCGCCGCGCGATAACTATTTCTCACGCGCACAGATGTATGGCTCCGTTCTTTCAGGGGGACTGTCGGGACATGTGCATGGCACAAGCGCCTATGATATTACCTCAACCGGAGAACCTGCATGCGCTCGACCCCATTTCTGGGATGCGTTAAAGTTCGAATCGGGCCTTTATATGCAACATCTCAAGGCATTTATGTTATCCGAAGGTAATAAGTACCAACAATTACAGCTCAACTCGCAAAATATACACCCACGAAAAGCTCCAAACAGCCCTGAAAGAGGTTTGGATGGCTGGTCATTTATGATGAGTACCGCGGGAAAAGACCTTGCTTTACTTTACTTTGAGAATAAGGCGGTATTGCCCAAATTAAGCGGGTTTAGACCTAATACATCATATCGTTTCCAATGGTTTAATCCCAGAAATGGCCAATGGAAAGAAAGTATTGCCATTAAAACAGATGAAAAAGGAATACTGACACCACCAGTATTTCCTGATGGACAAAATCCATCTGCCATTGACTGGGCGGCCAAAATTTGTGAAAGTCGGTAAAGACGAGGTTTGTTGAGCACCAACTTTACCTGAATAAGAGCCAACGGTCGGATTCGAACCGACAACCTCTGGTTTACAAAACCAGAGCTCTACCGTTGAGCTACGTTGGCAATATTTTTATTTCGTCATATTTCGCAATACTTTACAGCAAAAATAAGGTAATTGCAAGAAAATCAAAGGCAAGTAATATCAAAGTGAAGTGTGGTATTTATGTTTTTTCATTGAGTTTAATTATATTTCTGGCTGCTTCGAGGATCCTTTGCCGCAGGGCTCTTGGTGCAAGCACCTGTACCTGGTCACCGTAACCGAGTATCCACCAGCTTATCTCACCCAGGCCGTCAACACGAAACTCCACAATGGCTGAGCCGTCACTGTTTCGCATGACCTTTTGTGTGCTGTGCCATTGTACCTCCGTGATGTTATCAGCTACTTTAGGCAGGAATCGCAGCTTGATGTTATAAAGCCTGCCTTCAGGTATCATCGACCAGGCTCTGCCGAGATAATCCACCAAATCGAACTTTTCACCACCCACAAAGCACTGATCTGTAACTTCAAGCTCTTTGATGCGATTAAGCTTAAAAGTGCGGACACTTTTGTGCAGGCTGGAATAGCCCAGCAAATACCAGGCTCGTTGATTGTAGAGCATATGGTAAGGACACAGCTCCACATTGATAATCTCGCCCTCAAACAACGAGTGGTACTGTATGTTCACCTTTCGTTTATTAACTATAGCTTTTTCCAATTTTGCGAAGGTTCTATCGAGTCCTCCTTCCAGGCGGATTGGTGCCTGGGCGTCAAGTTTTGCGGAGATATGTTGCAGAACTGAGCTGCAATATTGTCTGATTTTGACAGGCAAATTGTTCTCCATTTTCAAAGCGGCCAGAAGCGCCGATTTTTTAAACGGCAACTGTATCTGACTGCCTGCCTTGTAGACCAGCAGGAGCAGACTCAGAGCCTCCTGCAGGTTCAAGTCTATGGGCGGCAGAAAGAATTCAGGCTCTATGATATAACCGCCGGTCTTGACCTCGTAGTGGTAGGGCACACCTATAGTCTGCAGCTCTTTCAGGTCACGAAAAATTGTCCGTCGGCTCGTTCCGAACATCTCCGATAAATCACTGACAGCGTAGCTCTTGCCTGCCTGTAGAGTTGTCAAAATCTGTATTACCCTGCTGATTCTGCTGTGTTTCATGCTTTACCTTCTTAGCCGGAATTATACGCCGATATGGCAGCGGCGTCAAAGCCTTGTCCTGATACCTCAACAACTTTTCGGCTAAATTACTTTTGACACAGCTGTTTTTTGCCGAGATAATGATTATTAACTGACAAGTAAAGGTTTTTAATAAAGTGAACCCCGTTAGAGAACGAAATTCTCTAACGGCCTTCAACTGGTAATGACCACCGATTAAAATCGGTGGCTTTCTCTAACGGGGTGAACCAGTAAAAGGGTAAATTTATGATAAGCTATCCGCGTCGGCTCAAAAACAAATGTGGTAAAAGCAAAAGAACAAGCTTTTTATGTCTCATTCTTTATATTTTGCTCTTTTTGACAGTTTTCGGTCTAAGTTGTTGCTCGAAAAAGACTCCAAAGGCCGATGACCGGACTCCCAATGATGTTGTTGTTACCGTTAACGGCTTCAATATCACCGATAGCGACCTGGAAGCGCTAGTTAAGCCGGAGCTTGAGAGGGTAACGGCTAAAGCTGCAAAACTGCCTGCCGAATTTATTGAGCAGTATGAAAAACAGGTCAGACAATTGGTTTTGGAAAAGCTTATTAGTGGGTACCTGCTGGACGAGAAAGTAAAAGAAGACAAAATAGTAGTTACCGAAGATGAACTCATGCGTCGAATCACCGAAATAGCCGCTGCGCAGCAGCCTCCACTCTCACTGGAGGAGTACCAAAAAAAATTAGAAGAACACGGCCAAAGTTTTGACGCGTTCAAAAACGATTTTCGTAAGCAAATGCTCTATCTGAAACTTTTAGAGCCGCAGTTGGCCGGTAAATTGGATGTCACCGAAGACGAAATCAAACAGTATTATTCCGACTATAAGAGGGAGTTTGAAACTCCTGAACAAGTTAGAGCGAGCCATATTCTTATAACACCTGATGCCTCCCAGCTCGGCACCGATCCGAACGAAGCCAAAGCCATAGCGAAAGCAAAGGCTGAGAGCCTGCTTAAACAAATCAGAGAGGGAGCCGATTTTGCCGAGCTGGCCAAAGCCAATTCAGCCTGTTCCTCTGCGGCAAAGGGCGGCGACTTGGATTTCTTCCCACGGGGTAAAATGGTGGCGCCTTTCGAAAAGGTTGCCTTTGTACTGCAGCCCGGACAAATAAGTGATGTTGTGGAAACCATATTCGGCTATCACATAATAAAGGTTACCGACCGCAAAGAGGCCGGCGTGGTTCCGTTCGAGCAGGCCAAAGACCATATAATAGCCAAGATTACACAAAAGAGGCGGTCTGAGATTATTACAGAGTATATAGAATCGCTCAAAGATAAGGCCCAAATTGTTTATCCCATCCGCCCGGAACAGAACCAGTGAGAAATCCCTTCGCTTCTGTTTTCGCAGAAAGCTGCGGGGATTGGAAGTCCTGTTATTTCAGAAGCGTTTGCGGATCAAGATTGGCTGATTCTATATCTTTGAAGTATTTTACAGTGCCATACCTTAGCTCCACTGTGGCTTGTTCATCACATACAATAATGCCTTTGGGGTGCATTTGCAGGGCGCTGATTGTCCACAAATGATTGACACTGCCTTCGATAGCATGTCGCAGGGCACGTGCTTTATTATGGCCGTTGACAATAATCAGCACTTCCTTGGCGTCCATAACGGTGCCCACGCCTACCGTCAGAGCTATCTTGGGAACCTTGTTGACGTCACCGCCGAAGAATCGCGAATTGGCTACGATGGTGTCGTATGTGAGGGTCTTAATACGGGTTCTTGACGATAGCGAAGAGCCCGGCTCATTAAATGCAATATGGCCGTCCGGCCCTATTCCTCCGACGAAAAGTGTAACACCACCCACATTTTTCATCTTTTCCTCGTATGCGGCGCATTCAGCATTGAGGTCCGAAGCGTTTCCGTTGAGAAGATTGACATTGCCTTTCGGGATATCTATATGGTTGAAGAAGTTGTTCCACATGAACGAATAGTAGCTTTCGGGATGGTCTTCAGGGATGTTTACGTACTCATCCATATTAAAGGTGACAACATTTTCAAACGTAACCTTGCCTGCTTTGTTGAGATTTATCAGTTCTCTGTACATTCCCAGCGGCGAAGAGCCTGTTGGAAGCCCTAATACAAAAGGTTTTGATTCATTGAGGCCAAAATCATTTATTTTTTTAGCTACGTAGTTGGCAGCCCATTTTGATACTGCCTCGTAATTGGGTTGCATTATTACTCTCATTTAAAATACTCCTTGATTAAATGTTTGCCTTAAAGCAAATTTTCCATCCGGCTGATAAGTTCATTGCCAAGCTCTGTTTTAGCGGCCATGTGTTTTTTGATTTCGGAAACAAAACTAACCTCTTCGAATGTCCCCCTAACCCCTGCGAAGTCTGAATGTTTTATCTGTTCATCGCCATCTATGCCGAAGCCAATTTGTGCAGTAGCGGCAAATTCTTTTCTGGCATCGGCGTAAAGCAGGTGATCAAGTTCCAACACGGCATCCTTCCATTTCTTCGTTAGGGCAATAATGTCATCAGGTGTTATTTCATCTATTGTTTTAGCAAGATTTTTCTGCAGAACATCTACAGCCCAGGCCCACTCGTACTGCGGATAATTTTCATATATCAACCGAAATCTTTCATCTACCTGTTCCAGGGTGCCGATAGTGTCGTTTTCTATATCAGAAAGTATTTCTTGCACGGCTGCTTCCGGGGCCAACAGACCAGCTAAATCCACCCATTTACCGGGGCCCACATTGGTCTTCGGCTGCATCGCTGCTCTAAGCTGGCCAGCATTTTTAAACTGCTTATCCTCCAAATGCTTGAGTAAACAATTACCTAAGAATTTATCGATGCCAATCTGGTATAATTTGATGCCTCGATCTAACGATGTATTCTTAATTTTGACACTGTGGTATGTAAAGTAGTCGGATGTTTCACCGGACGTCGATTTTAGCTTGCAGAGCAGGTCACGACCGTTGATCATCTTCTGAATTGTATATGGACTTAGCAGTTTGAAGTTGATAAGGTCGAGCTTTTTGGGGTTTTTTCTTCTGTCGCGTTTTGGCCATTTCCGGGCGTCTCGTACGGTACCTAAACTACGCAGATTCACGCCTGGCGCGAGATGACTTTCGTCTTCATGCTCAACCAGGTATGAAAAAGGCAAATCTGAGGTGTCTGAATTCCTGTAGTGTCTACCCATCACAACAGTAAATGCACCGACCTTTGCGGGCCAGAGCATATATGAATCGCTGGCGGTTTTTGAGCCGCGTTCTACTACGCCTTGATGGACTGGACCTAATTTGTACATGTGGTTACTTTGGTTGGTTCCACTGCCAGCATTCAGAAACGAGAAAAGCCCTGCAATAAGCAGTGTTGATTTGTGATGTGTCACGGTGTAGGGGCCGGCAAATATTGCACAGGCCTCACCGTGGAAGCCGCCGCAGTTGGCGAAAAAGACAGAGCTCTCCGCCGAATACTGCTTGGATAAAACGGTACCCTGGCCTACGAAACACTCGGCTATTATGGTGCCGTCTGAAATCTTCGAGCCGCTGCAGACGATAAAGTTTTCCGCAAAGACACCCGACCCAATGTAAATAGGGTCTTGGGGACAACTATTGATCGAGCCGTTTTCTAATCTGTTAACTCCCTCGATTACACTTGCTGGTCCTATTTTGACATTTTTAATAATTCGGCAGTTGACGATTCTTGCCCCTGCCGCCACAAGACCTATAGATGAGGTGACGGAAGCAGCGTAGCTGGCTATCATCTTCCGAAGTTTTTCGATTACTATTGGCCGATGACGATAAAATGCTATTACATAGGCAGTATGAGCCGACAGGTTGTCATAGATCGGTATCTCTCTGCCGCCGGCTTCGTTAACGACAGCCACCTCCTTCCCATTTCCAAAAGAACTTTCACCTTCGGTTGCGAGCAGGTCGATGTTGTCTATCACCACGTCATCTTCGATAATATAGTTGGCTATGTAATTTCTTATCTGACTAATGTAAACGTTATTGCCGATAGTGCAGTTGCATATAGTAGCGTTGCTGATTCCGGTCGGCTTTGTAACGCCGCCGAAGAAAGATACATCCTTATCGAATACGCCTAATTTTACATCGCCACAGAAGTGAGTCGCTCGTACTCTGCCTGCGTCGAAGCCTTCAGCAACCTGTAGCTTTGACCAGTCGCTGCAACTACAGCCTTGATTGGTTAGACTTGAAATTTCCTCTTGAGATAGTGAACGATATTGTGTTGCCATTTTCTTTTTTACCTCAGTTTCACAATCCCATGATACCTTCGATTATAAACTCTTCCATTTTAATTAGATCTCCAAACCGGCAGTGCAAATGTACCTATTGTAGTCCCATAAATCAAGATATTTAAATTCAAAAAGATATACCGGCAAAATCGGTGGTCAGACAGCAGGCTACGCGACTTGCGGCGCTGAAGGACAGAAAACAACAATTTTTTGAAAAATAATTTGGAGCGTTTTGCGAATAGCTGCCGATGTATAAGTAATACAAAGAATTAGATTTCCAATTTTCGATTTGCGATTTTCAATCGTAATTTGGCAATCGAAAATCGGTAATTTTCGTTAACTTTTTGGATAATCACTTATAACGTTATTCCCCGGATTGCTTGTAGGATAAGAGCTTTTATGAACGCGGTTATGTCAGGGCAGACAAGGGTGTTGAAAGTTTTAGCGGCATTATTGATGTCAATGACGACAGGTGCAATGGTTTTAATCACTCTTGGCAATAATCCACCTGCTGAGGGGCCGTTTTGTCTTTGGAGCTATTATCGTCTCGACCCGATAGAAGCAGCTATTTCCTCAAAAGCCTGTCAATCTCCCGACCGTTGGAGCCGGATTGAGATTTACTATAGCGGCACAAAAGCAGGCAATATCGGGCAGTTAACCTCGATGAGCGGCCTGGCAAGTCCGGAAGATCTTAATTGTCATTTTATAATTTGTAACGGTCTCGGCGGCAGCGATGGTCAAATACAGCCCACCGAAAAATGGCAAAGGCAATGGTCAATAGAGCCGGGAAGAACATGGTACGGCAGCAGCCAGACAATCCGTATCTGTGCCATCGCCGACCCACCGCAGCGAGTCGGCCCAACAGACTGCCAGATTAAAAGGATAGAATCACTTGTAGATGGGCTGTGCAGGAAGTTTAGAATTAAGCCGACATCTGTCTATTACCCCGGCGATTGGCATTGAAAACCTAAACACTTTGAATATTATTTAACCCTCAGTAAAACTGGGGGTTATTTTTTTGACAAAGCCGGGTCTGAGCAGCCCAAAGTTCTCTTTATCCGTTAGAATCACCCACGCTCGCCAGTCTTTTTTGTGGATTCGCACAGGCTTGATCGGCTCTACGTCTGTCAGCCAGATCAAAAGGCCAAATCTGCAATCATACCTGCTTTGCCAAATTTGATCGGTACCTTTAATACGGTGGTTAAATTCCTCTTTAATTTGTTCAATTTTCTCAGGTGTTAGATTTTCAAAGGATTTAACCGCTGCTACGGTAGCTATCGCACATACAGGCCCGGAGCTTATTTTTAGAAGCAGTTTATCGCCGGAGAATATTCGTCCAAAAGGTTCGCGTCTGGTTTTGGTAAAACGCGATTCAATTTGCTTTTGGCCATCCAGGATGGCATCTAAATACGGCTTTTTCAGTATTACTAAATGGTAATTTGTCATTGTTTCTTTCTATTCAACAAGCTGGCGACTGCGCGGATGTGCGCCGGTGTTGTTCCACAGCAACCGCCGACAATTTGTGCGCCTGCCTGCAAGCATTTATTTATCCCTACAGCAAAAGACTCCGGCTCCATATCAAATACTGTTTTATCTTCAACCAGCTTCGGTCTGCCAGCGTTGGGCTGCGCTATAATAGGCACATTTGCTTCCTTTTTGAGCAAAGACGTAACGACAGCCATTTGAGTTGGGTCAAGATCACCGCAATTAGCACCGATAACGTCTGCACCCGCATCTGTGAGCTGTTTAGCGCACTGGCCTGCGGTGTTGCCCATTATTGTTCTTGCCCCTTTAGTCTCCGTTGCAAAAGCTATCGATACAATGACAGGCAGCGAGAAGTTATCCTTGCACGCTTTAAGGGCGCATAGTGCCTCGCGAAGGTCAAACATCGTCTCGATGATAAATCCGTCAACGCCTGCTTCAGCCAGGATTTCAGCCTGCTCTTTATACGCATTATAGAATTGCTGCTCTTTATAGGTGCCATACGGCTCAAGCATCTGACCGGTTGAGCTTATATCGCCAAGCACATATTGTTTATCGCCTGCTGCCTGTCTTGCTATCTCAACTCCAGCTTTATTTACATCCCGCACGGATACGCCGACGTTGTGTGTCTCAATGTAGATGCGGTTCATCGTCAGTGTGTTTGTCGTTAGAGCATCGCAACCACATCGGGCATATTCTTGCTGGATCTGTAGCACAACCTCCGGAGCATCAAGATTATTGCCTGCCCGGCCCATCAGGCCGCGTTTGTCCAATTCCGTACCTATCGCACCATCAAGCAAAATAATGTGCTTATTTTGTAATGCTTTCGATAGATTCATTAATCACCGAACAGAACCCCCGGTGAAACCGGGGGCTAAAAATTTTTCTAATTCTTTTTTGACCTGATTTAGATTTTTGAAAACAATTCCTTTCAAACTTGCCTGCCTTGCACCATTAATAAATTCAGCTTTATCATCTATGAGGACGGCCTGTTCAGGCTGCAAATTAAGTTTTCCGACGACGATATCATAGATTTTTTTCTCCGGCTTAGCCGAGCCTTCGGCACAGGAAAAAATCAGCTCATCGAACATATCGTAGTTCAACTGCTGAATCATCTGCATAGCCGGGACTTCGGTATTAGATAGAAGCGCAGTCTTGTAACCTTTTTTGTGCAATCCTGAGGCAAAAGAAAAAACCTCTGCCCGCTGCGAATAGGCTGCTCGAAAAGCGTCACCCCAGAGAGAGTTCCGTTCCGGTTTCGGCCTTTTAAGCTCTTTGCAGACCCTCTCCCAGAAAATCTGTTCTTCTATTAGTCCTTTCTGGAAATCTTCCAGAAACTTATCGTGAGTTTGGGTATAGACATCAACCGGCACAGCGAAAGCCTCAGCGCAGAACCGCATCAGAGCCGGCCTTGGGTCGTCTATCAGCACTCCGCCCCAATCGAATATGACTGCTTTTATTTTTTCCATTGCTGTCGTCTGTCATCCAAAAATTGGGTTTGTTTGGCTTTGTTTTCACTAAATGTCCGGTGCAATATTTTTCTCATAATCCCTTGTTATAATTAAGCTTACATCCATTTGACTTTTTCGAAAATTGGCTTTGTTTCGCAAAAAAATAGTCATAATTATTGTCGATTTTTCCCCTGATTTACCCCGTGAGATAGGCGTAGCCGCCATCTCATGGGGTGAACTTTGATATCCGCTAACTGCGACATGCTATCTGCTAACTATGATATGCTATAATATATACTCAATACGCGATACGCGTACTGTTAGGCATGGCCAAGCCCATTACGAGGCCATATTATACCCAAAAACGGCAAAAAAACAAGCAAAATCTTTTCTCGCCTGCCCTGCTTGCCCGCCGAAGCTTCTGCGAAGGAGGGAACGCTAGCCTGCGGTGAGCGCGGTCGAACCGTCGAAGGGATGCTCGATTCTCAACGTAGCACAAGTCCGCCTACGTGCTACCACTACGGCGGGCAGGCTTCCAGTTTGTGAAAATACAATTTTATACGCCTGCCCGCCGTGCCATCCTTCGGAAATACATTCTCCTTCTTATGATACTCTGGGCAGGCAGGCCTCCGGCGTACTCAAGCAATGATGCTTGAACTACTCTATTTTTTGTTTTGGCAATAGCAATGGATGGCAAAAAAAGTTTCAGGAAATACAGAATTGACAAGGAGACCTGGTCATGGTTCGGCTCTTTCGACTACGCTCAAGACAGTCGCTACCACCCTAAATAAAATACAAAATATTTAGTCCCGCGTTCCTTCGACCTTGGGTGCACGTCAAGTTTGTAGGTGAGGTGGACGCCATTGTATTACATATTATCTCAAGGGATAATGGTTGGTCGCCTTTTGTCACCTCGACCGAGGCCGTATGGCCGAGTGGAGAGGTCTGCCTTCAAAGCAGATTTCTCCACTTCGGCCCACTCATGGTGGGCCTACGGTCGAAATGACCCCCACTTGTCAGGTTTTCTCTCTGTAGATTTTACCAACAATCCTGGCACGCACCCTTCGACCTTGCTCAGTCCTAAGGACTCCTTACGGAGGACAGGTTTACATGTGGTTCATCAAAAGATATAATCAAGGCGATTTTTAAGGATACTCAATATGGAACCAGTCCTGATTACTATCGTTATAATTTTAATTGTATTTGTCCTGGGCCTTTTGGTTTGGCTCATTACATCCAGCTTTGCCGGCAGAAAAGAAATTGCCGGCCAGGCAACCGGTATGAGCATGCTTGGTCAGCAGCTCGAAGCGCTCAAAGCAGCTCAGGACGGTATACGCGCCGAGCTTAACAAATCGTTACAGGATGGGCAAGCCACTACCATCAAAAATATACAGGCAAGCCAGCAGGTGCTCACACAGTTGAATACCCAGATAGGCGAATTGCAGGGTACTAACAAGCAAATGCTCCAGCTCGGAACCGATGTCAGACGTTTGCAGGATATTCTAAGCTCTCCGAAACTGCGAGGCCAGATGGGTGAATGGTCGCTGGAGAACCTGCTTGCTCAGATTCTGCCGAAAGACAGCTACAAGCTGCAATATGCTTTTAAGGACGGCAAAATAGTCGATGCGCTGATTCAGATGCCCGATTTCTCGGTGCCTGTCGATGCAAAGTTCCCACTGCCGAGCTTTGAGCGGCTCGTAAAGGCCGAGGCCGACAACGAGAAGTTAAAGCTTCGCAAGCAGTTCCTCAAAGATGTAACTAATCACATCGACAAGATTGCCTCCGACTACATCAGGCCAGCAGAGGGTACAGTGGATTTTGCTCTTTGTTATATACCAGCAGAGAATATCTATTACGAAACGATTGTCAAATGCGCAGACGATACGCAGGACGTTGTGCAATATGCGCTTGATAAAAGGGTGATACCGGTCTCGCCGAATCTTTTATACGCGTATCTGATGACGGTGGCGATGGGCCTGCACGGCCTGCAGATTGAAAAACAGGCTGCGGAAATCCGCCAGAACTTGAAGAGGCTGAACGCCTCGTTTGCTGACTTCGGGGGCAACTGGGAAGTTCTCGGTAAACACCTGCGTAACGCATACAGTCAGTACGATGAGGGCCAAAAAAAGCTCGACCGCTTCGGCATGCAACTGGATCAAATCCAGGAAGAAACCCCCAGTGAAACTGGGGGCTAAAATATTAAACTTGTGGTATTACCACGGGTTTAAACAAACATCGTTGACACAAACTATTTTGCGTTTTAGTATCTGGCTTTGAATCCAGCATTTTGACGTTTCTTTACAAGAAGGAGAACAGGCATGGAAGCAAATATGACAATCGACATCAAAGATGACACATTTGAAGACGAGGTTCTCAAATCGCAGGTGCCGGTATTAGTAGACTTCTGGGCGCCGTGGTGTGGACCCTGCATAATGGCTGCCCCGGTATTGGAAAAAATAGCTGAGCAGTATAAAGGAAGATTAAAGGTATGCAAGCTGGACGTTGACCAGGCACGCCAGACAGCTATCAAACACAGCATTATGAGTATACCAACATTGAATATTTTCAAAGATGGCCGGATAGTAGGCCAAATTGTCGGGTTTACACCGAATTATGAGTCCGACCTTAAAAAGAAAATTGAGCCACATTTAGTATAAAAAAGGAGCCCAGTTCGGGATGAGCGATATTGTATATGATGTTATTATCGTTGGAGCCGGCCCGGCAGGCCTCGCGGCGGCTCTTTATACCTCACGTGATAGATTAAAAACCTTAATGCTTGAAAAACTTATGCCCGGCGGACAAATCAACACCACTAATAGAATAGAAAACTATCCCGGCATCGATCGAATCGACGGCCCAGGCCTCGTCGAGCAGATGCAAAAACAGGTTACAAATTTCGGTGCAGAGATAAAGAACGGTTCTGAAGTTACCAAACTTCAGAAGCTAAAAGACGGCAATATTGCTGTCTACTTCGACCAGGATAAATACACGGCCAAAGTGGTAATCCTTGCTCCGGGCAGCAGTTACCGCAAACTCGGCGTGCCAGGCGAGGAAGAATTTCGTAATGCCGGTGCAGGCGTCAGTTATTGCGGAACCTGCGATGCGCCGTTCTTTAAAGGTAAGCACGTCGTCTCCATCGGCGGCGGAAACACTGCTGTCGAAGAAACGCTACACATAGCAAAATACGCCGATAAGGTCACCATGGTACACCGCAGAGATGAGTTCAGAGCTTCCAAGGTCCTGATCGAAGAGCTTCTGGCAAAAGCCAACGAGCCGAATTCAAATCTGATTATTAAATATGACACTGTTGCAACCGCAATACAGGGTAAAGACAGGGTTCAGTCAGTCAAATTAAAAAACGTCAAAACCAACAAAGAAGAAGATTATCTTTGTGATGGTGTGTTTATATTTATCGGCATGGTGCCGAATACAGACTTTTTGAAAGGTTTTGCGGAGCTGACCGACAGAGGATTTATCAAATGCGATTGCGCGTATCTTCGGACAAGCGTGCCGGGTGTCTTCGTTGCTGGTGACTGCAGAGCAGGGGCAGCCATGCAATTAGCAACAGCCGTCGGCGATGGCGTCGTCGCTGCAATGATGCTTAAAGAATATTATCGAAATCCTGCTTGGTGGAAAGAACCTGTCAGCGACCAATTTTCGCCCGGAGGTTGGTAATCAAACCTGTCTCGAGCGCGGTCCGCAAACGCGCTTCGTTTAACGGTTGCGCTGCTCGTTTCGTCTATCGTCCTTCGGTTACGTCTTTACGCTTAACGCAACCGATACGAGTCACGCAACCGCAACCGTATTCCGTTCAACGGTTTCGCTGCCCCCAAACCTGTCGTCCCTTCGACAAGCTCAGGGCAGGCTCTGAGCCTTGTCGAAGGATTCATTTTGGACGTTTATCTGAGCTTTTCAGGATGTGCTTTGCCATTTTTGGCCGATGGCCGAGCAATTCCGTGAAGTGGCTGATCAGAATCTTCTCAATTTCCTTGAGTGTTCTTTCCGATGTCTGGGCGACCTGTTTCAGGTTAATTAAACAAGACGCCCCTGAGGGGCTCAGTTTAATCTTGTCAGAAAAATTTGATTCACAATCTTTGCAAATCATGCCGTTGGCAGAACTGCTGAAATAAACTTCGTTGCTCGTTGCTCGTCGCTCATCGCTCGTTATTTGTATTTCGTATTTTGTTTTGCAGTTAGCGCAAGCATTTAGTACCGGCATCAGGCCGATTTCACTGAGCAGAGTTAATTGAAACAGTATAAGTAATGACAATATGTGTCGATGCTCGATGCTCGATCTTTGATGCTCGTTAACATCCTGCAAAAAGTGTAAGAAACCCTCGAAAAGCTCCGGATGTGGGTCGTAGTCATCTGTCAACTTGTTCAGCAGCTCGGCAGCGAAAAGACAACAGTTGAAGGCAAAAAGATTGTTTGTCAGACCGGTAAAGCCATGCTGCTGGAATTCTGTCAGGGTCACAAGTTTCTCTTTTGTTGGATCAGAAAAAACAATCTCACCGTATGAAAACATTTCTATAGGCCCATCAAACGCCGATCTGGGCCGTTTCGAGCCTTTGGCGATGGCGCCGATTTTGCCGGTTGATTTGGTGAAAAACGTTACTATCTGGGACGTTTCGGAATAATCTACCGTTCGTATGCAAACACCTGTGTCTTTACTTAACATGGATTCAAATAATCAGATTAATTCTAATTTACTTCGGTTGTTTTTTGGATTCTGATATGTTTGATTCTGCGAGGTTCGGCTGAAGTGATGCTAAATTTCAGGTTCTCGTAATCGAAGCTTTCTCCAGCTTTGGGGATATAACCCAGACGCGAACAGACAAAACCACCTATAGTATCATAGTCTTCATCTTCTGGGAGATTTAGCTCGAGCTGGTCGTTGAGGTCATCGATGTATGTCCGTGCATCCACATCAATGGTGTTCTGGTCGATTTTTTTTATGGGTATCGGCGGAGTTTTTTCATATTCATCAGTTATTTCACCGACAAGCTCTTCAAGGATATCCTCCAAGGTAATGATGCCGGCTGTTCCGCCGTACTCATCGAGCACTATAGCTATGTGCTGTTTTTTATTTTGAAACTCGTGCAGCAGAACCCGCAGAAGTTTTGTTTCAGGAACGAAATATGACTCTCTCATTTTATCACGTATTTTAAAGTTCGCCGGGTTTTTACCGATCTCTGCCAGGAGGTCCTTGGCATAGATAAGGCCGACTATATTGTCGATATTATCCTCAAAAACAGGAACGCGTGTATGACCGGCGCTTTTTATAGTTTCCAGAATCGTTATCAAATCGGATTTGACTTCAACAGCTACTATGTCTGTCCGCGGAGTCATAATTTCGCCGGCGGTTGTTTCACTTAACTCCAGTACATGCTCGATCATTTTTTGTTCTTCTCTGTCGAGCACGCCCTCGGTTCTGCGTCGCTCAAGGCCGGTCAGAAATTCCTCCTGTTTTTCTTCCTGCCGTTCTTCAGGTGATATTTGAGCGACCCCGGCCAGGCGTCTAATCAGGCCATCGTATAATCGAAAGACGTAGAGAATGGGTGAAACTATTATTGAAAAAAGCATTAGCAATCTGTATGTTCGAGCCAGGATTTTTTCGCCTGCGTATTTCGCCCAGGCATGAGGTATGGCAAGGCTGAATACCGAGAATAATGCCATGGCGATTATAAATGCAAGAGCAAAGTCACTAATTGTCGGCTTGGCTGGACGCAGCTTCGCTAAAGCAGCTACCAGCAGCAGCAATATACACATATTAAAGAAAAGGCGATATAACGAACAGGTCAGAATGAGCTTCTCGGTGTTTTCTATGACTCTATCGGTGAGGTCTAATATCTTGCCCCGCTCCGGCTCGCGCCTGCGCCGAGACGAGAGAGCTTGCTGTAACTTAACGTGTGAAAATGTGCGTAAAGCAATACCATTGACGGAAAAAAACAGAGTAGCGCCGGTGAAAAGGCAAATCAATAAAACAGTCCAGCCTATATAGCTCACGGCTTATTACCCTTTAAATAGAGGACAGAAGACAGACGTCAGAAGTCAGAAATTAACCCATAAGGTGTTAAATTTTCTGTCTTCTGTTTTCTGACATCTGACTTCTTTCATTTGCCTTTATTATACACCAAACCATAACCAAATTGTTGCAAAATTTCATCTTCGGTATCGTGCATCTTTTTGGCCTGGTTTTGGGTTGCATCATCGAATCCGAGATTGTGAAGAAGACCATGTGTGATATATAATACTAATTCAGCTTCGCCATCGTGGCCACGCAAATCCGCTTCTTTGAGGGCCAACTCCCCGTTGACGGCCAGCTCAAATGATTTGCCAGCTTGCGAATCCCGCTCGCTTGCCCCCGGCGTAGCTGGGTCAGATAGATCAAAGCTAAGACAATCGGTGGCAGATTTACGATTTAGAAACTGCGAATTAATCTTGCGCATTTGAGCATTGTCAACTATTGCGATACTGACCGTTGCATTTGAGAGCTTAAAACGCTTGCAGATTGATCTGATAAGCTTTTTTATTCTGGGCAGAGATACTTTAATGTCATGGAAATTTTTGGCGATCTGAATGGTTATCATGTTTTACAGATTCTCCGCACCAATTGAGCCTGATTCGTGGTTTTTCGAATATTCCTTGCGTTAAGTTCTTTCATCGTCGGCCAATTGGTTCGGTGTCAATTGTTTTTTTCGCTTCTGTCTGCCTGTTATATTTCGATTGTTCGTCTTCAGGTTCGTCCGGAGCTTTGGGATATGCGATTCGGCCATGATAATGCGCAGAGAGAGTTTTTGACATACTTGCCTCTATCTGGCTTAATTCCCGCAGCGACAGGTCACACTCATCGAACTGGCCGTCCTGCAGACGTCTCATGGCCATATTATGCACTACCGCCTCTATCTTTGTTGGTGTCACATCAGGTAAAGATCTGACGGCGCCTTCTACGGTGTCAGCCAGCATAACAATCGCGGCTTCTTTTGTTCGTGGCTTTGGGCCGGTATACCTGAACTCACTTTCTGAAGGTGGAG
>Ga0315552_1000273_pt1 | contig 32828 bp, 20 predicted proteins | sample SalMarSW160170MG_2_FD_203102 | JGI IMG/M metagenome (GOLD analysis project Ga0315552, IMG submission 203102) | Salt marsh sediment microbial communities from the Plum Island Ecosystem LTER, Massachusetts, United States - Salt Marsh Sediment SW1601-70 ...
GACCGGTTGGCCGCCCGTGCCGCCCTTGCGTCCGCCAAGTGAGCGGTAACTATGGGGCAGGTGAAGCTTCCACTTTCCACTGCGGACCGCTTCGAGGGCAAAGCTGCGATAGTAGAAGAACGCTTCGTGCGGACTCTTTGCACCGGGCCGGCCCGACATTAACGGCCAGATGTCCTTACCGTCGATGGTATGAGCAGGCAATTGTGCGCCGATGAGTTTCGCAATTGTAGGTAAAATGTCCATCGTCGAAGCCGGTTCCTTACAGACGGTACCGGCGGGTATTTGTCCCGGCCAGCGCATAATGGTCGACTCCCGCTGGCCGCCGTCGAACGTTGTGCCCTTGCCCTCGCGCAGAGGTCTGGCCGAACCGGCGTGGTCGCCGTAGCTCAACCACGGGCCGTTGTCAGAGCTGAATATCACCAACGTCTTTTTGTCGATGCCTAATCGCTTCAGTGTCGAGAGTATCTGCCCGACCGACCAGTCGATTTCCATCATGACGTCACCGTAGAGGCCCTGCTCGGATTTGCCCTTGAATTTGTCGGAGACAAACAACGGGACGTGCGCCATCGAATGAGGCAGATATAGAAAGAACGGCTGGTCCTTATTCTTCTCAATGAACTTTACGGCGTGCTCGGTGTACCATGTGGTAAGCTGCGTCTGGTCGGGATTATATTCGATAACTCTTTCGCCCTCGATAAGCGGCAGGTCGGGAAAACTTTTATTGGTCGGGTGTTTCGGCCACATATCGTTTGAGTAAGGCAGGCCGAAATAGTCATCGAAACCGTGGCGCATCGGCAGGAATTTGGGATGATGACCCAGGTGCCACTTGCCATAGCAGGCGGTAGCATAACCGAGCGGCTTGAGGACCTCAGCGATAGTCTGCTCTTCATCGCTTATACCGATTTTCGCACTCGGGCCGATTACATTCGGCAGGCTCACCCGCTGCGGATAGCAGCCAGTCATCAGAGCCGCACGCGACGGCGTACACGACGGCGCGGCAGCGTAGAAATCCGTGAACTTCACACCCTCAGCCGCCATCCTATCGATATTCGGCGTCTTATATCCCTTGGCCCCGAAAACCCCGACATCGGCGTAGCCGACATCATCACAGAATACAATAACCACATTCGGCTTATCCACGGATGCCCCGCTTAAAGTCTGTTCAAAGGCACTGCCGCAGCCCGGCATCGCCAGCGCCGCCGCTGCCAGGCCTGCTGCCTTTAAGAAATCACGTCTGTTCAGAATTTTGTCCATTGAAACAACCTCCTATTTCTTTTCATCGGGTTTTTTTACAGGCCAGGGTTGAACGCCGCATCTGGCCGCCCAGCTTTCATACATTGCCTTTAGCTGTGCAACTTTCTCCGGATATTTTTGTGCAAGATTATTCAACTCGGTGCGGTCGGCTTCGAGGTCATACAGCTCCCATTGGCCGGGATGTTTGGAGACCAGTTTCCACTTGCCCTGGCGCACGGCTCGGTTGCCCTCGTGCTCCCAGTAAATCGCTTCGCGCTGAATGGGCTTATTTTCAAAGGCCGGAGCCAAGCTCCTGCCCTCCATCGGTATTATCCTGTTGCCCTTGTATTCAGACGGATATTTCGCGCCGCCAACATCAACACAGGTGGCCATAATATCGATAAGATGTCCGGGCTGATGGTGCAGCTCGCTGTGCGTCTTTATCCGCGACGGCCAGTGAGCTATCAGGGGCGTGGAGATACCGCCTTCGTGCACCCAATGCTTATACAGACGGAACGGCGTGTTCGATGCGTTAGCCCAGGGCCTTCCGTAAGCAATGTAGGTGTCGGCAGGGCCGGGCATCACGCCATAGCCGATACGCACCGGCCGGCCGTCACGAGTAACCTTTGGCTGCATATCGTACTGAAGTTCGTTTTTGTCCATCGGCCTTAGGGGAATATCTTCTGATGGGTCGGGCTTGACCGGGCCACGGCTTCCGTATTCTTCGGCGCAGCCGCCGTTGTCGGCCAAAAAGAAAATCAACGTATTCTCGAAGTTGCCCGTCCTTTTCAATTCCGCAACGATACATCCGACACCCTGATCCAGGGAATCGACCATTGCCGCATATACCTCCATACGGCGCTGGAACCACTGCTTGTCCTCTGCCTGCTCCCATGGCGGAACCTCCGAATCACGCGGAGTAATCTTCCATTTGCTCTTGACAATCCCCATTTCAATCATTCGCTCGTGTCTTTCAGCTCTCAGTGCATCCCAGCCCCGCGCATAGCGGCCTTTGTACTTGGCGATGTCCTGCGGCAGGGCGTGCATCGGCCAGTGCGGAGCAGTAAATGCAACATACATAAAGAACGGACTATCCGAGTTGTGCTCACGAATAAATCCGACGGCATTGTCGCTGATGGCATTCGTATAATAAAAGTCGTCACTGTCGGGCGGTATTTGAGTATTATCACGGGTCAGCGAGCATGGGTCAAAGTAACTGCCGGCCCCGTGAATAGTTCCGAAGAAGCGGTCGAATCCGCGCTGGCACGGCCAGTTGTGTTTCGGGCCGTCCGGTCCCCGGTATCTGGTTACGTGCCACTTGCCCGACATGTACGTACTGTATCCCGCCTGCTTGAGCACCTCGGCGATAGTAACACAACTGTTGTTGAGGTCACCGCGATAACTATCATAACCTTTGTCCTGCATCATATGCCCAACGCCCGCCTGGTGCTGGTAAAGCCCAGTCATCAGCGAGGCCCTGGTCGGACAGCAGCGAGCGGTATTGTAAAATTGCGTGAAACGCACTCCGCCAGCGGCGAGCTTGTCCAGATTAGGCGTGTGAATCTCACCACCGTAACAGCCGATATCCGAATATCCCATATCGTCGGCCATAATCAGGATGATATTCGGCCGTTTGGCCCTATCATCAAGCAATCTGGAAGCACTACTGCACCCCGGCATCGCCAGAGCCGCCGCTCCAAAGCCCACCACCTTCAAAAAATCACGGCGCGTGTAACTATGTTGACCCATGTTTATTTGCTCCTAATCAGAAATATTTTTAATCCGCACACGATGCGGGGCGGGAATGACAAATACTGCTACCGCAACAGAAATCATTTATTCAGTCTGATTTAGATTTTGATGGACCGTACTTTAGTCCAAGCTCGCTCAGCAAAAAAGCATGGTAATGGACACTTTCCTCAATCTGCTCACTCAGCGGAGTAGCCAAGCCATGACCGGTTTCCGAGCTGGTTCGCAGCAGAATCGGCCAGCCCGATGAGGTCGCCTCCTGCAGCCGGGCAGTCATCTTGCGAGAGTGCATCGGATCAACGCGAGGGTCATTGGCACCGGTAATAAACAATACGGACGGAATGTCTGCTGATTCTTTGACGTTATGGTAAGGCGAATATGCGTAAAGTGCACGAAATTGTTCGGGATTCTTAACAGTGCCAAATTCCGGGATGTTAAACTCCCCGTTGGGCGCGAGCTCCACCCGCAGCATGTCATATATTCCGACAAAGGAAACCACAGCTCTACAAAGTTCAGGGTGTTGGGTGATCATAGCACCCATCAGTAATCCACCATTACTGCCACCAATGATTGCCAGTTTTTCAGATGTTGTATAGTCGGCATCAATCATATGTTGCATCACAGCGGCAAAATCATCAAAAACGTTCTGCTTGCTGGTAAGCATACCTTCCCTGTGCCATTGCTCGCCAAATTCACCACCGCCGCGAAGGTTCGCTTGTGCATAAACACCTCCCTGGTCAATCCACACACGGCGCAGAGAACTGAACCGGGGCTTGATACTGCTCCCGTACCCGCCATAGCCCGTAAGTAAAACCGGATTTGAGCCATCCAGCTTTACTCCCTTGCGGCGAATGATATTGACGGGCACTCTGGTTCCATCTTTAGAAGTGGCATATTCGCGTACGACCTCACAATCGGAAAAATCGACAGGCGGCTGGCTAACAAGTGCCGTCTTGCTGGTTATTCCTTTGTCAGGGCTAAACAGATACCACGCTGAGGGAACAAGGTACGAAGAGTTCTGATAGAGAATATTATCGTTCTCCTGGGCTACAATTTGCCCTACATTGGAGACCGGAAGGATTTTCGGCCCTGCCTGCTGCTGTCCCTGATAGTCGAAGACGCGTATCTCAGAAGGTCCACCAAGCTGGTAGGTAACGTATAGTCGGGTTGCGGCGGCCACTATCGGGGGATGGCCGTAGAAATCGGAAACGATAGTATCTTTACCTTCAGGAACAATTACTTCGGCTCTCTCCAAGGAAAAATCAACTAAGGAGACCTTCGTTATTTTGCCCCGAGGTGCATCGGCCCGAGATATCAAAAACAGTGTGTCATTAGCGCCGAACGTCGCCTGGACGACTTGGTCATCATAATCAGTTATTTGCTTCCATTGTCCAGCCTGCGTACTAATATAGTGGGCGAAACGTCCACTGTCACCATATTGAACGGTTGCCAGCACGTTCCCGGAACCGGCATCCGTTTCGAGAATAATTTCCGCTATCCGGGGGAAGCCCCTGCCAATCTCGTAGTTATCTTTATCAGGCGAAGCTCCCACGCTATGGAACCAGACTTGCTGGTAGAAATCCATATCTTCGGGCGGACGCTCACCATCGCGAGGATATCGCGTGTAGTAGAAACCCGACCCATCCGCCGTCCACGCGAGGTCACCTCCGGCAGTGCCACCGTTGACACGGGGAATGACCTCTCCAATTTCCCTGCCGCTCTGTGCTTCATAAATGTGTACATCTCCACTCTCGGAGCCGCCGACCGAAAGCGAAACGGCGACAAGACTACCATCCGGGGAAGGCACATACCAGTCGATGGACGTTGTGCCGCCCGGGTCGATTTTCGTAGGGTCAACGATGACCCGCTCGGACTCCTGCTCTTCCGCCGACGGCATAACTACCAGAAACGGCTGCTCCAGCGGTGGCTGACGCTTCATAGCAAAGACTTTTCCTTTGCGCCAGCAAACCGAGTAATAGCTGACAGTCTCCGCGGTTAGTATCTCCGTGACCCGTTCACGAAGCTCTTCGACATAGGGTAGATTGTCTAATACACTTCGGGCGTAATCATTCTGCTTATTGCTCCAGGCTTGCACACGGTCATCATCCCAATCTTCCAGCCACTGATATGGGTCAACAACCTCGAGGCCATGATAAACGTTTGTAACGGGTATCTGAGCAGTTTGAGGCGGTCCAAGTGTTGCGCAGCCACCCAGAACGATAAGCAGAATAGATATGAGTTTCGCATACCGCATCACTAAATCCCTTCACTTGAGTGAGATGATTTACACATCTTTATAAATCCAATTCTACAAGGTTGTGTTTCTCAGGACAATATTTAGTTATTTATCAGCACTTCCTGTCCGTGCCTTTCCACCCTCAGGGGAACTTGAAGTTAGTCTTTCTTTTCAGCCGTTCGAGCTCCTTTTTCATGTGCTCCACAACATCGGCACGCCCGGCATTGCCAATCAGATTGTTGAGTTCTTCGGGGTCGTTCTTAATATCATACAATTCATCAGTCAGTTTGTCGGATAGAGGATAAGTAACGTACTTCCACCGTTTTGTGCGTACAGCCAGCACGGTAGGTCTTTTGTATTTGCGGTCCACCTCCTGGAAGTATTCGTAGAGAAAACTCTTTCGGCCCGGCCGGCCTTTAAGAACGCCCAGCCAGCTTTGCCCCTGCATTATACAAGGAACGCTTAGCCCCGCCAGCTCAAGAATTGTCGGTGCCAAGTCCATATTCAAAACCATTTCGTCACACCTGGTCCGGGCCTTGGCAAGGGGTGGATATCTCATAAGCAGTGGAATGCGTATGGATGGTTCGTAAGCAGCACGCTTGTCCCACATGCCGCCGTGCTCGCCGTGGAAATAGCCGTTATCACCTGCAAAGATAATTGCAGTATTATCCAGCATATTCTCCGCTTCGAGTGTTTCAAGAACACGGCCGATACTTTCGTCCACAGCAGCGAGAGAGCGCATATAATTACGAATCTGGCTTTTCCAATCCTCATCCATTTTTCTGCCCCATTCCGGCTTGGTTGTAAGATTGTCGTCGGGGTTATGCTGTGATTTGATTTCAATATTCGAATAAAGATTCTCGTGGCGCTCGGCAGGCTTGAAGGGGCCATGCACGGCCTTGTGACTGAGGTATAACATAAAGGGCCCGTCGTGTTTGCTCTTGAGGAAACGGACCACGTAATTGGTCAGCTCATCGGTGATGTAAACTTCGGACTGGACGATCTCTCCATCCACATTCAGATTATTTTTGTCATATCTGCCCTGCCCGCTAAAGCTGACCCAGTGGTCGAATCCGGGCCGGGGTGAATTCGTCCTGGCCATATGCCATTTGCCGATGAACGCCGTTCGGTAACCTGCCTTGCGCAGAAGCTGAGGGAACGTTGGAATGGACGGATTCGGGTCTCTGCCGTTGTTCATAAAGACTTCGTGAGCATGTGCATAGCAGCCGGTCAGAAAACTGGCCCTCGAAGGACTGCACAGGGAAGTTGTCACGAATGCATTACTAAATAGGACGCCTTCTTCAGCAAGCCTATCCATGTTCGGCGTTTTCAGCCAGGGATGCCCGGCACAGCTCATAGCATCGTAGCGCTGGTCGTCCGTTAAGATAAAAACTATATTGGGCCTGCGATCAGTTCGTTCACCACCGACCACACAACCCGGCACCGCTAACGATGCCGCCCCAAGACCGACAGCTTCCAAAAAATCACGGCGATTATAGTTGAGCAAAGGTGCACTCATGTTAATTTTACTCTTGTTAAGCAGAATCTGCTCGTTGTTATAATCCGGACTATACCCTAAAATAGTTTTTTACATCATAGAATCCAGAACGGCTTGAAGTCGCTTCCTCGCCGCGGCAGCTTCCGGATCGCCCGGATTCGGATTCTCCTCAAGCGTATCAGCCGCCACATCATAAAGGTTGCCGACCCGATTATAATCGCCTTGGCCGTAGAGTTTCCACCGCTTCTCGCGTGCGAAACGATACAGCGTCGTACCCGGGTCTCTTCGATACCAGCAGAATATCCAATCCCTCGGATTGCCCCTTCTGCCGAGAAGCTGAGGCAGGAAGCTCCGCCCGTCAATGGTTACATTCTCAGGAAGCGAACCGCCGCCCACCTCCGCCAGAGTCGGAAGCACATCACTGAAATCCACCAGGTCAGTGCACACTTTGCCCACCGGCGTCGTGCCTTTCCAGTTCGCAATAAGCGCAACGTGCGTGCCCGCATCGGTCGTAAGGCCCTTGCCTCCGTCAATAAAGCTGCCGTCCTTCATTTCCGATGTAATTCCTCTGGGCGTACCGTTATCACCGGTAAACAAGAGAAGCGTATTTTCCCGCAGGCCCAGCTCATCCAGTTTCCTGACGATACGCCCTATGATTTTGTCCATATAGGCAACCATATCCCCGTAGTATTTTTTGTTACTCAGCTTCCGTCCCCATCCCTGGCTGTCCGGCGTGGGCTCGAACGGCCCATGGGTCAGTGCCATCGGAAAGTAAATGAAAAACGGCCTGGACTCCTTCGATTCGTGGCGGTCTATAAGCTCCAGAATATGATTACAAAAAACATCCGGCCCGTATTTGCCCTCAAGATTCTCAAGCAGCCGACCGTTTTGTATAATCTTTGGATCTCGATAGCGGGAGCCTTTGGGAGAATAAGCGTCCTCCATGTGCCAAAGGCAATACTCATCGAAGCCGGCAGCGTATGGACCAGCGATACCACGGCCCATTAGCTGCCACTTGCCCACTATATAAGTATCATAGCCGGCACTCTTCATTACGTGCGCAGAGGTCTTCTCCTTGAAGTCGAACACGCCAAACTTAACGTAGTTCCGGGCATTTGACCTGCCTGTCATAATCTTCACACGCGAGGGCGTGCAGAGCGGCTGCGAATAGCAGTGCTCGAACCGCATGCCCGTCCTCGCCAGCTCATCAAGGACAGGAGTCTTATAGGATTTGCTGCCGTAACAACCAAGGCACTCATAGCCGATATCGTCGGCCATTATCAGGATGATATTTGGCTGCTTGTTCCTTCCGGCAGACAAACTTGAAACGCTACTGCACCCCGGCATCACAAGCGCTGCCGCTCCACAGCCCACCGTCTTGATAAAATCTCGTCTGTTCATAAGCGGTTCTCTCCTTTCGGTCATTTCTTTTCTATACGTTTTGCAAGCTGGTCTTCGCCCGGCGTCAATCCTGCAAGGTGCAGGGCAACCTCTTTGCGGATTTCAGTTATTACCTCCGGATGGTCTTCGGATATATCATATTTTTCGGAAGGGTCGTGCTCGAGATTATAAAGCAATGGGGGCTCGTGGTGCGTCTCTTTGTCTGCACCCTTACCGTAGGCCGGCCTTGTTATAAAATGCGCCTTATATGGCCCTTTGCGAGCAGCGTATAATTTTGCACCCCGATAATAAAACATAATTTTTCGGGGACTTGGTCCGGTCCCGAACAAGGCAGGCGACAGGTCCAACCCGTCAACAACGCGGTCGGTAGGGACTTTCGCACCGGCTAACGTCAGAATCGTCGTATATATATCCATAGCCGAGCCGATATCATTCACGACGGCTGGTCTGATTTTGCCCGGCCACCACATAATACAAGGCTCCCGCATACCACCTTCAAAGGTACAGCCTTTGCCTTCTCTAAGCAGGCCCGCCGAGCCGCCGTGCTCATTGAACGTAAGCCACGGGCCGTTGTCAGAGGTAAAGACAACAAATGTATTCTCCGCCAAGCCTTCGTGGCGCAGCGTCCTGAGTATCTGCCCGACGCCCCAGTCGATCTCTTCAATCACATCGCCATATAAACCGCGCAGGCTTTTGTCCTTGAACTTCTTAGAGACAAACAACGGGACATGAGGCAGGTTGTGCGCCAGGTAAAGAAAGAAGGGCCTGTTTTTGCTCTTTTGTATAAACTTGATTGCCTCTTCGGTGTAGCGCTTCGTAATCGTGTTTTGGTCGGCGGGGCGCTCTACAATCTCTTCATCGCGCATAAGCGGGACATTAAAGTACTCAATCTTCGGCTCAAGGAACGCCTGCCGTCCTTCGCCGCCGATGCGGTCCATATCGTTGCTGTAGGGGATGCCGAAATAGGAATCGAAGCCGTTATTTGTCGGCAGATATTGCGGCAGGTGTCCGAGGTGCCATTTTCCGACACAGGCGGTCGCATAATCTTCGGCCTTGAGGGCCTCGGCGATTGTAACTTCATTTTTCGGCAGGCCGTTAGCCGAATCGGGAAACAGCACACGCCGTTCGTCACTGCACATCCCGCTGCGAATCGGCAGTCTTCCGGTCAGCAGTGCCGCCCGGCTCGGCGTGCAGACCGAGGCCCCGACGTAGAAGTTCGTCCATTTCTGGCCTTCCGCGGCCATCCGGTCCAGATTGGGCGTGCGAATTGTCGGATGGCCGTAGCAGGTTAAATCGCCGTAGCCCATATCATCGCAAAATATGATGATAAAGTTTGGTTTATTCTCAGTACCTCTTCCGGCATTCAACCGGCCGGAACTCGCGCAGCCGGGCAGTGCCAGCGAAACGGCACCCGCACTTAGAAATTTGATGAATTGACGTCGGTCCAATTGATGTCTCATAGGAGGATTCCTTAACTGGTTTATTGCATACTCCAACTGTCACTTTATGCTATAATAACCGGCCAGAAACAATCTTGCAAGGGTTCAGATAACCTCAATTTGAACGGAGGATAGCCGTCCGTCAGGCTTGAGCGTTGTTTGTAAGGAGTTCTTATTATGAGCCAGGCCAAAGTCGTTGCGCTTAAGGCAACCCAGCTTATTGACGAAATGGCCGTCGGGCCAAAAGCCGCCAGTCTCGTCCGTCTTAGCCGAATCGGTCTTGCTGTCCCCGATGCCTTCTGCATCACCGGGACAGCTTTCCGGGAGCATTTAGAGCAGAACAACCTCACCGTCCGTATAAAATCGGCTGTGGATGAACTTGCAAAAACCAAGCCGGCAGCCAGGGAATCTGTCCTTTCATCTCTCAGGCAGGACGTTACCGAGGCGCCTCTATCAGAGGAGGTTCAACGCCAGACAGAAAATCATTATCGAAAGCTCGGCGCAGAGCGCGTTGCTGTCCGCTCATCAGGTACTGCCGAAGACCTGACGGCCCATTCCTTCGCCGGTCAATATGACACCTACCTGGGCATAGCCAATCTTGAAGATTGTATAGAAGCTGTCAAGAAATGCTGGGTCTCTCTGTGGACGCTGCGCGCCTATGAGTATCGGGAAAAAAACGGCTTTGACCATCTTAAGATAAATATGGCTGTAATAGTTCAGTCGTTCATCGCCCCAGATGCCTCCGGCGTTATCTTCACGGCAGACCCGCTCAGCGGCGAACGTTGCAGCATAGTAATCGAGGCCTGCTTCGGTCTGGGAGAAGCCCTGGTTTCTGGAAAAGTAACTCCCGACAGATTCATCGTCGGTAAAAAAAATCTCAAAATACATTCTCGCACAATATCAGAGAAAAAAATTGAGTGTGTACTTAACAGCAACGGTCTTGTTAAAGAGCAACCTGTTCCAAGCGAAAGGTCTTCTGTTTGCTGTTTAGACAGGAAACAAGTAAAAAGACTGGCCAAACTTGCAATAAAAGTTGAGACCGAATTCGGCTGTCCCCAGGACATCGAGTGGGCGATATGTAAAAAGAAAATCTATTTCCTCCAATCGCGGCCGATTACCGCTATTGGGCCGGAGAAATCGCGACAGGAACAGCAAATCTGGAGTACCTACTGCCTCGAAGAAGTTATGCCTGATGTTGTTACACCTGTTACGTGGTCGATGCTTCAGTGTCTGGGAAATAACCTTTTCGACCCCTCTCTTCGTGACCTCTGTATCAACCGCCGGGATACTCCTGTATTTGGCCTCATAGCCGGACGACTCTACTTCAACGCGAGCTTCTGGACTGCTGTTATATTGTGCCTGCCGGGTTCTCGCAATTATGACTTTAGAAAAAACGCCGGAAATGAAACCGGTTTACTTGACCTGCTTGAAAAGCTGGAAAATCTAACACAAGAAGACCTGCCAAAAATAGAATTCAACCGAATACGATTCATTCTAAAATTGCCGCTCCTGCTCATTGGTGTCATCGCGAACACTCCCGAAAAAGGCCAATCCATACTTGAAAACGCCAGAAAAATGAACAAAAAATGGCAGAGTCTTAATATATCCAGCTTGTCCGCCGAACAAATGGCTGACTGTTGTATGGACGCTATCGACGACTTCGACCGCCTCATCGTAGCACACGCGCCCTACCTGTTCAGCATAATGATGGCATTTCCAGCCCTTGAGATAGTATGTTCAAAATGGCTTTCTGATGACAGTTCCCGTACCTCAAAACTGCTTGCAGGACTTGGAGGCATGGATGATGCCGAATCCGCTACGGACCTTTGGCGTCTTGCTGTGAAGGCACACGAATCGCCCGATATCGAAACAGCCCTCCTTGCAGGAAACTGCTGGGAGAATACACTACAGAAAGTCTCTGAGCTTCAAAGAGGCGATGAGTTTTTGAAAAGCTGGGATGAATTTATGGAACGCCACGGCCACCACTGCCGAGCTGAGTTGGAGCTGTACAATCAACGATGGTATGAGACGCCGGATTATATCCTTGGCCTGGTAAGAAGCTACCTTGCTTGCTTAGGTAAGACCGACCCTTTGGAGAATTATAGAAAACTCGCAAATCAAAGGGAACAGCTTGCGGCAGGATGCCGCCGGAAACTCAAGAATCCCATTAAACGCCTGATTTTCAACAAACTTCTCATTCGTTCTCAAAAGGGTGCTCTCTTTCGCGAGAACATCAAAAGCGAAGTTATAAGATTGATAGTAGTAATGCGACAAATGCTGCTCGAGCTCGGTAATAGATTCGCGAATCAGGGGCTTCTTGCTGAGACCGATGATATTTTCTTCCTGGAATTCAGAGATATTATTCAGATTGCCAAAGGTCGGCACAAACTCGATATCAGACAAATCGTTGCCACACGCCGCAGAGAGTATAAGAGGTGGCAATCTATCACTCCACCCAAAGTAGTCGTTGGTGAAAACGATCCAGATAGCTTTGTGCCCGAGGTTGTGGATGCAGATGTCGATGTCCTGAAGGGCTGGGCGGTAAGCTCGGGTGTAGCGGAAGGAAAAGCACGGGTAATTCTCAGGGCTGACACCGATGAACAAGTATTGGCTGGCGAGATCCTGGTGGCACCCTTCACCGACCCGGGCTGGACTCCTTATTTTTTACCGGCCGCTGCGGTAGTCATGAATCAAGGCAGTCTGCTCTCCCACGGCAGTATCGTTGCCCGCGAATACGGAATTCCCTGTGTCGTGAACGTGGGACCGACCACGAGAATCGTCAAAACCGGCCAGATGATACAGGTGGACGGAAACAGCGGCGTTGTCAGGATACTTCAATAACCGACAATAATCGATTTACTTAAGCAGTAACTGATGAATAAATGCCGCGACAAGCCAGACCGCAAAGCTCACGCACAGCACAATCCACAAAGACAGACGCTTGTGAAAACATAAATAAGCCACAAGGAAAAACAAAACACTCGGCACAATACCCCACAAGGCGCCTTTGGTGTACTCGCTCATCAGGCCGAAATTGCCGGGATTATCCAGGTACCGACCAGCTTTTCACTTAATGAACCGGATAGTCAACGGATAACGATAGTGATAACCATCGTTGGCCTTAACGGCTGCAATCAGCAAAAAGATCAAGTCAAAAATGGCTACCGCCGGCAGTAAAACAAAACCAACGCACGCAAAACACAGAAGCCCCGCAACAATCCCATATATCAACATAGATATCTGGAAGTTTACCGCTTCTTTGCCCTGCTCGTTCAGGAAAGGAAATTCTTCCTTCTTTATCTGCCAGACAACCAAAGGCCCTACGACGCAGCCAACAACCGGAACAACAAGTCCGGCAAGCGCCGACAGATGGCATATCATCGCCCACATACGGGCATCTTTGTTGATCTCCTTGCTTGGCGGACCTTCTTGAACAGCTTCGGGCTGTTCAGCGCTGACTTCTTTTTCGGCAGGAATTTCACTTTCGGGCTGTTCGGCGCTGACTTCTTCGGCGGGAGTTTCGCCTTCGGGCTTTTCCGCCGGCTCCGGGGTTTCCTCTTCTTTTGCCATAATCCAGCTCCCTTCTATTTAATTTATTTCGTATTGACTCCTGCTGCCTGGCTTTACTTCGCAAAGCGGCAGGGACTCTTTTTTAACAAAGGCCGATAAAACCGTCAAGAGCAAAATCCGAAACAACGAACCCTTTGCACAGGTGACTAAACGGCCTACCAACCACTCACTATATAAATAACACAAACTGACAAATTTGTTACAGTCATTCTTAGCTTATGATCGCCAAAGCATTCTTATCGGTCAGTTTGGGTGTATGTGTTTAGACGCTTTTGATTTCTTTTTGGCACATACGTTTGAGCAACTAATCACCATTTTTGTGAGTACGCCGACCGGCACTGCTGACATCGATTGTTTTTATGCCGAGCCTGCCCACCGGCGTCTCCGGGGCAAACCTAACCGCACCTTTCTCAAACTCGACAATAAGCGGGTCAGCAAGCAGGTTTCCCTCCTCGGCCTTGAACTGATAAGTGCCGGAATGACTGTAATTCTTTAACTTGCGACATTGAACTGTCCCTTCGGCGCTGAACAGCACATTGTTCCGCAGTGTCGTAATCGCATCGGGATTCTCCAGCACGATATTACCTTTTGCACAGACGATGTTTTTCTCTACGGTGTAGTTTGATGACTTCGGAAATGTAAGCCTTACGTCCGCGTCGCTGATAAAAACGTTGTTGCGGATGGTGTTATTTTTAGCCATATGGTTGTGTGACGGCCGCACTATACCATAGGACAGATTACCCTCAACCAGGCAGTTCTCAGACCTCTCGTCGAGGTAGTAAGCCGAGGCGCCGTAACCACCGGTGTCGATGATGTCCCGGATGAAATTGCCCCGAAGCACAAGACCCTTGCCTGCAAAACAGTAGATACCGGCACCGTCGTGTAGCTCCTGCATCGCGTGATAAATCAGATTGTGCTCGATGCGGTTATTTTGCCCGCCCCAATTAACGGCCGTGTAAGGCGTTTCGTGAACTTCGTTATGGCTGATATCACAATTCCTGCCGCCGCCCTGCAGAGCAATAGCGCTGGGATATGTAAGACCGACATCGTGGATATGATTATCGATAACAACGTTCGAGGTCCCGCTGCACCTGATGCCGCAGGCGCCGGTGTGATGCACATTACATCGCTCAATGCGCAGACCGCTGCCGGAAGCCTTGATTCCCTGCCCGCCAACATTGACGATTTCAAGTTCAAACAGCCGACAGTCCTTAGCCAACGCTATGGTGACAGCACCCTCGAACCTGCCCGCCCCGAAGCCGCCGGCCTTAAGTGGCGTTGTTGTAACCGACAGCGTCAAACCGCGAACGGTTATGTCCCCGGCTGGCTTGTCCCAGGTGCCCTGAATCCGTATGATAGATTCAATAGTCGGGGCAAAAACCACCGCCTTGGTCATATCCTCTCCGGGCAAAGGCCAATACACCAACTTGCCGGCCGTGCGGTCCAGATACCACTGTCCGGGCCGGGTCATTCCCTCGCGCACGTTCCAGATAACATACTTTTTGACACCGAACGCCCCCGGTGGATGACCCGACGGACTGGCAAAAGTAAGCGTATTTGATTTCGTATCCATAGCGGCCAGACCTATCAGTGACTCGTCCCACATATGATAAATAGTAACTTCTGCGTTGTTGATGTCCAGCCACGGGCCGATGTCCTCGGGACGATATTTTAACGTGGTCAATTCCTCGTTCGTCGGTTTGCGTTTCCATCCGCCGCCTGTGCTGCTCATCCAGGGCACGTTGAAGCTGCTGAGGTGTTCGAAATATCCTTTTTCCGGCATCCGTGCACGCCGGCAAAAACGCCCGTTCACTACTAATGCTCGGAAGTCCCAACTTCCATCTTTGACGCCGGGTAGCCTGGCTGAATAGAACTTTTCGCCGTCCCTCTTCCAGCCATCAACTTTCCGACCACCATAGATATAAACCTTCGCCCCGGGCGCCGATTCTATGCGTAGCCCCGCATCTCTGTCAGTAAGCACCAACGGCTTATCGAGGAAATACTCTCCACCCTGCACAACGACCTTTCGGAATTGTTTCGTGCCGAGCTTTCGCGTTGCTTTACACGTGGCTCCGAGTGTAGCGAACGGACCATCCGTCCGTTCTGCATTTGCTCCGGGTATCCGGCCAGACCAGGAGTCTTTGCCGTTGACGGCAAGGTAAAAGGTGTCGGCTTTGGTCAGCTCCGCCTGAACAGGTACAAATGCCGACCCGATGCTCAATGACATCAAAGCGACTAAGAAAATGTGGCTGATTCGCATCAATTTCCTCCTTCGGCGGACCTGGGCAGCCACACAGCCATCTCGCTTTTGCCGCGGTGTGCCCAGGCGTAATAGGGAATTGCAGCAACTTCGATACTGTTCAACACCATTTTGCTTTCCTGCTGAGGCTGTTGTATCCTCCCCTGACCCTTCACTGTCACGATGCCGCCCAACAAATCACCATGATATTCGGAGTTCAATTTTGCTTCCGGCGGCAAAATTAGCTCTGCCACGCCCTGCGGATTGTCCACGCCTTCGAAGCAATACACCAAAGGCCCGCGCTGGACGGCTATGCGCCCGTTGTTATCTTTTACATTCTCGTGGGAAACGACCCGGCGTATCGGCACCGGCAGGTTCAGCTCTATACAATCGCCCTTCTCCCATCTGCGGCTGATAGACGCAAAACCCTTGTCGATATTCAAGTCAAGAGATTTGCCGTTGACCTTGAGTGTTACTTTCTCAGAGCTTTCGTTCAGGAAGCGATAAAGGTCGCTGGGAACAGGCTCATTCTGCGCCCAGCCGGGAATGCGAACACAAATCGCAAACTTCGCCGAACGCTCCGGCTCAACCGTAATCTCCACGGCCCCATCCCACGGATAACGCGTCTGCTGCTTCAGGCGCACGGTATTGCTATCCATCTTGATTGTGACGCTTCCGCCAATGAAAAGATTCACATACAAAACGTCACCTTGCTGTGCGTAAGCGTAGCCGGGAAGCGACGGCATAAAACGCACAATATTTGTAGGACAGCAGGCGCAGCCAAACCACGGGCTTCGCTGATAGTCGCCGTCACTGGCTAACGGGTTCGGGTAGAAAAACTCATCACCACTCAGTGAAATACCCGAAAGAAATCCATTGTAGATTACTCTTTCCAGCACATCGATATACTTTGCATCGCCGCCCAATAAAAACATCCGATGGTTCCACATGGCGTTGGCAATGGCCGCACAGGTCTCGCAATAGGCCGTCTTGTTGGGCAGCTCGTAATCCTCGCCGTAGGATTCGCCGCCGCGCCTTGCTCCGACACCGCCGGTGATATATAGCTTCTTTGAGACAACGTCCCACCATATCCGCTCGAGCGCTTCGACGTAACCGTTATCGCCCGTCAGGGCCGCCACATCCGCCATCCCGGAATACAAATAGCCCGCCCGGACGGCGTGGCCCACCGCCGTCTCCTGCTCGATTACTGGCTTATGGTCCTGGCAGTAATCGCCGTAAATCTTGCGCCTATCAGACCGGCCACGCTCATCGAGGAAGAACTTCGCAAGCGCCAGATATTTCCCGTTACCGGTTATACGGTACAACTTCACCAGGCCTATTTCTATCTCCTCATGTCCGGGCACATCGTGTTTCTTATCGGGGCCGAAAACCGAGTCAATGTAATCGGCAAGCCGAATTGCAACATCAAGAATTTTTCTTTTTCCGGTAGCCTGGTAGTAAGCCACGGCGGCCTCGAAGAAATGGCCCGCACAATAAAGCTCATGTTTGTTGCGGACATCCGTCCAGCGTTTTTCCGGCTGGCGCTCGGGCAGAGAATAAAAGGTGTAAAGATAGCCATCCTCCCATTGGGCCGCTGCTATTTTGTCAATCACGCCGTCAACGTATTTTTCAAGCTCCGGATCGGGATGACTTTTCAACGAATAAGCGGCCCCCTCAATGACTTTGTAGAGGTCTGAATCGTTAAAGTAGATGCCTTCAAACTCCCCTTCCATCAGGCCACCGGCTTTTGCAAAATTATCAATTCGACCTGTCTCTTCACACTTTTGAAAATCATAAGGCACCGTTACCTTACGGTTGGTCTCCATCCGCGGCGCCCAGAACTCATCGGCGATAACCACATCGGTGAACGCAACGGCCCGCAATTGAGCCGATTCCTGAATTTGGCAGCCTGTTACAAATACGAACATAGCTATAGTTGCAATCCACAAGATGCCTTTCGGTATTGCAAAAAGATGTTTTCTTAATAACCGAATCTTTACCATTTCCTTACGCTCCTTTTCTGTTTTCGCGACAGAATTTACCCATCAGCTCCATTGCTTTGTTCATCCTTTCGGCTGAGCCATCCATCTTTGCGTAGGCATCCACCAATTCCAGCAGTTCCGGGGCTGGCTCAACCTTCCCATAGTGGTGCGAAACGTTGACAATCGCGGCATCAAGGCCGTATTCGGCCACCTTTGCAACGTAGGCCCTGCAGACTCCGATTCTTCGGCCCGGCAGGTCACGGACACAGTTGCTAATCCCAAGCGAGCAATGTACACCCTTCATTTGCACATCGCCTTTGATTTTCTTTATCGTCTCGAATGCCCTATACGTATAACCCGGCACATTCGGCTCCATCGGCATATCTATCGCCAACGGAAAGACGGTTGAGTCGAAGAAAATTTCGCCGGGCGCAAAACCGTACTCACCGACCGCCTTGGCAAAAATCCGCCTGGCTAAGGAATACAACTCATCAACCGAGTGCGAGCCACCCGGCCCGGTAGGTATTCCTTCGCCGACCAAAAGACCAATGAACGCAAAATCGAAATCTTTCTTTAGCGGCAATATGTCCTCTATCGTATAAACCTTGACCGAGTTTATAAGTGGCTGTTTAACTTGACCGCTGGCATTATACCACTCCTTCAGGCCCGCTATCAGAACATCGTTGTTACTGCTGTCGATACAAATCGGCACGCCATTGCCCCACTTACGAACCATTCGGACGTACTCGGCCATCATATCAACGCAAAGCTGTGGCTCGTCCTCACCAAAGGCATCGAGATTGACCGCCATATAACCAGCCCCGTCAGCAGCCTGTGATTCAATTAAGGCCTTGATGTAATTCAATGGCCCGCTTGGTGCCGAATAGGCATTGGGGCCAAGTTCCGCTAACTGCTTCATTATCTTGCCGGTCTTCGGAATCGAAGCGTGGATTGATTCGCCGATAGTAATCAGTGGATTCTTCATCGTACGGTCCTTAATACAAAAAAAATCAACCGTTTGCCATTCTTTTTATAACCTGTATTCATAAACACTTATGCAATCCCATTGTCTTTTTTTATATCTGATTTTGGTGCTGCGACGACCAAAACAATTACCACTGTGGGTAATTCTGCGTTGTGGATAACCTGTTGATAACCCAAGGTCCGTCCCTCAGACCGTGTCTGTCCGCGACGCTGAAAAATGTCGGATCAAACGGTTGCTTTTTTGCCGCCGCCTCTGCGACCTTCTCTAAATCCACTTGTCTCTCCGTAACTTCTTTCTAATAAAGACGTTACATCCGCCAACAAAGTCGCCACTTAAACTCACCTCCATCTGAGCACCTGCGAACCAACAGTGTGCCCAAATTCCACTGGGCTTGCAATGGATTCGAGAAAAATTGTCCTGTTAGTGGATAATCCATGGAAAAATTCTTCATAATTCTTATATCACGAGTAAATACACACACACCAGAACGCTGTTTGTTCCGATAAAAACGCAATTTCTCCGTCACCAAATCACTTCCTTAACGGCCGTCCTTGGGGATGGCTCGGAGCAACCACCCGTAACCAACACACATTTATCGTGTTACAGACCACCAACAGAACCTCTCAATACTCAACCGCCGCTAAAGTTCGTGGCGTTATTGTGGAAAAATTCAACCGCCTGCGGCTACAGGATAATCTCACATCTCCATCAATCGGCAGAACCAGCGTCTTATGTGCCTTGACAGGCTTGGAGAATTCCACCGACACATCGACCGGCTCATCATTGAAATTTTCAACAATCAGACAATCTTCGCCGATTAAGTACAAAGCCACTTCGTTCGGAGCATCAAACCTTATTCCGAACGGCGCCAACAACTTGTCCCTGATGGGTTTGAGCTGTTTTCGATTTAACTCAAGCAAGCTGCGAGGTTTCCCATTGACCTTCAGGATGATTAAGTCTTCATCATCAAGATTCACGTTATCTAACCGCCTAGCCAGGCCATCTGTCATAAGCACGGGCTTTTGAGCAGCGAGCATTTTCTTGAGTTTCTTGGTCAAGTTCGGGTCTTTGATTGCGTGTACCGAGAAAAACGCAGCCTTCGCATCAGAGCTAATCTCTGCGGTAGGCACAAGCGGTAATCCCAACATCCCCACGAAATCGAATACGTATTGCTCATCATAAGCATCGCTGTTTGGCGGCTTAGGCGCAAGAATGCCTTTGAGAGGTTTATTTCGCACCAAACCGGCGAGCCTGAACAATCCTGGAATCTCCGTCCGTAATTTTTCAACGTTTGCCGGCCCGTTATCTCGCAGCAGCGAACTATAACAAAACAGCAACATCTCCTTAGCATCCGCCAATACGGTCTGACGCGCCTGCTCTACGTATGTATTTTCCGTGGTCCCGTAAGGGTCAAACCACCCGCCGCCCGTTTTCGGCCCGCCTATCTCGCCCAGCCATCGCATAATGTAATAAGCTTCGTACTGAACTTTTCCTCCCCAACGCTTATCCGCATAATCGCGCGTCTCAGTGCCTACCCAGATTCTATCATAGTCTGCTGTTTCACGTGAAACCTCATACCCACGATTATGGAAATTGTCGTACCATTGAGGATATTTGATTATGATTTTTACGTCCGGATTGACCGCCCTTGCCGGTCCTAAAATTCTTTCACGGCTCATCCCGACCATAAGCTCACAGCGGTAATCAGCCCACGTCCGGTCGCCGCGCGCTTTTTCGCACTCATCGCATTGGCAATCGGTAAAAAGAAAGTCATCAATCATAATCTCATCGAACATCGAGGCCGTGTATTCGAAGATTTCCTGCAAGCTCTTTTGCGTGCCCTTATTGGTATAACAGGAAATCAGGTTCCAGCCTGTCGATATCTTACCGACCTGCGTAGTTGTAACACAACCTGAAACCTCGAAGCCCCCTGCTTCAAACCTTGATTTAGCTCGTTCCAGAGTTTCTCTCTCGGCGGTATATCGGCTTCTGAAAGTTTCAATGAAAACATGGGTAACGCCGGTCTTCTTACACCAGTCGATTGCCTTACTTATGCCCTCCCCGGTACCCAAATGGTCGCGCACATTCTGCGCCGTAAACAGCGTAGCTATCTTCAAAAGACCCTTATTTTCATTTGCCAAATCCCATAGCGGTTGAGATTGACACCTCAAGGTCGCTAACAAAACCAACCCCGCAACAGCACATTTCAAATGGCTTGACTTAATCACTTCCCATATCTCCCTGAATAATTGAACTCTACATTATTAAAAAAAGAGCACCCCGCCTTTCAGTCGAGGACCCCTTCCAACAGGTGGAAGCGGGCGTAACCGCCTCAAATCCTAGCCTGAGTTCGTCGAAGGCTTGTTTTGAGGTGTTGTAATCAGCCTTTGTCGAAAGCCGTGATTTTCTCTTTCAGCGCCCGGCAGGCTGCTGCCGGGTCACGGGCCTTCGTGACCGCTGCACAAACCGCAATCGCTTTGGCACCAGCTCTCAAAACATTTTCCACATTGTCTAATGTTATACCGCCGATAGCTACATTACAAACACCGGTATCGGCAAGTATCTCTGTTGCCTGCCTGACATAGTCCATGCCAACCGCCTCAGCAGTGGGTTTCGTCTCGGTGGCAAAGACCGGCCCCAGAGCAGCGTACGTAGGCCGCTCCTCGCAGGCGGCACGTAATTGCTTGAGCGAGTGTGTACTTTTGCCGATAATCAGCGGAGCCAGTTGTAGCTTGCGTGCACATTCAGCGGGCAAATCATTCTGGCCAAGATGAACACCATCAGCACCTGAAGCAACCGCGACGTCAATCCGGTCGTTTATTATGCTAAGGACGCCGGCGTCTTTGCATATCTGCACAAATTCGATAGCAATGGCGAAAAGCTTGTCGTCATCGATGTCCTTCGCACGCAGTTGAATGCAATCGGCACCACCGGCTGAGCACTTACAAGCCAAAGAAATAACATCCGCCGGCAGGTTGCTGGTAATTATCACGTACAGCCTGACTCCTTTAAATTTCTCAAAAGCATCGCTGAAAAGAACAATATCTTTCTCGAGAGTATAAGCAGTATAACGCAGATTTTCGATTGTCCCTGCTACCGACCGGTCCTGCGTTTGGGTCATCTCAGCAAGCACCCGCAGTGCCTCGGTTAGTCGTTTGCAGCCGGCAGTAAGACAATCCTTTAGATTACCGCGCGCAAGCTGCCGCTCGACCTTCTTACCAAGACCGACATCACCGAGCGTATCTCTGCTTGAGATAAGACGACCGGCATCGAGCTTACCAATAGCTGCTGAAAGCTCGTGCCGGATCTGCCTGGCTCGTTCGGTAAGCGATGCCGAATTCAAAGAGAATCTGCAAAACTCTTCTATTACGCGAATCGCCTCACGAGCACGATTAAAATTAGCATCGATAATTCTATAAACAGCCCGTTCCATACCGTCTCTGATTATACGAGCTGCGCATAGCATTGAGTAGCTAAAATTGGGTAAAACGGCAGGAGTGAATGAAACTCTTTTGACAGATTCAAACAGATTGTTTTTACACTAATATGAGAATCTCTTTCGCTCAAAAGAAAAGCGGAGCCGACCCTCCTCCAGAACGACCCCGCATAAAAAAATTTATTAACAAAATCGGTAACACCGATTCTGAAAAGCCCGAAAAATCGGGCGGACATATCCTCCTCTGGAACGTTTTTAGGCCGTCCGCCCAATATAGCTACTTTAAAAGGACAAAAAAAGTTAAGCAGCAAAAAATATGCCAAGAACAAACAATTAAGATTGAATACAACCACATCTTGGCCTAACTTCTTATAATATAGTCTGTTACGCCTATAAAAGACGTTCCGGCTATGAAAAAATATGTCTTGTATTTTAACGCTGTGTTGTTATTTGTCAACACTTATTATGCCCAGCCAGCCTATTTTACGCAACCAGAGCTTTTAAGATGCTGTATTGTAGAGATCCTCCTTTGGTGTTTACGAAATGCAACGCGGGGTGAATAAAATGAACAACTTCACTAAGAAAGAGGTGCTGGTGTTAGCAACCAGTCAAAGGCCTGCTTTTATTATGTTTCTCCGAAACTTACGAAACTACTATACTAAATCTGGTGTTAATCATACCATTGTGCTTTGTCGCCGCTGTGTTATTTTTTGTAATATTTAGCAGAACAAATCCTGTTTGTCCATCGGCAAAACCAGCGGTCAAAGAGCACTTTCTTGCCGGTCCTCTGCTGGTCAAGCTGAAAAATTGTGCTCTTCCGCCACGCGACAATACCATCAGCAATCCTCCGGGCCTGTTCTTCTGGCAGTTCCAGCCTGACAAGCTCAAAAGGGTCGGTGTTAATATCATAAACGCAGGCTGTTTTGTCTGTCGGATTATATATGAACTTACGTCCGCCTCTTATAAAACCCGCAGGTCCCTCCTGCATCCAGCCGGAAAAATACACCCTGCGGTCATCAGGTATAGACCCAAGCGCATTAACGCCGTCGAAGCCAACAGCTTCCGTTTCGAAACCCAACAGTTCCAATAGCGTTGGCGTCAAATCAATAGAACTGACTGGTTTGGCAACCTTAACACCCGGCTCTACCAGAAATGGAGCTCGCAAGCAAAACGGGATACGCAGGACCTCATCGAAAGCTATCAACGCGTGCCCTGATTGACCGTGCTCGCCGAATGCCTCACCGTGGTCTCCAATAACACAAAAAATCGTTTTATCTGTAAGATTCAGCTTGGCCAACTCCACATTTAGGGCAGCTAAGAACTTATCGGTATAACGAACCGCCTGTCGGTAACGCTCCTCTACCGGCTCCTTGGTCGGTGTGTCGAACCATGCAGGAACCTCATAAGGGTCATGAGTAACAGAACAGAGAATCGTAAGGAAAAACGGCCTCTCTTCGGCTTGTATCCATTCAGAGATGGGCTTTAACATTGAGAACTCATCGCACGCCAAATAACCAAGAAAGCTGTTAGGGTCACCCAGATCGTCCCTGGCCCAGAATTTATTAAAGCCCAGATTGTGCACCAGCCCGGGCCGAGATTCAAAATTACCCCTTGCCGACTGAAAGAACGCCGTTCGGTAATCAAGTTTATCTCTTAAAATCGTTGCAATACCGGCATAGGGCTTTAGAACAGGGACTGCCTCGGCAAGATCCTGGGAGGCTGAAGAAAAGCGACCGGTTAAAAGCGCAAAAAGTGCCTTCGTGGTATGGGTTATTGATGAGCGAGCATTTGAAAATTCAACCCCTTGTCCGGCAAGAGTTACAAGATACGGTGTTAAATTACTTCGTATGTCCGCAAGTGAGCTATATTTGTATTGAATTCCTTCGAGGATAACTACGACTATGTTTCGATTTAGTTGTTGTGGTTTTCTTGTAATCTTTAGTTGGTCAAGGGTCGGAATTTTACGCTCGAGCTTAACCGACAAGCGGTAATCTGACATAACAATGCTGAATATAGCTCGCAGGTGGCAGTTGTAGTGCAGCCCAAGGGAAGGTACTTGCGGAGAGCCATCTTTGGACACTGTACCGCGGACCGCAATACTGGTAATGATGACAATGATAGAAATAATTACTCTGCTGAAAAAACGCTTGCGGTTATAATTCGGCGGCAATGGATTTACCAAAACAACGAAGAAGAAGGTAAGTGCAACCGCACTGGGTACAAGCAAAATGATCGCTGCTTTCGGTATTTTTATAAGGTTAACACCAATAATACACAACGTGTTCAATGGCGACCGTATTAAAGGCAAAATAACTCTTGGCAGTATTTGTGTCCCTGTTCTTATTAGCCAGCCAGCGTTCATAACTGACCAGGTGCACATAACAGCAGCAACGATAGTAGCAGTGCGCATAACCCATCTCTTAGGCCATCGAAAACAAACTATCGCCAAGATAACCTCAAGAAACAATAGAAAAGAGATATCAGCTAGAACCCAGCCAAAATATTCACTAACCAAGTTAAAACGCAACGAATAAAAGAATTTCACCAGCAGAACGCAAAGCAACGCACCGAACATAATAACGCTGTAAGCACGAGGTGCTAAAAAATAATAGAGACGGTGAACAGACAAAGCCTGCCTAATCTTATGAATGGAATATGAATACTCATAGCTCATAACACGCCAGGATACTAAAAATGTCAGCAAATAGCAAGTTATAGCTGTTACCTGAAAGTTAATGAAAAATGCGTAGCTGCGTATTTTTATTCTTTTGTTGTTAAGAATAATAGTTTTAGTAAAATAAATTTAGTATAAGTAGTCATATAGCCGGTTAAATTGTAACATTCGTCAAACACCCGGTCATTAAAGCTTAATAGTAACGATAGTTAGAGAGAATATAATCAAATATATCTTTGTGGAAAGCATGTTGTTTTTCTTATTATAATCAGGGGCAAAACTCACAAAAGCATAGGCTGGGTAGTGTTATAATGTTTGTTCGTGTTGGTTCTAACACACTTGCTAACAGCTTGTCCGCTGTCCTGCGCTTTATCGTGTTAGTTGATCTTTTAAAGCTTTTCTGCATAATTGCTTTGACAAAATAGGTCACAGAGAAACAAAATATATAAACAAGATGTGATGTAGTAATGCTCGATGAGACCACTGCAACATTTCTGAAAAGGGTGTGCCCCAAGTAAAAAACATTTGTTTTGTGAGAGGGTAGGGAATAAAAAATGTGCGAACAAGTTAAGCGAAAAGTGACGAACTCGACAGATTTGTTTATGGGTTTCGATATTGGAAGCAGCTTTGTGCATTATACCGTCCTCGCAAATGATAAGGAGATTATGTACTCTCCGAAACCAATAATGCACTTTGCGGATCCCATCGGGGCGGTGAGAGAAGCATGGCGGGACATAACAAAAAAATACGGCAGTGACAGGATAAAAAATACAGCCTTCACAGGAAGCGGAGCGGAATCCTTCCCGAAGGTTATGAAGGGTGTGACTTATGTGTTCGATAGCGTAGCGATTCCGAAGGGTGCCGAAACAGCACAGCCGCAGGCACAGTACATCTTTCATATTGGGGCAAAAGATTCATACTTTTTTAATATGAAGCAGATAGACGGCAAAAAGATTATTCAGGAGTGGAAAACGGGGACCAAATGCGGCGGCGGGTCCGGAACGTTGATAGAAAAGCAATGTAGGAGGCTGTTTGAAGGCCAGATCACCGACCCTGAACTTGAAGATATCGCTACAGTAAAGGACAAAAACCAAAAGGAAAAGATTAGAATAAAGAACAGGCGGAAGCAACAGGCAAGGCTAGAAGAGATGTTTATAAGGGCACAAAAGGAGGCCGAGCAGTCAAAACAGCCGAGCGAGTTTTTGGCAAGATGCGGCGTCGTTATTCAATCTGATTTAATTCACAAGCAAAATGAGGGAGCGAAAAGAGAAGACAATTTAGCAGGCCTTTTCAGGACGGTTGTCAGAAACTATAAAATCGATGTTCTTGGGGCAATGGAATTCAAGGAATCTAAAGATTCTGCTCATGCTATTGCAACCGGGGGCGTTCTTACTAACGATCTTATTAGGAAAAACCTTGAAGAATTTCTCATGATTTCCATAACAAGACCCCAGCACTACCATAACATAGCGGCCATAGGAGCAGCGGCCAAAGGAATCGAGGAGAATAACAGGGTTGTTTTTAGTCTCGGACAGCTCGATAAAATCGCAGCTTACAGTAGGGAAAAAAGACAGTTTACCCCTGCTCTTCTCGAATGCCTCGAAAAAGTGAACGAAAACAGCGAAAGCTTAAAAGGCCAGATTCCAGAAAAAACCGAAGTGGTGCTGGGAATAGACGGAGGCAGTACTACCACAAAAGGGGCTCTGGTTGAATTAAAGACAGGAAAGCTTCTTGACAAACTTTACATCAAGACTCACGGCAATCCTGAGGAATCGCTGAAGCGCATTCTAAAGTACCTGAGCAGACAAAAAGACAAATTGATCGTAAAGGGAGTCGGAGCTACCGGCTCCGCGAGGAAACTATACGAGAAGATTCTGGTAAGCAAAAAAAAATCAGAGCAACTGGCAATAAAAGGAATAGAGCTCACAGACAGAGTAACTGACGAGATTACCTGTCATGCCCTCGGCGTTAAGCACTGCAATCCTGAGGTTGACACCATTTTTGAAATAGGCGGCCAGGACATGAAATTTACCAGTTTCGCCAAGGACGGAACGGTTAAAGAGGCAAAAATGAATTATAGCTGCCAGGCGGGTTCCGGCCAGACACTCGAGAATATGGCTGATGTCATCAATCTGAATGTGGAAAATTCATTACAAGAGGCCGCACTAAAGGCGCAGAGAGTTCCGGTAATTGACTCGACCTGCGGTGTTTTTATGGAGATGGATGAGAACAGGCTCATCGCAGAGGGTTTCAGTAAAGAGGAAATAGCCGCCGCGATAGTCAGGGGAACCGCCGCCAGTTATTACTTTAAGTTTGTCGGAGGCTCTCAGCACGCCGGGGAGAAATGTTCCGCCCAGGGCGGCCCTCCTTTGGGAAAGGCTTTTCTTGCCGCTCTTGCCCAGGTAACGGACAAACAAATAGAGGCCTATCCTCACAGAGAAATGTTCGGTGCCTGGGGCCAGGCCCTCGACATCATCGAGAACATAAAACGATTAGAAGCGCAGGGCAAGAGCTACGAATCCGCATTTAGGGGCTGGGGTATAGTCGATATGCCCTTTGAAAAACGCAGAGTATCCTGCAGAGAATTGTTCGGAGAAAAATCCTGCGGCGTCAGGGATTGTCAGCTTGAAGTATTTTCAATTGAGGACGACGAAATAATTACAGGTGGCTTTTGCCCGAGAGGAAATTCCGATTCAGCGAAAAAACCAAAAACAAACTACGTGGAAAAATACCACAAGATATACGAGAAACACTTTAAAAAGCAGGGATGCCTGCTGCGGGAGCTGTCCTCTATGCAAATAGATAAGCAGAAGACAGTGACAGTGGGGATTAAGCGAAGCACTGCGACGCTTGGAGAGAAAGGAATCTGGAGTGCCGCTTTGTTCAGAAAACTCGGGTTCTACCCCGTGGTATCACCGAGGACCGATAAAGAAATTGCAAAGATAGGAATCGACAGCTCAAGAACAGAGTTCTGTATAGCCAGAAAGCTGGCAACAGGACACGCATCAGTATTAAACAAAAATCCGGACATAGAATACCTGTTTAATCCTAGTTTCATCGAGCAAAGGACCGGCACCCCTCCAGACCTGAAGTACTGCATTTACACGGAGTCGGAAGGATACATCTTGAACGATGTCCTTTCGCTCGATAAGAACAAACAGATAAATCCTATTCTGCACTTTGGAGAGATTGATATTCTCGTTCAGGCGCTCAGACAGGAGTTTGACAGATTGGGATTCGGCTTCACAAATAGGCGGATAAAAAGTGCCATCAGATATGCCGATGTTGCCGAAGACAAATTCAAGGCCGAACTTTATAAAGAAGGGGATAAGTTCTTAAAGAAAATCGAAGAGAATAATGAAAAGGCGTATATTGGTATCGGTAGAGATTATGTACTGCTCGACCCGGAAGCAAGCTCGAACTCGGGGACTATGTTCTCACAGATTAGGGGATTAAATTACATACCGCAACTCTTTTTGGAGCACAGGTTCAAAGATTTTGTTCTCGACGATATAGTGGAGAACGAATTTTGGGTCCAGAGCGTCAAAATATTAAAGGCCAACCTTTACGTAGCGAATCACCCGAATTTATTTGCTATAAGGATGATGAATTTCGCCTGTGGCCCGGACAGCTTAAAGATTTATCAGGAAGAAAAAATTCAGCAGGCTGCGAACAAACCTGTTCTTGTCCTGCTGACAGATGCTCAAACCAACAACGCCCCCTTTGTAACGAGGACGGAAGCTCACGAAAGGGTTGTGAATCAAAGCAAGCCGATAAAATTGGATATTGAGCGGCTTAAAATGCGCAAATACGATGAATCCGAAAAAAGGACCTGGCTTCTTCCTTATATGGGAAATGCCAGTTTCGTCGGAGCCGCCGGCCTGAGACATTTCGGAGTAAACAGCAGCGTATTACCGACAGACACCCCCAGAGGTTACCAATTAGCCAGAAAGCACATCTATACGGAAGTCTGCCATCCACTTAAAAATGTTGTGGGTGATGCAATTGATTTTCTGCAGGAGGAAATTGAAAGAAGAGGCAGAGAGTATGTGGAGAACCAATATCTTGTCATGCTCCCGACAACAAGCGGCCCCTGCAGGTTTGGAAAATATACAGAGCTGGTCAGGGAATTTCTGGACCGCGAAGGACTGGAAAAAGTCCCGGTTGCAGGCCCTTCTTCGGAAACCGATTATCAGGACATACCTTTTCCGAAGAAGCTTAGCTCGTCGGACAAAACCAAAATGCAAAAAATGTTGTTTAAGGGGATAAAAGCATCCGACCTGTTGGAAGATATAACGTTGAGATATCGCCCGTACGCCGAGGATAAGGAGCTGGTGGAAAAACTCCAAAAGGAAAGGTTAAGCGAGCTGGAAAAGGTTGTCGAGAAAGGCGCCGAAACTTCGGACCTCATAGAGTGGGGTAAAAAAACGGTATCCCTGTTCAAAGCCATTAATTTGCGGAACCACAAGAGATTTCCTCTTGTTCTTTACATAGGGGAGATTTACGTGAGGCAGCACGACCCATGTACTAATTTTGTAGTCCGTCGGCTGGAAGAAAAAGGCCTTGAAGTCGTGAGGGACCCCGTAACCGATTGGCTGGATTATGTAAATAAAATGAATATAAGAAATGCCGGAAGAGACCTGAGGTTGGCGCTTAAAAGTTTCAAGCTAAGCAGGACGTTAAAACTAATGGGAAAATTTACCAGGTCTTTTCTTAAGGGAAGGTATATGTCTTCTGTTGAAGAAAAAATAGCCGGGCCGTTTCACGAAGTACTTCGCGGCAGGCATGTTCTCCCGAAGCCGATCGATATGATAGAGACACTGGAAATCAATCACGAAGGTCACGGCAATATCGAAGGAGAATCTCCGTTAAGCATAGGTATCGCTTATCATTTTATGAACGATTTAATTAGGCCGAAAGGCGATGCCTACATCTCGGGAATTTTTCACGTGGGCCCCTTTACCTGCATGCAGGAAGGAGTTGCAACCGCGAAAATAGAGGCAATGGCAAAAGAGCTAAGAAAGAGAAAGCCCGATTTGGTCTTTCCGATTATCCACGCCTTTTTCGGGGATTCGCCCAGCGCGAATCTCGACTCGGAAATCGCAGTTTTCACGGAGCAGTGCTACCAGAAAAGAGAAATGCTCAAAGAAAAATACAGCCCCAAAACCCCAACGCCGGGTACTCCCGGCAGGATGGAAATTAAGACTGTTTCTCGTCCGAAGCGCAGCGCAGAGTCTCTGACCAGAACGAGTAACTAATGTAGATTTTATTTAATATTTAGCCCCGGTTTTACGGGGGGTTTTTCTCCCCCAGTAAAGTGGGTAAATGGAGCGCATGTCAGCTCATTTTCTCAAGCAGCTCTTTCCGGGCCTTGACTCGGAGTTTGGCGTTCTCGTAGCGCTTTTTTTCCTGTTCTGTCTCGGGTAGTATCGGCGCCACCGCAGTCGGCCTTTTGTTCTCATCCAGTGCAACAAAGGTCAGGTACGCCGTCGTAGTTATGACCTCATCGCCCCCGTATGGGTCTTCCCTACTAACCTGGACGCCTACCTCCATCGACGAGCGACCGACATAATTTATAGAGGCCTTTAATACAACCTGGTCGCCGACGCGAATCGGCTCTTTAAAGACCAGCGAGTCGATTCCTGCGGTAACAACTTCTTTGCCGCAGTGTCTCTGTGCCACCATTGCCGCCACCATATCAATCCAGGCTACAATCGCTCCGCCGAACGCTGTGCCCTGCGGATTGGCCTGGTGGGGCATAAGTAAGTATCTTGTTTCCACCGCGCTTTCTCTCGGACTTTTGCCCTTTGGCTTTTCCATTATTCCACAAACCCGATAAATGTATTCAGAATTCCACTTTGGGCACTTCGGTCTTTGCCTGCTCACTGGCCTCGAAATAATCAACTTTCTCTACGCCCGCCCGCTTGCAGAAAAATGACCCGAAAAATTGCCGGTAATAAGCGTTCAGTTGCTTGGCCGCCTCATTATACCTCGTGCGGGCAACGTTGATGCGGTTCTCCGTGCCTTCGAGCGCAACCTGAAGGTCACGGAAGTTTTCGTTGGCCTTTAGCTGCGGATAGTTTTCCTGTAACATCAAAAGCCGCGACAAAAATCCGCTCAGCTCATTGGTCGCCTCGATCTTGCCCGCCCTGTTACCGGCCTGAAAATATTTCTCCCTCGATTTGGCAATGTTTTCAAATAGCTCTTTTTCGTGTCCGGCATATCCTTTGACTGTTTCGACAAGGTTTGGCACCAGGTCGAGCCTTCGCTGCAAAGCGGCATCGATGTCCGACCAGGCTTTCTCCGCGCCTTGTTCGAGGTTGACAGCTTTGTTGTAACCGCCAATGTACCAGGAGAATATCCCAAGACCTAATAATAACAAAACGACCAGCACCGCGACTAAAGCAACCCATATTTTTCCGAAGTTTCTCATTTTCTGTTTTCCTTTTTCAATTCTAAATTTCCTTCTTTCTACCAGCCCCCGCTTGCACCGCCCCCGCCGAAGCCCCCGCCCATTCCGCCACCGAACCCGCCGAATCCACCGCCGAAGCTCCCGCCCCCGAAAGAGCCGCTCCTGCCGTAACCCCCGTGGCCGCCGAACCCGCCTAACATAAACGGCAGAAAAAACAACATCCCCATTCCTCTGCCCCTTCCACCGAATATCAGGAGCATGAAAATTAAAAGCGGCAGAACACTACAGCAGGGCAGGCCCCTTCTTATGTTTATGCGTTCAACACCGAGGGGCGCCACCTTGGGCATGCCGGTCAAAGCAACGCCGGATTCACCAGAGATTTTCTGGACGATTTTCAAATTGGCTTGATAAATACCTTCGCTGTTATTACCCTGCTTGAGATATGGCACAAGGATATCTCTGCCGACTCGGCCACAGAACTGGTCTGTTATAAAGCCTTCCAAACCGTAGCCGACCTCGAATCGCCATTTTCGGTCGTTTTTCGCAAGGACGAAAAGCATTCCATTGTCTTTACCTTTTTGGCCGAGCTTCCATTTCTCAGCTAATTCAATTGAAAATTGCTCGATCGGCATACCTTCTGTTGTGTCCACAGTCAGGATGATATACTGCACGCCGGTTTTTTGTTCCAGCTCCTGCAGTATCCCGTTTAGCGACTGTTCGTGTGATGCGTTTATCACGTTGGCATAATCTTCGACGTAATGCCGAGGCACTGGCAAATCAACGCCCCGACCGAATACTGTGACGGTCGGTATTACAATAAGCTCTAATATCATTGCAGGAAGAAATCGTTGCATAATTAGACCTCGAGTTTATCAACGAAAAGAGCTAATTGTTCAACAGTTGCATAAATTGATTCAAAAGCGCTTTCCAGCTCAAACTTGCCAAGTCGCACCTTTTGATGCTGCCATTTTCTTGTGGTTATCAGAGAATCCTTGTTGATTAAAAACTGCTCAACCGCTTCACGGAGTGTCGGCTCGGCCTTAGTGGGTCGGTCGATATCTTTTAACCATAGCATAGCTCGCAAGAGCGGCATCAGCCCTTTTGCCGTTGAAATCAGAACGTCCCGGACAAGTTTTTTATTAGCTGCCGAAGCGATATAGCCCTGCCTTAATCTGATAAGCATTGCTTTTAGTTCCCGTTCACACTGGAGGCGAACGTCTTTTTTGTCAAAAGTCAGCGCCGCAAAAGGGTCGTCGCCAAGGATTGTTCGGTGTGTGAGTTGGAAGTCCAGGAACTCAACACCGAATACGTCACGCGACTGTTCAATATAAGATTCTGTCATAAGCAGCGGCGGCGAGATGCGTTTCTTTCTTATTGGCCTGGCCAGAGTGGCAATGGCATTGAGCGAAGCTAAAGTGTGCCTCCGGAGGACCAGTACGGTATTGATATCACTTTGGCCGGGCCTGAAATCTCCGGTCAGACCGCTGCCGACCACTGTTATGCTCTGCAGATTCTCACCTAATTCTGCGGTGAGTTTATCGGCAAAATCCTTCATACTATCGCGAATTTGCTCGGGCAGAGAATCCAGTTTTATATTGTATTTGTTTTCAGCCATCTTGTTTTTTACTTCCTTAAGTAAAGTCCTTCTTTTACGTACTGATGGTACATTGTGTATAACTCGGAATAATGCTATATAATACCGAAACTATCGCGGCCGGGCAAGCTCCGTCCTACATGGGTGCCCGTCAAGTTTGTAGGTAAAAATAACCCTCCAATAGATGTATTTTCGGTAAATTAGCTTAAAATTTACCCAAAAACGTTTCTGCCATTGGAGGGCAAAAAAATGCACGAAGAAATTTTAGACCAAATGCAAGAATTGTTAAAGGATGAAATCAAGAATTTCGGCGGTGATTTCGGGAAACTTGAACAGGCGGTAATGGCAATGATGATGTCATTTGGAAAAGGACTTCTGCA
>Ga0315552_1000281_pt1 | contig 31947 bp, 31 predicted proteins | sample SalMarSW160170MG_2_FD_203102 | JGI IMG/M metagenome (GOLD analysis project Ga0315552, IMG submission 203102) | Salt marsh sediment microbial communities from the Plum Island Ecosystem LTER, Massachusetts, United States - Salt Marsh Sediment SW1601-70 ...
GCACGGCTATATCTTCGTATTCTGGCGGTGCGGCCAGCCACAGGTGATCGGCATAATAAGGTACTGGGTGATAGGCTAAAATACCCAGCAATTGGTTGCCGCTCAGTGCCGCCCACTGCCTGATGGGGGCACCGCTGAATAAGCGCATTAAACCTCCCCAAATGCCCGGGCGCAGGTTGTAAAGGTTAAAAGGTAGGTACCAGGTGACTTCAGGGGGATAGAGAGACTGGAGCCAAGCCAGTTGCTTTGGCCAAAAACGCGCTTCCCTGGAAGTAATCCTCACCCCCGTGGGCAGCCATTCTGGCTCGTCAAGATGGTATCCGCTTGTCCTCTCCTGGCTTTCCCAGGTTGTACGCTGGATTTGTTCCTGGAACCCCAGCGACCGGTATAAGTTCAATGCGATGGCGTTTTCCTGGCGGACCTGCAGCCAAACCGCTTTAGCGCCTCGTTGTCTGAGGTTGTCCAAGGCAGTAAGGGTCAGGGATCGGGCGATACCCCGGCGGCGGTAATTGGGATCTACTGCCACATTGGCGATCAGATAAATGCGCTGACCCTGGCGTAAAAACGGGATCAGGCTCAGGTTGCCAGCTAGATAGCCGTTATCTTCCCATACAAAACCGGTCAGGGGCATGGATATGCTACCCGCCATGACCGTGGCCCACCGCAGGTAGCGCGTGTTGCGGGCAGCCGAGCGCATATGCTGGATGTAGCGCCTTCCATCTGGATCCAGTGTTTCGGCGAAACATTGTTCCACCAGGTTAGCAACCGCGTTCAAATCTCGACCGAGATCGAAAGGACGCAGATGGTCAGAAGAGTGGGTTACAGATCTCGAAATGGCAGTCATACTTAGGCCGGTTTATCTCGGATCATATTCTATCATTTCTGCTGATTGCGAGTTTTCCGCGCAATTAACAAAAAAACAAATTCAATTCCTTGTCTCGTTTATCAAGTGGGTTCGCCGTGCTAATTGTCCCATTTTACCCTAGAGTGTTCCTATTGCAACGACAGAATCGCACCTGCTTTGCCAACCCGCTTATCTAATCTTCATAATTCCTTTAAATCTTTTTGTTATACTGAATTGATTGTGTTTATAATTCATAAAACGCGTATCGGCGCTCTGCTTGGATTGCTGTTCTCGCACACTTCCCTTTCTAGTACTTCGTTCTACTAATTTCCACAATTGCAATGATCAAAATCAAACCGTTGGTCTTAGTTGTTGATGATGATATCAAAACGGTTGACTTGATTAGGCTATACCTGGAAAAAGATGGATACCGGGTGCTGGCAGCCTATGATGGGCGCCAGGCATTGGAGATCGCCCGAGGAAAACTACCCGGATTGATCATTTTGGATCTTATGCTGCCCAGGATAGATGGGCTGGATGTCTGCCGCATTATACGCTCCGAATCAAAAGTGCCCATCATAATGCTTACCGCTAAATCCACAGAGGACGATAAGCTGTTAGGCCTCGATCTCGGGGCTGATGATTACGTCACCAAACCCTTCAGCCCGCGCGAGTTGGTTGCCCGGGTACGGGCGGTGCTGCGGCGCGCCAGTTCGGAGGAAGAAGCCGGGCCGCCTGAACTGAGTTATGGGGATCTGGTTGTAGATTTCGTACGCCACCAGGCTCGCCTGGCTGGTGAGCCAGTCCATTTGACTCCTAAGGAGTTTAAGCTCCTAGAGACCATGATGAAGCAACCCGGCAGGGTTTTTTCCCGCCTGGAGCTGCTCGAGCATGCCTTTGGTTTCGACTATGGCGGCTTTGAGCGCACTGTGGATGTACATGTGATGAATCTGCGTAAGAAAATCGAGCCAGACTCCTCCAGCCCCAGCTACATCCAGACTGTACATGGGGTGGGTTATAAGTTCGAGGGATCCTGCGATGTTCAATAGCCTGCGTGTTAGGTTGCTCCTGACTTTTATCATCGTGGTCACTGTTGCGGTTGGTACAGTGGCAATATTCGCCAGCCGCTCCACTACCAGCGAGTTTCGTCGCTCCGTTGAGGTTATTTTAGATTACCCTAATTTCAACCTCGAAACGAAAATCAATGCTATTAATAAATATCTAGCCCAGCACAGAGGCGAACGCCAGATTTGGGATGATATCCAAACCCTGCTTGATCGCATGGGCAGGACTAGCCGAGCTCGTTTTGTCATGGCTGACCTGGATGGCAATGTCATAGCTGATTCAACCGGCGAGTTGTTGGGGTCTAAGATCGATACAATGCGTTCTAAACCTTTTGCAGCCTTCTTGATCGAGGGCAAGGCCGTCCTCACTTATCTGGTACCCCTACAAGACAGCAGTCTTGAAGCCATTGAGTCCCGCTTTACCAGCTCGGTCAACCGCTCGTTATTAGTGGCTATTGGCGCAGCCGGGTTGGTCGCCTTGCTGCTGACCTTACTGTTATCCCGAAGTCTGCTGCGTCCGATCGATGCGCTCACCTCCGCCGCTCGTGGCATGGAGAGAGGGGATCTCAGCCGCAGGGTATCGGTGCATACCAGTGGGGAGCTGGGTGAGCTGGCCAAAGCTTTCAACGCCATGGCTGATGGCCTGGCACGTATGGAGCAACTACGCCGAAACATGGTCACTGATGTGGCTCACGAATTACGCACACCGCTCTCTAACGTGCGAGGTTATCTGGAGGCGCTGTTGGATGGACTTATCGAACCCAAGCCTGAAATCATCGCCTCTTTGCACGAAGAAGCCATGCTGCTAAATAGACTGGTGGATGACCTGCAGGAATTGGCGTTGGCTGAGGCTGGTCAGCTCAATCTGGTGCTGCAACAAATTCACATCGAAGAAGTCGTCGAGAAAGCCGTATACCCGATGAAACCCCAGGCGAGCGAAAAAGGGTTGCGGGTTGAAGTCGATCTACCTCCCAGCCTGCCGGATGTTTATGTTGACGCTGGTCGTATGGTCCAGGTGCTCAGAAACCTTTTGACCAATGCCATTACCAATACGCAGCCTGGCGGTGAAATCCGCCTCTCGGCTAAAGCTTCAGATTCTCAGGTTGAGATCAGCGTGCAGGACACCGGCATAGGCATTGCTCCTGAGCACTTGCCTTACGTCTTTGAGCGTTTCTATCGGGTGGACAAATCGCGAGCGCGTCTAACCGGCGGCGCCGGACTAGGTCTGTCCATCGTCAAACAGCTGGTCGAAGCTCAAGGCGGGCAGGTGGGTATTGAATCGGTGGTCGGTGAAGGCACAAGGGTTGTTTTCACGCTGCCGGTCGCGCCCAGAAGACCTCCAACTGGGTAAATCCTACAAATATTTATCCAGCAAGGCAAAGGAAATTACGATCAGTTATCTGCTCCACAGGCTGATTAACAGCTAGCCCTGTCGCTGGTGCACTTTTTCGGTTTTGCCTATACCCATCTCGTCCGACCTTTGAGCAGCTTGCGTAATCCCTACCTGGCGGCGGTTGACCAACCTACCTCACTCTGGCCTGCTTATCTGGAATATCTATGGGTGAAAGTCCCGCTTTGTGTTTGGAGCCAACCCGACTTGTTTTGCTCTTTCACCCTGCGCCGAGGTGCCACTCTGGCTGGCGAAGATGTCGGATCAAGACTAAAAAAATCAACGGTGGTGCGCTGGCTCCGGGTCGGCTGTACGCATCTAATGGGCATGGAGATTTGTACATGATCGAAAAAGCCCAGCCCTGAGTTACCTCCCAAAGAAATTATCTATAGCCCCTTGCGCCCCTAGCCATCAGGCTTTAAAATATCTCAAACAATTGTTCTGATCTGCCGGATTTCCATCCGGTTTTTGTATCCATTCTCAAGGCGAATATATGTCCCTGGATTTTCAGCAAATACGTGACCAAGTCCAGCAATTGGGGGAGAATGCGGCTGGACGTGAGAAACGTCTGCAAGGGCTGCGAGAAAAGGCGGGCGCCCTGCTGGAAAGCTACGCGCAAGACCTTGAGCCTTTGCGTCACAAGGCCGAACGGACGGCGCGCCAGCACGACCCCTCCTTGCGCTGCGCCCTGCCTGTCGAAGGACCCCTCGACGGGCAATTCTCTATACTTGCCCTGCCTGAAAAAGCCACCCTCCTGGCAGCGGATGGTTCTCAGATCATCCCGGATCGCCATGCCGAGGTGGAATTTGGTCTCATCAATGTTGGTGCTATCCAGATGATATATGGAGCTCCGCAGGCGCCGAGCACTCATGTGTTCAGCCGCCTGTTCTACGGCGACGACCTCTACAACCATACGGGCGCCCTCTCTGAGGCCACCATTGCCCTGAGGCGCGACCTGGGTGAGCGAAAGCTGTTGGCGGAACTGGCCGCCCAGGCTGATCCGCCCGTGATCACTTTCACGGACGGGCTGCTGGAGATTTACGGGCCGCGTGACCTTGATAGCGAGGAGGCCTCCGAGTTCCAGAAAAGCCTGTCGGAGTACCTGGAGGTGCTCGCCAGCATGCAGGAGCTCGGGGTGACCACCGCCGGCTACGTGGACAAACCTGGCACCGCTCTGGTCGTCCGTCTGCTGGAGGTAGCATTGACCCCTGAAATAGAACTGGCGGACATCAAGCGCCTGCACCCCCTGCGAGGCGTATTCGATATCGATCTTTATAAGGATCTCTTGGAAGTAGGCGCCCGGTCGCCGGTCTTTGCCGTGCAGTCACCTTCGGCCAAGGTTTATACTGGCGATCTGGCTTTACACTTCTTCTATATCAATGTAGGACGGGAGGGGCATCCCTGGCTGGCGCGTGTCGAAATCCCCGCCTGGGTAGCGAGAAACACCGACATGTTAAATAATCTCCACCCAATACTCGTACATCAATGCCGGGTGGTGGGAACGCGCCCTTATCCCTATCTTTTGCATCGCGCTCACGAAACCGCCATCGTCACCCTGCAAGAGAAGGAACAAGTCACCCAGATGATCACTATGGAACTGCGCCGTCATGGTGTGAATCTTTTAGGTCTATCACAAAAACAAGGTCTGAAAGACTTGCCAGGTAAGACCCGCCTGTAAACCAGCCATCCCTGCTGGTTTTGAGCAGATATGGACCACTAAAAAATTAATTCGATACCGGGTTTAGATCACGGAGGTTTGGGAGGATGATGGATAGCATCGAAATCGGACGTTTGTTGCGGGCCACTACCAACAGCTTTGTTGTAGGGTGCCGCGTCTCCCAATTGACCACGCCCTCTTTCGGAGCGCTGGTGAGGGTACCTTTGGAGGATGATTACCAGATTTACGGTTTGATCCACGATATCCATATAGAAGACGATGGGTTGGTGCGCCAGCTGGTCACCGCCGAGGGTATCAGCGAAGCTATCCTAGCCGATAATCGCCTGAACCGCAATGTCCCGGTCGAGATGGGCGTGCTCACCCTCGGTTACCGGCAAGGTGGGCGTATCTCTCACCTGTTGCCGCCTCGCCCGCCGCTCAGCCTGGATGTGATTTATGCCTGTAGCGACCAGGAAATCTGCCACTTTACCAGCGCCGGTCGTTTTGGCTACTTTCGGCATATCCTGCGGGCAAACGAATTACCGACCGGAGAATTGCTGGCAGCTCATTTACAACAAGCTCAGGCCGCCCATAAAACCTGCGGAGACCCTGCCTGGGTTCAGTCCGCTACCCGGGAGCTGATCATTTTGCTGCGCGATGATTATCCCAATCTAATAAGTGTACTGGGCGCTTTGAGTGATGTTCTGAGGTTTTAATCACAAAACGCACAAAGGGGAAGGAATGTCTTTATTAATTTTCTAAAAATATCCTCGTGTATTTTGGCCTTCTTTGTAGTAGAAAATGAAATTCAATGGAGACATCATGGCTGATAGTCGTGAAATGATCGGTTATGTTGTGGGCGGTGGGTTGAAAGAGAACCTGCGTGTGCGCCTGACCGTGCCGTCCCACACCGTGCAGGAGGGAGCTTTTGTAGTCATCGAGAGCGGGGAGAGGCTCTTCTACGGATTAGTGACCGATATGCAGTTGGGCGCTACAGACCCGCGTTTCGCTGATGAACAAAGCGAAGAACGCCTGCCTGCGGAGTTAGCTGGCCTACTACACGGGCAGACCTTGTACACTAACCTAGAGGTCATGCCAGCTTTGATGATGGAGCGTGGCCCTGCATTGGACAGCGCCGAATATACTAAATGGCGTGAATCTATAGACCTGGGGCTGCGAGATGAGCCGTGGCCACTCCCGGTCAAAAGCGTGCCCCCCCATCACGCCCCAGTGAGGTTGGCTGGCTCGGGCGACATTGCCGAGATCTTCGGTAAATCTGGTAAAAAAGGTAATTTCGTCATCGGCTATACCCGTGAGCAGGATCACCCTGTCTGTCTAAATCTAGACCGTTTTGTACAGCGTTCCTCAGGCGTCTTTGGTGCCACTGGCACCGGAAAATCTTTCCTCACGCGTCTGGTGCTGGCCGGGTTGATCCATTACAACTGCGCCTCTGTGCTTGTCTTTGACATGCACAACGAATACGGCCTGGATGACACCGCCTCCGATACGGGCGAGCGGGTCATCGGCTTGAAGACCAAGTTCTCAAGCAAGGTACGAGTGGTGGGATTGGGCCAGGGTGCCCAAATCCGTAGGATGAACCCTGATTTCAACCTGGAGGTTGCCACGCGCGATATACAACCCGAGGATATCGAAATGCTCACCGGTGAACTAAATTTGCGCGAAACCACCCCTACCACACTTGATGCGTTGGTGGCAACCTTTGGCCGCGATGATTGGTTTAGATCATTCAGGGAACTTAAACCAGGGGCGGTGATAGAAAGCGAAGATGGCAAGAAAATGCCGGCTCCAGATAGTGTCGAAGCATGGGCTTTTCGATCTGGTGTCCACCCGGAGGCTGCTAAGGGTCTGCACTCGAAACTCGGGCCTTTATTCCGTAAACCTTATATTGTTGAATATCCAGCAGCTGATTCTATTAGCGAGATAATCAAAGCCCTCGAAGCTGGCCAGCACGTGGTGCTCTCCTTTGGACGGTTCGAGAGCGACCTGGATTACCTGCTGGTCAGCAACCTGCTCACCCGCCGAATCCGCCAAGCTTGGGAAACGCGTACCAACGAATTCCGCAGCAAAGGTGAAAAAGAACCGCGCCCTTTGGTGATCGTTTTGGAAGAAGCCCACAAGCTGCTCAACCGCGAAATGGCTGCTCAGACCACTTTTAGCACCATCGCCCGGGAATTGCGCAAGTATTACGTCACATTGCTGATCGTTGACCAACGTCCTTCCCAGATTTACGACGAAGTCATGTCCCAATTAGGGACACGTATTTCGGGCTGGCTGGGCGATGATGATGACATCCGTGCCGTTCTCTCGGGCTTGGCAGGAAGAGATTCTCTGAGGGGTATGCTGGCTCGCCTGCAGCCCAAGGAGGAGGTGTTGCTATTGGGTTGGGGTGTACCGATGCCACTACCGGTGCGCTCGCGCCGCTATGATGAAGCCTTCTGGCAGGATTTGCTTGGTAAGAAGGATCGAAAGCGCGGCGAGGATGAAATCCTTAAGGAACTGGGGTTTGATTTAAACCGTGAGATATAAGAATACCTCTGCCGTTGTGCCCAAGACAATTAAAAAAGGTTTTAGGATAATCATATAAGAAAGAAACCGGCAAGTATCTACCGATGAAGTATGTCTCACTCTACAATGGCTTTAAAATCCCGGTGTTGGGTTTGGGCACCTGGGGTATGGGTGGCGGCATGTCCCCGAATTATGCCCAGGATGAAAAGGTAATCGCTGCCATCCAGGTCGCTCTGAAATTAGGCTACGCTCATATCGATACCGCCGAAATGTATGCTGATGGCCATACCGAAGAGTTGGTCGGCAAAGCGATCAAAGGCTTTCCCCGCCGAGATCTCTTTATTACTTCCAAGGTATATCACACTCGCCTGCGCTATCAGGACGTGCGCACTGCTCTGGAAGGCAGCCTGAAGCGGATGGGAACAGATTACCTGGATCTTTACCTGATCCACTGGCCCAATAGCCGGGTGCCTCTTGAGGAGACTTTTAAAGCCTTAAACGAACTGGTTGATGAGGGTCTGGTCAGATACCTGGGGGTATCCAACTTTAACCTGATCCAACTGCAAAGAGCCATCAATTTGTGTCACACTCCACTGGTTACCAATCAGGTGCCCTATAGTTTGTATGATCGCAAATATGTAAATAATGGCGTCCTGGCGTACTGCCAGGATCACGATATCTTGCTGACCGCTTATACCCCTATTGAAAAGGGGCGGGTTTCCAGAGATAAGCGGCTTAAACACATGGCTGCCAGGTATGCAGCAACACCGGTACAAATTGCCCTGGCCTGGTTGATCCAACAGTCAAATGTGATCGCTATCCCCATGTCCACCAACAAGGCGCATCTTGAAGAGAACTTGGGAGCACTGGAGGTTGAGCTTTCGGCAGATGCCCTGAGAGCTCTAGATCAGTTTTGATGAGATTGCAGTCGCATTTCCCGGCACCGCTCGAAATGACCTATAATCGCCATGGACATCTGTTTGTGACCAAAGGAGCTCAAAGATGACCGATATTATTCTCCTCGCCACGTCCCGCGGTCTGGTAGTATGTCAACGTCAGGGCGCTGCCTGGACCGAGCTACGCCGCAATCTGAGTGACCAGCCAATCACCAGCGTCATTGCCCGTCAAGGCGTCATCATAGCGGGTACAAGAAATGGCGTATTCCGTTCCGATGACCTGGGCCAGTCCTGGTATCAGACAAGCGAGGGACTGACTATTAAGCATGTACGCTGGTTGGCCTACCACCCGGATATCCCCGACTATGAATTTGCCGGTACTGAGCCAGCCGCCATATTCCTTTTGCAGGACGGCGCCAAAACCTGGCGAGAGTGCCCCGAAGTGGCGGAAATGCGCCGGGAATATGGCTGGTCGTTACCTTATTCTCCTGAGGCTGGCTGCGTGCGCGGCTTTGCCTTCCACGGTCAGTGTGCTTACGCCGCCGTCGAGGTCGGCGGGGTGCTGATGTCCAACGATGGTGGGGAAACCTGGAGGCAGGCCGAGGGCAGCCGCGGCGGTCCCAGCCTCAACCCTAGGAGGGATTTCGTGCATTCCGATGTGCACTCCATTGCGGTCCATCCCAGTTCGCCAGACCATGTGGTTGCTCCGACAGGTGGAGGTCTGTATCGCTCCAGCAACGCAGGCACAACCTGGAAGCATCTTTACCCGGCGTGCTATTGCCGGGCGGTCTGGCTTGACCCTTTCGATCCCGACCATATGGTGCTCGGCCCAGCCGATGGAGTCGACCGGAACGGCCGCATCGAGCGCACCTTTGATGGTGGCCGCACCTGGCAACTCGCCTCTGATGGACTGCAAGTCCCCTGGCGGCGTCATATGGTCGAACGCTTTGTGCAGCTGGAAGGGCAGCTGCTGGCGGTGCTTTCCAATGGCCAGCTGCTGGCTGCACCTCTGGAAGGGCTTCATTGGCAGCGGATTTTACCTGAAGTGCAGGGCGTTGTTGCAGTGACCGGGATGCACTCGTGAGAGGGTTGTTGAGAAGCTCCCATCTCTCCTTCGACTTTTACCTTGTTCAGGAATTCCGCAGGTAGAGGTTTTGCTAGGGGTTGAGAAGAGTCTCTCCACCCAAAACCTCCAGTCAGATTCATCCAAAGGAAAAGCCCTGTTTATGGTGATCATCACTAATCTAAAGGTGAGTTATGCAGAGTTTGGAGAATAGAACCGCTATCATAACTGGCGGCGGCACTGGCATTGGTCGCGGCCTTGCCCTGGCGCTGGGGCGCTCTGGGTCTCAAGTGGTCATCTGTGGGCGGCGTAAAGTTCCATTGGACGATACTATTCAGACCATCTGGCAGGCTGGCGGTATCGGGTTGGCCCTCCAGGCGGATGTCTCCCAGGCCGACCAAGTGGACCAGGTGGTAAAGACCGCCTTGCAGGAATATGGTAAGGTTGATATCTTGGTCAATAATGCCGGCATCGATGGCGGTGCTCCTATACACACGCACGATATCGATTCCTGGGATCACGTCTTAGCGGTGAACCTGCGAGGACCTTTCCTGATGGCACGGGCTGTATTGCCTCAGATGAGGGCTAAAAGAGGGGGGCATATCATCAATATAAGCTCCGAATCCGGGCTAGAATATTACACTGGGGATGGCGCTTATGGAGTCTCTAAGCACGCCCTTAATGCATTAGGGGAGTATATCCAGCGCGAGAACCAAGATTACGGTATTCGCGTAGATACGGTCTGTCCGGGTATGGTGGTTACTGAAATGACAGAGAACTCGCCGGGTCTGGATCACTCCAAATGTCTTTACCCAGAAGACATTGCTGACCTAGTGATCTGGCTGCTAACCCGCCGGCCTAACCTCAAAATCGGACGACCGCTTCTCATCCAGACCATGGAAAATCCATGGGAATAGGTGTCATGAAACTGGCAACTTTGTGTTATCTCAAACGAGACGGTAAAACGCTCATGATCCATCGCGTCAAGAAGCAAGACGACATGCACGCCGGCAAGTGGAATGGCTTGGGTGGAAAACTGGAGCCTGGCGAGACCCCGGAAGAATGCGCCGTCCGGGAAATTCGCGAGGAATCGGGCCTGATAGCTCGGAATCCGCTCTTAAAAGGGGTGCTTACTTTTCCAAAATTTTTCAACGATGAAGATTGGTATGCCTTCGTCTTTGTGGTATATGAATTTGAAGGCCGACTGATCGATTCCCCAGAAGGGATTCTCAAGTGGGTTGACGATTCTGAATTGCTTGACCTGCAGCTGTGGGAGGGCGACCGCGTTTTCCTGCCCTGGCTGTATCAACCCGGTTTCTTTTCGGCCAAGTTCATCTACCAGAACGGTGAGCTTCTGGATTACGGATGGACCTTCCATGAACCGTGAACAGCTGCTCGCGCAATTGGCCGGCATGATCCTGTCTATCCAGTGGCCTCATCCGATCAGGGTGGCGGTTGACGGCATCGATGCGGCCGGTAAAACCAAGCTTGCCGATGAGCTGGCCGCCCGGATTGAGATGCGCGGCCGGGCTGTCCTCCGCGCCTCCCTGGATGGTTTTCACCGTCCGCGCGCCATGCATTATCGTCGGGGTCGCCATTCGCCTGAGGGTTATTACTACGATTCTTTCAACTACACTGCATTGAAGGACTCCCTGCTCATACCGCTTGGCCCAGGAGGAGATCGCTGCTGCCGGTTAGCAATCTTTGATTTCAGGACGGATTCTCCTGTCTATACATCATTTCAAGAGGTGCCAGCGGACGCGGTATTGCTCTTTGACGGTGTTTTCCTACAGCGTCCTGAATTGGTTCCCCACTGGGATTATCGAATTTTCTTAGAAGTGGATTTCAATGTCGCTTTACAGCGCGCCCTCCAGCGAGACGAGCGGCATTTCACCTCTAACCCGGCGCTGCTGGAGCGCTATGAGCAGCGTTATTTTCCCGGACAGTATATCTACTTACATACTGTTCGCCCACGGCGCAGTGCGCATATCCTAATCGACAACAACGATCCTGCCAATCCCTTTATCCTATGAGAGAGACAAACCCTGTCTACCCCCTTTCCGCTGTGCGCACTTTGGCTTTACAGGCTCAAGGCTTAACCGCGCCGCTTGAACGAGGGACCGCCCCGACCTCCGATGAGATCTATCAAATCGTCGAACAGCTGGGTTGTGTCCAGATTGACACCTTGCAAATGGTCCAGCGCAGCCACTACCTGGTGCTGTGGAGTCGCCTGGGAGCCTATGACCCCACCGATCTCGACCACCTGGTATACCAGCCCGGTCAGCGCTGTCTCTTCGAAGGCTGGCAGCACGCGTCTAGCCTCATACCCTTAACGGAATACCGCTACCAGATGCCCCACCAGCGCAGGCTACGAGAAGAGCCGGGTAAGTGGTTCCAGGATTGGCTTTCAAACCCCCAGCACGCTGCCCTCTTGCCTGATGCATTAGAACGTATCCGCCAGAAGGGCGCCGTACGGGCCGGCGATTTTAAATACGATGGCCCAAAACGTGGCAGCTGGTGGGATTGGAAGCCGGCCAAAGTGGCGCTCGAACACCTCTACGCATATGGCGACCTGATGATCGCGGGGCGAATTAACTTTCAGCGCGTCTATGACCTGACCGAGCGGGTGCTGCCCGATTGGGTGGACACCAGCGAGCCAACCCGGGAGGAGCGTGACCGCTTCTGGGTTGAACGGGCTGCCCGGGCGCTGGGTGTCTTCCAGCCCTTTCAGGTCGCCGAATACGCTTTCATGAAGCGCACCCACGTAAGACCTTATGTGGAAGAAATGCATGCTGAGGAAGTCTGCCTGCCTGTCAAAGCCCACTTGGCAGATGGAAAAGTGCATACTCTGATGGTACACCGCGAAAACATATCGCTTCTTGAGCAGGCAGCTGATGGTGGCATCTTGCCCGGGCATACCACATTCCTCAGCCCATTCGATAATCTTTTTTGGGCGCGAGGCCGCAGCGAGGCTTTCTGGAATTTCACCAATGTCTTGGAAGCTTATAAACCGGCGAGCCAACGAATCTGGGGTTATTTTTGCCTGCCAATTTTGCATAAAGACCGCCTGGTTGGGCGTTTTGACCCTAAACTGGAACGCGGAAAGGGACTCCTGCGCCTGAAAGCCCTTTTCCTTGAGCCCGGCATTGAGTTAGAAGGTGAGTTGGTAGCCGCTCTCGCTGAAGCCATGAGGAATTTCCTGGCATTTCATGGTGCCACCGACCTTACCATTCAAGCCAGCAACCCCTCATATTTTGGTGAGAAATTGTTGGCTGCACTATAATTGAACCCTGTTCCCTAGAAACCATTATCTTCTCAAGAAATTTCCGGGAAATATTTACCCTTATTTTCGAATTGGTTAAGCGATGATTGCCTGTGAATATCACCTATGTCACTGTTGAGGTGCTTATCGCGCTCGCCTCTGGTTGCTGCGATCCTTCGTTGGATGTTTGCTCATATGAGTTTTGTTATTCCTATAAAACGAATCGGTGAGACCGAAACCCTCACTGCCTTCTTCCATCCTGATCCGAGTTATCCTGTGCATATCCTGATTGTGCCCAGGCAGGCGGTCGCAAGCTTTAAAGAAGCCGATAATTTGCCGCCGGCTTTCTGGGTCGACCTGGTGCGGGCCGTTCAGGAGTTGGTCGCGGAATTTGATTTAGAACGCTGCGGTTACCGTCTGATCGTCAATGGAGGTAAGCACCAGGAATTCCCTTATTTACACTTCCATTTGATCTCACAAGATGGGGAGTGATTACCGGTTTTGATATTTGTTCTTTAGTTTGTAAGGGTGAGAGGGGTTGACCTTAGGAGGAATGCCAATCCGCTTTGAGTTTCCAAAGTCATTTTCTAGGTCATTATGTAGAGCAAGTTCAACAGCCCAGAAAGGTTTCGCCGGGAGCTGGGTCTGAAGTACTCCTGGTTATCTCGCTCCTGATTTGTTGATTTCTGCCGAAGAGGCTTGCGAGATAGGGAGGCCTTCACCAGACGAGCCTCACTTGAGGTGGCTGGTTAGAGCCGCCCCCCTTTTTTTGAGGATAGATGGACTGCATAATTCCTCAGCGTTTATTTTCGATAATTTTGGTAGATCCCCAACACCTTATCGGCATAATAATAGCCAACGTCTCTAGGCCCGTAATATCTGAGAGCTTCTTTGATGTCGCCATACTTCGCTACCAATCCCGCTAGCATGGTTGTCCCGTACTTGATATTGAATTGGGGGTCTTGGAGCTCGCCAATCGTGGGTCGACCGGCAAAACAGGGGCCGTTCTTACATACAAATGAGGCGGCAACGCCGTCGCTAGGCATCACCTGCATTAATCCCACAGCACCGCTGGCAGAGTATGCCTCTGGATTTCCCCCACTTTCTTGCCAGATTAACGCCGCAATCAGGTCCGCCTCCAGGTTGGTTTTTTTGGCGTACTTTGTAATCAAGTCACACCATTGGCGGACCTTATCAGGAAATTTTTTACTAAGACTGCACTTACCCTGACCGCTCTTATCCTCTGTGCTGGCTTTATCTTGACTCTCAGCCTCAATATTTACTCCTCCTGACTGGTTGTTCTCTTGGGTGGTCAAAGATGAAGCCGCTGCAATAGAGGCATTTAATTCAATCGAGGCTGGGCTCGCCATGTTCACTGGCAGACTGGCGCCCGCAGTGACCAAGAATGCGAACACGGCCAGGATCAGGCTGCCGAAGATGGCGCCGGGGAATACCAATTGCTGTGCTGATCCCATAGAACCTCCATTTCAGTTGCAATTGACAAGAATCCGATGCCACGATAAAATAGCACACATGTTCTATTTTGTCAAGAACAATCGTTCTGAAATTGCCTCTTGACAAATGAGAACAAATGTTCTATATTATGGTTAGTTCATTGCAATGCATCTGGCTGGAGATTCCAGTGGACCTTAGCCAGGTACCTGAAGTCAATCTATCTATTGAATGATTGTTTACCTTATCAGGGATGGCGTCTTGTTCTCTGGTGTGAGTCATGTTTGACCCGTCAATTCACACCACCACCCGAGACGATATCTTTCAGGAGGCACAGTATGAATACCCCTCATAAACGCAGTCAAAATATGGGCGCTCTGCTCAGCAGCTTTCGGTTGCAACGTGGCCTAGCATTCGGCGTGATCATCATCACTGCCCTGCTGGCGTTTGAGATTTTTAATTACAGTACCACCGATTTCGCCCTTTCTGATTTACTCGGTAATCCGGAATTTGCCGGCATCCGCTGGGCTACCATCTTGGCGATCGCCTTTTGCGGCATCGATTTTGCCGGTATTGCTCGTCTGTTCACACCCGAGGAAGGTGAAGACGAACCTGCCGAAGTTTGGTATCTCTTCGGTGCCTGGTTGCTGGCGGCTACCATGAATGCCATGCTTACCTGGTGGGGTGTCTCCATCGCCATCCTCAACCACGAGACTCTTGGGAACGCTGTCGTCTCTCGCGAGACTCTCTTGCGGGTGGTGCCTATTTTCGTGGCGATTCTGGTGTGGCTGATCCGGGTATTGATTATCGGTACCTTCTCGGTTGCCGGGGATCGTCTCTTCAGCCAGGCTGAATACCGCCTGGGCCGCAACCAATTGCCCTCCGCCAGGGCTTTCCGCTCGCTGGCAAACCGCTCGGCGTTGCCTTCCAATCCGTCCAGAGCGGCTGCGACGAACACCTCTTATTATCGCCCTGCTCCCAAACCTGCGCCTCAACCCGAGTCGGCCTATTCGCGGCCTGAACCTACTTACCACCCTGTCTCCATGAGTGCCCGGCCAGGTGGTAACGGAGGAAGCGGTCATCCATCCAGTTTGAAGACCAGGCGTTAGGACAGCTGCTCCTTTGTGATTCTTTGGAGTATGTCTGTCACATCGAGGGGGTAGTATTTTGACTATAGGACAACCCCCGGAGTTCCTTCCGGGGGTTGTCTCCGACGGGTTATTATTTCAAGGTTCGTTGCTGGTTGCCGGTTGACTCACGCAATCCCCTTCGGATAGCGGTAGCCAAACGCAGAACGTCGTCCCCTGGCTCTCCCTTGAGTCAACCTCTATTCTGCCCCCATGGTTGCGAATAATCCAATAAGCAATCGAAAGTCCCAAACCATATCCTTTGCCATCTCTCGAACGGGTTCGCGATTTCTCCCCGCGATAAAATCGCTCAAACACATGGGGTAAGTCTTCCGTTGGAATGCCAAGACCGGTGTCGCTCACGGTTAGCTTGGCTTGGTTCCCCACCTTTCCTAAGCCGAGTACAATTTCGCCTCCAGCTGGGGTGTAATTAATAGCGTTGCCAATTAAATTGAGCAGCACTTGCTTGAGGCGATCCTGGTCACCGCAAACCAACACCTGGTCGATATCGCCCAGGCGTAAGCTCAAGCGATCGCTGGCCAACACGCGCATTTGCTGCATGGCTTCAAGAAGCAAGGTGTCCAGTTCCACCATGCGCCAATCAAGTGGGATTTTTCCAGATTCAGCCTGTGCCAGCAAGAGCAGGTCGCCAACCATACGGGTCAGGCGATCTACCTCGCTCTCAATCCCGCTTAATGATTCATCGTCTGAATCGCCTATCCGCCGCATCAGGTCCACATTGCCTTTGATCACTGTCAGAGGAGTGCGCAGCTCATGCCCCACGTCAGCCAGAAAGCGGCGCTGGGTGTTGAATAAATTCTCCAAACGGCTCAGGGTCTGGTTGAACGCGTTGATCAGCTGACCGACCTCGTCATTTGATGGCCCCTGGTAAAGGATCCGGCGTGAGAGGTCATCAGCGCGTGTGATCTGCATGGCGGTATCGGTTACTTGTTGGAGCGGGGATAGAGCGCGCGCCGTGCTCAACCAGCCAGCTAGGCCAGCTAGGGATATCGCAATCAACGATCCTACTATAAGAACAGTCAGCAAAGTGTTGCGGGTAGCGTCGGCCACTCCGAGATTAGTCGCCAGTTGCAGGGTGCCGACTGGCCGGTTACCCAGCTGCATTGGAACGGTTAACACGCGTAGATGGACACCCTGTATGCGCACATCTCGGATGACTGGTTTGGTTGATTGTAATTCGGCAGGATCGAGTGGTTGTTTGAGCTGGATATTTGATGATTGTAGTTCCCCATCTCGGCCCCAGACTTGTACGAAAACATCACCGGTAATATCCAGGGACGGTAAGTGAAGCACGTTGAGATTGCCGATTTCTTCAACAGAAATCTCTTGGCGGAGATCCTCAAAGGTTTGGATCAGAGTCTCGTCCAGCTGATTGACCAGAAATACACTGACCAACCCATAGATTGCAATACCAAAGATGAGCAGTATCCCACCTAACAAGGAAACATACAACAGAGTTAGACGGGCACGTAATGACATATAGATATTATCCGGGTTCGCGCAGCACGTAACCCATACCGCGCACCGTATGAATCAGGCGATCTTCCCCTTCGGCTTCTAATTTCTGGCGCAAATAGCGGATATAAACTTCGATGATATTGCTCTCGCCGCCAAAGTCATAACCCCAAACACGATCAAAAATCATGTCCCGCGTAAGAACCTGGCGAGGGTGACGCATAAAAAGTTCCAGCAATTCATATTCTTTGGCAGTGAGCGAAATAGTGCGTTCACCCCGGTAGGCCTGGCGGGTGCCAGTATCGAGGGACAAGTCAGCAAAACGAAGCACCTGTGGCCGGCTGGGTTGGGCACGCCGTAGTAATGCCCGGATGCGCGCTAATAATTCATCCAGGTTGAATGGCTTTATCATATAATCATCCGCACCCATATCTAACCCTAAGACGCGGTCGTTAACTGTATCCTTGGCCGTCAAAATTAATATTGGTATCGGGCCACCTGCTCGCAAGCGTCGGCATACCTCTAACCCGTCGATGCCAGGCAACATCAGGTCTAAAACCACTAAATCTGGGGGATTGTCCCGGGCCAATGCCAATCCCGATTGGCCCTCAGCAGCCGTGTCTACCTGGTAACCTTCATAGGCCAGACCACGGCGCAGGAATTTCAAAATGGCTTCATCATCTTCAATAATTAATATTCGTGAGCTCATAAACCCTCCATCTTCTAAAATGGCAGGGACAAGTTTTATAAATTACTTGTCATTCCATGAATATACCACAGGCAGGGAAAAGAAAAAAGGCCGCCTGAAAATGCGGCCTTGTGGGATGTCCTTTGCAAAGCTATGCAACTTCGATAACGGCGCCAGCGGCTTCAAGTTTGGATTTGGCATCGTTGGCGGCTTCCTTGCCGACACTTTCCATTACCTTGGCGCCAGAGGTTTCTGCTAGTTCTTTAGCCTCTTTCAATCCAAGGCTGGTTAGCTGGCGAATGGTCTTGATAACCTCAATTTTCTTAGGACCGGTTTCTTTGATGATCACATCAAATTCTGTCTTCTCTTCCTCGAGTTCAGCAGCTCCGGCGGCTGAGGTAGGTGCCACCGCTGCCATTGCTACCGGTGCAGCTGCGGAAACACCCCACTTCTCTTCTAATTGTTGGACGAGTTCAGCAGCTTCGAGCACAGAAAGAGAACTCAGTTGCTCGATAATTTTTTCAAGATCGGCCATTTTGACATACTCCTTTTGACAGATATTAACAATTTGTGTTCAGTGTGCAATAACAAATGTATCGTAAATTTTTATGGCTTTACCCGCAAATCAAGGGGTCATGCATTTGCTGGCGCGGCCTCTTTATCGGCATAAGCTTTAATTACAGAAGCGAGCTGACGGGCCGGTTCTGCGAGGGTGCGGGCCAGCTTGCTGGCTGGTGCCATCAGGGTGGCCAGTAATTGGGCACGCATGACAGGTAATGGGGGTAACTCTGCCAGTGCAATGATTTGCTGGGGGGTCACCTGCTGGGCATCTAGGAAGCCGCCTTTAATTTTTAGAGATTCAGCCGATTTGGCAAAATCCGCCATAGTTTTGGCTATTTTGGGCGCGTCCTGGAAAGCGAAACCTGCTGCAGTGCTACCTTCAAAATATTGGTCAGATGAGGGATAGCCTGCGTTTTCTAAAGCGATTCTTGCGAGGGTGTTTTTTATGACGTGAAATTCACCGCCAACCTCGCGGATTTTTCCGCGCAACTCTTCCATTTCCTTCATGGATAACCCTAAATATTCCGCCAGGAAAACTGCCCGGCTTTTGGTCAGCCAATCCTGGTATTGGGCGACAAGTTCATCTTTCTGCTTTTTGGTTATGGCCAAAGTGCTAACACCTCCTTTCTAATAAAAAAATCTTTGCCTTATACTGTTGCCGGGCAAAGACTCTCCTCTCCGCAGGTACGGAAGTGTAGATGCATTGGAGTGGTCCTCACCTCGGCGGGAGATTAAGCCTCATGGCACCTGGCCAGGGGCTCCTGCTGTCTGTGGTGAAGCGTATCATCCGGTTGAAGCCGGTTGCAGGTCGAGTTCAAGACATCTTTAGATTAGCAATTGTATCCTATTGTCCCGTTGTTGCCCAGAGCGTTTCTATTCCAGTAACTCCATTGCTTGAGCCTGGATAGGGTCGACCTTTATCCCAGGACCCATAGTAGTGGTCAAGACTACCCGCTTCATAAATGTGCCTTTAGAGGAAGGCGGGCGGGCTTTCTTGATCGCGTCTAACAAAGCCGCCATATTTTCGTAAAGCTCCTTTTGGTCGAATGAGACTTTACCGATCGCTACGTGCAGATTGGCGGTTTTGTCGATGCGGAACTCAACTCGACCCGCTTTAGATTCTTCCACCACACGGGCGATATCATCTGCTGGTACTACCGTGCCAGCTTTTGGGTTGGGCATCAAACCGCGCGGGCCCAGGATACGCCCCAGGCGTCCGACTTTGCCCATCATATCTGGGGTGGCGATAGCCACATCGAAATCGGTCCAGCCGCCCTGTATTTTGTGGATGGTTTCATCATCATCCGCCACAATGTCTGCTCCTGCTTCACGAGCCAAAGAGGCCCCCTCACCCTGGGCGAAAACCAAGACTCGTACCGTCTTTCCCAAACCATGGGGTAGCACGACCACATCACGCACTTGTTGGTCGGCTTGGCGCGGGTCAACGCCCAGGCGCATGTGTACCTCGACGGTAGCATCAAAATTGGTATATGAGGTTTCTTTGGCGAGTGTAATGGCCTGCATTGGTTCGTATTGGCGATCGCGGTCTATTTTCGCAGCCATTTCTTGATATTTCTTTCCACGTTTACCCATCAGTGCTCCTTTGTGGTTCGAACGGGCGGTAAAACACCCTCCCACGGTTTGCTAATCTACGATTTGGATGCCCATATTGCGGGCGGTACCTTCAATCTGCCGCATGGCCCCTTCGATGTCGATGGCATTCAAGTCTTTCATCTTCTGTTCGGCAATTTCGCGAACCTGGGCACGAGTCACCTTGCCAACCTTCTCACGAGGGGGATTGGAAGACCCTTTTTCAACGCCAGCTGCTTTTTTCAACAATACAGAAGCTGGCGGTGTCTTGAGAATGAAAGTGAAAGATCCGTCAGTATAAACAGTGATCTCTGCGGGAATGATTTCTCCAGGTCGGTTTGCAGTGCGGGCGTTGTATTCTTTGCAGAAGGCCATTAAATTTATACCGTGCCCGGCCAGAGCCGGCCCGATCGGCGGTGCCGGGTTAGCTTTGCCAGCCTCGATTTGCAGACGTACGATTGCTTTAAGTTTCTTTGCCACAATTACTCTCCTTTGTGGTATTGGCGGGTGATCTGGTTGCACCCTCCCACTGATTTAAGCGACTCGTGTTTATCGATCTTCACGGCGCTTCAGGATGCCTGATATTTTCAGGCCTGCTAAAATCTGCTAAGTTTTTTCTACCTGTAAGAAGTCTAGTTCAACCGGCGTTTCTCGGCCAAAGAAGTTGACCATCACGCGCACCTTGGCTCGTTCCATATCGATTTCAGAAACAGTTCCGCGGAAATCGTTGAAGGGACCATCAACAATGCGGACGCGTTCACCCGGTTTGAAGGTTACTTTAATACGGGGCGCTTCTGCTTCCATGCGCTTGATGATCTGGGTTACCTCTTCAGGGCGTAATGGCGTGGGTGTGTTACCCATTCCAACGAAACCGGTCACCCCTGGGGTGTTCCGGACAACATACCAGGATTCTTCAGCCATGATCATATTGACCAGGATATATCCGGGGAATACACGCCGTTCAACCGTTCGCCGTTTACCCTCCTTGACTTCGATCTCTTCTTCGGTAGGGACGACGATATCGAAAATTTTATCCTTCATCCCCATCGTCTCGATGCGCTGCTCCAGATTGTGGCGAACTTTGTTCTCGTAGCCAGAATAGCAATGCACCACGTACCAGGCGCGCCCATCATCCTCTTGTTCTATTTCAATCTCTGTCGCTGGCGTCTCCTCAGTGTCGTCAATACCTTCAATGATCTGGTCGATTTCTTCACTGAAGGTAAGAGGCTCTTCCTGATCGGTTGCCTCGGCAGATTGTTTGGGTTGTTCTTGCCCGTCAGTAATATCCATGGTCATCTATCCTACCATTGGTGAGCATTTATGCATTTTCCGCTACTGTATTTGCAATTACCTGGCGCGCTCATGTACCCAAAATAAAGGCGAAGAAGCGCGAATAAATCAGGTCTAATATTCCAAGGAAAGCGCTCATCGCGAAAATCACGATGATGACAATAACGGTTAAGTTGGTGGCTTCTTGTCGGGTCGGCCAGCTCACCTTGCGTAGTTCGCCAGTAGTTTCTCGCATATAACGCTGGATCGCATTTTGTTGTTTACGGGTCCCTTTTTTTTCGGCTTTTGCCACCTAAATCTCCTTCTGATGTAATATTTGGGAAACGTACCACCCAGATAAACACCACTCTTTCTTTAGTTACGGGCAAAACGCCGCCTCTGTGGACGGCGTTGCCCGATTTTAGGCAGGCCAGGTAGGACTTGAACCCACAACCGCTCGTTTTGGAGACGAGTGCTCTGCCAAATTGAGCTACTGGCCTGTGATTTTGGTCAACTGGTCAATAGAAGTCCAGTCAGGTATTTATTTATAATAAATTTTACCATGTTGCTTGCTGGCTTTCGAGCAACAGTTGGCCAATCGGCTATTTTGTCTCGCGATGTAACCGGTGTGTTCGGCAGCAAGGGCAATACTTATTTAGTTCTAAACGGCCCGGATCATTGCGACGATTCTTCTCGGTGGTGTAATTGCGTGATTTACACTCCGTGCATTCCATGGTTATCACCGGGCGAACACCTTTTTTAGAAGCCATAATTACACATCAGCACCAAATCCAAACCCGACTCAGTGCTACTCCTTTATTCCAAAATCTTAGTGATCACGCCCGCGCCCACCGTCAGGCCGCCTTCCCGGATGGCGAACTTGGAACCCTGCTCCAGGGCTACCGGCACGATCAACTGCACTTCCAGATTGACGTTGTCTCCGGGCATCACCATCTCGACCCCTTCCGGCAGTTGAATGTTTCCGGTAACATCCATCGTGCGGATGTAGAACTGCGGCCGGTACCCGCTGAAGAAGGCCTTATGCCGGCCGCCCTCTTCTTTCCTCAGCACGTACACTTCGCTCATAAAGTGGGTGTGGGGTGTGATGCTGCCCGGCTTGGCTACCACCATGCCGCGCTCCACTTCATCCCGGTCTATGCCCCGCAGCAGCAGGCCCACGTTGTCCCCGGCCTGCCCCTGGTCCAGGGTCTTGTGGAACATCTCCACTCCGGTCACCACCGAACTCATGCTCTTCTCCTGCAGGCCGACGATATCCACCGTTTCGCCCACCTTGATCATGCCTCGCTCGATGCGCCCGGTCACCACCGTGCCGCGCCCCTTGATCGAAAACACGTCTTCGATCGGCATCATGAAGGGCTTGTCCGTCTCTCTCACCGGCTCCGGTATGTACTCGTCCACCACCCGCAGCAATTCCTTGACGCTGGCGTAATCCGGATCGTCGGGATCCGTGCTGCTGCTCTCCAGCGCCTGCAGGGCACTGCCTTTCACGATCGGCGTCTCATCCCCAGGAAATCCATATTCGTTGAGCAACTCCCGCAACTCTAACTCCACCAACTCCAGCAGTTCCGGGTCGTCCATCATGTCTACCTTGTTCAGGTACACCACGATCGCCGGCACTTCTACCTGGCGGGCCAACAGCACGTGCTCGCGGGTCTGCGGCATCGGCCCGTCTGGCGCCGCCACCACCAGGATGGCCCCATCTACCTGCGCCGCCCCGGTGATCATGTTCTTGATGTAGTCCCGATGCCCGGGCATGTCCACATGCGCATAGTGCCGCTTGGCTGTCTCGTATTCCACATGCGCTATGTTGATGGTGATGCCTCGCTCTTTCTCCTCCGGCGCATTGTCGATCGAGTCAAACGGCCGGTATTCCCCTTGCCCCAGCATCTGGCAGTATTTGGTGATCGCAGCCGTGAGCGTGGTCTTGCCATGGTCAATATGCCCCATGGTCCCCACGTTCATGTGCGGTTTGGTCCGCTCAAATTTTCGCTTGGCCATTAATATGCTCCTAAATTACGACAAAAAATATAGTCACTCAAGCTATGATTACTTTAGCTAAATTCTCAGCCACACGATCGTAATGATCAAATTCCATAGTAAAAACGCCACGCCCTTGCGTACTTGAACGCAGAACAGTGGCAAAACCAAACATTTCAGCTAAGGGTACCACCGACCGTACCGCTTGAGCGTTCCCTGGACGAACTTCCGTACCCAAGATTTCACCGCGACGTGCGTTAAGCAAAGCGATTATATCTCCCAGGAATTCCTCTGGAGCGACGACTTCAACCTTCATCATAGGCTCCAGCAGAACTGGCCCGCCTTTCTGGATACCTTCTTTGAAAGCCATCGAGCCAGCCATCCTAAAAGCTATTTCACTTGAATCGACTTCATGATAAGAGCCATCATATAAGCGAATAGCAATATCAGTGACTGGATAACCAGCTAGTACGCCGCTTTCAGCTGCCTCACGCACTCCCTTTTCGATAGCATTGATGAACTCTTTTGGAATCACACCACCAACGATATCATTCTCGAAGGTGATTCCGCTTCCCATGTCGGCCGGATCCAATTCGAGAACTACGTGACCATACTGTCCATGACCACCTGTCTGTTTCACATAGCGGTATTCGGCTTTGCTTACAGGTCTGGTAATAGTTTCACGGTATGCAACATGCGGTTTTCCTACCCGGGCCTGAACACGGAACTCTCGTAGCATCCGGTCGACCAATACTTCGAGATGAAGCTCACCCATGCCCGAGATGATCGTTTGGCCGGTGTCATCGTCGGTGCGAACATGAAATGTTGGATCCTCTTCTGCCAGCTTGCGGAGAGCTTCTGACATTTTATCTTGGTCAGCGATGGTTTTCGGCTCAATAGCTACCGATATTACAGGCGCGGGAAAAGTAATATTCTCCAACAGGATTTGATTTGAGGAATCACATAACGTGTCACCAGTAAATGAATCCTTCAAACCCAAGGTCGCTCCGATATCACCTGCATATATCTCGGTTACATCTTCACGGCGGTCAGCATACATGCGTAACAAGCGACCAATGCGTTCCCGCTTGCCCTTGGTCGAGTTGTATACCATCGTTCCTTGAGTGATCTTACCTGAGTAAACCCGTAAGTAAGCTAAACGACCCACATAAGGATCTGTCACGATTTTAAATACCAATGCGCTCAAGGGCGCCTCATCTTCAGATAACCGAACTACCTGCTCTTCGGTATGCGGATTGATGCCACCCACCGGTGGAACATCGATTGGTGAAGGCAAGAAATCTATGACGCCATCTAACAAGGGCTGGACACCTTTGTTACGTAAAGCGCTGCCACAATAAACTGGCGTAGCTTTATTGGCAATGACCGCTCTTCGCAAGGCAGCTTTGAGTTCCTCAACCGTGATCTTTTCACCTTCAAGGTATTTGAGGGTCAAATGGTCATCGGTCTCAGCGATCTTTTCTATCATATGCTCACGCATCTCTGAAACCTGGCTCCGGAGGTCGGGTGGAATGTCAACTTCCCGTGGCTCCTTGCCAATCTCATCTTCCCAAATAATGGCGCGCTCTAAAAACAAGTCAACCGCGCCTTTATAATTTGATTCCACACCAACAGGCAGCTGTACTGCGATCGGGTTTGCTCCAAGCCGTTCTTGGATCATTTCAATAGTGTGCTCGTAGGAAGCTCCGACCCGATCCATTTTGTTTACAAAACAGATGCGGGGAACCCGGTACCGATCTGCCTGGCGCCAAACTGTTTCACTCTGTGGTTCAACACCTTGTACAGCATCAAAGATCACAATGCCACCATCAAGCACCCGTAACGATCGCTGTACCTCAGCAGTGAAATCGATATGACCGGGCGTATCGATGATATTAATCTGGAACCCTTTCCACTCAGCAGAAACAGCCGCTGAGACAATTGTGATGCCACGCTCGCGCTCCTGTTCCATCCAATCTGTAACTGTAGTGCCTTCATCTACCGAACCAATACGATGCGTCTTCCCAGTGTAAAAAAGAACACGCTCGGTAGTCGTGGTCTTACCCGCATCAATGTGGGCGATGATCCCGATATTACGATACCGTTCGATAGGATTCTGACGAGCCATAAGATACTCAGATAATCACTAATAAGCGTTAGATAACTTTTCAATCTCATACTAGAAGCGGTAATGAGAGAATGCACGATTTGCTTCTGCCATACGGTGGGTCTCTTCGCGTCTGCGAATAGCCGCGCCAGTGTTATTCGCGGCGTCCATCAACTCACCAGCCAGCTTTTCCGAAAAAGATTTGCCTGGACGCGCTTTCGCAGCTGCTAGAATCCAGCGCGTTGATAACGCAAATTGCCGGTGAGAAGGCACTTCGACAGGCACCTGGTAGGTAGCACCGCCGACACGTCGGGGTTTGACTTCCATAACTGGAGAAATGTTCTTCATAGCTTGTTCAAACACCTCGAGTGGGGTTTTTTTGGTGCGTTCTTCGATCAAATCAAAAGCATCATACACCAGGTTCGCTGCCAGGCTTTTTTTGCCACGTCTCATTATCCGGTTAATAAAAGATTGTACCCGTACGCTGTTATAGCGAACATCCGGTGGAATTTTCCTTCGTTCAGGTCGATATCGTCGAGGCATGCAACTTCTCCATTTTCATAATAACAATTACAGGTTCCGGCAAGCTCTAAGAATCGCTGGCTTTCTAATTAATTATCCAGCGATTCCTTCAGCCAGCTGTCATTTGGGTTGTTTAGATCCGTATTTTGATCGGCCCTGGCGTCTGTCAGATACGCCTCCGGTATCCAAGGTTCCTCTGACAATATGGTAACGTACACCCGGCAAGTCCTTTACACGTCCACCACGTACCAAAACCACGGAGTGTTCCTGCAAAGTATGACCTTCTCCTGGAATATAGGCAGTCACTTCAATTCCGTTGGTAAGGCGCACACGTGCGATCTTTCGGAGTGCCGAGTTCGGCTTCTTCGGTGTCATTGTACGGACCACCGTGCATACACCCCGCTTTTGGGGTGCTCCCATAGGCTGGCGTATGCGGCGTTGCTTGTTGGAGTTAAAGGTATACAGTAACGCCGGTGCCTTGCTTTTTACTTTTTTGGATTTGCGGCCCTTGCGGACCAACTGATTGATCGTTGGCACTTTCGCCTCCAGATACGATAACGCTTACAGTTTATGAGAGCTGTTTTTACCAGATCCTGGCTCTTCTACCTGGTTGAGACTGCTCAGGATCGCACTATACTTTTTCATCAAGGGAGGCCATCGGTAATGCGTGATGGCCTCACCTTGCCTTCCGATATACAGTTGAGCAGGGGTTTGCCTGCTCTTATAGGAATTGAGCAACGAAAGCCGATTTTACCATGCGCATATAGCACCGTCAAGGTTTTTAGGTTATAGTTTTCAACCCTTGATATCCTTTCCTAAACCTAACAAGCCGGTTGTTATCCTTGGGGGGCGCGTTCTTTCTTCGTCTTTACCAAACCGGATGATTTCGCCAGTTTCGGTAACCGCCTCAACCGCCAATCCCAGGCTTTGGAGCTCCTTCACCAAGACCCGGAATGAGGCCGGGATGCTGGGTTCTTCGATTGGTTCGCCTTTAACGATGGCCTCATAAGTTTTCACTCTGCCTTGAACATCATCCGACTTCACCGTCAACATTTCCTGCAATGTGTAAGCCGCCCCATAGGCCTCCAATGCCCACACTTCCATTTCTCCGAAACGTTGACCACCGAATTGGGCCTTACCGCCTAGGGGTTGTTGAGAGACCAAACTATAAGGGCCAGTTGATCGTGCGTGAACTTTATCTTCAACCAGGTGGTGGAGCTTCATGATTGACATAATCCCGATTGTTACCGGTTGATCGTACGGCTCTCCTGTCTTTCCATCTCGCAGGACTTGCTTGCCCAACAATGGGATCGGTTTGGAGGTCTTAAGCATGACCTTTTCAGCTCGCTCCAATAGACCATCATCAGGGATATCTTCTACATCCTCGCCCAAATCCTTCATCCAAAGCCTTAAGCAGGCCATGACAGCCCGATTATCTTGATCCTCTTGTCCAGTCTGAGGTACGCCGGCATCCTCAAAAAAGAGGATCTTATCCGGATCATACTTGTTCTCTCGCAACCACTCACGTAAAACTGATCGCCGAGCATATAATCTATCAGACACTAACTCATAGACATCGTACCCCCGCTCACCCAGCCAGGCCTCCAGAAATAGATTGCGAACCTCATCATCGTCCTTGATCGATTCGGGATCATAATCATACTCTTGCAACCATTTCCAGGCCTTTTCTGAAGAGTTTTTCCAGGCCTCATCGATCATCCAGGCTCGCGCCAATTCTGCTTCGATTTCTACTTCGGTCGCTCCATCGAATACTGGAGAGATCGCTCTGAATCCCAGACGATTGGTTGCCCAACCCAAATGAGTCTCCAATACCTGGCCTAGATTCATACGGCCTGGAATGCCTGTTGGGTTGAGGATGATGTCAATGGGCGTACCATCTTCCAGGAAGGGCATATCCTCTACCGGGACAACCCGGGAGACGACGCCCTTATTGCCATGACGACCAGCCATTTTGTCACCAGCTGTGATTTTACGACGCTGAGCAACCGATACTCGCACCATCATATCGACACCCGCTGATAAATCGGAATTTTCATCGCGAGTGAATACTTTAACATCCACAACCTTACCACGCTCACCATGGGGCATTCGCAAGGAGGTGTCTTTTACATCACGTGATTTCTCACCAAAGATCGCACGTAATAATCGCTCCTCTGGCGTAAGTTCCTTTTCGCCCTTTGGTGAAATCTTTCCAACCAAGATATCATTCGGTCCGACTTCGGCGCCGATGCGTATAATGCCTTGCTCGTCCAGATCTTTAATGGCTTCTTCACCTACATTAGGAATGTCGCGTGTGATCTCTTCCGGACCAAGGCGGGTGTCTCTTGATTCCAACTCATATTTCTCGATATGCACCGAGGTATATAAGTCTTCTTGTACTAATCGTTCAGAAATCACGATGGCGTCCTCAAAATTAGCCCCTTCCCATGAAAGGAAAGCCACCATGACGTTTTGGCCTAGTGCTAGTTCTCCGCCCTCGGTAGAAGAAGAATCCGCGATCACATCCCCTGTGTGTACGCGCTGACCTTTTACTACCGCCGGTCTTTGGTCAATGCAAGTGCTTTGGTTGGAGCGTTGGTATTTTCGCAGTTGATAGACATGATTACCATTGGACGTCCTGATGACGACCCGGCTACCAGTGACTGAAGTCACATCTCCTTCCTCTTCCGCCACGACCACCTGGCCTGAGTCGAGGGCGGCGTGATACTCCATTCCAGTCGATACTTGAGGTACATCAGGTTTCACCAGGGGTACGGCCTGAGCTTGCATGTTTGAACCCATTAAAGCCCGGTTAGCGTCATCATGCTCTAAGAAGGGGATCAATGCCGCACTGATACCCACGATTTGATGAGGCGCCACATCCATGTAATCTACTCTCTCAGGGTTCGTGAACGAAGGTTCAGAGTGATATCGCATGGACACCCGATTTCTTATAAATTCCTTATGCTCGTTGAGGGGAGCATTTGCCTGGGCGATCACGAATTTATCTTCTACGTCTGCGGAAAGATATTCTATTTCGCTCGAGACGAATGGGCTCACCAGGATCTCTTTTTTATCCAGTTTAGCGATCGCCTTGGCCATTTTAGGGGTGATGCGATCTCCCACTTTACCGAGATCCTTGCCATTCTTTGGATCACTTAGATCCTCACTTAAAGCCCGGTCAACCAGCTGGGGGTCATCGGATTTTAAGGATTTCCGTACCCGCCGGTATGGTGTTTCGATAAAACCGTATTCGTTGACACGGGCGAAGCAAGCCAGACGTCCGATCAATCCGATATTTGGACCTTCGGGAGTCTCGATCGGGCAGATGCGTCCATAGTGAGAGTGGTGAACGTCGCGCACGTCAAATCCAGCCCGCTCACGGCGTAGACCGCCTGGTCCCAGAGCAGAAAGAGTTCGCTTGTGACGCAATTCGGCCAGAGGGTTGGTCTGATCCATAAATTGCGAAAGCTGGCTGGATCCGAAGAACTCCCGCAAAGCTGCAACCACTGGTCGAATATTGATCAAGGTGATAGGAGAAAGCTGGTCCTGGTCACGAATTGACATACGCTCTTTGATAACCCGTTCCATTCGACGTAAGCCAATACGAAGCTTGTTTTGGATCAGCTCACCAACCGTCTTGGCGCGACGATTTCCTAAATGATCGATGTCATCTGGGGCCTGAACCCCATTATTGATAGCAATCATACGGCTTACCAGTCGCACAATATCCCATTTGGTGATCGTACGATGTGTGATAGGTACATGTTCGTATAGATCCAGCTTCTGATTTAATTTGTAGCGACCAACTCGCTCCAGGTCATAATGGCGTTGGTCAAAGAGTTGCTCTTCGAGAAATTCGCGCGCATTTTCAAGCGTGGCTGGATCGCCTGGGCGCATACGGCGAAAGAACTCTAAAAGGGCTAACTCGGCAACACTCAAACCCTGGCTTAAATCCCAATCCGGCTCTTGAGCCAGTGTGGAAGCGATGAGCATTCGATCAGGATTGTTGTCGACATCTCCGAAAAGCTCGAGTAACTCTTCATCTGTGCCCTCTTTAATCAGCGATTCTTCTGAACCATCATTAACCACCGCCAGAGCACGTAGGAAAATGGTGATAGGGACCGTACGTTTGCGATTGAATCGCAACGTCAGGTAGTCGCTCTTACGGGTTTCGAATTCCATCCAGGCGCCACGGTCCGGAATTAGTTTGGCGATTGCCAATGGGCGACCTGTCGATCGATCGATAGACGCCTCGAAGTAAACCCCGGGCGAACGGATCAACTGTGAAACCACCACCCGCTCTGTTCCATTGATGATGAAGGTGCCTTTTTCGGTCATCTCGGGGAAATCACCCAAGAAAATGTCCTGTTTGATCGGCTCAGGTACATCCGGCCCAGCCAATAACACCGAGACGTAAAGCGGGGAGGCGTAAGTCAGGTCACGCTCCACACATTCTTCGATTGTGTGTTTCGGTTCATCAAACCAATAAGTTAATCCCCATTGGACGGATTCTGGAGTCCGGCTTGGGAAATATAATCTCATGCCCTTGTTATATGATTCGATCGGCGAGATCTCGTGAAACAGGTCAGCAAGCCCTTCTACCTTGAGCCTCTTGAAGGATTCCAGTTGAACCTCGATCAAGTCAGGCAATTCGAGGCTGACCTCGATACGGGCATAAGATTTCGTATTTGCATAAGATGCCATTAATTTTCTCCTGATATTTCAAGCAAACCAAATACCAATACGCGAAAAACGTAAAACGTATAGGGAGGATTCTCCAATACGTTTCACGAAGTGGTTTGAGTCAATAGATTCTCTGTCAATCCATCAAGTGAAAGATTGTTAGGGTCTAATAGACGAACAATTATTATACCAATTATATTATATATGGTCAATATCAAATTCTTCGTTTTGGATCGCAATCTTAATAAATTTTCCCATCCTGAAAAATAAATTATATCACCTTCTACGTTATTTTTGATAAAATGATGACTATGACCTCATTTCCTTCCGATTACAAATCCGGTTTTGTAGCACTGATGGGTCCACCCAATGTAGGTAAATCCACGCTCATGAACGCTGTCCTTGGGGAGAAAATCGCCGCAGTCTCGCCCTGGCCTCAAACTACACGCCAGCGGCAAATGGGTATCCTAACCCTTGATAATGCCCAGATTATTTTCGTGGATACCCCTGGGGTTCATCGCCCCTTGCACAAGCTCGGTGAACATATGAACGAAGAGGCTACCGATGTTTTGCATGAATGTGATCTGACCTTATTTGTTGTGGACGTCAGCCGCTCACCCAATGAAGAAGATCGTATACTGGCGGAGGCGGTTGCAGATCATGAACGAGTTATACCCGCCATCCTGGTCCTGAATAAGGTTGATCTGGTAGATGAACCCGTTTTAGAAGACCATCAATCGGCTTATCTAGAAATCCTTCACCCGGTCCAAGAATCAATTCCTATCTCTGCTACCCTTGGAGACAACTTGGATAAACTCCTTCCATTAATCATAACTCGTCTTCCAGAAAGCCCCCCTTTCTTTCCCCAAGACCAGCTCACCGACCTGTATGAACGTGAAATTGCTGCTGATCTCATTCGTGAATCTGTTATCTTTCATTTAAGAGATGAAGTCCCTCATAGCGTCGCAGTAAGAATTGATGAATACAAAGAACGAGATCATCACGGCGCGTATATTGCTGCTACTTTATTCGTTGAACGAGACTCTCAAAAAGGTATTGTCATTGGTCAGGGCGGAAGTATGTTGAAAAAAATCGGTACCGCTGCCCGTAAAGAGATTGAATCGATGAGCGGCCGAAAAGTCTACTTACAATTAAGGGTAAAAGTTCGCAAGAATTGGCGAAATGACGAATCCGCTTTGAAACTGTTTGGTTTTGGTCGCTCAAAGGTGAAGTAGATATCAGCTATCCTTTCTTCCAGTAATTAGGTCCAGGAGGTCATCATGACCTATTTCTTCATTGGGATTGCCTTGATTATCGCCTTGTTTGATTGGGCAGCTGTAGCTGCAAACTGGAAGGCCATCCGATATATAACCAAACCGGGTGTCATTATCCTCCTGCTGGTGTGGTTGGGTGATAACGATGCCTTCGCTGGACCCATGCTCTGGTTTAGTGGCGGTTTGGTTTTTTCTCTGGCGGGTGATATCCTGCTCATTTTGCCGCGTGAGCCATTTATTCCTGCGCTATTAGCTTTCTTATTTGCTCATGTCTCATACATAATTGGTTTCAACTCCTCACCACCCCCTGTTAATTGGCCTGGTATTATCCTCGCCTTGATTGTGATGATAACCGGGATACAAATCTTTCGACGACTTATCAATAATATGCCATCAGACCTTGTGAGAAAATTGCGAATTCCCCTCCTGGCTTACACAATCGTGATCAGCCTGATGTTACTCTCTGCTCTTCTTACCTTGGTGCGTCCCGAGCCC
>Ga0315552_1000284_pt1 | contig 31781 bp, 18 predicted proteins | sample SalMarSW160170MG_2_FD_203102 | JGI IMG/M metagenome (GOLD analysis project Ga0315552, IMG submission 203102) | Salt marsh sediment microbial communities from the Plum Island Ecosystem LTER, Massachusetts, United States - Salt Marsh Sediment SW1601-70 ...
TCCATGACCTCCGGCAAAGGCCCGACCAGTTCGGCGACCGGATCAAGGATACCTATAGACTCCATCCCCACCAATTCTGCGGTGCCATCCCTCGGCCATTCAGGCTTGTCAGGGGGGCCGGGAACTATCTCTACCGCCATTTCCCCGAGAAAGCTGACTGGCTTCACTCTCACCTCATCACCCGTTCGGAGGATAATGTCGTCGTTGAGGGACAAGACCACTTTAACTTTGACATCGGACGTGTCGCGGCTGACATCAATCGCAATCCGCCTGACGGTCCCACACTCCACGCCTCTGTAGCGGACAGGAGCCTCCTCGATCAAACCTGTGACATCATCGAAAAGGACGGTGATTTTGTACCTGTTTCGAGTGGACATGCCGCCGAAGTAGAGTATCATGAAACCGATGGCTGCGAGCCCTGCCAGCACAAACAGGCCAAGATATAAATCAACACCTTTCTTTCTCATGGTCGTTCCCTCCCATCTCCGCCTTGCGAGCCACCGGTGAGCGGCCCTTCGGCTTTGCCCCGAATGAACTGTTGAACCATAGGATCGGCGCAGGTTTTGATCTGTTCGGGTGTTCCCTGGTGGATGATTTTCCCTTTGTAAAGCATGGCAATCCGGTCGGCGATTTTGTAGGCGCTGTGCATGTCGTGGGTCACGGCGATGGAGGTAACGGACAGCCTGTTTTTGAGAGAAACAATTAGCTCGTTGATGGCATCGGCCATGATGGGGTCGAGCCCGGTGGTTGGCTCGTCGTAGAGGATGATGGAGGGGTCAAGGGCAATAGCCCGCGCCAGGGCGACCCTTTTCTTCATGCCGCCGCTTAGCTCGGAGGGCATTTTGCTTTGGACGCCCTCCATTCCGACTATCTCAAGACATTGAGCGACCCTGGCTTCCACCTCCTTGCGGCGCATTTTCGTATGCTGCGTCAGCCCGAAACCGACGTTTTCGGCGACGGTAAGAGAGTCGAAGAGAGCCGAGCCCTGGAAGACAACGCCGAAAAGCCTCCGGACACGATTCAGCTTTCTCTCGCCCAGGGCAGTTATGTCTCGCCCGTTGACAAGTACGCGGCCGGAGTCCGGCCGCAGAAGCCCGACGATATGCTTGAGCATAACGCTTTTGCCGCAGCCGCTCCTACCGATGACCACCACTGTCTCTCCTTCGCGGACGTGAAGAGAAAGCCCCTCGAGGACGAGGTTGCCATTGAAGCTCTTGGTCAAACTCTCGACGCGAATCACAACAACCTCCACGATTTTCCGGCGCGCCCTCCGCAGGGCGAAGCCGTTCAGTAAAGCAAAAGCATGTCGAGGAAAAAGTCAACGATCAATATCGTGATACATGATATGACCACCGCCCGCGTGGTAGCTCTTCCGACGCCCTCGGCGCCTCCCTCCGCGGTAAAGCCGCGACGACAAGCCACAATCACGATGATGGCGCCGAAAACCACCGATTTTATAAGCCCTGTTCTGACGTCCTCCGGGTCTGTCCAGTAGAACATACTCTTTCGGAAAAAGGCTGAGTTCACTCCTTTCAAACAGACGGCGACCAGAAAACCGCCGACGATTCCGATGAAAGTCGAAAACGCGGTCAAAACGGGAATCATAAGCACGCCGGAAATGAACCTCGGCACGACAAGATAGCGTGTGGGGTTGATCGCCATGGCACGAAGGGCGTCAATTTGCTCCGTGACCTTCATGGTGCCCAGCTCCGCGGCCATTGCGGCGCCAACCCTCCCCGATATGATGAGCGCAGTGATTACCGGCCCCAGCTCGTTGGTCATGGAGAGCGAAACGAGCGGGCCAATCGTTGACTCCATTGATATTTTGTGCAGGAGGTAGTAGCTCTGGGCTGCGATGACCATTCCCACGAAGGCGCCCGTGACCAGGACAACGGGGAGCGACAGCACGCCCATGCTGTACATCTGCGCCGAGATGTGGCGCCACTTCGGCGGCGAGGTCAGCGACAGCATCAGGGCCGAGAAGAAGAGCTTCGCCGTCTCCGCCAGGTCAATGAGAAAGAGGCTGGCTTTCGTTGCGATGCGTGTCGCTATATGGGTCATGGCAAAGCGCTCTTTGGGAAACGGGATACCGCGGGGCGGCGCCTCAGGTTAAACCGCCAGCTCGGGCCGGAAAACCTCGCAAGCAGCCGCCGAGCTTGGGCACGGGATGTCCCGGCCAAGAGCGACGTTCATTTCGGTCCGTGGGTTCGTCACGTTCGCGCGTACCTCGCCTCATTTCAGCCCGGAGGAGCACCCCGTATCCTACGCCCACCGCGAGAAGTGAAAAGCCGAGGCGAAGCACAGGCTATCGGAAAATCAGATTGCCATCCTTCTCGTCCACGGTGAGGATTTTCCCCGCGGGCAACTGTTCCCTGAGGATTTCTTCCGCGAGGGGGTCTTCGAGGTGCTTCTCGATGGCTCGTCTGAGCGGCCTGGCGCCGAATTTCTCGTCGAAGCCGACGTCAATCAAGAACTGCTTCGCTCCATCGCTCAAGGCCAGCTTGAGGCCCTGTTTTTCCAGCCGCTCCTGCACTTTTCGGATCTCGATGTCAATAATCTTTAGGAGGTCGCCCTTGGTGAGAGAACGGAAAACGATGATGTCATCCACTCTGTTGAGAAATTCTGGGCGGAAGATTCTCTTCACCTCGCCGAGGATTTTGTCCTTCATCTTCTCGTAGTCCTGCTCGCCCGAGGCGGCGCCGAACCCAACGGAGACCTGCTTCTTGAGCAGCTCGGCGCCTACGTTGGAGGTCATGATAACCACCGTGTTTCGGAAGTCCACGGCCCGCCCGAAGTTATCCGTAAGTTTTCCCTCCTCAAGCACCTGTAGAAGGACGTGCATCACGTCGGGATGGGCTTTTTCGATTTCGTCGAAAAGGATGACCGAGTAAGGCCGTCTTCTGACCTGCTCGGTGAGCTGGCCGCCCTCCTCGTAACCGACGTACCCGGGGGGCGAGCCCACCAGCCTGGAAGAAGAGAACTTCTCCATGTACTCCGACATATCGAGCTGGATGACCGCGTCCTCCTCTCCGAACATGAACTCGGCGAGGACCTTACCGAGGAGGGTCTTGCCGACGCCCGTGGGGCCGAGGAACACGAATGAGCCGATGGGACGGCGGGGGTCCTTCATATCCGCTCTTGACCTTCGCAGCGCTTTTGAGACGGCTTTGACCGCTTCGTCCTGGCCGACGACACGCTTATGGAGTTCTTCTTCCATACGGAGGAGTTTATCGGTTTCCTTCTCCTCCAGCTTCGAGAGGGGGACGCCAGTCCATTTGGAGACGAGGTAAGCTATGTCTTCCTCGTTGACGTTGACCTTTTTTTGCTGTTTGTTCTCTTTCCAGTCACTGAGAGAGGCGTCGTACGTCGCCTTCAGCTCTTTTTCTTTGTCTCGGAGGCGGGCAGCTTTTTCGTACTCCTGATTGGCGATGGCAAGCTCTTTCTCCTTCCGAGCGGCGGCGATTTGCTCCTCGAGCTTTTTCAGGTTTGGCGGACGAGTCATGACAGATATGCGGGCCCGGGCGCCGGCCTCATCAATAAGGTCAATCGCCTTGTCGGGGAGGTTTCTGCCGGAGACATATCTCGAGGAAAGGTTTGCTGATGTGACCAGGGCGGAATCCAAAATGCGGACGTTGTGATGTTCCTCGTACCTGTCTCGGAGGCCCTTGAGAATTTCGATAGTTTCTTCGACGGTCGGCTCATTGACCATGATGGTCTGAAACCGCCTCTCCAGAGCCGAATCTTTCTCGATATATTTCCGATATTCATCAACGGTGGTGGCGCCGATGCACTGCAACTCTCCCCTCGCTAAGGCGGGCTTGAGGATATTGGAGGCGTCTATGGCGCCTTCCGCGGCGCCGGCGCCGACGATTGTGTGAAGCTCGTCTATGAACATGATAACGTCACGGGACCTGCGAATCTCGTCCATGACCGCTTTTATTCTCTCCTCGAACTGGCCTCTGTATTTTGTCCCGGCGACCATCAGAGCGAGGTCCAGAGTTATCAATCTCCTGTTCGCAAGCAACTCGGGGATATCGCCGGCGACGATCTTCTGGGCAAGCCCTTCCACAATGGCCGTTTTTCCTATTCCGGCATCGCCGAGAAGAACGGGGTTATTTTTCCTTCTGCGGCAAAGGATCTGGATGACTCTGTCTATCTCATCCTTTCTTCCGATGACCGGGTCGAGTTTTCTCTCCCTGGCAAGCTCGGTCAAATCGCGGCCAAATGCGCGAAGAGCCGGATGTTTGCTCGACTCAGTCCTGCCTCCGGCGGGGCGCGCCAGTCCCATAGACGCTGAGAAGCCCGACAGAATCTCCAGCACCTCATTCCTCGCCTTATCGAGGTCCACATCGAGGTTCTGGAGAACCTTGGCGGCTATCCCGTCCTTTTGTTTGAGCAGCCCCAGGAGAATGTGCTCGGTCCCCACGTAGTTGTGTTTGAAGCGTTGTGCTTCTTCCCAGGCGCTTTCGTAAACTTTCTCCGCGCGAGGCGTATTGGCTGGCCTACCGATGCTTTTCGTCGGGGGGCCGGAGCCGACCATTTTCTCGACCTCTGCTCGAACGATATCGAAGTCGAGCCCCAGCCGCTTCAGGACGTCCACCGCCACGCCCTGGCCAAGCTTTATCAGACCGAGCAGGATGTGTTCTGTGCCGACGTAGTTGTGGTGGAGCCTCTGGGCCTCCTTTTCAGCGAGTCTTTTGACCTGTTTTGCCCTGTTTGTGAACTTGTCCCACATGGTTGTGCCTTCTGTACCTCCTACGGCATTGAGCGAACCTTAGCGGCAAAGCGCCCGGCGCCGGTTGTCACTACTTGTTCTTGGCCAGCCGGCTGCGAAGCAAGTTTCCCCTCTCGACATCTCTGCTAACGGCATCCAGTTGCCTACCGTTGATTCGCTGAAGGTGAGCTGGCTGGGTGAAAATGAGGAGCTCGTTGATTGCCTGCCGGTCCACGTCTCCAATAATCCCGAGGTCAACTCCCATTCTGAGCGTTGACAACAGGTCAATGGTCTCTTTGGAAGTGATTATGTGCGCGTTGCTCAGGATACCATAGGCCCTGCCGACCCTATCGTATAGGACATCTGCATTGGTCTTGAGAAGGGCCTTTCTGGCATTTTTCTCGGTTTCGACGACCTGAAGCACCACTTTTTCCAGCGTGGTTATGATATCGCTTTCCGTTTTGCCCAGAGTTTGCTGGTTGGAAACCTGAAAGAGATTTCCGAAGGCTTCCGTGCCCTCACCGTAGAGTCCGCGAACCGCCAGGTGCAGTTTGGCAACGGCTTGAAGAACCTGGTCTATCTGTTTGCTCAGTATCAACCCTGGCAGATGGAGCATCGCGGAAACCCTTATGCCTGTGCCGACGTTGGTCGGGCAGGCGGTGAGATAACCAAGCCGAGGGGAAAAGGCAAAACCCAGCTTGCGTTCGAGCCGGTCATCAATGTCGTTGATTATTTCCCAGCATTTCGTCAGGCGAAGCCCCGGCAGAAGCGCCTGCATTCTGATGTGGTCTTCCTCGTTGACCATAACCGTGACGACTTCTTTTGAGTCAACGACCACAGCGCTGCCGACCTTTTTGCTGGCGAGCTCCCGACTGATTAAGTTACTCTCCACAAAAAGCTGCTTGTCAATATCGGAAAGCTCCTCGATTTTCAGGACGGTGCAGCCCCGGAAATGAGGGATGCTTCCCACCGCGGAGAGGATTTGGTCCCTCGCCCGCTTTTTTTCCGTGGGCGTAGCTCTGCTCGGGAAAAGGCGGTCGGCGAGGTTCCTTGCGAGCCTTACCCTGCTGCTGAACACCGTCTCAGACTCCGGGCCGTTCCCACGCAGCCACCCCTTTTGGGATTTGATGAACTCCTCGAACTTCATTTTCCCGGTTTTCCGCCTTCCATTTCGTCCTTGACCGCCTGAATTTGGTCCCTCAGGACGGCAGCCTCCTCAAACTCCTCGTTGTCTATGACCTCCTTCAGCTTCTGGTGCAGTTGGGCAAGCTGTGCGGCTTTGCCCGGTTGCCCGGCAATGGACTTAGGCACTTTGCCGACGTGTTGTTTATCTCTCTGTATCTCATCGAGGATGGGCTGAAGGTTGGGTTCAAAAGCCTCGTAGCACATCGCACAGCCGAGCCTTCCCTTTTTTCTGAACTTGCCGAAGGTCAAACGGCAGCGTGGACAAGTTTTCCCACTCTCCTCCACGGCGTAAGCCGCCTCAGTCAATCCCTTGAGGACATCGGCCACCGAGAACTGAGCGGCAGCGACAAGGTTTTTCTTTTTAGCACAAGACTCGCATAACGCCATTGTCTTCGGTTTGCTGTTGGGCAGAACCTCGGTGTAATGGATCGTTGCAATGTGCTCTTTGCAGATGTCGCAAAGCATGATTACTCTCCTATGATATATATCTTGCCTGCCTCACTCTTACTTATAAATTGTCGGCCAAAAAGCCGAGGAAGTCAACTGAGAAGTTTTTCCGTGCGACCCTATAAGATAAACGATGCCAACAATGCGGAAGTTCCCACGGGCGTTGAAGGTCGAACTCCGGTCGCCCGCCGCTTGGCGGAAAAAGTTCATTCCAGAATCACTCCGTCCGCGATCTTCACAACTCTATCACACATCTGAGCCAGTTTCTGGTCGTGGGTCGCGATAACCACGGTGTGTTGGCCGCTCTTGTTGACCTCCCGAAGCAGCCGGAGAACCGATTCGCCCGCTTGGCTGTCCAGATTACCAGTGGGCTCGTCGGCGAGGATAACCCTCGGATCGTTCAACACCGCCCTGGCGATTGCGGCTCGCTGCAGTTCCCCACCGGACAGTTCGCCCGGCTTATGCTGCAACCTCTCTCCAAGGCCGACGAGGTCAAGTAAGTCGGCGGCTCTTTTGCGCATTGAACTGCCGCCCTCCAGAGAAAGTTTCCTGCCAATCTTCGCCGGAAAAAGCGTATTCTCCAACAAACTGAAATCCGCCAGAAGATGGTAGAATTGAAAGACGAATCCTATGGTGGAATTTCTAAGCTCCGCTCGTTGGCTGTCACGAAGTCGCGTTATGTCCACGCCATTGAGACTAACTGAACCTTCGTCAGGGCGGTCGAGAGCGCCGAGGATGTGCAGAAATGTGGTTTTCCCCGCACCGGAGGCGCCCACGATAGCGAGCATTTCGCCCTCGCGCACGCGAAGGTGCGCGCCTTTGAGAACGACCACTTTTTCCTTTCCCATGGGGAAAGACTTCACGATCTTGTCTGCCACGAGGATGTCTGCCATTAGAGAACTCCCCTGCGGACGCGGGTCTCGCCCCCCGGCGCTTTACTCATATCGGAGCACCTCCACCGGGTCGAGCGTCGCCGCTTTCCATGCCGGATAAATGCTGGCGAGAATGCAAAGCAGGAGTGCCACCGCACAGATTACCCATATCGCCCCTGCGGAAAGGTCAACCGGTATCTTGTCGAGGTAGAAGATCTCTCCGCTGAATAATTTCTCCGTCCGCGTAACCTTACTGACCCAGCCGGCAACTGGATCAATGTTGTGGGAAAGAACCAATCCGCCCACGACGCCAGCGGCTATACCGACGAAGCCGATAATGACGCCGCTCAGGGCGAAGATGGCGATAATGGAACTTTTGCGCGCCCCCATAGACCGCAGGATACCGATCTCCTTTCGCTTGTGCATAACCGTCATGGTAAGGCTGGCGATGATGTTCAGAGCCGCCACGGCCGTGATGAGAGCGACAATAATAAACATGATAACCCGCTCCTGTTGAATCGCGCGGAAGAGCGTCATTCGCAAGTCCTTCCACGTCTTGACCGTATATGGATAATGCCTGGCTTTATCCTCCTTGTCGTGAACTGTCAAAGAACTGAGCTTCCGGTCGAGGTCGCTTTTCACCTGGTCGCAATACTTGATGGCGTCCAGCTTCACTGAAAAGCCGTGAATCAGATCCTTTTCCGATAATTGTTGGAGGAACTGCCCGCTTCTGAGCGAGGTAAAGCAGAGTTTCAAGTCCTCCTCCGCCAAGCCGGAGCGAAAGATGCCAGTGATGCGAGCAGGGAAAGCGCGCTCTATTCTGCCGAAGACACCGATGCCCGCCGAGGCTATGTCAATCGTGTCGCCGAGCTTCAGGTCAAAACGGTCGCAGAACACCTTGCCCAAAATCACCGGCATGACGAGCGTCTTTCCTCCGTACGGGCCGGGGATTTCGACTTCTTCGAGGTCAAGGTCGCTTTTCAAAAGATGGTCGTCCTCGCCCACGAATCCACATCCGGGGTGGCTGCACCTGAAAATGCCATCCTTGACGTTCTTGCGGTATTCTTCGCGGGTGTAGGCACTCCTGCACCTCCCGCAGGTGAAATAGACGAGGTATTCGGGAAGCTTCGAGACCTGAGCGATTTTCTGAGGGTCAACCGCTCGAAAGAAAAGGGTAGTGCTGAGATTATCTATCCGGGCGCTCAAATCTCCCCAGACAAATGGGCAGACTGCCGCGACATGCGGAGTGGATTGAATTTCCTTCTCCACATCCCGCCAGTTTGAGATGAGGCGGTCCCCCGTGATCTCTATGTGCGAGCTCAGGCCAATGGACCTCTCCCGAAGATTGTTCGCGAAGCCGTCCATAACGGCGATGACCACAATCAAAGTCATAACGCCAACGGCAAGCCCGAGGATGGATATGAAGGTATTTACGGATATGTATGCCCGGCTTCGCCTCGGTCTAAGATACCTCAAGCATACGGACAGCTCGTAGGGCACGCTATTGTCTTTCCTTTCTGATGATATGCAGGATAAACGACTCCGACGAAATAGAGGACGATGCGCCGGAGCTTCACGTCAAGGTCCCCGAACGGGCGGTTCGGCACTTCGCCCGAGGGCAGCCTCAAGAGCATTTCTTCTGAGATTCTCGCCCAAACCATCACCACGCGACAATCTTGTAAAACTTGCGGTCTGTCCCGGAAGCCGCATCGTCGGTATATTGCAGCTCTGTGCCATCTCCATTGAAAACGTGGGGGTTTGGGGTCCACTCGCCTGAAAGGTCAGATGCCGTGAGCACCTGATATTTTTTCCCCGCGGCCCCTTTCCATCTCAGCGTCATCTGATTTTCTCCCGCTGCGACAACAACGCCCGGACGCAAAATCGCTTCCAGAAGCAACGGGTCAACTCTCTCTTCCGAGGAGGCGGCAAAGCTCCCCATCTTCATAAAGTGGAGGTTGCCGTACGAGATAGTCATGCTCAGGTCCGCCAGAGGATTTGTGATCTCAACATGCCCGCAATTGACTTGTTGTGTGCAAACCGGGCAGTGGAAATAGCAGTCCGCCTCGTAGGGTACGATGTAACTCCTTATCGGGTTCTCGCCGACCGGCAGCGCCTCGATGCGCTGGCGCATCCTTCTCGCAAGCTCCACGCCGTCAAGAACTCCATCGCCGTCACTATCCGCAACATCGGGGCGAGTGCCAAAATGAGCTTCCTCGTTGTCGAGAAGGCCGTCGCTGTCTGAGTCCTTTGGAAAAATAACGAGGTGAGAGGTACCGTCGCTTCTAAGGGCCAGGTCAAGCAGGCACGGATTCACACGGCCGCGATGCAGGTCGCCCCCATACGAAAAACTGCCGCGCCGCATGTAGTGAAGCGCAACATAAGGGATTTCGAGGTTGATGTTTTCCTTCGGGTTGATGAGCTCCATCCAGCCCATGTTCACGTTCTCGCCGCACACATCGCAGACCTCGTAACCCCTCAGCATGTGCTCGACGACAAACGGACGGTCCTTGGGGCCGTCCTCGGGCTTGAGGGCCCTGGGGAGGTCCCCGACAGCCTCCCACAAGTCGTGAGCTAAAGCGAAGCCATCCGGGACACCATCAATGTTGGCGTCAGCAACGGTCTTGTCGGCGCCGAAATAGTCCTCTTCACCGTCTGTGAGCCCGTCGCCGTCGGCATCTTCCTCCACGGCGAGCATGTGCCCCGGGCCGGGGGAGTGAAGGCCTTCAAGGAGCAGTTTCACGTCGAGTCTTCCTTCACCGTGATGGTCTCCCGCAAAGGAGAAGCTCCCGTGCTCCATGTAATGCACGGCGATATAAGGAACCCCAACATAAAGCTGAGCCATCTGATTGACGACGGTCAGATGCCCCATGTTGACGTTCTGCCCGCAGATGTCGCACCATTCCAGACCCTTGACCTCAAAGTCGAGACGATAAACCTGGTCGTGAGAAGGCTTGTCCGGCAGGGCGTTGATTTCGTCGGCGGCAGCCTCCGCAAGCTCCACACCATCGAGGATTTCGTTGCCGTTCTCGTCAGGATTGTTAGGATTCCTCTGAAGGTCCAACTCCTCCTGGTCGGCCAGAAGGTCTCCGTCCGCATCGGGGGAGACGTGCAAAAGATGCCCGTCACCCTCGCCGCTCAGGACGGCTTTTAGCTGCCTCGGGTCAACTCTGCCCTCCGGAGCGAAGTAGCCGCCTTCCCAGGAGAAACCGCCGTGCTCAAGGAAATGAAGCGCCATCGAGGGAATGGAGATGGAGGAGCCGGTCACGGGGTTTATCACATCCCAAAGGTCCATGACCACCGGCTCGCCGCATCGGGGACATATATCTATGCCGTCCATGGGGTGCTCGACGACGAACGGGCGGTCCTTGGGACCGTTTTCGGGATTCCCCACCCGAGGCAGAGCGTCGAGCTGAACTCGCAGTTCGCTCGAAAGGTCAAGCCCGTCGCGGAGATGGTCGCCGTCCGTATCGGGATTTTCGGGACCGGTCTCAAAAACCGGCTCTTCCCAATCCCGCAGCCCGTCATTATCACGGTCCGTTCCTTCGGGTTCCGGAATGAAATGCGCGAGTCCTTCCGAACGGAGCACCGTGTTCAGGAGAGCCACGTTCACCCGCCCCCTGTGTTCACCGCCCGCATAAGAGAAGCTGCCGTGCTCCATGTAATGCTTGGCGATGTAAGGGATGCCGATAGAGAGCTTCTCCAGAGGGTTGAAGATCTCAAGGAATCCCATGTTGACTATTTCGCCGCATACGTCGCAAGCCTCGACCCCGTAAACCTTGTTGTCAATCAGATAAACGTGGTCCGGGGAAACCTCTTTGGGAAGGGCATCAATGGCGGAGGATAGTGCCAATGCCAAATCAACTCCGTCGGGAACAAGATTGCCGTCCTCATCGGTCTCGGCGGGATTCATGTGCAGCAGAAGCTCCTCGTCATCCTTGAGGAAGTCCGCATCTTGGTCCTCCCATGCTTCCAAAGGTATCCAGTGCGGATCACCCTCCTTGTACTTCGCCTCCAACGCTGGCAAGGCGCCGAGGGCTACCAGGGAAGCAGCCGTGGCAACCGCCTTCCTCAGATGCTCAGCAACCACCGCCTCCCGAACCGTTGATAGAGCCGAGAGCAGCCGTCCTCGCATCGCCTTGCGGCATTCGCGGTAAATCTCCGCGTAGTAAGGCAGCAACAGCGGCGTGAGGGGGCAGTTGGGACAAGCCCAGTGGAACAGAATCCGCTGGTCGGACCTCCGCAGGGAGTTCTTGACGTAGCCTTTGGCGATATAGCTCTCCACGCAGCAGGAGGGATAACCGAACAACAGCCCTTCAATCCTCATGTTGGCGGGGCTGTGGTCAATCCTCTTGCCATCGAATCGGGAAGCGTAGAGGTCGAGGCAATGATTCGATCTGCTGAAGACCAGTTCGCGCATCCGCTTCCCGGAGCGAACGTACCTCGGGACGGTGCGCGTCTTCAGACCCAACTCCCGAAGGAGACGTTCCGTCTCCGGACCGAAATCCTTTTCCCAGCGGCTCAAAGGCTTGAGTCCCCCTTTCGTCAGCAAGGAAAGGTAAGCGAGATCAAAGCCGAGCTTCTTGAGGCAGTTAGCAGCCATTTCAAAGGTCCTCCTGTGGTCAACGAAACGCGCGTTTCACGCTGACACCTTGACTGCGTGCGGGGCTTCTTCGTTTTCAGAGAAGTCAATCGGCGCACGCTTCGGCCCCGAAGCGGAAAGACGACTCAATCGCCCGCGCCACGGCTCGAATCCTCTCCGCAACGCTTAAAGGTAATCTATCATATTTAAGCCTGACAGTCAACCACTCTCAGCGGGGGGGCCGTGGCTGCATTTCGGTGGGATGCCATGACGCCTTCTTTCGTCCTTCTCGCAGGCGGCATTCACGCCGTCCCTATGTCGAATCTCCGTCTCTATCGCACAATTGAGGACAGGAGGATAGCATTTTAGCCGGGCTTTAGCCGGCGCCAACCTTAGCGCTCCGATTCATAAGTTCGGCGACGTATTTGCCTTGACAGGATAACAGGATGGACATGATTCTTGGAATCCTGTTTATCGCGAAAGGTTCTTGGGCTTTCGCTTTACTCCAACTTCTCACGTACTGGCTTACCAGCGCCAACGAGCTTGTTGACGAGTTGTATCTCCTGAGCTGCCACAACAACCCCGTTGACACACTTCCGCTCGACGATGACCGGCTGACTTTCGACCCCGCCATGACTGCGCAGGAAGGTCTCGAACAACTTCTCCGCCAATTCCTTCCTTGCTACTTTGCGTCTTTGCGAGAGGCCTCCCGTTTTTCCATTTTCTCTCGCCAAGACGCCAAGGGCGCCAAGGTGTTCGACCCGAGCGCCCGGGGGCTTGTGATTTACTGGATGCTTCACGTCTCTGGAACAATCCCGTTCACGCCGATGGCGTGATTATCCCGTCAAAATAGCTCTTTCACGAGACCGTTCATACTTCACCCGATTTGCGAATCCATGTACTTAGCCACCGGCTTTAGTCGGTGGTATCGGATATAACGCGCCATCCCTCGACAGCCGGCTTCAGCCCCGCCGAGGCGGGGCTTCTCGAACAAAGGATTCATCCATACCCTGCCACTCAAATGGAGCCGCATCCCAGCCGGAGGTTTTTTGGCAAAGACCTCCATACAACTCAGTCGTGCCTCGGCCGGAACGTTCCGAGAAGCGGGGCTCAGCGGGCATCGAATTTGCCATTTCGTCATCAGAAAACTGTCGCGGCGTTAAGATTCCTTTCCGATGTTTGAAAGGTGTCCGGGATGGAGACACCTTGCTTATTTCACCCGCCGGCGCCAAACAAGCGCCTTGACGTATATTGTCCGTTGACGTAGCGTACAAGGCGCAACCGGAGTACACATTTCCGAAGGAAGAAACAGCATGTTCGGACTACACTTTGCGGATGTGATATGCCTGGTCTTGTACCTCGGCGGAATGGCCTTGGTCGGCGTCTGGGCGGCACGACTGATTCACACAATGGGCGATTTTTTCATGCCCCGTCGCTTTGGCAAGGCGACAATGGTCATGCACGGCTTCGGCACGGGCACCCACTCCGACCAGGCGGTGAGTGTCGCGTCCAAGACCTTCACCAACGGGCTTTCGGGAATCTGGTACCAATGGTTGTGGCTGTTCGCGACACCATTTTACTGGCTGATTGCTCCTGTCATGAGACGTTTCCGCGCCCTGACGACCGGCGACGTCTTTGAGGCTCGTTACAGCCGCAGCGTGGCGATGCTCTTCGCGGTTGTCGGCATGTTTCAGCTCATGGTCAACATTGGCGTGATGCTCAAAGGCTCCGGCGCCGTCATAACCGCCAGCTCCGGCGGGTTAGTCTCTTCGAATATTGCTATCATTGTCATGACCGTGCTCTTTGTCGGGTATGGGATAGCCGGTGGTCTTTCAGCAGCAATTGTGACCGATTTTATTCAGGGCATCCTGACGGTGGTGTTTTCGTTCATGCTGCTTCCCTTTGTCCTCCACGCCGTGGGCGGACTGGCGGGGATGCGCGGTGCAATAAGCGACCCGGATATGTTCTCGCTCGTCGCCCCTAAAGAGATCGGCGTGTTCTATATCATAGTCATCGCAATCAACGCCCTGGTGGGCATTGTCACCCAGCCGCACACCATGGGGAATTGTGCCGCAGGCAGAACCGAGATGGACGGGCGGGTCGGCTGGATGGTAGGGAACTTCATCAAACGAATATGCACTATCGCGTGGTGTCTCACGGGACTTGCCGCGGTGGCCTATTTCTCCGGTCAGAATGTCAAGCCCGACCACGTTTTCGGCCTGGCGGCGAGAGATTTTCTGCCGAGGATTTTCCCTGGGGCGCTGGGCATTTTCCTGGCATCGCTTTTGGCGTCGGTGATGAGCTCGTGCGACTCGTTCATGATCGCTTCATCCGCACTTTTCACGGAAAACATTTACAGACCTTTGCTTCCGCACAGGTCGCAGCGACACTATATCCTCGTGGGCCGCATCGCGGCATTGCTGGTAGTTATAGGGGGAGTAACCTTTGCGTTCCTGCTCGAGGACGTGGTGCAGGGCCTTGAACTTTTTTGGAAAATCGCCTCGATGATGGGCATCGCTTTTTGGTTAGGACTTTTCTGGCGGCGGACAACGGTTGCGGGGGCGTGGGCTTCGACCTTAACGGCGTTTGTGGTGTGGTGGCTGACAACGAGACCGTTCTTCGTTTCCCTCCTTGCAGATTGCCCGCTGTCCGGGCCGCTGCGCTTCGTGGTCGAAAAGAGCGAAGGCGCCGTCGTGTACCTCCCGTGGCAAATGCTCTTTTACCTGACCGCGGGATTGGCTGCCGGCATTTTGGTCAGCTTGTTCACCAAGCCCGTAGAGCAAGAAAAGCTGGATAATTATTACGCACTCATCCGCACGCCGGTCACGCCCGGCGAGCGAGTTCCTGCGCCTTGCACCCTGCCAGAAGACGCAGTTGTCCCTCCAAGTCGCAAAGTTTTCCCCAACAGCGACATCGAGGTCTCTTTCCCCACTCGCACCTCGCTCATCGGATTTCTCCTCGGCTGGCTTTGCGTTGCAGCTCTGATTGCCATCTTTGTGCTTATCTCGAAAGGATGACGAAGGCCTCTACATTGCGGATTGCGGATTGCGGATTGCGGATTGCAAAGTGCGGACTGCCGATTGCAGACTCGGGACTGCCGATTGCGGATTGCGGATTGCGGATTGCAAAGTGCGGACTGCCGATTGCAGACTCGGGACTGCCGATTGCGGATTGCAGATTGCGGATTGCAAAGTGCGGACTGCCGATTGCAGACTCGGGACTGCCGATTGCGGATTGCCAACTGCGGACTGCCGATTGCAGAGTCGGGACTGCCGATTGCGGATTGCGGACTGCCGATTACAGACTGCGGATTGCGGATTGCCAACGAGCATAGCTGTACTCCGAAATCACAACTCTGAAATCCGAGATGGCAGCTCGCGGATTGCAGATTCCGGATTGCAAACTGCGGATTGCAGACTGTGGATTGCAGATTGCGGATTGCAGACCACCGCAGTGCTGATTGCAAACCCTACAGCGCGGACTGGTGAAACGCAACGCCCGCGGGCCCATTCCGAAATCCGAAATCCGCAATCCGCAATTCACAGCCCCTCTTTTCCTTCGAGCTCGGCGATGACTCGCTTCGCCTCCTCGGCTTCGTCGAAAGCGGAGTCTATGGAAACAGCGGCTTTCAACTGGCGGAGAGCTTCCTCCTTCTGCCCCTCCTTGAACAGAGCCATTCCGAGATGGTATCTCGCCAGAGGATTCTGCGGGTTCTTCGCCACGGCAGAGGTGAGCTTTTCGCGAGCCTCCGTGTACCGCTTCAACTTGTACATTATCCACCCGACGGTATCGAGGATGCTTGGGTCACCGGGCCGGTACTCGTCCGCCTTTGTTGCGAGCGACAGGGCTTGTTGAAGGTCCTTCCCCTCCACACAGCCGACCCACGCGAGATTGTTGTAGGCAGAAGTGAGAAGCGTACGGTCCTGGGTCGAGGAAACGACCATCTCGTACATCTCTTTCGCTTTTGGATAATTCTTCAGGAGCAGATAATTCTGGCCCGCGAGGGCAGCGACGCGAGGGTTGTTAGTGCTGTCTTTGAGTGCTGTCTCGAACTCCTTCGCCGCCTCAGAGTATTTCTTTTGGGAAACGAGGAGTTGAGCCAGGCGGATTCTCACCCAGACAGCTTTGGGGCTGGCAGACAAGACCGTTGTCAGCTCCTTGGCCGCGAGGTCGGGCTTGCCTGAAGAAGCATAGGCTGCGGACAGGTTAATGCGTGCGGGAAGGAAGGACGAATCCAGAGCGATAGATTCTTGAAAGCTCGATATAGCCTCGGAGTGCAGGCCCTGTGACAATTGAGCGGACCCAAGGATGCCGTAGATTCTGGCGTCCTTGCTGCCGGAGGACAGCGCTTCCTGACAGGTGGCGATGGCCTCGTCGGGCTTGCCGGAGGCGAGCTGCGCCGCCGCAACAAAGACCGGGGCACTGGCGGCATCCGGAGAAAGCTTTTGGATGCGGGCATACGCCTTCTGCGCTTCCTCGAGGTTTCCCTGAGCGACGAGTGTATCACCGAGCAAACGGAGCCCTTTGATGTTGGTCTCGTCGAGCTCCACGACGTGGGAAGCATGTTTTTGAGCCGAATCGAGCAGACCCGTTTTCAGCTCCGAACCGGCGATGGACAGAAGGGCGAGCAATTGGTCGGGTTGGCGATTGAGCACGGTCTCGAGCTCTTGAATGGCTTCCGGGTCGCGGCCGTCCGCCTTCAGAACGTCGGATAGCTTCAACCTCGCATCTACCCAGTCCGGCCGCAACAGTAAGGCCTTCCGGAACTCGACGATGGATTCAGTCCGGCTACCTTTCCGAACCTCAACCCACCCGAGGATGTAGTGTGCCGACGCGAGGTCCTTTCCCCCGGAGAGAATCTCTTTGACTTCCTTGACCGCTTCCTCGAACTGGCCTGTCAGGCAGTGGAGGTGAGCGAGCATCAGCCTGGCAACGATATTGTCTTTGTTTTCCTCGGCGACAGCCCGGACATCAGCCAGTGACGCCTCGAAATCGCCCATGTGCTCATATAGCGGCGAGAGATCAACAAAAAGCGCCTCCGTAACCTTGCTGCCCGCGATACGCAACACCTCCTGCGCTTCCTTTCTTGCCTCGGCGACTTTTTTGTCGCCAAGATAAATCTTCGCCAGCGTCACGCGAGCGGCAAGGAGCTTTTTATCCTTCTCGCTCGCCTTCTCTAAGGCCGCGACAGCGTTTTCCCTTTCTCCCATCGCCAGATGCACCCGCGCCGTCAGTTCGTAAGCAGACCCCATATTCGGGAACCGCGTCGTGAGCTGCTGACAATATGTTAGAGCCTCTTTCTGCTTTTTCTGCGATAGAAGAACGTTCACAACGGCATTGTGCGCGGCGACATCCTTGGGATTGGCTTCAGCCGCCGCTTGAAACTCTTTCAGAGCCTCGTCATCTTTTCCCTGCAAGCGATAGATTGTTCCGAGGCGATTATACGCAGCAGAGGCCTTTGGGCTTTTCACCAACGCAAGCCGGCACTGCTGCGCCGCCTCGTCGTATTTCTTCTGCATGACCAAAACGGTGGAGAGATTCAGGTAGGAACCTACTGATTCGGGACTCGCTGCGATTGCCAGGCGAAACTGCTTGGCCGCCTCTTCAAGCTCCCCTTTCCTGATGTACGCTGAACCGAGCAGGTTGAGAAAGCCCCGCGGGTCGCGGGGTTTGCTCTTAAGCGCACTGCGGCATTTCTCTACCGCGCCGTCCGCATCACCGCCCGCAAGGGTCTCGAAGGCGACCTGGAAATCGGTCTTCTTCTCGCCCGAGACCACCGCCGCGAGCCTCGCGCGGACCAACGCCGCATCCTCGCTTTTCCCCTGAACATCGTAGGCGCGGACAAGACATTCAAGAGCCTCTTTCTGCGTTGGATTCCGCTCCAGAACGTTTTTGCAGTGGAGTTCCGCGTCGGAATACCAACCTTGCTCCAAAGCGATGGAGGCGAGATGAAGGCGCGCCTGGTCGAATTCCGGGAGCTGCTGGAGAAGAGTCTCATACTCGGACGCAGCCATCGCGGGTTGATTGATATTGTAAAGCGCCCCGGCAAGTAGATAGCGTGCCTCGGCCCAGGCCGGACGCTCTCGAAGCGCGCTCTGGAGGTCAACAACCGCCTCCGAGAATTTCTTGCGATAGAACCGCACGCTCCCTCGGACAAACATCGCCCCGGCCTGCGTCGTCCGACTTCGCATCGCTTGTTGCGCCTCTTTCAGGGCGTCGTCGTATTTTTCCGTCCTCAAGTAAAGCAGCGCCAGCGCCAGGTGACCGGAGGCTCTGCGCTTGTTCTTTTCGAGAGCCTTCTTTACCTCCTCGATAGCCTTGTCGTATTGCTTTTCCTTCTGGAAGATGTCCGATAGGAGCATGTGCGCCTCGAAATTGGCGGGGTCGAATTCCTCCACGATGCTCGATGCCACTTGACGAGCTTCATCGTTTTTCCCTTCCGAGAACAGCGCCTTCCCCAGAGCCACGCGTATTCTGATAAAACCCGGGTCCATCTCGAGAGCCTTGCGATACTCGGCGATCGCTTTGTCCGCTTCGCCCTCCTGCCGATAGATATTCCCGAGGAGTCCGTGCGACTTCGCGCAAGCGCGAGAAAAAGCCGTAGAAGAGCCCGGCTTCTCCTCAATCGCCGTTTCGTTAAGCCGCGAAAGAACCTGAATCGCCTCCGCGACTTTCTTCTCCGCGTAAAGCACATCCGCCAAGCCGACGTAAGCCTCCGCCCTCGCCGCCGAGCCCTCCCCGGCAGTCTCCGCCGCGAGCCTAAAAGAACTTTCCGCGTCACCAAGACGGCGCTGAGAGAAATAGACCCGCGCCAGCTCGTAGTGCGTTTCGTGGTTGTTCGGCTCGAGGCTGAGAGCTTTCTTGAACTCTCTCTCGGCTTCTCGCAGGCGATAGTTCTTCGCGTAGAGGAGGCCTTTCTTATAATGCCTCCGGGCGCGAGACTTAGGAGAGCCGCACCCCGCCAGCATCGCTACGAGCAGCAGCGAGACCACAAGCCCCGCCAGCCGCCGCGTCATCCTAAAAAATCGCATGACAACCTCCACATTTATGATTTCGGACCGGCAATTTCGGGCCCTGCAATCCGCAGTCAGCAATCGGCAGTTCGCAATGAGCGATTCCGTGCCAGCCCCTACCTGAAACTTTATCTCAAACCATGCCCAACCTCAAGCATAAACACGCGCGACCCGTAATACCTCCGTCTCGAGCGGATAGCCCGCCGTGGCGGGGCAGAGAACAAGGAAAAAAGGAGGGTAACGCAAAGGCGCAGAGTCGCAGAGAGGAGCATGAGAAGGACTCCGTCGTCGCCTGCCGTGGCATGGGCATCTTGCCCATGATCCCGAACGGGTCCCCCGCCAGAGGCGGGGGATGCCACGTGGGGGATGGCTTTTTTTGCCGTGAAGGGTACAGCCCGAGCCCGTCGAGGGCGAGACGCCCTCGCGACTGCCCCGCCATGGCGGGGCGGCGTTACCCTAAGCAACCTTACCCACTGAAACGTAGCCGCACCCCCTCCGTTTCAAACGTCGCAATGGTCTCGGTTTTTTTGTATAATCCCCTGACGCATTTCATCTGACGGGATGACAGGATAGACCTCGTCCTGAGTATCCCATCCATTCTGTCACAAAGATTTTCGGAGAGGGCAAAATGATGAGACAGACCAAAATCACACGCCGCGCGTTCTTGCGCGATAGTGGCCTGGCGGCGGCGAGCCTCACGTTGCCTTTCAGCAGTGCGGCGGCTGCGCTCAATGCGGTGACGAAAGTTGACCCTGCAAAAGCGGAGCAGGTCCAACGTGCCGCGATCTTCAACGAATACCGCTATGGCCACATGGTTCAGGAGTATTATGTGCACCGCCTCCGTGAGATAGCACGTCAGCGAGCCGAAGCTCGCTCAGCGGTTAGCACGCCAAAGGACGTGATGAAACTTCGCAAGGAGGTGCGCCGCAAGCTCGGGAAATTTTTTGGGGCGCGTCCGGCTCGCACACCGCTGAACGCCCGCATCACCGGCAAGGTGGAACGCGAACATTATACGATTGAGAAGATTGTCTATGAAAGCCGTCCGAGCTATCTCGTCACCGCCAACCTCTACGTCCCAAAAAACATCACAGGACGGATGCCAGCGGTGTTGGGCGCGTGCGGCCACTCCCTGAACGGAAAGGCATCCGCTCCATATCAGGAGTTCAGCCGAAACCTGGCCAGGCAGGGCTATGTGGTGTTGGTTTACGACCCGCCCTCGCAGGGTGAGCGCATCGAATATCCCGACGCCGAGGGCGTGCCGAGAGTCAGTTTCGGCGTGCACTCCCACAACATGGCCGGCAACCAGATGACGCTTTGCGGGAAAAACTTCGCGCTGTGGGAGGCATGGGACGGCATCCGGGGGCTCGACTATCTCCTTTCGCGGCCGGAGGTAGATTCCGGGCGGCTCGGCGTGACTGGCAATTCCGGCGGCGGCACCCAAACCTCGAACCTCACCGCCCTCGACGACCGATTCACGATGGCCGCGCCGAGCTGCTTTGTCACACGCTATCGTTACAACCTCGAGAACGAAGAGCCGACCGATGCGGAGCAGGTCGTTCCCGGCATGCTCGCCGCAGGATTGGACATGGCAGACTTCTTCACGGCTCAGATACCGCGACCGACGCTGCTAATCGGACAGGCCAACGATTTCTTCGATGCTCGGGGTCTCTGGGAGACTTACTACGAGCTGCGGCGATTGTACGCAATCCTCGGCGCCGAGAAGAACATCGAGATTTACGTCGGCACCGAAACGCACGGCTACAACAAAGAAGCTCGCCAGGCTATGTATCGCTTCTTCAACAAGCATGCCGGTATAGACGCCTCCCCCCTCGAGCCCGATGAACCCGTGGAGAAAGATGAGGTATTACAGGCTACGTCCGCAGGTCAGGTTTATCTGATGAGCTCGCGGCGGACATTCGATTTCACCCAAAAGGCAGCGCGCGGCTTAGCCCGGCGGCGAAAGGTTGTTGTCGGCAAAGCGCTTGCTGACCAGCTCGTCAAGCACTTGTCCTTGCCCGAGCGCGCCGGCCCGCCTCATTACCGGGTGATGCGCGCGAGCGTCGTCTGGAATAACCCCCGCGTGCGAAATTACGGCTTCGCCGTGGAAACGGAACCGGGCATTGTGGCGCTTCTGCACGCCATCGTGAAAACCGGCGCCTTGTACTATTTCCCGGAGGTCAAAAATGCCACCATCTATGTCCCCCACCGCTCTGCGCTGAAGGAAGTCATCCTGGGCTTGGCGCCAAAGCAACCCGATTCGCCAGCCCTGTTCGCCCTGGACGTTCGCGGCATGGGCCAACTCACCGCCCGGACGTGCAAGGACCGCGGCGATGATTTCTTTCACCCCTATCACAGCGATTACATGTACGCCAACCACGGCCTGATGCTCGATGAGCCCTACTGCGGAAGACGCGTGCACGACCTCCTCCGCGTCCTCGACCTTTTTCAGGCAAACGGTTCCCGCAGCGTGCACTTGGTCGGCCGGGGGATGGGTGCCATCACCGCAACTTTCGCGGCTATCCTGCACCCGTTGGTCAAACAGGTAACACTCCACAACGCTTTGTTGTCATACCACGAGGTGACGCAGGAGCCGAGGTACGCCTGGCCATTCTCCACGATGGTCTTCGGCATTCTCAGGAAGTTTGACCTCCCGGATTGCCTGCGCGAGCTCACGGCCGAGAAAAAGCTGACCGTCGTTGACCCCTGGGACAGCCGGATGCGCCTCTGGCCAAAAGCCAAACTGGGCGCACATCTCAAGGCGCTCAACCTCGAAAAGTTGGAGGTTCGCTGGTCGGACAGCTAATACTCCATTGCGCATTGCGGATTGCAGATTGCGGCGCCCGCAGCGCGGAGTGACGCGACGCTGCTCGGCCCGTTCCGAAATCCGAAATCGAAAATGGCGCCAACATCCTATACCATTAAGAAGGAGGAGCCATGAAACACGCAAATCAGACAGATAACATCCTTGGCGTCTTAGCGTCTTGGCGAGACAAGCCGGCAGAGGGCAGACGCCTCACAAAGGCGCAAAGCCGCAAAGGTCGGTTGCTTACGTCATTCTTGTTCATCGGCATGCTCGTGCTGGCCGGAGACCTCTCGACTGCGGATTGCGGATTGCAGATTGCAGATCCTCGAGTCCCAAATCGCCAATCCGAAATCCCATACCGGTGGGCCCAGTCTGAAATCCCAAATCCGAAATCCGAAATCCGCCGCCTGTCCGCCCGTGCCGAAATCCCAAATCCGAAATCCGAAATCCGAAATGGCCCGGCCGTGTCTGGGCGCCCGGTTGTTGTGGACGCTTCTCGCTACTCCGACCTCCAAAAGGCCTTCTTGGCGGTGCCTGAAGGCGGCGGCCTGGTCAAACTGCCGCCGGGCGACTTCCTGCTGACACGTCCCCTCATCCTCACGCGAGAGAACACGAGGATAGAGGGAGCGGGGGCGGCGACACATTTGATCAATCGCAACAAGGAAAGCCAACCGGCGTTCATCATCCGGCCCGCGAGCCGTCTCAGCGACCGCCAGGCGCGCATCTGGCGTGTGCAGCTCGCCGACTTTCGCATTAGCGGTAATCCCAAAAGCGGCGACGGAGTGCGAGCCGAGGGCGTCAACGAGATATACATCCACGGCATGTCCGTTGACCACAACGGCGGGCACGGCATCAACCTGATTGATTGCTACGAGGACCCCCGCATCTGTGACTCCATCATCACCTACAACGGCGACGCAGGGCTGAATATTCTCTCCGGACACGACATCGTGGTCAACGGAAACCAATTCGAGGAGAACAGGGACGCTGTTCGCTGCATTGACAGCTTCAATCTCTGCATGAACGGCAACAACCTCGACGACCATCTCCGCCACGGGGTCGTCATCGAGAACACTTACGGTTCGGTCCTGAGCGGGAACATGATCGAGGAGTGTCGGGGCACAGCCGTTGTTCTCGACCGCGATTGTTATGGCATCACCATCAGCGCCAACGTAATCGCCCACAACTCCGGCGGCGGCGTGGACCTCCGGGACGCCTGGGGGTGCGCCGTCTCCGCCAACACGTTTACCATCGTCGCTCAGCGGGCGGTCGCCATCGGGCCAGGAAGCGGGCGCATTACCGTCACCGGCAATAATTTCTCCAACGCTCACATCGGCCCCGGCGTCAAACGGGATGACCCCGCCACCGGCGTCACCCTCGCTCACACGTCCGACGTTGTGATCTCCGGGAACGTTTTCACGGGACTTGCCGCAGAGGCCATAAAAGCCGAAGGAGAATGCAAGCGGATCGTTATCGTAGGAAATGCCATGAGCGATCTCTCGAGGTCCGCCCTCGGCCGCGCTACCCCCGCGATGGACCTGAGCGGCGCCGAAGCGGTCGTGAAAGATAACGCCGTTGAGAAAGAATCTCCGGCGGAACAGTAACGGCATTGGGGCGGAGAGACCTCAAAGGCCAACGTTTGTGAAAAACAACAGTTGTATAAATGAGAGGAGGAAATGTTATGAGGCGAATATGTGCTCTGTGGTTCGTCTGTCAGTTTGCGATGCTGCTGGCAATTGCTCGTACACCGGCTGCGGATTTCTTCGTCGCTGTGGAGGGCAACGACGCTTGGTCCGGCAAGTTGGCCGCCCCCAATAGCGAGCGCACCGACGGCCCCTTCGCCACTATCCAGCGAGCTCAGCAGGAAGTCCGCAACCTGAAGCGAGCGGAACCCGACCGCCACCGCCCGATTGAGGTGCTGGTGCGTGGGGGGACGCATTTCCTAAAGGAAGGCCTCATCTTCACACCGCAAGACTCCGGCACGCCCGACTCGCCGGTTGTCTATTCTGCCTATCCGGGCGAAAAGCCGGTGATAAGCGGCGGCGTTCAACTGAAGGGCTGGAAGCGCAATGCAAAGGACCCCGCAAAGGCGGAGCTGCGCATCCCCGAGGTTCAGCGCGGCGAGTGGGCCTTCTCGCAACTTTTCGTGAACGGGCAGCGCCGCTACCGCCCGCGGCTCCCGAAGGAGGGCTACTATTCAATTGCGGGAGAGGTCCCTCCCACCACGCAGGCGAAAAGCCGAGGCTTCGACCGCTTCATGTTCAAAGCAGGCGACCTCAAGAAGGACTGGAAAAACCTCGGTGATGTGGAGGTTCTCTGCTTTCACTCCTGGTCAATGTCGCGGATGCGCATCGCCTCCATTGACGAATCGAAACGCATCGTCACCTTCGCCGGGCCCACCGTCAGCAAGTCCGGGTGGGCAGGGCTGCAAAGGGGCAAACGCTTCCTCGTGGAGAACGTGCCCGATGCCCTCGAAAAACCGGGCGAGTGGTATCTCGACCGCCACAGCGGCGTTCTCACCTACATCCCGTTGCCTGGAGAGAATATGCGGAACGCCGTTGTAATCGCGCCGCGACTGGAGTGCCTGGTGCAACTCAAAGGCGACGTGCCGAAACACCAATGGGTTAAATATGTGACCTTTCGCGGACTGACCTTTGCCCACACCAACTGGAACACGCCCCCGAAAGGTTACAGCTTCTCGCAGGCGGAGGCGATTCTGCGGGGCGCCATCACCGCCGAAGGCGCGCGATATTGCGAGCTGGAGAAGTGCGCGGTCACGGGAGTCGACAGCTACGCGGTGGACTGGGGAGCGGGCTGTAGGCACAACAGGGTTGAGAATTGTGAGCTGTCCGACCTCGGCGCCGGAGGCGTCAAAATCGGCGAGATGCGCATCCCTTCCGACGACGAGGCCGTCGCCAGCCACAACATCATACGCGATAACCTTATCGCCCACGGCGGGCGAATTCATCCGGCGGCGGTGGGCGTGTGGATCGGCCATTCCCCATACAACCGGATAGAGCACAACGACATTTACGACTTCTACTACACCGGCGTGTCCGTCGGGTGGTCGTGGGGTTACCGCCGAAGCCTCGCCCACCACAACACCATTGCCTACAATCACATCTACCAGATAGGGCAGCGAGTTCTCAGCGACATGGGGGGCATTTACACCCTCGGCCTCTCCTACGGCACAACGCTGCGGTACAACTGTATTCACGACGTCGAATCCTATGACTACGGCGGGTGGGGCATCTACCCCGACGAAGGGTCCACCGACATTCTCGCCGAGAACAACCTCGTCTATCGGACCAAAACCGGCGGATTCCACCAGCATTACGGAAGAGAAAACCGCATCATCAACAACATCTTTGCCCTCGCGCGAACGGGCCAGGTCATACGCACCCGAGCCGAAAACCACCTCTCCTTTACGTTCCGGCGGAACATCGTCTATTGGAGAGAGGGACCGCTCCTCGGCAGCAACTGGTCGGGAGACAACTACGCTCTCGACTACAACCTGTATTGGAACGCCAGCCCCGCCGCGGGCGGGGTGCGCTTCGGGAAAATGACCCTGCAAGAATGGCAAAAGAAGGGCCAGGACGTACACTCCTTGATTGCCGATCCCCTTTTCGTAAACCCGGAAAAAGGAGATTTTCGCCTAAAACCTAATTCCCCGGCACTGAAGGTCGGGTTCCGCCCATTCGATATGAGCAAGATCGGCCGCTTGACGCCTACGCCGATAACAGAGATGCCTCGCGCATTTCCTCTACCTTCGCCGCGATAGCCGCTTTTGTGGAATTGCCACGTTGACGGATTGAGGGAGGCGCTTAGTGCTTGTCCTCGCCGAGTTGCAGGGGAGGTCGGTCTCGCGGAGGGGAAAGAAATCCCTCTCCGGTCTGGGTGTACCGCCAGCATCTTGTCCCGCGTTCCGCGGGAGGGCATCCTGCCCCTCGCTACTGAGGGCGAGACGGCGGCGTTACGGTGCTCAAAGCCCAAGCTGCTCCCCGATGTCCCGCATCGCGTTGAGGCTCAGCTCGATGAACTCATCGAGAGGAACACCGACCCGCTCGCACTCGCGAATGATCTCGCGGTTGACTTTTCGGGCAAAGGCGGTTTCCCTCATCCGTTTCCGAACCGACTTCGCTTTGACGCTGGCAAGCTTCTTGTCCGGGTAAACCAGCGCCGTGGCGACGATCAGGCCGGTGATCGTCTCCGAGGACGCAAGCGCGATTCCGAACTTCGACTCGCGGGTGATGCCGAGACCCTCCGCGTTATGCTCGCGGATGGCTTGAAGGGCATCTTCCGGGAAGCCCTTCTCGCCGAGAAGTCTAATGGTCATTTTCGTGTGCTCGGCAGGGGAATCTTTTGTGCTCTCGAAATCCAGGTCGTGCACCAGCCCCGTCACCCCCCATTTGTCAGGGTCTTCTCCGAGTCTCTCCGCCATCTTCCTCATGATGGCTTCCGTGGCGAGGCTATGCTTGATGAGGTTTTCGTTCTGCACGAACTCCCGCAAAAGCTGAAGCGCTTCTTCCCGGCTTATTGAAATGCTCATTGTTGTCATTCCTCCCCGTCGGGAAGCGCGACAACTGGCGCCGGAAAGCAAGCGCTCGGGCTCCCCAACAACATAGGTTTATCGGGCCGTGGAGTGCGTCCGATTTCCGATTTTGGATTTCGGAGCGGGCCGAGCGGCCTCGCGTCTGGTGAATCCGCGCTGGAGGCGCCGCAGTCCGCAATCCGCTGTCCGCCTTAATCCAGTTTCTCGAACAGGTCCTTGGAGGCGCCGCACTCCGGGCAAACCCAGTCCTCCGGCAGTTCCTCGAAAGGAGTACCGGGCGCCACACCGTGATTGGGGTCTCCCTCCTCCGGATCATATATATAACCGCACACCGTGCACTTCCACATATCCATTATCAGTTCACCATTCCTTCCCACAGTTGGCAGTTCATTCATTTCAGATTGCCACACTGGCTCCTTTCGTGCACCCCGGTCGCCCCCGTCCTCTCCCGGGAAAGAAAAAGCGCCCGCAGACCTTCCGCCCCAGCCAGTATGTCTGGACTGAAATAGATACCCTATCCTCTCTTCATCCGCGGGTCAACGGCTTTTTTACGGCTTAACCGGGCTAAGATGCCGGCGATACATCACCCTTCCCACGCTTTGCTCGTGGCCTCGCTTCGACCCATCCCTGCAACGGCTCCAAAACTCTGCGCGCCCTCGAGCGGCTGCTCAAAAACCTGATTTCGGTCCTTACCTCGCCAGAGCAGGGTTTCAACCAACCCCTCACCCGCCGGTAACTGACGCACTGCAAAAAGATAAAAAAAACTTGACTGAGGGCGAGCGCGCATGTATTAACTATTAGTACTAATGAATAATAGGCTGCCCAACCCGAGAGGAGGAGCCCATGGCCGGAAGAAGAAAACAACTACCGACACCAACCGAAATGGAAATTCTCACCGTCCTGTGGAGAGTGGGAAAGGCATCAGTCCAAGGTGTCTGGCAGCAGCTTAAACCACCGAAGCGCGCGTACACGACGGTCCTGACTCTGCTCCGCATCATGGAGCGGAAAGGATACGTCGTTCACGATGTCGAGGGGAGGGCATTTGTCTATCGGCCTGTTCTCGACGAAGATAAGACACGCCGGAGCGTGATTCGCAGACTCATAGACCGAATGTTCGAGGGGTCCGCCGAGTCTCTTGTGGCGAGCCTGCTCGAGCACGAGGACATATCCGAAGCCGAGCTCCGGCGATTGAGACGGATCATACAAGAGAAGAAAAGGGGAAAAAGATGAGTGCGGTCGAGGCCCAGTGGATTGTAATCGGCTTTCTGAATCTGGCGTGTCGGATTGCCATAGTGGTAGTCCTGGCCGCGGTGGCGGATTCGCTTCTCCGAAGGCATGGCGCCGCCTTGAAGTCCCTTGTCTGGACGATGGCACTCGCGGCGGTCGTCTTGGTGATTGCCGTGCAGGTCGTCAGCGCTCCGGCCCCGCATTCGCCCATTCGGTTCACCGGAGTTTCTGAGGTTAATAGGGCTCGGGTGCTTCACCACGGGCCTTTGCCTGGCTTAGAACTGACTCCAGGCGAAGCATCGGCGGACCAAAGGAGAGGCTATGAGCCTCAGGCAGGCAAACCGCATACGACTTCGCTTTTGCCCTCGGAAAACCTTCCCGGGCTTCAACCGGGAGAGACTCCGCCGCCAGGTGATGCGGGAAGCGGAGATGTGGGCATGCTGGATTTCCCCGCGGGTGAAAGGAATCCAAACCACTTCTCGCCGACACGGGAGGGAGACCCTCGGAATCTCTTCACCGACAGCCGGAACAACAGGAAGCCGACCGTATGGCAGGTTGCGAGCTGGGGAGTGGTTCTCTTGCTTGCGATTTCGGTTCTACTCATGGTCCGCGTTCTCATTGGGACATTGGGCCTCAAGCGGCTCATTCTGAAATGGCGAGGACGCACCCCTCCGGCGATGCTGAACCGTGAACTGGAAAAGCTGAAGAACACATTGCGAATCAGGCGCCCCGTCCGCCTGCTCGTTACTCCGGGGAACAACGCTCCGATTACGTTTGGCATTTTTCGGCCGACGATTATTCTCCCCGGAGCGTTGGCCGAACGCATGGGGCCGGACTCGCTGCGGCAGATGCTCACTCACGAGCTGGCTCACATCCGCCGCCACGACTCCCTCGTCGTTTTTCTTCAGCGGGTGTGCATGGCGCTATGTTTCTGGCATCCTCTCGTGCATACGGCTGTTCGTCGGCTCAGGGTTCTGACCGAAGATGCTTGTGACGATTATGTCCTTCAGGCCGCGAAATCACCGGAGGAGTACGCAACTTGCTTGACTCACCTGGCGGCCCAGGTATCGTGCGGGATCGCGGGACTTTTGGGCTGGATCGGCGCAAGGCGCCAGCGGCTCAGGTTGGAGAAACGCATTCACAGGATTCTCGATGCCCATCGGCGCATCGGACATGTCACCGGTCGAGCGGCGATGATGACGGTCGTCCTGAGTATCGCGGCTTCTCTCGGGGCGAGTCGGCTTCCGTTTTTCGGAATTGCTTTCGACGAAGGTGCGCCAGAAGCGTTCCAGCGGCGTGCGGAGGGCGAGGCTGTCAAGCCCATTGAAGACGAGACGCCCTCCCAACACGCGCAAAGACTTCTGGACGACGGCAACGCCCGGTTGGCGATCCGCTTGCTTGGCCGGGCCGTGGCAGAAGCCACCGATCCAAGCACCTCAATATCCCTGCGATACCAATTAGCGGGCATCCAGCAACTCCTTGTAGAGGGTGACGCGCTGGAGGAAACGCTGAAGGAGATATGGAGAGTTCTTCCGCAAAACGCGGACGAGGTAGCTAAGTTCGCAGAGTTCTGCATTCGCTCAGGGCAGGAGAAGCTCGCAAAGGAAGCGATGTCGTGTCTCCAAGATATGGCGCCGGAAAGAAGGGTTTACTACGCAAGCAAGCTTTACGGTGCTTTTCCGAAGGCGGAGGAGTTGTGGTTTCCATTCCAGCCGAAACCGCTCGATAAAACCCACGTGAAGATAGCCAGCCGAGACGCGGTCATGTTTCGCGAGAACATTATCCCGGCGCTGGCCCAAGTTGCGGTAGTAGCGGACCTCGACGGCGATGACGTCCCCGAGGTCATACTCAGCGCCAGGCGGGGGAGGAAGCCGGCGTGGATGAGGGTTTTCTCCCCAAACGGAAAGCTGCTCTGGGAAGACGAGGAACAGGAAGCAGAGTGGGAGGACATCCTTGTCTTCGATCTCGATGGAGATGGAAAGCTGGAAATTATCGCCGTTGGCACGGGCATAACCGTCTATGACTGTGGCGGGAAGGTCTTGTGGCAGCGTGCGTTCCCGGAGGAACAACGCGGGCGGGGGTTCAAAAGGGCACGCATCGTTCGCTCTCCGAAGGGTCGCTACAGGATAATCTGGGGTATTGACAATCGCATCGTATGCTTTTCGCCCGGTGGAAATGTGGAGTGGCAGAAGATGGGGGTCTTGGGCTATTCATTCGTCACTACCGACTTGAACGGCGACGGCTGGGATGAGATCCTCACCATGAAGAATGTACCCAACGAGCTGGTGTTGTTCGACCAGGAGGGTGGGGAGATTCTGACGATTCCCACGGAGCTCAACCTACGGAGGCCACGCCTTGCCGTGGAGGACCTGAACGCGGATGGAAAACCGGAAATCATAGGTTGGGGCGGAGGCGAAAAGCTCCTGGTATGTGGAATGGACGGCAGGACAATATGGAAGACTCGGTCCCGCACAGGGCCCCTTTACGACATAGGCGACCTGGACGGAGATGGAAAGAAAGAGATCGCTTGCGTGACGCCGAGAGATGAGCTTCGGATTCTGAATCACGATGGAAGCACGCGGTTTGAACTGGCGATACCGACGATTGCTCTGCAACTTGCCGACATAGATGGCGATGGAAAGGACGAGATTCTCGCGGAAAGTCGCTCCAGGCCGGGCAGGTATCTTTTTTGCATCGGACATGACGGGGAGCTTCGGTGGCGGTTTGCGCTGCCGCGAGGTTACAGCTTTGGATTTCGTGCAATGCCGGCCACCGGACCGGCGAAAAAGGGGATTGTGGCAGCGGCCAGCCATCCCCTAATGATCCTTTCCGCTGACGGGGAGGTTCTATCCATCACTCCGATGACCTTCTACCCCAACGCGCTCGCGGCAGATCTCGACGGAGACGGCGCGAAAGAAGTCCTTGCCGGCGTGCCGCTGCTGAGAGCATACGATCTGCCGGGAAACAGGCCGTTGTGGGGAGGGATGGCTACGCAGAACAGCATCACGGACAGCGGTGCGACGGCTATTGACGTTGATGGCGATGGAGCGGAGGAGCTCGTCTTCCCGTGCCGTGGACACGTGTGCGTTGTGAATGGGAAAGGGGAGCTTGTCCGTGCGAAATACGTGGGCGAATTCGGCGACCCGGCCTTCGGACGAATTGACGTGGAGGGCGACGGAAAGGACGAGATTCTCCTCTGCGGCAACAGGCGTTTCCTGGTTCTGAATGGCGAAGGAGAGGTGATCGCTGCGGCATCGCACCGGGGATTTGAGGTTGACCGGAGAAGCTACATCGCTCCATATAAGGTCATCCTGGCGGCGGACGTGGACTCCGTGCCCGGAGAGGAAATCCTCACCTGCGTTGATGCCAGCGGGGTAACAGCTTATTCGGCGGACGGAGATGTGGTCAGGAGATTCCGGAGGCCCCCATGGCTTCCTGTCCACCCCGAATATGACCGGCTGTTCTGTCTATGGACTCCGCAAATCTTCCCGCCGATGGACGTCAACGGCGATGGAAAAAAGGAGCTTGTGGCGCGGATTGACCGCCTTTTCGTCTGGGACCTTCAGGGCAGACTTCTTCGCATCCCGCCTGGGCGGGACTATCCCAATCGCCAGCAAATATCCGTCGCCCGGTTGAAAAGACAGATTGAAGGCCTTGTTCAATACGTCCGCGAACTGGGAGCGTTCGGAACCATTGGCGAATACATAGAGAAAGCCCAAAAGAAACCGCTGATGGAGCTTTACACTACGGCGCTTCCCATCAAAATCCCGCGTTTCGCGGGATTCGCCATTTGCAGCGAAAAGGGAATGAAACTGAAGCGAGCGGATGGCAAGGTCCTGTGGCGAATCCCCACCGAGCATCCACGCGAGCGCCTGAGAGAGTCTCAGAACCTCGAAGAGTTGCTAAATGAGTACGAGGACGTCATCCGGGCACGCCTCCGCTGCATAGCCTTTGCAGACTTTGACGGTGACGGAAGAAAGGAGATAATGACTTCGAGTAAAGCCCTCGCCCTTCGGAATGGAAAGCAACTCAAAAGGTTAGAGGCGTTCTCGCTCAGCGGGCAACCCCTGTGGCGGGGAGAACCTGAGGATTTTACCCATTTCTCCCAGTATGTCCATCGAGACTTCGACGGGGACGGATTCATGGAGATCATTCTCGAGTACGAACCCGGTATTGCCGTCCTTGACTTGACACCCCAAACCCCAGACCCCAAACCCTAGCGCGAGGGCCTCGCGGAGTAGCTTCATGGTGGGCGTCGCCGCTCCACCAGCGCTCGCACAGAACCCGGAGGTGTCCCTCGACTACGCTCTCACTTTCATCAGTTGATCAATGTCCGCGAAGACTTTCTCGAACGCGCTGACGTAGTGCTTCATCAACTCGATGCCATTC
>Ga0315552_1000289_pt1 | contig 31488 bp, 28 predicted proteins | sample SalMarSW160170MG_2_FD_203102 | JGI IMG/M metagenome (GOLD analysis project Ga0315552, IMG submission 203102) | Salt marsh sediment microbial communities from the Plum Island Ecosystem LTER, Massachusetts, United States - Salt Marsh Sediment SW1601-70 ...
TCTGTCGTCGGGAAGGCATCAAGCCGGGAGCCTACTACGCCTGGACCAAGGACTTCATGGAGGCTGGGAAGGAGCGGCTTACCCGGGATACCGTCAGGGATGCCACGCGTCAAGAGATAAACGAGATAAAGCGGGAGAGCACCGACCTCAAGCACCTGGTGGCTGACCTTTCGCTGGATGTGTACCGTCTCAAAAAAACGGCTATTCCTCCGCTGGAGGGCTACAACGGCGACGGCGCATGAGTGCCAGGGACAAAGCTATTATCCTGGCCCGGGTGGAAAACAAGTCCAGGGGCAAACGGCAGGCACTCATGGCACTGGGGATACCGAAAAGCAGCTACTATCGGTGGCGGCAGTGGCAACGGTGCGATGGCCTGGAGTCCCATTCAGGAGACAGGGGAAGGCCGTGGAACCGGATCACTCCCAAAGAAGAAGGCAAGATACTGGCGGTAGCCCGAGAGTCTCCTGAGCTCAGCAGCCGGCAACTGGCCGCCTGGATCACCGATAATGAAGGCTTTGCCGTATCCGAATCAACAGTTTATCGCATTCTAAGAAGGGAAGGGCTAGTGAAACGGATAGAGGTGCAGCTCGTGGCGGGGAAGGAATACCATACTAAGACCACACGACCTCACCAGATGTGGGCTACCGACGCTTCCTATTTCCGGGTGGTTGGCTGGGGCTACTATTACCTGGTGACAGTGATGGACGACTACTCCCGTTTCATCCTGGCCTGGAAGCTGCAGAAAGACATGTCGGCTAACTCCCTGATCGAGGTGGTACAGGAAGCGGTGGATGTTACCGGCATGACCGATGTGCCTGTCGAGGATCGCACCAGGCTACTCTCGGACAACGGGGCGGGCTACGTCTCCAGGTCCTTCCAGGACTACCTGCGACTGGTGGGCATCAGCCATATCCTGGCGGCACCCTACCATCCCCAGACGAACGGGAAGCTGGAGCGTTATCACCAGAGCATCAAGCGGGAAGTTAACCAGCTACCCTATGAGCTCCCCAGCCAGTTGGAACGGGCAATTGCCGACTTCGTCGACTACTATAACTACCGCCGTTACCATAAGGCACTCGGCAACGTAATGCCTGCCGATGTCTTATATGGCAGGAGAGAGCAGATCCTGCAACGCAGAAAGGAGGTGCAAATACAAACAATTAATCGTCGCAGAGACTACAATCAGGGCCTCAGGGAGCTTGTTAATGCCGCCTGATCATGCCAAAGTGTTCGGTTCAAAAAGTGTCCCATTTCGCTGATTGACAACACAATGCGTCACTGAGGGCCTAACCAACCGCGAGATTGCGGAGGAACTCTTTATCAGTGCATTTACTGTGGAAACCCACCTAAAGAACATACTAGCGAAAACAGGATTCCGGAACAGAACCCAGCTGGCAACCCGAATACAATCAATGAACTCCGGAAACTGACCAACAAACAGGTCACCTCCCTCATACCAAACAACCATTCATCCACCAGACAAATATTAAGGCAAGCCCCGCTCAATGCTTTTTGTGGCAGTCACCAAGACCCACCTTACTATTCTTTGAGATGACACATTTCGTCAGAATGTGACTTGATATTCTATCTTCTAATAGTGAGTGATATTCAACGACAATTCTATCAAGAACTTAGCCTGATTTATTGCTATTAAGAAGTTCTTCCACCTTCTCCACTATGGCTCTTGCACTGAAAGGCTTGGTTATATAAGCATTCGCTCCTGCTTCAAGTGCTTTCTGTAAATTATAATCTTGCGCCAGACCCGTTAGCATTAGAACTTTGGTGTTAGCAGTGGTTGGGTCTGATTTTATTGTTTGACACAACTCGTAGCCATCCATTTTGGGTAGTTGAATGTCTAATATGATAATGTCTTGAATATCCTTTTGCGCAATATTTAATGCTTCTTCGCCATCTCTTGCCAGGAGAATTTTATATTCTTTAGAAAAGCTGAATATTGTTGAAAGCAGTTCAAGAATATCTTCTTCATCTTCGACGATTAACATTTTTTTGGTCATCTTCTTCTCCTGAATCGCTTAAAGTTGTTCACGACTTTTTAATTTAAGAATCTTGTACCGGAATTGCCACGAAGAATGTTGAACCTTTATTTAATTCACTCTCCAGCCAGATCTCACCTCCCATCGCTTCAGTCCATTCCTTAGCAATATAGAGACCTAGTCCACTACCCTTAATACCCTGCGTCTCGGGCCGTTGTATTCGATGGAAGGTTGTGAAAAGTGAATCTTTGTCTTCAGGACCGATTCCCATTCCCTCATCAGAAACGCTTACCACTACGCGGTGCTTTTCCATGTCTTTGCGTGCTGCAAGAGTAATACGTCCACCTTCAGGGCTATATTTAATGGCATTACCGAGTAGATTACCGATAACCTGACCAAACTTCTCGCGGTCAATAAGAACAGCGGGTAGATCAGGTTCAATTTCAACAATGATTTCATGCTTATCACTGCTTTCTCGTGTGAACACTAGACTCTCTTCTAAAACATCCTGTAACCTGACTTTTTCCAATTTCATACTGACTTTTCCGGATCGAATCCGGGTGACATTTAGGAGGTCATCTATCATGTCCGTTAATTTCCGGCCGTTCTCGTAAATGTTAATTAACCACTGCTCCCGGGTGGTATCGGGCGGATTTCGCTGCAGCAGGAGTTCGGTATAACCCATAATGGCAGTCATCGGTGTACGGAGTTCATGAGAAGCAATGGAAACGAAAGTGTCCCGGATACTAACGTCACGGATTAGCCTGGCACTCCGTAATGCGACAGCGGCAACGGAAGCTAAACCCTGTAGCAAATATATATCATCAGTTGAAAATTTCTGTCTCGTAACTTTCTCTGATAGGCACAGAACACCAACTTCGTTATCAGCTGCAACAAGAGGTATTATAAATGTGAGATCCGGGTCGGCACTTAATGCAGAAGCGGGAAATTCAATACTTAGGTTCCGCTGTGATATTAAAGTTAGTAATTTTTTCTGCTTGCTTCTCTTAACAAATGTGCCCTGGGCTGCGCCTATTTCATACGAACCGGATTGTGTGCTGATAAACAGGCAACCACCCGCTAAATTTAATGTCTGTACTATTGTCCCGACTAATAGACGTGATACATCAGTAAAGTCTTTAACTGAGTGTAAAGAAGTACTTAAACTCTGGATCATCTGGCGGTAGTCGTATCTGTCTTTATAGAAGAGCTTGTCTATCAGGCTCTCAATCCACTTTTTTATTGGTCCGAAAAGAGCTGTCGCCATGCCACCCAATACTAACGCCACAAGAATTTGTGCTGGAATTCCAAGTGACGTGTAATTAGCTGTAATGAAGAAAATGGCGACTGACAAAATGCCTGCCATTATTACTGTAATTAACCCGTAAATTAAGCCTCGTCTTATAACAACATCAATATCCATTAATTTCCGCGTAACCACTGCATATCCCATCCCTACAGGTATAAAAACAATAAACAAAATGCTGAACCCAGCTGGTATAATTGGTTGTTTCCATATAACCTCCGGGAGTATATATAGAATCAAGAAAGGAACCAGCGCCATCAGGGCACTAAGAAATATTATTTTCATTTGTTGGCGCGTTTTGGCGGAAGAAGCACGAAAATAGTTATAAACAACCACTCCAGCTACCGCTAAATAACCTAGTCCATATACGAAAAATCTGACAGCACGAAAACCCGGCAATGGTTGTCCGTTAGCTTGACCGATAAGTAGAAAAAGTATCAGTGTTATGGCTGGTGGAAGATAAATAAGAAGTGTAAGACGATTACGACGAAGTCGGGTACGTTCCTCGGGTAGAATGATGAAAAAGTGCAGGAGCAACCACGGGCCAAAAATAGCGGCGGCTACTCCAAATAGTAATGCCAGAGGAATCGCTGTGTCTGTCGCAATTCCAGCACTAACAGCTAATCCAAAGACTACACCACATAGGCAGAATACCATGGATGTAATGCTCTGAGGCCTTTTGAAGAATACATAAAATCCTGTTATCCAGAATATCAGTGAGACAATTATCAACGATATTAGTTCGGCTAATGCTCCATCGGATTGTCGTTTGCCTTCAAGAGATACTGATTCAAGCTGTCCGTTTTCATTTATAACGGTCAACTGCTTAATTGAGTCACTATAGACAATACCAGAATCTATATATTTCTCGAGGAATGTTGATGCTGGCTGATGATTAATTTCTGTTGGTCTATCGCCTATAATAATACCGGCTTCAATAGCCAGTCCGTTGGGGTCTAAGTCTGAAACTGACCATCCCTGTTCATCGCAAGTAAGTACCAAGCCCATATAAGGCTTGCCAATGCTTAGGATAAAATAGACCAGAGAAATAACCAGAATAAATAGAGTAAATATATAAAACAGGATTTCTCTAGGTCTTTTCCGTTCTGTAAGAAGCTCTTGAGGAATGTTTTCAGATTGGTTCACAATAACCCATATGCATTTATTTTAAGAACAGCTTTAGCCGTTCTATTTTGGCACCTCCCCTTTTTGCATCGGCAAGATTGTCCTGAGCCAATTGTTTGTAAGATTCCATCTTTACGGTTGTATAATTGATAGCACCGGTGTGGAATAGTAAATCCTTTATTTGTGTTGTATCGGGCATGGTTTCTGTCGAATCGTCGAAAGCTAGCTTAAGAGTATTGCGCCTATGAGAATCTGCTTGATTTAAGGCAAAAATTACAGGGAGTGTGATTTTTCGTTTTATAATATCACTTCCCTGTAATACACCCTGAATATCGTTAGCTAATTGAGATGCCATTCCAAGATTGCAACCGAATGTTGAAAATATCTTGATTAGCTTTTGCTCTGGATTAGCCAGTAAAGCCCCGACACAGCACGCACATTCCGCTGTAGAAGCTGATTTCATATAAGTGATTTTCAGATATTTATCTTCCGATATTTCCTCTCCCGGAGCTAAAGACAGGTCTAGGTGTTGTCCAATGCAGGTAGTAGTATAGAATGAGTTAATTGTGTCCATAATGCGGATTATGGTTTGGTCCTTTACACGGTATTTCTTAAGTCTGGCGATCGTCTTTTCTGCCAGTATGATAAGGGTTGTGGCTGCGTTTGTCGCAATGGCGGAGCCATATTTGGTAGAAAGCGACGTTGAGGAATCAGCATCTTCAATATCATCGAGTACCTCGGCTGCATTTTTCATGAGTTGTAGAGTCGCGGCAATCGTGAGGGCGCGTTTATATTGGCCTGATATAGCTTCATACACTATCAAAGGTAATAGAGGCCAGAGTTCATGTTTAATGCTTACGCTGCCTGATTCTTGCCCAGAATGAATTAGAGATTGTTTAATCAAATCAGAAAAGCCAGCAATCTCAGATAAAGGGGCTAGAATGGCCTCTATTTCGTCTCTTAGAAGTCTTAACAGCCTTTCCTGCCACATAACATGATGATAGAGTTATATTAAGGAGTGGGAGAATGCCATGTATAGGTTGGGTTAATTGCTGCTTCCAGTTGTTGGGAATCAGATGTTATCAATCCTAGCTTAGCATGTGTGGTTAACACAGCCCTTTTTTCCTGTTCTGTTAGAATAAATTGTGAGAGAATGCTATCTGGGTCTGATGTGAATTGAGCTTTGGTTTTAGTATCGCTGAAGATTTGTTTAACAAGTTCTTGTAGTGCCTTAGATTTCATCTATGAGCCTCCTTTGAAGAGAAGAGATTTATAAAGTCCAGATTTTTACGTTTGTTCCGGTTTTTACGAAGTATAAACCTGAATTAGCCAAATGTCAACGTTTAGCGAAATAATGTCCAAAACGGACACAAATAAAAGATCGTGATATGAGATTATTCAAGTACAGAATGATATGACCTTATCCCATTATCGTTGACGGTCTACACCAAAAAAGGTTCGCCAAATTTCACGCCTGAACGCTAGGGGTGAACACACGAGGTTAAAAAGGAACCTTTTTAAATAATCCTGCTGCTAGGTTTCGGCATCGATTTCATATGATTTTTAATGTTAGTGTGCATTTATTCGTACTTTCATGACCATTACGGAGAAGTTAGTGTGCAATAAGAACATAAGAAGTGAAAATATTCAACGCCTATCAACGAAATAAGACGTTTTGACCTAGATTTTTTGTGTAATAACGTACATTTCCAAAGCTAAAATATCCTATGTGATATAATTTCTATCCTACACCTTGAAATTGCGGTTTTTAAAAGCCTATTTTCAACCAATTACCTCCTGTTTTAGCCTTTTAATGTACATACCTAATACATAAATGATAATTAACTTTTTCAAGTCCTGGATATTAAAGGATGGAATAATGATAATCAACGTTATGATATACTATAGTTAAAAATATAGTTAATATTCCCCTCAACATGTCGTGTCGATAACTACAGGGGCAAGTCAATTGGGATAGAGACAAAGCGGAAATAATCATGACAACGAAGAAGTCTCCTAAAGCTCAAACGGTTATGGGACCGACTGATTCCGATAAACTGGGAGTTACCCTTCCCCACGAGCACATCTTTGTTGATGCCCGTGAGAATTTCTTCTTCGAGCCGACTGACCCTACCGAAAAATCGCTGGCCCACGCCCTGGTCACGCTGGAAAACCTTTCCTGGGTACGCGCTCATGCTTTGAGTAATGCGGACTGCCTGCAATCGCCAGATGAGGCTATTCTGACTAAGGAGCTCTTGGCTTACAAAGAGGCCGGAGGCGACACCATTGTCGATGTCAGCACCAGTCCCGTTGGTGGTAACAACCCTTCAGGTCTACAACGCTTAGCCCGGGCTACCGGACTTAATATAATTATGGGTACCGGGTACTATATGGGGCTACAGTATTCTCCGGAGGTTCTTGCCCTTACGGAAGACCAACTCTGCGACGGGCTCGTACGCGACCTGATTGTGGGTATCGGTAATACCGGGGTATGCGCCGGTATTATCGGCGAAATAGGTCTCACACCCGCCCTGCGTGAAGACGAACGCCGCTTGTTGCGCGCCTGTGCGGCGGCTCAACATCAGACCGGGGCACCCCTGACCATTCACCCGCCGGGACAGGACAATCAGTTGATACAAGAGATACTGCGTATCTTGAGTGAGAACGGCGGCCGACCGGACAGGACGGTCATCTGCCATATCGACATAATGGGCTTAAATCTGGATACTGCCCGCCGTATCGCCGATGTCGGCTGTTATATCGAGTTCGATACCTTTGGCCATCTGTTCCCACCCTTCCTGCTCGGTGAGAGCGTGATGAGTTTCCCCAGCGAGTCTCAACGCATCACTGCTATAAAGCAGCTTATCGACGACGGATACCTGGAGCGCATCCTCCTCTCCCACGATACCTTTCTTAAAGTGCTCCTGGCCTCATACGGCGGGTTCGGATATGCCCATATTTTACGCAATATCGTGCCCGTGATGCTACGGCAGGGTATCACGGAAACGCAGGTTCATACCATGATGATAGATAATCCCGGCCGTCTGCTGTCATTTATCACAGACTGACCCTCGGTGAATTATGTTTTTCCGGAAAATATCAGGCTTTTCCTATCCTGAACATCTTGGTTCCACATGAGGGACATACTCCGCTGGTAGCCGGTTTTCCGTTCTTCATCTTGATAGCTTTTGGGTCTTTCATTTCCTTTTTCGCCCTGCACTTGACACAGTATGCCTGTACCATATTGACCTCCTTTAAATTTTATAACCTATGTTAGTTTATATTCTTCATACTCATACTCGCAGGGATGCCCGCAGGTTACGTACATGGTATTATCCCCGGGCACCATTATTACGGAAGCCAGTGTCTCCGCGGTAGAACCCTCAAGGGCGTGATTGCAGATTCCCTTTGGATAATGATTGTGGTCGGACATGATTTCCATCATTCCCTCGACTGTAATTTTTCCGTACCGCTTTTCGATCAGCCTCTTCATTTGCTGCTCGCGGATAAAACTGCTGGGGGCACCCATATAAACTAATTCACCCTTCTTAAAGCGGTCGGTATTATAATGATTGGCATGAGCCAGAACATCCTTATCGGGCTGTATTACGTTGTAGTCGTCGGGTTTGGTTTCGATGCCGATAATATCACCATCTTTGCTGGCAAGGCAGTAGTACATCATGCTGCGCCCGGCGGCGCAGAAAATCCCCAGGGCGTCACCGATTCGCTTTTGCCGCATCGCCTTCGGCATAACACAGCAGGCGGGTAGAGTGAGAAGTTGTTCCTCCACCGGGCTAACCACGACATTTAAGACCATTCCCACACCCGCCGAGTTCAAGGTCAACTCGCAAGCTCCCCAGAAAACCAGGGAAAGCTGCTTCAGTCCGTCGGCGTGGGTTACTTTAACAAGGTCAATCGTCCTGCCGACGGTAGCGTCGAAATTCTGACCGATAATCGCCTTACCGTCTTTCGTGGCCCTGCCGGTGACGGCAAAAGACGTACAGAAGGTTTTCATACGTTGATAATAAAAACTCAACTCGAAATTACATCTAAGCAAGAAAATCTCTTCGAGTGAGACACCGACATCATCCGCCTGACCTTTGAGCATCTCCAGTAGATAGGGATCGAAACTCTCCACCAGGGGAATGTATTTTCTCACCGTGGCGATTATCTCTTCCGGGCTGGTCTTGTAGGTTGCGGCGTATTCTTCGAGCATGGAATTAATCGAAGTAACGAAGTTGTCCCGGCTGGCGGTAGCGTATTGCTTACCGATATCGAAGGCGCTACCTTCGCATTCGATAATCTCAAATCTCTTTCTCTTTTTCAATACTGCCTCCTTTTCACACTCTTCATGCCCGCCGGCTGGCGCTGCCCCACCTCAAAAATCCCGCCATAGCCGCAATCGCCAGCAGGGCGATCGTTCCCCAGATAAACAGGGGCTGTGTGGGGAATGAATCAAGGAGGACCCCGCCGAGCAGCGATGCGCCTGAGAACCCCAGCCCCTCGCTCAATCCGAAAAACGCCATGTAACGTCCCCGGCTGTCCTGGGGAGAAAGCTCCCCGACGACCGCAAGCGACACGGGAGAGAAGATGACCTCTCCCATTGAGATGATTATCATGGCGGTTATTGCCAGTGTGAAACTCCCGACCCAGCCGTATAACAGATAGCCCAGCGCGTAACACAGGCTCCCCAGGGCAAGGGCCTTGTATTTTACCATGCGGTTGGCGAGAACGGCTACGGGATACTGAAATATTGCCACCACTATGCCGTTGGCGGTGAGCAGCATGCCGTATTGTGCCGTGGTAAACCCAACACGGTCGACGGTAAAGACGGAGAGGGTGCTGATCATCTGTCCCATGACCAGAAAGACCAGCAGGCTCAATGCGGTAAATTTCAGTAAATGCCGGTCCCTGGCTGCCAGGAACATAGAACGTATGTTTATCTGCTCCATTGCCCCGCCGAATGACTCTTTGAGCAGGAAGAATATAATCCCGCAGGAAGCGAGGCTAGTCAGCGCCGTCACCCCGAAAAGCCACGGATACGGCAGGAATACCAGCAGGTGCCCGCCCATCGCCGGACCGATTGCCCAGCCCAGGTTCATACCGACTCTCAAGATGCCGTAAGCTTCCGCGAGACGCTTCTTGGGAGAAATATCAACCACCATTGCCTGATTGGCGGGTCTGGTTACTACCATCGCTGATTGGCCGGTGGCATATGCTACGGCAATCGACCATATCGGTGCCCTGGCGGCGATTAAGAACGCCATGACGATAAATAGTACCGCAGCCGTGAGCGCGGCGCCGATAAGCAGGGGCCTCCGCCCGACACGGTCGGTAATCACCCCGCCGAATATCTGGGTTACTGCCGAGCAAAGACCGCTGATCAGGACGATGGTCCCTACCATGGTCATGGACACTCCCCGCTCCTGGTACAGGTACAGCGAGAGGAAAGGCAGGCTAAGTGAAAAACCGGCAGCGTTAAGAAGGCCTATGGCGGTGATAATCCAGATTCTGGTATCAAACTGCCGGTAACGCTGAATATTGATGGTAGCCAGCAAACGTTTCATGAGCATTAATATTTTCCGGGGCTTCTCCTGGTTGTTACGGCACTATCTTCGTCAGACTAGTCTTCTCTTTCAATCGACGAGATGTATTTACCCCCGGTACCCGCCGTGAAGAAAAAAATAGGCCGGTCGACCCGGTTAAGGGACAGGGGACAATGTTCCACCCCTCTGGGGATAAAGACCAGGCAGCTTTTGGTAATGACGTGCTTTTCGCCACCCATCCAGAGTTCCACCTCCCCTCCCAGGTCGTGGATATCATCCGGGTTGCTACCGAAAAACCCGATTACTTCGTCAAAATCGTGCGTGTGAGCCCCGACGATGCTTATTCTCGGCTTATAATACCAGACGACCTCGGTGTAAAACGCACCCTTGATTCTGTTGGAGTCCAGCCAGGCTGCGTGAGAATATGTACCGGCATACTCATCGGCAAATTCCTGTTTGCCCGCCGGCAGCTTGGCCTCCGTCATGAAATACTTGTCATACTTGCCCATTGCTTTGTTTCCTCCTTATCTCCTTAATAATACTCGTTTACCCTTCATAATGTTATTTCCGGCTCCTCCACAGTAAGCCGATACAGGCGAGGGTTACCACGACCATGAACGCGCCCGTGACAGCAAAACTGGTGGAAAAACTGAAACGGTCGATTAAGTAGCCTACTAAGGGGGTCAGAGCGCCACCGCCGCCGCGGCTGCCGAAATAGTAAAACCCGAGAACCCTGGAGCGCTGTTTCTCCGGCACATATCCTATTATATACGATTCGATTACCGGCATCGTGGTATACATGCACATGCCGATAGCGAATGACAGGACGTAACTAAGCCATCCGTAGGATACCAGCGGCAGCAGGTAAAGCAGGGGGCCGGCAATGAGTACCGTGATTATCATCACCCTGGCCATCCCGAACCTGTCCGAGAGATGCCCGCCCAGTGGACCCGCCAGCAAGCCGGCAAAGTGAACAATCGCTAAAAGGGTAGCCCCGACCCCCTCGCTGACATTCAGATAGTCCACGGCGAACAGCGGGATGAAGGATACCGCCGAGAGTGTAACGGCGTAGCCGGTGATGCCAAGGGCCAAAAATGCTACCAGTTGACGCGTATGATTTGGGGGAGGCGCTGCTGCATGTCTCTCGGGTCGATTGCGCTCGTACTTTCCGTTACGCTTCCAGTGCCGCAGGAGTAAGTAAAACACGACCCCGAAGACCAGCGTCACCAGAGCCAGCCCCATGAAAGAGCCGCGCCAGCCGAAGTAGCCGGCGATGCCTACGGCGATCAGGGGAGTCAGGAAAAAGCTGCAGGTACCGCCCACCTGGTGGATTCCCAGAACCATCCCTCTTTTTTCCGGCTCTACCAGTTCGGAGATCAGAGGCGCTGAAGCCGGATGGTAACCGCCGCCCAGCAGCCCCAGGAATATCAGGAATACAGCCATGATATAGTAGGACGGTGAAACGCCGATAAAGATGCCTACCACCGCCACGCCGGAGATGCCTATGGTCATAATCAGAGGGAGACCTATTTTATTGGTGAGATATCCCGCCGGTATCTGGCTGACGCCGTACGCCCATGAATAAGCGGAGAGTAGCCATCCCGCCTGCGTATAGTCGAGGACGAATTCGTCGCGAATAAACGGCAATAGCGGTGTTAACAGTGCTCCCAGGAGGTGATGCATGAAGTGGGCTATGACGAAAAGTATCAGAAACCCTGAAAATGAGGGAAAGCGGAGTTTTTTAATAAATGCTCCTTTTCTAATTCTCGCAGTGAGAATCCGATACTAACAAAATATTTATATTGTCTTTGATAAAGCCGGGCGTGCGACAATTAGGTGTACTGGGGATTAAATAACAGGGCCATCATCATCTGCGTTTTATTCTTGTCGACGCTTTTGTAGACAATCGGGCAATGTGTAATTCCCGCCGGTATGAAGACAGCCGTGGTGTGGCTGAATGAGTGTTTTTCCTTATCCTTGCCTTCACCTATCGTGATTTCGACTTCTCCACCCAGGTCTCCCTCCGGATTGGTCGCCACAAAAAGCAGTATCTCGTTCTGCTCGTGTTTGTGCGGCGCAACCCAGCCTGGGACGGAAGGCAGGTGGGTACCGTAAATCCAGTTGATATCAAACCACACCGGGCACCCGGGCACGATTTCTCCATCCAAGTAGATTTCAGCGGGGTTTTTCCAGGGATATTCGGCTTCCTTGGAATGATGCGCCAGCTGTTCCGCCATTTTGGGGTTTGATATTACGTATTTTCCGTATTTGCTTTCTGCCATTTTCCACTCCTGAAAAGTAGTTGTGCTATCCCTATAGAAATAATCAAGAGACTAAGAAGGAATGCGCGGCTCTTTACCGGTTACGGGGTTTTTGTAATGGAACGGGACGATATATCTATCCGGCAGCGGCTTGTAGACGGTCGAAGGCTCATCGGGAGTGCCGCTGGCCATGGAATAGACCACGGGGGTCTTTGCCCAGCCTTCAGCAAGCGGTGTCCGGAAAATAAGATAGAAATGCATTTTTTTGAAAGCCCAGACGCCGTTTTCTTTGATGTATTCGACTTCATACACGCCGAAGCCGACCATTGCCGTTAGTGCATTGTTGTAAGGCACCGCCAGCAGGATGACGCACTGCCACCTCCCCTTGGCGGTTTCGCCTCCCGGGTCCAGATTGACAACGCCCTGGAGCTGCATGTGGGTGCCCAGGCTCCCGCGCCCGGGCGGCAGCCCGCCGCCGCTAAGGAAGCCCTTGAAGAACCTCTCGACGCCCGCTTTGCTCTTGTAGACGCCGCTATCGCTTATCTCCAGCGACTCCGTATTATCGGAAAACAGGTCTACAATGTCATCCCAGAGGCGGTTATCCAGGTAGTAACCGTACGTCCTTTGCAGTTTTTTGATTTCCTGAATATCGTGTACGGCGGTAAGCTCCACCTCCAGTGCTCGAATCTTCGTCTCCAGTTCCTTGACCTGCGTCTCTAAAGTTTTACCAGCCATAAGCTATCTCCTTTTTCGAGATTATCCGGAATGCCTTTTTAGATCGGGTCGGCAAGTTTAAAACGCGGCGGTTTCTTGGTTACGTAAAGAGCCGTTTCCCAGCCGACCTCTTCGGGCTTTACGAGCGGGCGGAATCGCCCGGCTTTCTCTGCGGCTATGAGCGACGTGGCGTAGTTATCCTTTACCATGATGTTGTGGGATTTATGAAGCGGCGGGTAATTGAACGATATAGCGCCTTCCGGGCAGGTCTGCTCGCACAGCCAGCACTGCTCGCAGGGATGGAAAACCGGCGGGTCCACGGAGAAATCTATGCTGTGCGTGGGACAGAGTTCTACGCAGTAATTGCACCGGGTGCATTTTGTCATATCGATGCTGAATCCCTGTGCCCTCGCCTCCATAACGCCCGCCGGCAGCGTACCCACCATCATACTGCCGTAAAATTCATCGTACGCTTTGCCTTCCGGCAGTTTCTGGATAAGCCCGGTCTCGCCTTTATGTATTCTGCGGCTCCGTTCGACCATCTCCCGACCGAAGTCCTCTGCTTCCTTAAGGTCTATGTCATCAGGATGTCCGTCGGTGAAGTAGGGCTTGGGTACGTAGGGTAGATAGACGGAGCAGTACCAGTTCTTAAATCCGATAACCACCAGCCCCTTCTCTTTTAGAGCCGTAACCGCCTCCCGCATGAAACCGACCGGCAGGGCGGCGTGGGTATTGAAAACGAAACAATGCTTTCCTTCCAGCGAGTCTATGCCGGCAATAAACTCTTTGAGTTCAAACGGCATCTTGCCGAGTCGCACCGGACTGCCGATGCCTATCAGGTCGTAACCGTCCAGAATTTTGGGGTCGGTCTTGCGCAGCTTAACGATGTCGCACTGGTCAATCCCGGGCTTCATGCCCTTGTATATTGCTTCGGCAATCTGCTTGGTATTTCCGGTATAGGAGAGGTAAACGATTATCCCTTTTGACATATTCATCTCCTCCAGTCGAATATACGCCTCAAGCCCTGTCCCCGGATTTCGTGTTTACCCTCCCGAAGGGCCGAAACCCGGTAGTTTCAGCGGCGGAGCAATCTCCTCCGCTACGTCATCGAGTCCCAGCTCCAGCAGCTTCTTCCGGCTTGGTTTGGCGGTTATCCAGTCCCAGTCCAGGGCGCCCAGGTTCCAAATGCTCTCCGACTTTTCATCAATCGTTACCCCGGCCAGCGGGCCTTCCTTTTGAGGAGGAATGCCCAGCACCCTGCCGTGGATAAATACATTTACAGGATTTATGCCCTCGCGCAGGTTGAAGACGTGCCTCATGTTGCCGATTCTCTCACCCGCTTTGAGAAGCTCTTCCCAGGAGCGGTCCCAGCCGGTGACCGCTTTCATCATACGTTCTGCGTATGGGGAGCCTACCGTCGGGTTTGAAGGGAGGGGGGATAAGTATACGAACAGGCAGGTGCCCATGCAGTTGTTCAGATGCCTTTCGAATCCGTCGGGTCCGAACGCTCCGGTGTGTCTGCCCGGAGTTGAGTCCATTTTGTAAACGGTGGCGGTGGGGTGGCGGGGATATTGCAGGGGATGACCTTTAAGCTTCGGGTCGTGCATGCCGGGTTCCTGGCCGCCGGCGTGCACCGCGTATTCCCTGGCGCCTTTGCCGATTTTCTCGGCAGCGATGTTAACGCCTTCCGCCAGGATATCCCCGATTCCTTCTCGTTTCACCAGTTTTTCCGTCATGGCAATCAGGGCATCGGGGTTGCCCCAGTTGAGTTCTATGCCATCGGTATCGCTCTTGGTGATGATGCCGTGCTCGTAGAGTTCCATGGCGAAGGCAATGATACTGCCGGCGGAGATGGTATCCATGCCGTAGCTGTTGCAGATGTAGTTCGCCATGGCTATCGACTCGGCATTGGTGTTCAAACAGTTGGCGCCGAAAGCGCCGATGGTCTCGTATTCCACCCTCTTGCTGCCGGCCGGATACGGATATTCGATTCCCGCTTTCAGGACGCCTTTGCAGGCCGTGGGGCATTGCCAGCAGCCCGTACGATGGTCCAGATTGGCAATCATCTTGTCGCCACGCAGGCCGGAGACATCTGCCAGCTCGACCGCGCCGATGCCGCCCCAGTTCTTTATAGGCGTATCGCCGCTCATTGCTGAAGCATCACCGTGTCCCGAGGTGCCGTATGCGTTCATGCCGCTAAAAAAGGCCTTGGAAGCCTCCATGTGCTCTTTTCTAATTGCGTTGGCGGCTTCGCTGTCGGCGAGGGGTACCTGCTGGTTCCCCCTGGCTACCACCGCCTTAACTCTTTTAGAGCCCATCACCGCCCCCAGGCCGGAACGCGCGGCGGCATCGCCGTGGTGGGTGATAAGACAGGCCACGCGGGAGAGTTTCTCCCCCGCGGGACCGATAGAGACTACTTCGGCGTTGTCACCGTATTCCGCCTTGAGAGTATCCTCTGTATAGTATGTGTCCTTGCCCCAGAACTGGCTGGCGTCTTTCAGCTCGGCCTTGCCGTTGTCCAGCAGCAGGTAGACCGGCTTATCGGATATACCGGTAAAAAACACTCCGTCAAAGCCGGCGAACTTGAGCCTGGGACCGAAATGACCGCCGGAATTGGCGTCTCCCCAGCCGCCGGTCAGCGGCGATTTGCCCATAGCCGTGTATCTGGTACCGCTGATTGCCGGTGTGCCGGTCAGCGGGCCGGTCATCAGACCGAAGATGTTGTCCGGTCCCAGCGGGTCCACTCCCGCCTTCATCCGGCTGTAAAGTAATCGTGAACCTATCCCATAGCCTCCGATAAAATCCTTGTAGAGGTTATCATCCGTCTGTTCTGTTTCTATTTTCCCCGTGGAAAGGTCTACCCACAGGAGCTTTCCCATGTATCCGCCTTTAACCATTTTTACTCCTTTCTGCAACAATCATTGACAATGTGTTTGATATATACCCATTCAAGGTAGTTCATAACTGGTTATTAAACATCATCGCGAACCATATTTGTTGAAATAAAATAATAGACAGGCAGGATACCACTTGACCAATTGTGCATCAGGCTACCAATGGTAGGGGCACTAGCACCAGACTTTGCCTGATTCTCCCCTGGCAGAGCCTGCCCATCCAGCAAATATCAGGAAATTAGTTGAAATATCGTTGCGGGATTGGTGCTGTTAAATTAACTCCTTTCGCTGCTGATATCACACCTTGAAACAGGCCACCTCGTGGCCGTTACCGATATCCCTTAATTCCGGCTTTATCTCCATGCATTCTGTCGTGGCTAACTCACAACGCGGATGGAAATGACAACCTCTTGGCGGGTTAGCCGGACTGGGTACCTCTCCCTTCAGGACGATACGCTGGCGGGTCTGTTCAATATGTGGGTTCGGTATCGGCACCGCCGAAAGCAAAGCCTTGGTGTACGGATGCAGGGGATTGGAATAGAGTTCCTCCGCGTTTGTAACCTCCACGATACGGCCCAGGTACATGACAGCCACGCGAGTGCTGATATGCTGTACCACGGAGAGGTCGTGGGCAATAAAGAGATACGTCAGTCCCATCACATCCTGGATTTCTTCAAGGAGATTGATAATCTGCGCTTGGATCGAAACGTCGAGAGCTGAAATGGGCTCATCACAGACCACCAGCGATGGTCTGCAGGCTAATGCGCGTGCAATAGCCAGACGCTGTCGCTGGCCGCCGCTGAACTCGTGAGGGACGCGGTTCATCATAACAGGGTTAAGCCCGACGAGGTTGAAAAGCTCGGTCACCCGGGTGCTAAAATCACTCATCCCCGCGAGCTTATGGGTTTTAAGCGGCTTACCAACGATGTTTCTGGCTGTCTGTCGCGGGTTGAGCGAACCGTACGGGTCCTGGAAGACGGCTCCCATGTGGATGCGCATTGGCCTGATGCGGTCTTCCGGTAATCTTGATATGTCTGTTCCCATAAAAATGATGTTCCCGGAGGTGGGACGGTAAAGGCGGAGGATACAACGGCCGACTGTGGTCTTGCCGCAGCCGCTTTCACCCACCAGGCCAAGCGTTTCATTTTTCCTTATCTTGAAACTTACGTCATCCACGGCTTTAATATCGCCGACTTTGCGGCGTAGTATACCCGCCGTTATGGGGAAGTACATTTTAAGGTTTTTTACTTCTATTACTGATTCGTCTTCTATTACGGGCTCGTCTTCTGCTGCTTTCATTTCTTCTCCCGGATATCGCCATGACACGCTACGTAGTGCTTGCCGTCTATATGTCTTAACGGAGGCCAAAGTTCCCGTTCGCACCTTTCATTTTTATAAGTGCATCTGGGGAGGAAGGCGCAGGTTGGCTCCATATCAATCAGGTTTGGAGGCATACCGGTAATCGGAATCAGTTTTCTCGTGTTTCGTGTTTCTCCTAGCTGAGGTACACACTTGAGCAGGCCTATTGTGTAAGGATGACACGGGTTATCGAATATATCGTAGGATAGACCAGACTCAACGATGCGGCCGGCGTACATGACATAGATTCTCTCGGCATAACGGGCGACCACGCCGATATTATGTGTGACGATAATCAGCGAAGTATTAAATTCTTCCGTCGTTTTCTTCATAAGTTCCATTATCTGTGCCTGAGTGGTTACGTCCAGAGCTGTGGTAGGCTCATCGGCGATGAGTATTTCGGGATTACAGGAGATTGCCATGGCAATCATTACTCGCTGGCGCATGCCGCCGCTAAACTGGTGGGGGTAGGCGTCAATGCGTTTTTCAGCTTCAGGAATGCCCACCAGCTTAAGCAGTTCGATAGCGCGCAGTCTGGCGGCGTGGGGGTCCATGCCGAGATGCCACTCCAGCGTTTCGGTTAACTGCCGGCAAATAGTCAGTACGGGATTAAGCGAAGTCATTGGTTCTTGGAATATCATGGCAATCTTGCCGCCACGCACGGAACACATTTTATCGCCCTTAGCATCGTACTCGAGCAGGTCATTACCATCGAAGATAGCCTTGCCGTCGACTATTTCGCCCGGTGGTGTAGGTATTAACTGCATCACTGACAACATACTTACCGATTTACCGCAGCCACTCTCTCCTACTATTCCGATGGTCTCTCTCGGATTTATATATAGAGAGATGCCATCTACGGCTTTAACCTGTCCGTGGTAGGTATTGAAGTAAGTCTTAAGATTTTCAACATTTAAAAGAGCTTCCATGTCAACATCCTTACTGATTCTCTGAGCAATGCCTAGATAACACCTCTCAGCCTCGGGTCAAGTGCATCCCGTAGGCCATCCCCCATCATATTGAAACCGAAGACTACCAGCATAACTGCCAGGCCTGGTGCCATTGATAACTCCGGATTGGTAAGGAGATATCGATAGCCGTCATTTACCATACGACCCCAGACCGGTGTCGGCGGGGTGATACCTACCCCCAGAAAACTGAGCCCCGCCTCCGCCAGAATGGTGGCGCCAATTCCCATGGTCATCATCACCAGTATGGGAGCGAAGCAATTAGGCAGAATTTCGGTGAGCATAATATTAAGGTTACTCACACCCATAGCCCGTGCCGCCATAACATATTCATTCTCCCTAATGGACATGGCCGTACCACTCGTTATACGGATAACTGGCGCTATCATACCAACGGTCAGAGCTATAATGACATTTTGCAGACCACCACCGAGCAACCCGGCGATAAGGAGAGCCAGTATTATACTCGGGAAGGCCATCAGGCCATCGGTAATCCTCATGATTATATGGTGCAATGCTCCGGTGGAATTCGCAGCGACAAGACCCAGAAATATGCCGATAGAAGTAGATATGGTGATAACCACGATGCCTATAAACAGAGAAGTACGCGCGCCAAAAATCAGGCGGCTCAACGTATCCCTGCCAATCTCGTCGGTGCCGAGGAGGTGCGTGCTGCTTGGGTGCACTAACGAATTCATAACATCCATCTCAATGGGGTCATAGGGAGCCATCCAGGGGCCGAAAATAGTAATAATAATAAAAATAAAGATAATTATCAGGCCGACGACGGGGAGCGGGCGCCCGAAGAATACGGATACGGTGCGCTTGAATTCACTGTACTTCCTTAAAGGTACATCCGATACCGTAGTATCCCTGAGCGGAGCTCCGGGGCCTGAACTACCTACCATACCATGACTCCTTAATCATATCTTATCCTAGGGTCAAGCCAGCCGTAGGAAATATCAACTGCAATATTAGCGAAAGTTATCAGTGCCACCATCATCAAAGTGCTAGCCTGAACAATCATGTAATCCTGCCCGAGAAGGGCTGTCGTGAGTAATCTCCCCACGCCGGGAATGTTAAATAAAGTTTCGATAATCACCGAACCCCCGAACAGGCCGGCGACCAGGAAGCCCATATTGGCAATCAATGGGATCAAGCCGTTCTTAATGGTATGCCTGAGGACGATGACTCGTTCCTTCAGACCTTTAGCCCAGGCCGTGCGTATGTAGTCCTGAGCAACGACCTCAAGCATGCAGGAGCGTGTCAGGCGGGCGTTTGACGCCAGGCCGAAGAGCGACAGGCAGAAAATCGGCAATATTATCTGGCGGGTGTTTAGCCAGAAGTCATCGAAAGGTGATGTATAACCCGCGATTGGCAGCCAGCCTAACTTAAGACCGAAAAGATATATCAGCAAAATAGCTGCCCAAAAGCTGGGTATGGTAATGCCTATGTTTGCCAGGAAGGTAAGTACTGTATCCAGCCACGTGCCCCGCCTCAGAGCGCAGATTATACCGAAACCTATGCCGACAACGGTAGCAAATATCGCGCCGATGATGCTGAGATGTAAGGTCACCGGCATACGTTCGCCGATCAGCTTCGAAACGGGCTTCTGGAGGTTAATTGATTCTCCAAAGTCGCCACGGAACATGTCCGCTATCCAGTTTATATATTGCATAGGCAGCGGTACGTCCAGGCCAAATCTTGCCTGCAATTCTGCCAACTGGGCAGGGTCGTAAAGCGTATCCCTAAATTGTTGCTGGGTGAGATACATTAAAAGCGGGTCACCCGGTAAAAGTCGTATCAGTAGAAATACCAGGATAGTCACTATAATAATGACAATAAGACCCATAAATACACGGCGAATGATATACCCTACCATTCAAGACCTCTCACTGGTGTATTATTGCTTTAATGATAACTGCTTACAGTATATTCCAAAAGGTGCCGCACCGACGAATTACACCGCGAGTCCGGCACCCCTTTTAGCCTTGAAAGAGACCTGCTTTATCTATGGTTAGTTTTATTTTAACTGAAAAAATAGATTCGTTCTTGACAGCCTGTTCTCACCAAAAATTTGAGCGAACCCGCTGACTTTTCCTTCGGTGGAGGAGTCAGAATATATCCGGCCCCTCCACCAGTATGTCTCTTTTTCTTTTCTTCAGCTATCTCTATATTATTTCTGTTCTTTCCAGATGGCTTCCGGCCACCACATGTCCATAGCACCACCAGCATGAAGTACGAATCCATGAGAAGTACCATCGTTCACACCGAAGGGTGCGTCTCCCCTCCAGGTAAAGGTGATACACTCATTATAGTCAAGCCGGACTATTTCTTTCATCAATTCCACACGCTTGGTATCGTCAATCTCGGACATTGTCGCCGCCCACTTATCATGCCATCCGGCCGGCACGTACATGCTGGGCCAGGCAGTCGGGTCGCCCCAGCGGGAGTTAAGACCCGTGATGGTATCATAGGTTGGGTAACCCGGATGTAGGAGGCCTTCCCAGCCGCCATACCACATAGACACTGCCCTTCCCATGTCAGCCATGTCCATTTCGGCATCTATGCCCATCTTTTTAAGCTCGGTTGCCAGAGCTTCTAAGAAGTTCATCTCCGCAAAGGTGTCCGAATGCAGGGTTGTCGCGAAGCCATCGGGGTAGCCGGCCTCTGCCAGCAGTTGCTTGGCTTTGTCCAGGTTGTATTCGCGGATCGGTAGTTCGGGGCAATACCACGGGTCTTTTGGCTCAGCCAACTGATACAGAGCAACAAACCCTCTCTTTTCACCGCCGCCGATACCATTGACCAGGGTCTGCTTATCCACGCCATAGTGAATGGCTTCTCGTACTTTCTGGTTGGAGAAGGGGGAGGCCGGATCGGCGCTGTCCCACGTCATGGCAAAATGGAATCGTAGCGGATACGGCGTAAGATTATAGCCTTGCTCCTCCAGCATGTTCGATGTAGCCAGTTGAAGTCCTGTTGCCAGCTCGTCTGCCTCGCCCGCCTGGAAAGACATTACCGCGACGGTCCTGTCAGCGATGGTCCTTATGATAATCGCATCGAGGTAAGGCTTGCCTTCCTGCCAGTAGTTCAGGTTCTTCGTATATTTGACATAGTCCTCCGGTTTGAAGCTATCGTAGATGAAAGGACCGGTGCCCACCATGTGGAGCTCGGATATGTTTTCTTCCGTGGCGGGTGTCTGTAAAGCCGTCGGTGAGGCAATCATACCGGTAAGCCCGGTCAACGCGATCATGTAGTTGTAGTTGTACATTTCGAAATTTGCCTTAAGAGCATAGTCATCAACAATATCATAAGATGTTGCCGCATTTAGTACAGCCGCGCCCCAGAGTCCTGATTGAGCCGTTGTTTCCAGGTTATATTTGACCGCCTCGGCATTCAAGGGAGTGCCATCGTGGAACTGGACGCCTTTGCGTATATGGAAGGTCACAGATTTGCCATCGGGAGTGATATCAAAGGATTCAGCTAGATGCCCCTTGAGAGTTCCACTTAAATCCAGCCGGAGTAATGGCTCCAGGCAGGGAGCCATATGCCTGGCCGACAAAGAGCCTCCATCAGCAGGTGGGTTAACATTGGAGGGGATTGTATCTGACAACATGACCCACGTACCACCGTACTGTGGCTGGTCAGGTGCCGGCGCAGGAGCCGGACTCGGTGCAGGTGCCGGTTCCGGACTCGGTGCCGGGGCCGGTTCTGGTTCCGGACTCGGTGCCGGAGATGGCGCCGGACTTGGTGCAGGTGCCGGTTCTGGTTCAGGTTCGGCACAACCGCCAAGCATCAGCGAGCCGATTATTACTATCGTGAAAATAATTAAGAAAAACTTTTTCACTTTTTTCCTCCTTTATTACAGGGGAGAGACTTCTCAGTTCATTATGTAAACAAGAGTTCACTCTATTGCGTATTATTTTAAATATTACACCTCCTCCTTAATAAATTTAGACCACGGCGTTATTGCTTCCATGTTTCAGGTTATCAGTGAGGAAAACATGAGCAACTTATGATTATTTTCAGATTATATCAACGCATTATATACTTCAAGATACCAATAGCCTCCATCTTTTGGACAACTGGGTATGTACCTTTTTGTGTGATTCACGATACAAATCCCAATAATTCCTCATAATAGATGGATAAAAACCATAGTAATGAATGGACACTTAGATATCGGATGACGGTCGAAACATTGATGATGGTAATCTATTGCTGATAAAGCTACCGGATGTATCGACATTAATAATCGCTGTAACTGGTTTACTTTTTCATCCGATGCTTATAGTTCCATGTTCGAACATAACAGAAGATATATTTTATTGTCCGAAAGGTGGAGTCTATTAGCATCTTGAACCTTGCTATAGATTAATATACTCTAAAAGCAAAATCGGGTTTTCATATAAATTTCATAAGGCATGTCAGGTTTTGTATGGAGCTTTAATAAAGGGTGCCGAAGCGAATGTCAGCAGATTTAATAATTGTTAACGGTAAGGTGATTACGGCTGACGCGAATTTTTCCATCGCTCAGGCAGTTGCCGTTAAGGGTAGGAAAATAGTAGCTATAGGTGAAAATGACAACATTAAAGCTTTGGCTGACGGGCAGACAAAAACTATAGATCTGGAAGGGAAAACCATACTTCCGGGTATTAATGATGCCCATATCCATGCTGCCCTTTACTGGGGTTCTAGACCGCCTGTAGTACTTGATGTAGGTTACCCCGCAGTGAAGTCGATTCGTGATATTGTGAGCGCAGTTGGAAAACAGGTTCAAAAAATCAAACCCGGTAAATGGATCCGGGGGACAGGGTTGAATCTGGGTGCCTTGAAGGAATGTAAAAGTAACCCGGCAAGATACCCGGCACGATGGGACCTTGACCTGATATCCCCTGAGAACCCTGTTTGTCTTACGGTGATTCCTTTTACTATAGGGGAGCATGTTACCTGGCTCAATACCCGGGCCCTGGAACTGGTAGGTATCACCAGGGATACACCGGTGCCCCCAGGATGTGAGATAGTGAAGGATCCGATAAATGGAGAACCTACCGGTCTGTTGAAGGGGGTGCAACTGGGGGAGATGGTCGCTAAGGTTGTTCCTGATTTGACGCGAGATCAGAAGCGAAAAGCACTGCTCACGGCTATGAAGGAGCTTAATTCGCTGGGCATAACGAGTATAACCGAAGGCGCTCTCGGTCCGGGTGGCACGGGATATCAAGGGGGATTGTGGGATGAGGAATGTATTGATATTTACAAAGGGCTTGATAATGAGGGCAGGCTTTCGTTAAGAGTCGGCATTATGATGCTCTTTACTCCTTATGGCTCGTATGACCGCGAAGCGTTGTACGAAGGGCTATCTCAATCTGGGTTAAGTCCCGGTTTTAACAGCGAATGGTTAAGGATAGCCGGGGTCAAACTATTTGCCGACGGCATACCCCTGAACAGGAACGCCTGGATGTACGAAGAATATGTAGGTGGCGGCAATGGCAAAATGCTTTTCACCGGAGAAACCGACGAAGAGCGCTGCAGCGAACTGATGAAAATCGTTGCCTATTCTCATAAACTTGGCTTCCGGGTAGGCATTCATGTTACAGGAGATAGGGCTATCGATGCGTGCATTGACAGTTTTGTCAAAGCCGAACAGGAAAAGCCAAAAGGACTCCGGCATTACCTTATTCACGGGGATTTTGTATCGGCAGAGGGGGCAAAGCGTATGGCCGGGTATGACATAGGCGTCTCGGTACAGCCGGCCCTGGCTGATATTGTCATGAATTTCCTGCCGCATTCCTTGGGCATGGAAAGAACGGCGCGATACGGGTGTTTGAGGACATTACTCGATGCCGGCGTTCACGTAGCCGGAGGATCCGATGCCCCGGTCACGTATCCTGACTGGAAAGCGACAATACAGTCGATAGTGACGCGTAATTACGCTCCTGCTGGCAAGCCGGCCCGGCAAGTAACTGTAGAGGAAGCTATCCGTATGTTTACGGTGGCGGGCGCCTGGCAGGACCATGCGGAGGATATGAAAGGTTCTATCGAAGCAGGTAAACTGGCGGATTTCTGCGTTTTAAACGAAGATATATTAACCGTTGAACGGCACCGGATAAAAGATATACGTACCCTGATGACTATCGTAGGAGGCAGGGTTGTGTATGACGCCGGATTGGGCAGATAATCATAGCTAAAAATAAAAAAATATAAGGAGGCTTTTAATGGACAATTATCATCGCACGTATTATGAAGGGATGCAGATGGATATCTGCAAAACGCTGACTGTCGGCAAGCTGGTCTTCCTTTCCGGGACAGAGGCGATGGATTCTGATAAGGGAGGGGCAGTTCCTGAGAGTATGAACGAGCAGATAGAGGTAGTCGTCAGGAAAATGAACGCCGCCCTGGAGGAAATCGGGCTTAACATCGGAAATATGATAAAACACACTATATATATGACGAAGGGCTCGGCAAACCCCATCGACGTAATACAGAAATTTCACCAGGAATGCTACCGTATTGCGCCCAGCTTGAAGGAAAAACCCAGCACGGGGACCCTCGCTGTTATCGATGGACTTGCTTCGGACACCTTTAAAGTTGAGGTGGATGCGATAGCCGCTTATCCGGACTAAGGATATAAGTTGCGTTTAGTAGAGTTTGACTGTTTTTTTGTAGAGTGTATATTAGTGCACGTTTGAAGGTTACATGTGTACTTTAAGAGCCGTATGGACGACGTGAAAGTAGGAGCAGTAGATGAAGGAGAAGAAAGAATTCAGGGTAATCGAATGCAGCGGTAGTTTTTACGAAATCGGAAGGCAGTACGGGGAGTCCTGCCGGGCAAGTCTGGTCGGCTCCATAGAATCGCTTTTCAAAGATATCGGCATGTTTCAGAAGGCTGGCAAGGAGGATATTATCGCTAATGCCAGGAAGTATCTGCCGCTGGTGGAGAGTTTCGACCCTGAGTTAATCGATATGCTGAAGGGTCAGGCGGATGGAGCCGGTGTGACCTTCGAAGAGGTTTTTACATTGAGGTGCAGGCTTGAGTTGGGCATGTACTACCAGCGTATACTGGCGCTCTGCACGTCTTTTATCGCCACGGGAAATGCGACAAAAGGGGGTAAGACCATCATCGGTCAGACGTACGACCTGAATCCCGGCATCAGTATAGACCTAGTGAAGACGAAATTTCCTGATGGCATGGAACAATTATCCCTGGTCTTTGCGGGTGGTGGGGCCGGGGAACTGCCCTTGAACTCGGCCGGGTTGGGGATGGTGTTGAATGTCATGATAAGTCCGGCCGAGGAGCAGACGCTTAACGTTCCCTGTTCCTGCGTGATACCGAAGGCGATGAGGCAGAAGAGGATAGGTGACGCGCTGGGAGTGGTATGTGGGGCGGGTCGGAGTATTCTGCATTACGGATTTGCCAGCGCCGAGGGGGATATAATCGGAATTGAGACCCGGCCGGGTGATTATAACGTGATACCGCCGCAGAGAGACATGCTGTTGCATACCAACCATTACCTTACCGAAAAATTCAAGAGGGGCGATAAAATATTCGGTTTCATGGAGGGAGACAGCTACATACGTATTCAGCGTTTAAAGAGGCTTATGGAAGAGCATTATGGCGAACTGACTGTTGAGTTAATGAAAGAATTCCTGACCGACCATACTGATTACCCGCGTTCTATCTGTAAACATACCGACCTGGGGGTACAACTCGGCGAGACACTCGCTGCGGAAATCATGGTGCCCGAGGAAGGATTGATGTACACTGCCTGGGGGCAACCCTGTAAATATGAATACCTGGAGTACAGGTTGAGTTAATACGTTGGACGGGATACAAATTATAAGTAAACGGTCTACTCTTTAAATTCAACCGAAATAGTCGTGCCTTTACCCGGCTTTGAAGATATTTGTAAATTACTGTTAAGTAATCTGGATCTTTCCTGCATTCCTATTATCCCTATTCTTTCCTGATGCGGGAAACCATCAATATCTTTAAATACAAAACCTTTACCGTTGTCCTGAATTAACAATTTAACAGTCTCTTTAAAGAATACGAGTTTCACGTTCACATCGGTTGCTTCCGCGTGACGCCTTATGTTGTTCAGGGCTTCTTGGGCAATACGGAATAAATGATTATTAACCTCTTGGTTAAGCGAGCGCTGGCGGCCTTCTACGGATACCTTCGCCTGGACGGAATCGTCCCGGTTTAGTTGGTCGACGAGCCATCTTATCGCTGGAACGAGACCGAGGTCATCCAGTATTCCGGGTCTTAAAGCAAGGCTCAATCTTTTAGTATCCTCGGCTATATTTAACACGGTATCCTTAATCTCCTCCAGATCTTCGCCGACATGGGGGTCAATAATGCGGCTTTTATCAACTGCCAGCTTCCGCACGTCATTTGCCACTATCCATAACCGCTGTGTTGTATCGTCGTGAATTTCTCTTGAAATACGTTTTCGCTCTTCTTCTTGAGATATAAAGATACGAGCCATGAAAGCCTGACGTTCTTTTTCGCGTTCCAATGATGCCTTCTTTTCTGACTCCCTCCATTTTATCTGTAAGGCAAGTATAGCCACAATCAACAATGGTACTAGCAATAAGAAAACATTTGTTATCAGTGAGTTAATGTCAGGCGCGTAATAGTTAATCCTGGGTATCATTATGGCCATGGTAAATAGCCACGTTAGAAGAATACCACGCCACCAGAATATTAAAGCGGCATAGACGAACGGAATGAAAAAAAGGCTACCGTGGATATCATTGTTGAATTCAAAAATCACAAGATGCCACAACCAGCCCCAATTCTGGTTGATAAGGTTGGCGAATAAAATGTCGGAGTAATATATGAAAGTAAGGCCGAACATGATAATTACTATGGCCCAGAAGTGATAATTGCGGAATATGCTGAGTCTATACGTGAAAGTTATGCCTGCAAAACTCTTCATGTCAGTGCCTTATCAACCGATATCATCGATATTGATAAAACCAATACGTAATGAAGTAATAACTGCTTCTGTCCGTGAGGATACATCTAATTTGCGGAATATATCGACCATGTGACTCTTTACGGTACGTGAACTGATATTCAACTCACTGGCTATTTCTTTGTTGCTGATACCCTTCGCAATTAATCGGAGAATCTCCAGTTCGCGTGTAGTGAGTTTCACACCGGTATCTAAACGTACAGGTTTGGTACTGTGCCTAAGGGCGTATTTTAATACTTGCTGGAAAACCTGGGGAGATAGTACCGTTTCACCGGCTACAACGGAACGTATAGATTTAATGATATCTTCAACCAGTATATTCTTTGTAAGGTATCCGTCAGCTCCAGATTCAAGTATGCCGAGTATATGTTCAACATCATCATAGACGGTAAGAACTAGTACTATAATGTCGGGGTGGCTGACTTTTATCTGTCGGGTTGCTTCTATGCCGTTAATTTTAGGCATTCCGATATCCATAATCACCACGTCCGGTGTCAACTCGGAAACAAGCTTTACGGCTTCTTCGCCATCGCCGGCCTCTGCCAGAACAATGAAATCAGCTTCTTTTTCCAGGTCGTTCCTGAGGGCCTTACGCACTATCGGGTGGTCATCCGCCAGGATAATCGTAGTTTTTCGGGTTTCTTCATTATTTAGTTCTGTTGTTGGACTAATGCCATTCATTACCTGCATTCTAACAAAAAGCGGATAAAATTAACAGTTGAGGCTTTTTAACTCCAGCCAAAAGATATATACTTATAGTCCAAAAGATAGAGACTAATAGTATCTTGAAGTACATAACGGTATGATATACTCTGAAAGCGTTATCGAGTTGTAAACACTTTTACTATTATCCGGCAAATTTATATAATGTACTGCCTTACGCTTTATCAAGGAATAACAAGCTATGAAAAGAAATATTACGGTTTTCCTAACGGTACTATTGACAGGGCTGGCAGTTCTCGGGGGATGCGCTGACAACTCTCCTCCGCCAACGATAGAGTTAAAGGTTTCTACCTGGGGGCCACCTCAATTACCCATTTCCGTGGTCAATCAAGAATGGGCGGAAATGATCGAGGAGAGGAGTGGCGGCAGGGTAAAATTTACCTTTTACTGGGACCAGTCCCTGGTAAAAGCAAGTGATACCTGGAAGGCTATCCAAACGGGTATAACGGATATCGGTTATTTCGTAATCGGTTTCGATGAAGACCCCACGTTGCATGCCCTTAACGGCTTCACCGGCTTGCCGTTCATGGGTTGGGAAGACATGCAGATGGCAACGGATATATACCATGAAATATTTCCCAAATTCCCGGAGTTGAACGATGAATTTAAGGACACCAGGTTATTATGGATATGCAGTATGCCGCCCAACCAGATACATAACGTTAGCAAAGAAGTACGTGTTCCCGCGGATTACAGGGGTAGTAAAGTCCTCACATCAGGTCTACTGGCTGAAATAGCCGCCAATGCGGGTGCCGCACCGCTTACCAGCGTTGGGCCACCGGACTGGGAAACATCTCTGGAGATTGGTCTCGCTGACAGCATTATGGTGCACTGGTCGGCTGTCAGCGGCTACGGTCTTATTCCCCTTTTCCATTATCATACTGATTTCGGCGATGCCGGTATCAGCATGGGAATGCATGGCATGTGGGCGAATGAAATAGTCTGGAATAAACTCCCTGAGGATATCCAGGAGATTATCCTGGACCATTCTTCCTGGATTGAGGACAGGTATATTTCAATAGATGAAGCTGAAATTGTTAAGGCAATCAATGAAGCCAAGAAGCTGGGTAATACTTTCTCTACCCTTGATGAGAAGGAAATAGAAGAGTGGAAGAAAACCGCTGAATCGGTTACGTTGGCATGGATAGAGGAAGTCGAAGGCACGGGCTTACCGGCCCAGGCAGTTTATGACGAGGTGAAGCGGTTAATCGTCGATTACACAAAATGAGGTGGTCAGTGATTCTTAAAGAATACAGTCTTGAGGACAAGGTAGCTATCGTAACCGGGGCAGGGAGGGGTATCGGTAAGGGGATTGCCCTGACTCTCGCTGAGGCCGGTGCGGACGTCGCTCTGGCAGCGCGTACCGAGGAGCAATTGGAGGGTACGGCAAAAGAGATACGCAAACTGGGGCGTAGATCGCTGGTTGTCCCAACCGATGTGCTGAAGAGAGAACAGGTGGCAAATGCAGTCGCCAGAACCCTTTCAGAGTTTGGCGGAATCGATATTCTAGTAAATAATGCCGGGATACCTGTTCTCAAGCCAGTTGCTTTTATGCCCGGGATGAAGCTCGAGGGGTGGCAGACCGCTGATAGCTGGGACACGCCAATCACCGAGGAAGAATGGCATCTTGTTTTAAATACTAATTTAACCAGTGCCTTTCTCTTCGCCCAGGCCGTGGGCCCACATATGCTGGGGCGGAAGAAGGGAAAATTCATTAACATCAGTTCGAATAGCGCCGAGCTGGCCCCTCCGTATTTTTCGGCGTATTGTGTCAGCAAAGCCGGCCTGAGTATGTTTACCCGGTGCCTGGCCACGGAGTGGGCCCCTTACAATATTTGCGTCAATGCCGTCGGTCCCGGGAGCGTTCATACGGAATTAAGTGCGCCCGTGCTTAACGACCCCGAGAGAAAGAAGTCGATACTGGAAAGTGTCCCTCTGGGTCGATTAGGAGAGATACGGGAAATCGGACTGCTGGTTGTCTATCTTGCTTCAGAGGCATCCAACTGGGTTACGGGGCAGACTTACTATATAGACGGCGGTCAACTATCCCGTGGTAACGGGTTTTAGCCAATCGTTTTGTTGACAGGTTGAGCAACAGGTAGAAAGACTAGTCTGCAATAATAACTTAAACGATATTTTCCTGCAAGGAGGCAGAAAATATGATTTCAGAGCAAGAACTTGCCAAGTTATCATATCCGGAGGCGCCCAGGATTGTTACGAAGATACCCGGTCCCAAGAGCCAGAAAATACTGGAAGTCGTTCCACAATATGAATCGCTGACCCGACCCGGCGGCGCGGCTCCCCCTGTTTTCGACGAGGGCATGGGCGCTGCGGTAAAAGACCCCGACGGTAATATATTCATCGATATGTCCGCCGGGGTAGCGGTAAATTCCGTAGGCCGTCGGCATCCCAGGGTGGTCCAGGCAATGGAGGGGCAGCTGGGTAAGCTGATGCACGCCGCCGAGGCGGTAAATACGCGCCGTACGGAGTTAGCCAGGAAGATGTCCGATATCATGCCCAGGGGTTTGCGGGGGAATTGCGTCAGCTACTTCACCCAGAGCGGCAGCGGCGCGGTGGAAACGGCCATCAAGTTCGCCCGGCATCTGACAGGCAGGTCACAGATTGTGGCCTTTCACGGGGCTTATCACGGGGTGTGGGTAGGTTCCGGGGCGCTGACCACCGGAGAACATTACCATCACGGTTACGGGCCGCTCATGCCTTATGTTATCCACGTACCGTATGCTTATTGCTACCGCTGCTGTTTCGGCCTGGAGTACCCGAGCTGCGACCTCCAGTGCGCCAAATACGTCGATTATGTACTGAATACCCCCTACACCGCCGCGGATGACGTCGCCGCGCTAATAATAGAGCCTCTCCAGGGAGAGGGAGGCTACCTGGTGCCGCCGCCGGGCTACATGGAGATATTGAAGAAAGCCTGCGAGAAATGCGGCGCTTTATTTATCGCGGATGAAGTCCAGTCGGGGGCGGGGCGCAGCGGCAAGATGTGGTCAATCGAGTACAGCGATGTCATCCCGGACATGCTGACATGGGGCAAGGGCATGGGCGGCGACCTCCCCATGGCCGGGGTTACTTTTAAGTCTGAATTTGCTGATAAACTCGTGGAGGCTTCCCAGCCGGGTACCTTCGCCGGTAATTCCCTGTCCGCCGCAGTCTGCATGACCAATATCGACGTTATTACCGACAAAGACTACAACCTTATGGGCAGGGCTGCGAAGCTCGGCGAAGAGACCACAGCCAGTATTCAGGAGGTATCCAAGGGCATTAATATTATCGGTGACGTGCGCGGTCGGGGCCTGTTCATCGGGGTGGAGCTGGTAAAGAATAAAGAGACCAGAGAACCCCTCTCCAGCGAGATTATGGGGGAGATTCTCGCCGAATTGCTCAACCAGGGCATCATCGCCGTTCCATGCGGTCGCTACCACAATGTAATACGCTTCATGCCGTCATTGACTATTACCAAGGAGTACCTGGAGAAGGCAACATACATCCTGCTAAATATTTGTAAGAGATATTAACCGCTAAGGTAACAATGTGCTAAATGTACAAGAGATTGTAAGATTATACCTGGTATCGTTTTCGGGGGGCACGTCAATGAG
>Ga0315552_1000290_pt1 | contig 31454 bp, 26 predicted proteins | sample SalMarSW160170MG_2_FD_203102 | JGI IMG/M metagenome (GOLD analysis project Ga0315552, IMG submission 203102) | Salt marsh sediment microbial communities from the Plum Island Ecosystem LTER, Massachusetts, United States - Salt Marsh Sediment SW1601-70 ...
CTTTAATTGAAAGAGTGATCTCTTCACATTACCTTGAAAACCTGACAGTGACTATCGCAGATCTGGGAGATGAAGTTGGACTGCTGGGAGCGCTAGTTCTAGCCCGTCAGAGTTGTCAACAAAAACCAGACGCATCCCAGCCTGCTCCTGTAGAATACGCCCTCTGATAAGGCCTATTGATTACATGCGACTACCCGAGTCTGATTTATGCCGCAATTGAATAAACGCTGGAAGACTGCCCCGCGCTTACCCCCTGAAGTTGACAACTTATTACACGGTTACCCCCCGATCTTGCGACAAATCCTTTTCAATCGGGGCTACCCTACTCCGGAAGCAGCAAGTCAATTTCTGGAAGCCAAACAACCACCGGGTACTAACCCCTACAATATGTTGGGCATGTCTGAAGCTGTTGAGCGCCTGGAAAGAGCTATATTACACGGCGAAAAAGTAATTATTTACGGGGATTATGATGTCGATGGCGTCACTGCCACGGCTCTATTGGTAGAAGCCCTTAAATTACTGGGAGCTCGGGTGGAAGGTTATATCCCTAATCGTTTCGATGAAGGCTATGGATTAAACATCGAAGCCCTCGAAAAACTCAAAGAAGAGGGGACCGACCTGATCGTCACAGTTGATTGCGGTTCCCGCTCGCTAGATGAGGCCGACCATGCTCGCCTAATTGGCCTTGACTTGATTATCAGCGATCACCATCATCCAGGAAAGGAATTGCCAACCGCCAGAGCAATAATCAACCCTCACCAACCCGGTGATGAGTACCCTGAGAAAGAGTTGGCGGGGGTGGGTCTAGCCTACAAACTTACCAGCGCCTTGATCGACCATCTCTACGCCCAAGGAAATACCAGGGCGAACACCCTGAGCACTGAGCCCTTCTTAGACCTGGTCGCATTGGGAACGGTAGCTGATTTAGCCCCGTTGATCGGGGAAAACCGCGCTCTTGTGCGCACTGGCATCAAAATTCTTCAAGAAACTCGCCGCCAGGGTATCCGCTCCCTGATCAGAGTCGCCGGACTACAGGAGAAGCAAATCAAAGCTTCGCACATCGGTTTTGTCTTGGGACCACGCCTGAACGCGGCAGGACGTCTGGATACAGCCTTAGACGCTTTAGCTCTAGTCACAACCACAGACTTAGCTGAAGCCGGTTTATTGGCACAACGATTGGAAGGACAAAACCGCGAACGCCAGCAGATCACCCACCAAACCCAAGAGCAGGCTGAACAACTCGCTTTCGCAGAGAATCCCAACCCATGGTTGCTTTTCGCGGCTCATCCGGAATTTAATCCCGGAGTTGTGGGGCTGGCTGCCTCACGGCTGACCGATTTGTATTATCGACCAGCCATCGTCGCCCAGATAGGTAAGGAATACACACGCGCATCTTGCCGGAGCATCCCTGAATTTCACATCACAGAGGCGCTGGACCAATGCGCTGGTCTACTGCTACATCACGGTGGTCATGCAGCTGCAGCAGGATTTACAGTCACAAACCACCACCTTGCTGAGCTGGTCAAACAGCTGCAAGCAATTGCCAGCGAGCAGCTCTCAAAAATTGACTTACGCCCGACGCTGATCGCCGACACTGAAATCCAGCTATCAGACCTTAAACCTGAACTAATCGACTATCTGGATTGGCTTCAACCAACCGGCTATGGCAACCGCCAGGCTCTATTTGTTTCGCGAGATCTCCAGGTGAAAAGTTCCCGCACCGTCGGTAGAGACCAGGCTCATTTGAAAATGTCTGTGACAGATGGGTGGACTACCTGGAACGCGATCGCCTTCCGCCAGGGTCATTGGCAAGAGCATCTCCCCCACAGGGTGGACCTAATGTACAATTTTGAATTGAATGAATTTAATGGTCGCACCAGCCTACAGCTCAACGTGCGCGATCTGAAACCCACCAGCCAGACAAACTAGACTTTCAGCCTATCAATCCACCAATCGATATTTCCATAAAGTCCACACCGCATGGAAGGCATCTTTGATAGTTATTTTTTTTCCTTCCACATAATCGCGGGGATTGAAAGTGATCGGAACTTCGAAAATGCGCACTTTGCGTTTAAGAATTTTAGCGGTAAATTCTGGTTCAAAATCGAAACGATCCGCTTTCAGGTTGATGCCCTCGACAACCTGGCGTCGAAATACTTTATATCCGGTTTCCATGTCAGTCAAAATGGTGTTAAATAGGACGTTTGTCATCAGGGTTAAGAATTTATTAGCCACCATATGCCAGAACATCGTCGGTCGTCGCGGACCACCGAGAAAACGGGAACCATAGACGACATCCGCCAGGCCCTCCTGGATGGGCTTTAATAATGTCGGGTAATCGCGAGGATCATATTCCAAATCCGCATCCTGGATAATGAGGACCTCCCCGCGGGCGTTTTCAATTCCGGTTCGGATAGCTGCACCTTTGCCTTGATTGTGTTCATGGAAAAAAGGTCGTACGATCCCTTTCCCACCCATGTCCTCCAACGCTTTGCGGGTACCGTCTGTCGAACCATCATCTATCACCAGGATTTCATCAGCAATATTAACGGCCTCGACTCGTCGCAGGATTTCCGGAATAGTCTTGATCTCATTGTAGGCAGGGATAATCACGGAGATTTTCACGCCATGGATTATATCAGCCTCTCTTATTTAAAAGCTTTTGAGGTAAAAGCTTGCCAGTAACATGCAGCGTGCTATAATCTCCACAACACACAATAACGATATGATAAATGTTTTACCTGGAAATGATTTTCGGTAAATTCAAGAACAAATAGCATTAATAACGCCTTGGGATTTGGAGGACCTTAGATGAACCCTAAACCATCCAGACCCGGATCAGCATCCATGACCGATGATACAGTTAATGGATTTTATCCTCCCGCAATTAACCGGATAGAAGACACGGGGCTTTCTTCGCTTTGGTTACAGGACCTGGCCTTGAAAATCCTTTATTTTCAAGGTTATCTGACTGGATTCAAGATCGCAGAAGAAATCTCATTGCCCTTCGCAGGGGTAATGGATCAGATTTTGGAAGCACTAAAGCGAGAGAAGTTCGTCGAAGTCAAATCGTCTCAAATAGGATTGGGGGAAGGTTCATATCAGTATGCCATCACAGGCGCAGGCATTGCGCGTGCCCGTGAGGCTTTAGAGCGTAGCCAATATGCTGGACCTGCACCTGTCCCGCTTCAAGCTTATTACAGTTCAATCCTACGACAAAGCCGGGGGCGTACGACCGTCTCGCACAACGCTTTGCGGAAAACGCTCTCCCAGCTCGTACTTTCAGAGAAGACCTTCAACCAAATCGGTCCTGCCGTGAATTCTGGCACTTCGATCTTCCTGTATGGCCCACCCGGCAACGGCAAGACCAGCATCGCCCGCGCAATCGGTGGCATGCTCTTGAACGAAAGCATGTACATCCCATACGCTATCTACGTTGACGGGCAAGTTGTAAAAATCTATGATTCTGTCAACCATAAACTAGCAACTGAAGGTGGAATCCTCAACGAAAGCACCGCAACCCTTCGTTTGGGAGCCAGACGGGACCCACGGTGGATACGAATACGCCGACCATTTATCGTTACAGGCGGTGAACTCACCCTGGCAGGCTTGGACTTGGTATTCGACGATGTAAATAAATACTATGAAGCGCCATTTCAGGTCAAGGCCAATGGGGGCATCTTACTTATCGATGACTTCGGCAGGCAACTGGTACGGCCACGCGATTTGCTCAACCGTTGGATTGTACCCTTAGAAAATCGCATTGATTACCTAACCTTACATACAGGTCGCAAAGTTGAAGTACCTTTCGATGTCCTGGTGATGTTTTCAACCAACCTACCGCCGAAGGACCTGGTTGATGAAGCCTTTCTACGCCGCCTGCGGCACAAAATCGAAGTCGGAGACCCCGACTATGATCATTTTCGAGAAATCTTCCGCCGTGTTTCGGAAGATAAAGGTGTCACCTTTACGAATGAAGGATTAGCTTATTTACTACAGGATTGGTATATCAAACCAGGCCGGAAGCTGCGCGCTTCCCACCCACGCGATCTTTGCGACCAGATCCTTGATATTGCTCATTATCTTACTGTGAAACCCGCCCTTACGATCGAATTAATCGACCTCGCCGCAGAATCCTACTTTGTAGAATTGTAAGGGAACGGATCACGCAATCGCCCTTTAACCTACCCACCGCCGAGATTGTTTTCCTCCGTCCGCCATTGCATGTTCAATCAGTTGCCTAAGCCCGCGATTTTCGCACACCGGGGGGCCAGCACGCACGCCCCGGAAAATACCATGGCAGCTTTTAACCTAGCTATTCAACAGAAAGCCGATGGTATAGAACTAGATGCTAAATTGAGCGCCGACGGATATGTTGTCGTTATCCACGATCAAGGCGTCGAGCGCACGACTACAAGCAATGGACGCGTAAAGGACTTGCCACTGGCAACATTGTTAGAAATGGACGCGGGCTCACATTTCGACATCGAATTCAAGGGTGAGCCAATACCCTCTCTCAACAAAGTCTTCGAAGCCTTGGGAGGCCAAATATTTATTAATATTGAACTAACCAACTACACCTCCCTGTTCGACCAGTTGCCTGAAAAGGTGGCCGATCTGGTGATACGCCATGACTTGGCGAAAAGCGTGATGTTTTCTTCTTTTAACCCGGTAGCCTTACGCCGAATCAAGCGCTTATTGCCTGGAGTGCCCTTAGGATTGCTGGCGCGCGGCCGCAACCAAGGAGCGATAGCCCGTAAACTGGGGAAGTACCTGGTTCCTTACCAGGTTCTGCAACCTGCCTGGTCAGACGCTACCCCAGAACTTATCAGACGAGTTCATCTTGCCGGGCGACAAATATTCGTCTACACTGTAAACCAAGCTAAAGATATGCGCGAAATGTTACTTCTTGGAGTAGATGGCATTTACACAGATGACCCACTATTAGCGCGGCGTGTAATAGTAACCGCCAGCCCCGGGTAAATATGAAAACAGATATTCTAATTAAATTGGTTTTATTAATGACCGATGATCCCTTACACCTGGATTGAAGAAGCTGCCAATCGCATCGCACCCTACATCAATAAAACTCCTCTCACTTATGATCCTGATTACAGACTATATTTGAAGTGGGAGAATCATCAAATTACTGGTTCCTTCAAATCGCGGGGAGCGATAAACAAAGTACTGACTCTTCAGCCGTATGAACTACAGAACGGGCTAGTAGCTGCCTCCGCGGGAAATCATGGTCAGGGTGTGGCACTGGCTGGCAAACTGGTTAGCGCTCCAGTGATCGTTTTCTGTTCCGACCATACTGTACCTGCCAAGGTGCAAGCCATGAATGCGTTGGGAGCCGAAGTACGCATGGTTCCAGGTGGATATAGCGAAGCGGAGAAAATTGGTAAAAGTTATGCGGAGCAACATAGAGCTGCCTGGATTTCTCCATATAACGATGGGCAAGTGATTGCCGGACAGGGAACAATAGGTCTTGAAATCTACCAGGAATTACCCGCTCTGAACCAATCTGACTGGTTCGTACCGGTTGGCGGTGGGGGATTAATCGCCGGGATCGGTACGTCTCTCGAACGGTTCAACTCAAAGACAAAGCTGGTAGGAGTCCAATCCGAGGCCTCCTCTTTCTTCCACGGGATATTTTATCGGGGCACACAAGAGGGCATCGTCGAATTACCAAGCCTGGCTGATGGGCTGGCCGGTGCAGTTGAAGAAAATTCTGTAACCATCGCGATGGTCCGACGTCTGGTGGATGAATTCATCCTGGTCAGCGAAGAGGATATCGGTCAGGCAATTGTATTCGCCTGGGAGCGCTACCAAGAACGCATCGAAGGTTCTGCCGCAGCTGCCCTTGCAGCGGTCCTATCAGAAAAGATTAGATCATTTCCTGCAGTTGTGGTTCTTTCGGGTGGCAATATCCAACCAGAGGTGCACGCCAAAATACTTACCGGGCATTATCACACCCAACCAGTGGAATTGGATGATGGAAATCTCTCCTGACGAATATATGGTAGTGTGCATGTCACGCCAGATTAAAGATGGCGAGCTTGTAGCACAGGGGTTAGCTACCCCACTGGTCGCTGCGGCGTATTTACTGGCCAGGCATACCCATGCCCCCAACCTTTATTTTGCCTCAGCGATTGGTCAGTCTATCTGTAGCCAGCCCGCTCCCTTGAGCCTTTTACAGGTGGAGAAGCTTTGGTTGGACCGAGCCTTAACCAATGTGGGTTTTGTGCGAGCCGTCGCGGATGTGCTACCACGTTTGCGTCCCAAGGAATTCTTCCGCCCAGCCCAGGTCGATCCCCACGGAAACTTTAACAATATCGCTTTTGGGAAAAACCATCAACGCCCCCGTCTAAGATTGCCGGGTACCGGGGGTATCCCGGATGTGACCACATTTATCAGCGATATCTATCTATATGTACCGCGACACTCGCGACTGACCTTCGTCTCCCACCTGGATTTTCTTTCTGGTTTAGGCCATCATCCCGCTCGTACCAAGGGTGCTGGGCCACGCTATCTGGTATCTGATCTCGGACAATTCGACTTCGTCGCCATTGCTAACGGGAAGAAAAGCCCACAGAAGCGTATGCGCCTGGTGTCCTATCACCCCGGTGTCAAAATCGATCGAATCAAGGCCAAAACCGGTTTTGAGTTCGAGGTCGCTCCGGATATTCAGGAAACCGAACCCCCTTCGGAGGATGAGATTAGATTACTGCGTCATGAAATTGACCCTCTAGATATCAGGAAACTAGAATTAATGAGCGGAGCTGAACGCAGAGCACTGTTACACCGGATCTTCGCTCAGGAGAGATCAGTCTTTGAAAGCAAGAATTAATCCAGAGACTAGCCATCCTTACTCTCAAATAACTTTTCCCACAATCGTCAGGATGATCGTGCTGATATCGCTGGTGGTTGCTATTTTGCCATCTTCAACTGGGCAGGCAATCGGCCTACAACAAGCGGGTGATTCTACAGAACGCGCCCAAGCTCTGCTGGAAACACTATCACCAGAAGAGCGCGTCGGGCAACTATTCATGGTGACGTTTACTGGCACCGACAGTGGGCCTGAATCAGCCATCTTCGACCTTATTGTTAACCATCATATCGGTGGGGTGGTATTACAGGCTGAAAATGACAACTTCGCTTCCCAACCCCAAACCTTGGGGGATGCACTCCATATGATCCGCCAGCTGCAAACTGATGAATGGTCCGCATCTCAATCCCTGCAGATAGATCCGGTAAGCAACCAAGAGTTCACCCCAGCCTTCATGCCACTTTTCATCGGTATATCCCAAGAAGGTGATGGCGCCCCTTATGACCAGATAATCAATGGTTTGACATCCTTACCAAGCCAGATGGCTTTGGGAGCCACCTGGCAAACAGACCTGGCGCAGCAGGTCGGCAAGGTACTTGGGGAAGAACTTTCAGCTCTGGGTATTAATCTCCTGCTGGGACCTTCTCTGGATGTCTTGGAAACACCCCATCCCCAGGGCACTGGTGATTTAGGAGTAAGAACTTTCGGAGGCGATCCTTATTGGGTGGGCGAAATGGGACGTGCATACGTAAGCGGTATACACGAAGGCAGTGAAAACCGCATGGCAGTTGTTGGAGAGCACTTTCCAGGACACGGCAGTTCCGACCGGCTGCCCGAAGAGGAAGTCGCTACCATCCGCAAATCTCTAGAACAGCTCAAAGGCTTCGAACTACCACCTTTTTATGCCGTTACCGGCAATGCACCAACCCAGGCTGCTATGGTGGATGCACTGCTGGCCTCCCATATCCGTTACCAGGGTTTTCAAGGCAACATCCGCGAGACCACCCAACCTGTCAGCCTCGACCCACAGGCTTTCGACAAATTGATGAATTTGCCGGCAATTACAAAGTGGCGCGCCAGCGGTGGCGTGATGATCAGTGATAACCTCGGCAGTCATGCCTTCCGCCGCTTCTCGGACCCAACCGGCCAGGACTTCAAAGCTCGATTGATTGCTCGAAACGCCTTTATCGCTGGTAACGATTTGCTTTTCCTGGGAAATGAATTCATCGATACGGCCGATCCGGATTATTACACGACGATTCTAAACACCCTCTCCCTTTTCGCTAAAAAATACCGTGAAGATCCGGCTTTTGCGAACCGGGTTGATGAATCTGCCCTACGTATTCTCACCCTGAAATACCGAATTTACAACAACATCTTCACCCTCAACCAGATACTTCCCACTCAAAATAGTATCGCCGATGCAGGTAAATCGGACCAGATAACCTTCGAGGTAGCCCAAGAAGCAGCCACACTGATAAGCCCTTCTCAAGCGGACCTCGCGGATGCGCTTCCAGAACCTCCCAATCTAAATGATCATATTGTTTTCATTACCGATACTCGTACGGCGAAGCAATGCAGTGAGTGCTCTCCTCAACCTGTGCTGGCTGCCAACGCCCTTGAACAGGCGGTGGTCCATTTGTATGGACCATTTGCTGGAGGGCAGGTGCTACAACGCAACCTGGAAACCTATACGTATGCAAATTTGCTGGAGTTCTTAGACCAAAGAGGGCAATACGAGGAGATTCCCAAGATAGAAGCCGACCTGAGAGGGGCAAATTGGATTGTTTTCGCCATGCTCAACGTGACCACCAATGTACCCGCCTCCCAAAGCCTGTCGCGCTTTCTTGCCGAAAGCCCTGACCTTTTTCGCCAGAAAAAAGTCGTCGTTTTCGCTTTTAATGCTCCATATTTTCTAGACCAAACGGAAGTCTCGAAAATTACTACTTATTACGGCTTATATAGCAAGTCACCAAAATTTGTCGAAGTAGCTGCGCGCTTATTATTCGGTGAAATTCCCGCTCCCGGCAACCTGCCCGTATCCGTACCGGGGGTTGGTTATGACTTGATTTCAGCCACCGCTCCAGACCCAGAGCAAGTTATCCCCTTGCACCTTGATATTCCGGAAGCGAACGGGCAACAAGGCACTGAAACACCTGAACCAACACCCACTCCGATGTTCGAAGTCGGCGGGCTCATCCCCATCCGAACCGGAGTCATTTTGGACCATAATGGACATCCAGTCCCCGACGATACCTTAGTGGAATTCATCCTGAGCGGCGGCAATGAGATTTCGGCCATATCCCAAGTTGAGCCAACCCGGAATGGTATCGCCCGTACCACCTTTCTGGTAGATCGATCGGGAACCCTTGAAATTAGTGCTAAGAGCGATCCAGCCACAGAATCAACTGTGCTGCGATACGATGTCCCTCCTGAGACGATAGATGAGAACGCCATCACTCCCACATTAACGCCTACCGAAACCCCCACGGAGGCTCCATCACCCACCATTACAGTTAACCCAACAGCCATTGTGACGCCGATAGCCAACGACCACACCCATTTTGGTGATTGGCTCCTGGCTTTGCTGGTCACCAGCGCCTTAGGGGTTGCGGTCTTCTGGATGAGCTCATTATTCGGGGTGGTAGAATGGGGCCTGCGAAGAACCATGCTGGTATTGATTGGAGGTTTACTCGGATACACTTACTTGGCGTTGGGCATGCCGGGGAGCGAAGATCTAATACAAAACTCTGGTATATGGGGAGTTTTATTGATCACCCTCCTGGGAGCGGTTGTAGGCTGGGCCACTGCCTGGGGATGGCAAATGATCCAGAACAACGGTAAGCTGTAATAGAATTACCGCATTAAAGTGGCGAGCAAGCTTATGATCACCATACCAGCAGTAATGCCGGCAAGAATCCATTCGGTTGGCGAAGAAATCAGATCACCCAACACCAGAGGAGGTAGTGGCTGGCGTTGTTGGGAGATGGGGTTCAAATTACCTGATAAGGCTTTGCGAAAAGTTTCTACATCCTGTGGTCGATCATCCGGGTGCAGATTCATTGCCCACAGAACAGCTCGTTCAGTTCGCCAGGTGAGATCTGATCTGAGCTGTCTGGGTGGAACAAGGCTGTTTGGATGCAAGAAACGCTCACGCGCTTCAACCGGAGCCTGGTTAGTGAGCAGATGGTACAAGGTGGCACCAAAAGCATAAATATCACTGCGAGCATCAGTATGTCCTGTGTCGCCGCCGTACTGCTCTAAGGGTGTATAAAGGGCAGTGCCGCGCCCTTGTAGAATAGTGATCGTCATTTCTTCAGAAGCAAGTATCTTGACCAAGCCAAAATCAACAAGTTTAATTAAACCGCTAGGCGTTAGCTTCAAATTACTGGGCTTGATATCGCGATGCAGAATTGGCGGTTCTTGACTATGCATATAAATCAGTGCATCGGCCAGCTGCATCGCCCAAGAGAGCACCTCTTTCTCAGCAAGATGAGATTTACGTTGTTGTGCTTCGGTCATTAATGTGCGTAAATCTTTGCCAGGAACGAAGTCCATTACCAGGTAATCACGTTGTTTCTCAGAAAAAAAATCGGACACTTTGGGTAAATTCGGATGGTCAAGGCGCGCAAGGACGGTAGCCTCTCGCAGGAATTGATCGCGAGCCTGCTTGAGCATCTCTTCAGGCAGTGATCCATCATGCGCCACCTCCTTGAGCGCGCAATGACGGCCCTCTAATCGGAGATCATCAGCCAGATAGATTGAACCCATCCCTCCTTGGCCAATAATCTGGCTGATTTTATAGCGTTCGCGCAGTACCTCTCCAGGTTTTAACGGCGTGGGCATGGTCACAAAGGATAAGAAGGACTTAATATAAATTCGGTTGGTAGTGCTTTACTCGGCAGGGCAATCGGTACAATCCGACACCAAATTTTCAGCATGCCTTGATCGGTAAAACAATGAGTTTTGATCGTAAATCACCAAAATAAACATCTAATTTTACAAGTTTAGCTGGTATTATACACTTGGAGGTCAGTAAATGGAGCGAAACGGCGAGGATATCCCGGTTCTGGTCGGACAGGCAGGTCCACTAAACGGTCAGCGGTGGTTGCTCCGAGATGATATTGTGGTAGGTCGTGAGCATAGCTGCGATATTACAATTCCAAACCGTCAGGTTTCACGACAACATGCCCGGATCTTCTCTTCTCCGGGAGGGGTTTACCTGGAGGATTTAGGAAGCAAGAACGGCACACATCATAACGGTCAACTCGTAGAAAATGCAGCTTTGCTTAAGGACGGGGATATCATCCAGATCGCCCTGGCACAGCAATTTGTATTTCTCAGTTCAGACGCGACTCTCCCACTGGAATCACTGGATGAACTGGAAGCCTTAATATCCCCTCAAGGTCGGCTGCACCTGGACAAACGCTCCCGCAGGGTCTGGATTGGAGATGAAGAAGTACAACCGCCTCTATCAGCATCCCAGTTCCACTTACTGGAGATATTGTTTGAACACGAGGGACGGGTAGTGCCTCGAACAGATATCATCTCCAGGATCTGGGGGGCAGAGAATGCTGTAGACGTCTCAGAGCAGGCTTTGGATGCTTTAGTCAGGCGCTTGCGTGATCGCTTAGCAGCAGTTGACGTTCATCACGCTTACATTGTCACCGTGCGGGGACACGGTTTACGGTTAGATAACCCACCACGAGTTTAGCCTGGAAGTTGTTCGATTCTTATTGGATTTGTTCCCCAAATAGGCAATTATTTAACTACTCCCAGATTGACTTTTCTAGTCATATGCAGGTCATCCTGGCTTGATCCCTCCTCGGTCCTGTCCCTTATCGCCATAGACATCATATTCATCCCTGAGTTCGTCGACGTCGACATAAATGAGAAAGACCGCACTGCTAACAGGTTCGTGGCTGAATCCTGCTGATAAATAATGGGCTTATAAACCCATTGAGCAGCAGTTGTGCTGGCGGTTAATTTCTAGAGAACCCCGATTTTCTTGACTATTCGCTCTGCAGCGCGCCCATCCCAAAGTGGGGGCATTTTCTTTGTAGAAATTTTATTGCTCAAACCTGATCGTATCGCGGCGATAAGGGCGCGCCGTTCGCCAGGAACGAGCCGGTTTGTTCCAGAGGTCACTGTGATCGGACGCTCCGTATTTGGCCTGGCCGTAAGGCACGGCACACCCAGAAAAGTTGTCTCTTCCTGAATTCCCCCGGAATCCGTTAAAACCAGATCGGCATGCGCTTCCAGAGCAAGAAAATCCAAGTAACCAAATGGTTCTAATAAATGCAATCCTTCGGTTGCTGGTGGCTGTTCGAAATTAGAGATTTGCGCCCGGGTCCGTGGATGTACGGGGAAGAGCACGGGAGTCTCCCGGGAAATCTCCTCCAGGGCAATAATAAATTCTTTCAAGACCTTGATATCATCCACATTAAAATCACGGTGTAGAGTCACCAGTATGTAGCGTTCTAAATTGAAGCGATCACGCAAATTGGGCCAGTTTGCCTGGGCTTTCGGCATGAGCTGCACCAGCGTATCAATCATGACATTACCGACGAAATGGATTTTTTCTGGAGGCAAACCCTCCCTGGCCAGGTTTTGATCAGCATCCTGCGATGGCGTAAAAAGCAGATCAGCGATTTGATCGGTAAGCACCCGGTTGATCTCCTCCGGCATGCTGCGATCGTAAGAACGCAATCCTGCTTCCACATGGGCTACTCGAACTCCCAATTTGTTGCATACCAATGCGCAGGCCAGCGTCGAATTAACATCTCCCACCACAATCACCCAATCAGGTCTAACCTCCAACACAATAGGCTCGAAGCGCAACATTACCTGAGCTGTTTGCCATGCATGTGTGCCCGAACCCACGTCCAGATTGATATCCGGTCGGGGTAATTCCAGTTCATCAAAGAACACCTGGGACATGAATTTGTCGTAATGCTGACCAGTGTGAACCAGAATTTGGTCAAAGACCTCAGGAAATTTGTTCATCTCCCAAAGAATGGGAGCAACTTTCATGTAATTAGGGCGCGCCCCAACGACATGTAATATCTTCAAGTTTACCCCCCGCTTAAGTTGGCTTTCATCGAGAAGCGGATCACCTGACGATTAATCGCTTTAAGGTGGTCTAAGAGCTCCTGGTCACCATTTGATTGCTGCACCTGAGCAACCAATCCAGACAACATCTCCAGAAATTGCGGAGTTATTTCTTCCTTATGTTCTTCCATCATCTGGCGGCGAGCGTCATCGTTGGGGGCTGCCAGCAAATCCTCGATCAAGGCGATTTCTGGTGGACCAGAACCAGCCTGGTTTAAAACCTCAACGATTTGTTGCAGCTTCTCCACTTTCACCTGGTCATTGCTTTGGCTGGCTGCCTCCATCTCGTCATTCAATAACTGCAAAAACATTTCGTCGATGGACGGTAAATTTTGCCTGGTCGCTTCAGCGACATCATCAGCCAGCAAAATGTTGTTTAACAATTGCTTCAGAGACTGCCTGCGAGCTGACATTTGGGCATCGTATTGATTGGTTAATTCCAGCAACGTCTCGCGCAGCTCGATTAAACGTTGCCTACCTTTATCCCGGGCGCGGTCGATACGGTTGCTCAGCAATTGAAAAAACATATAATCCATTCCGGGTCGAATTAAGCTAACCAAAGCCTTTAAGCGAGTATCAGAGGGCGCGTTCACCACGATATCGACCAATTTATCCCGGGTCAGTTCTTGCCCAGCTTCTTGTAAAGATTTTATTGCAGCCTGAACTTCCTCTGCCTGTTCTTTAATCTGATGGCCAAATTCTGTATTTTCAAATAAATCTGACTGTAAATCCTCCAGACGACCGCTCGAATCCTGGTCTTTGCCCAATCTAGAAGCTTCCAATAAACGGCTGAGCAGGTTGAAAAAATCAGCGTCAAGCAAATCTTCCTCTTGTTTGATCACATCCTTACGCGCGTCTTTATCGGTGATCGTAAGCAATCTTTGCAAGAGATTCAGCCTTTGTTGTTGCGCTTCAATCATCTCATGGGTGATGCCATCAGCTTCTAAAATATGCTCCACCAAATTTTGCATGGTGAGATGAACTTTAGGTTGCAACAGATAACCCTTACGTTTTTCTTGTGAGAGATTCTCAATGACTCTGTTGATCATACTCCCGATAATCCGCTCTTGTTCATTCCTAGCTAAGCCCACCTCTGGAGGAATGAAGGAAAGTAAGAGCTCCTTTTCCGGATCGTGGTAAACGATGGGTGTGGCCAGATTACCTTGGTAACCACAAAAAGGGCACTGGATAAGATTTACCACCCCCGATAAAAGTTTTTGTTTAGCGGATGGGTCAACATTAACGTCAAATAGTTGTTCTACATCAGCCGTGATAGGCTGATGGCAATTCGGACAATTGATACGAGTCTTTGGCATAAAGTTCTCCTAAAAACGAGTTACCAGGCGTCAGAAAAAAAGAACACCACGGTCAAATAATAACTCAGAATGTATCGATAATTAATTTTATCGCGGAAGGGAAAAACAAATACGTGCTCCAACCCCAAACCCAGGGTCTACCCAGATACGTCCATCATGGGCTTCGACTACCGCCCGAGCCAAAAATAATCCCAGGCCCGCGCCTTTGGTCACCTTGCTGGCTTCAGAAGCGCGATAAAAGCGATCGAAAACGTGAGGAATATCGTTAGGGGCAATCCCTGGCCCTTGGTCACTAATGCATATAATAACATGTTCCGGGCGAACCTGGCCGCTTATGCGAATTTCACCACCCTTGTCGGCATACTTGATTGCATTCGAAAGCAAGTTCGACAATACCTGCTCAATCCTGGTTTCATCCGCTAAAATCACCGGAAAGTCATCCGGTAAATCCACGACAATCGTGTGCCGGCTGGTTTGAGTTCTAAAGCGGTCCGCCATACGGGTAGCTATGACCTTTAAATCAACATCTGCCCGGCTAAGAGATAGACTACCGGCCTGCAAACGGGTGGCGTCCAATAAATTCTCGATCAACTCTGTCAAACGGTCAGCCTCTTCTTCGATCACTGCCAAGCTGTCTTGAACAATGGCGCGATCCCAGGTAACGTCCTCCCGCCGCAATGTTCCTACATAACCCTTAATCAAGGCAACCGGTGTCTTCAACTCATGGCTAATAATGGAGACAAAGGTGCTTTTAAGCTCTTCGGCTTCCCGGAAATGGGTGATATCCCGAACCGTGGCGATGATATTGATCAAAATACCTTCTACCGACATCAAGGGGGCATAGGTAATGCCTACCGGCAGAGGCGGCTTACCCGGACGCTGAAGATCCCCTTCGACGTATAAAGTCGCATTGGGTGTGAGGGGCCAACTTCCTGCCTCAGCTTGTTCCAGGGTTGGACCGTGTTTCACCTTCGCCCAAAATATTATGTCTTCGTGAACGCCCCCGATAATCTGTGTGACAGGTTCCCCCAATAATCGGGCAAAAGCGGGATTGCAGCGTTCAATGCGATGGTCAGGTGACAAAATCAGGATACCATCGGGAGCCGAATCGAGCAGGGTATCCATGCGCTGTTTTTCCCGCTTTATTTGGGTATATAGTTGGGCGTTACGCACAGCTATAGCTGCCTGGTCGGTGAAACTTTGCAGCAAAGCCTGGTCATTGGACGAGAACCGGCCTGCATAGTTGCGAAAAATAAAAATCATGCCAATGACCTGGCCCCGCACCACCATGGGCAAACCCACACCACCTAATAAACCTAAACTGGCAACCCGCGTCACCTGCTGTAAGAGACGATTAATTACAGGAAGTTCGAATTTGGCCGGGTCATCATAATCGGGTATTTCCGCAAGGAGAGGATCCAAATAATTCAAAAAAGCAGGGGGGATGCCGTGGGAAGCTGCCACGGTCCATCCCCCAGTTTCTCCTCTAAGACCGATTAATCCCGCCTGCCCCGCCAACATTTCCGCTGAAATACGTAAAATCCTTGTTAATAGTTTATCCAGGTCTAATTCCTGGGTGATTGCCCGGCCTATTTCCAGCAAATAATCGCGCTGGCGAACTCTAAAATCAGGCAGCATGTTTCACAAACACTTCCTTTTCCGCCAATGTGATCGCTTCTTCGAACAAAATCAAACCTTCATCTATTTCGCCGCGAGAAATACTGAGTGGAGGTGAAATGCGGATGGCGCTTTTACCAGCACCAAGTAACACCAAGCCACGTTCAAAAGCCAAATCCACAATGCGATTACGCAGATCTGAGGCTGGCTCTTTTGTCTCTCGATATTTAACGAACTCAACCCCGATCATCAAGCCAATTCCTCTGATTTTACCAATGCTGGGGTGTCTGGACATTATCTCTTCCAGGGCATCAAGGGTATATTCCCCCACGTCGGCAGCGTTTTGCATATATTGGTCAGCAATCAGATCAATTGTAGCAAGGGCAGAAGCACAGGCGATCGGATTGCCTCCATAAGTATTGCCATGAGAACCATATGGCCAGCTCATCACACTCTTCCTGGCAATTATCGCTCCCAGAGGAACGCCTGAAGCAATGCCTTTCCCGACACATACAATATCCGGCTCAACGCCAAAATTTTCAATTGCCCACCATTTACCGGTCCGACCCATGCCCGATTGGACTTCATCGACGATCAGAAGGACATCATAGCGATCGCATAGATCCCGCAAGGCCGGAAAAAATCCAGGCGATGGCACAATATAGCCACCTTCACCCTGGATGGTTTCAACCAGAATCCCGGCAAGATCTTCAGGAGGCACAAGCTTGGATAGGATTTGCTGCTCGATATAGCGGACAACGGTCTCACCATAATCTTCGCCAGGTTCTGACTGTAAAATAGGCCGGTAGGGGTCAGGGAAGGGGACGTGTACGACCCCACTCATTAAAGGATAAAATCCCTCTTTATAAATCGGCTTACTGGCCGTAAAGGTAAGTGAACCTAAAGTCCGTCCGTGAAACGCCCCCAAGAAACCAATGAATTGGGTACAACCATTATGGTAGCGAGCCAGTTTTATGGCAGCCTCTACACTCTCCGTACCCGAGTTAGTCATAAAGGAGACTGCGTCTTCTTTGAAAGGAGCAATCTGATCAAGTTTTTCACCCAGTTCTACCCAGGGTTCGTGGTAGAAATCAGCAGAAATATGTACAAACTTCTCAGCTTGTTTCTGGATAGCACGGACTACTTTGGGATGGCTGTGACCAGTCGAGACCACAGCAATTCCCGCTGCAAAATCCAGGAAACGATTATCATCTACATCCCAGACCTCACAACCCTTACCGTGATCCATCACGAAGGGTGAACTCCTGGGATAGGAGGGAGAGATAACAGCCTGATCTCGTTCGATCAGAGCCTTAGCCTTTGGCCCAGGTAATTTCATCGGTTGCATAGCTTATTCTCCTTAATGAACGAAGATATATTAAGAAAATTAACTCGCTGGAATTATATCATCGCAATTCATCCGCTCATGGCGCCTTCAAACAAACCGAGTATAATCAGGCTTCATGAAAACAGCTGATTTCACCTTTCAACTCGAAGCGTGTCAGGGGCACGCCCGGGCTGGAATCTTTCGCACCCCTCATGGAGACATATTAACCCCGATTTTCGCCCCGGTCGGCACCCAGGCCAGCGTCAAAGCGGTCACGCCTGCGCAGCTATCGGATTTGGGGGCAAGCTTGATATTGACGAACACCTATCATTTATACCTACGACCGGGTGATCAATTAATCGCCGAGATGGGTGGTTTGCACGATTTCATGGATTGGCCGGGGCCAATCCTGACCGATTCCGGGGGTTTCCAGGTGTTCTCCCTCGCAGAAAACAGAGAAGTCGATGAGGATGGTGTAACCTTTAAAAGCCACATCGATGGGTCAACCCACCGTCTCACGCCAGAAAAATCGATTTCCATTCAGGAAAACCTGGACGCTGATATCATCATGACGTTAGATGAGTGTGCGGACCCATACGATAGAGACTACAATCAGGGTGCAGTTAGGCGCACCCACAGCTGGGCTGAGCGTTGTCTTGAAGCTAAAACTCGCCCAGATCAAGCCCTTTTTGGCATTGTCCAAGGGGGTATTTTCCGCGATCTACGTATCCATTCGGCAGGTTTCATCGCATCTCTCGATCTACCGGGCAATGCGATTGGTGGTCTTTCCGTAGGTGAAACCAAGGAAGAAATGCACGCCATACTGGAGGTGGTCGACGCCATCTTACCTGAAGATAAACCACGCTATTTGATGGGTGTAGGAACCCCTTCGGACTTGATCAACGGGGTTCTGCGAGGTATAGACATCTTTGATTGCGTCTTGCCGACTCGCCTAGCACGACATAATGCCGCCCTTACCCGCTCGGGTCGCATGAACATGGCAAACGCGATGTACGCCAATGACCCACTACCGGTCGATGAATCCTGTACTTGTTATACCTGCCAACATTTCTCGCGCGCTTATCTCCGCCACCTGGTCAGTGTGAAAGAAATGCTGTCAGCTACTTTGCTCTCCATCCACAATTTACACACGCTGCTACAATTGGCTGGGGATATCCGGCAAGCCATTCTTGCAGAGCGCTTCGATGTTTTTGCACAAGAATATCTTGCAACAGACCTGGTGGCAAATTCTTGAATAAAAACCCTAAATCTCACAAGGTTAAATAAGAAAAAATCTGAATATGACTATTTTTCAATCCCTGGTTCTTGGGATTATCCAAGGGATCACAGAATTTTTACCAATATCCAGCACGGGTCACCTGGTACTTACACCTTTCTTGCTGGGTTGGAATATCCCAGAAAACCAGGCCTTCGTTTTCGACGTATTGGTACAAGTGGCTACTCTGGTAGCTGTAATTACATATTTTTGGCAAGATTTGTTGTCCATAGTCGAGGCGATGCTGGCCGGTATTTGGCAGAAAAAACCTTTTTCGGAACCTCAATCTAAACTTGGGTGGTATATTGTCATAGCTACTTTTCCGGCCGGACTGGCTGGCTTGGTGTTGAATGGTACCCTGGAGGATATCTTTGGAGACCCTCCAGTTACTGCAGTATTTCTATTATTAACTGCCCTACTTTTAATTATCGCTGAACGGCTTGGACACCGCCAGCGCTCCCTGGATAAACTAAATTGGAAAGATGCCCTCGTAATAGGATTTTTCCAGATCTTTGCCCTTTTTCCGGGTGTATCCAGGTCCGGCGCGACCATCACCGGTGCTATGAGCAGGGACTTAGAACGTCCCACCGCGGCGCGTTTCTCCTTTCTAATGTCTGTCCCAATTTTATTGGCAGCCGGTTTATTGGCGACGCTCGACCTATTTAAGATACCAAATCTGTCCACCATTCTTCTGGCATTCATTCCTGGCTTTCTGGCCTCAGCGCTTGTTGGTTACCTGTCTATACGCTGGTTGTTACGCTACCTGGTTAATCACTCGCTTTATGTATTTGCAATATACTGCACAGCCCTCAGTATAATTACTTTGGCATTTTATTTCACCGGACATTGACCTAACTTCAATAACGATCGCAATCTGGTATTCCAGATATTACTTCCTGAGCTAAGATCATTTAAATCATGAATCCAGGTTATCCAAGATTCACCTTGCGGTCATTAATATTGATGCTTATCTTGTCTCTGCCCGCCTGCCTCCCCCAACAAAACCCTATCACGCCAGCCAGCCTCCAACCGATAACGATCGCACTTACACCTTCCATGGAGCCGGTGTCGCTCGCTCTAAATACTTGTGCGGCTATTTTTCCCGAGATGGCATTACTGATCGAAGAAATTCCGGCCCCCTCACACCAAATGCGACCTTCAGATTTGAAGATCTGGTTAGGGCAACCACCTGACCCTGAATTGTTTGCCACCCAGATTGCCTGGGAGCAGATTGTTATGATCCTCAACCCATCCAATCCCCTACTCAGCCTCAGCGTCGATAATCTACGGGCGCTCTTTACAGGGCGAGTCAGGCGTTGGAGTGCTATCGGCGGCACCGAAAGGGAGGTCGCGATATGGATATATCCAAAGGGTGATGAGATCCGGCAGATTTTCGAAACAACAATAATGGATGGAAACCGATTTACCTCCCAGGCGCTCCTGGCACCCAATCCAGAAGCTATGCTTGAAGCTGTGGCTAAGGATCCAGGCGCTCTTGGGTTTTTACCAGGTGCCTGGATCACACCTCAAGTGAAAACCCTTCAGCTAATACCAGATCTCACAGGAATGTTGCGCCAGCCGGTTTTAGCGCTTACCACTGGTGAACCACACGGTTTAGTGCGATCTTTTTTATTATGTCTGCAGGGGCAAACCGGCCAGACGGCCATATCCACCAAATACAAACCCTTGATCCAAGCGACTGTGACCCCCTAATCATTGATATTTTGTCTGACAAGTGGAGATCCTAAGGATGAACCAGATAATCACCCATTCGTGTGAAGCTATGCCAGAATTAAAGGACGCTTCCGTCGCCCTAACAGTCACATCTCCACCCTATTGGAATGCTATCGACTACAACGTGCACGCCACGGATAAATCCCAATACTACCGGTCACGGTCGTACCACCAAGGCTTTTCTGATTATCTGGATTATTGTAATTGGTTAGAAAGGATATTTGCGGAGGTCTGGCGAGTGACTAAGCCGGGAGGATTCTGTTCAATCGTGATTGGTACAGTTCTCCTGGAGGGTAAATTATATCCCGTACCTTTTGACATAGTCGTCCGTCTGACCCGAAAGGATTGGGAGTTTCACCAGGATATTATCTGGCATAAATGCACTGCCGGGGTAAAGCGCGCTGGTATCGCAATTCAAAACCCCTACCCTGGATATTTTTATCCCAATATCATGAATGAATATATCTTGATCTTTCGAAAAACGGGGCCAAAGATCTACAAGAATCGCGATCCCCAGGAAAAAGCTAAGGCATGCTACCCGGTGAATAAATTATTCACGATGGATACCGCCAATAACATCTGGCATATCGCCCCAATCCCTCCTCATTACTTGGATCACCCAGCCCCTTTCCCCGAAGAGATTCCCTACCGGTTGATCAGTTTATATTCCTATCCTGGTGATCTAATCCTCGATCCATTTGTGGGCTCGGGACAAACCACTAAAATCGCAAAATTTCTAGATCGCCAATTCGTAGGTTACGAGGTCATTCCTAAATATGCCAAGTTAGCCCAAATGAGGCTGCGAGAACCGGTTTCGGTGCGTTCCAAGCAATTGATCGCCACGTTCGAAAAAATCGGTCTGGACGATCCTTTAAAGTAAAAGAGATCTAGCGACGTAATCTCCCTTTATTCTTCCTGTAAACGCCCATACAAATACCAATAAGTCTCGCTTGGGAATCCATTGCTTAATTCTTGCTCCCAAACAAACTCTCCAGGAATAAATTTTGCCTGCACAACCTGGTCAAGGGCCTGCAATAAGTCCGATTGAGCCGGGGGAATTTGATTTGTCTCTGAGGCAAGCAAGTGTAACATCACTCGCCGGTGAACCTCATAATGGAAACGCGAGAAATTATCCAAGGGGTCGTGACGGTATTCTTCCAAATAATCCCGCCAAAGGTTCAATCTCGCTCGAAAGCCGTGAGCCGATTTTCTCGCCCAGAGTTCTCGCCAGCGGCTTCGCACGTCGCCGATGCGTTCATCCAGGCGGTTTAATTCGTCTCGCTGTCTGGATTCTAGAGACCAGGCATGTGCCCGCGCCTGAGCCAAGAGAATGCCTCCAAGGGTTAAGCGTGGATATGGCGTATCTCCAGCCGGCGCTGAGATTCCAATCGGCCAGTACAATTCCTTAGAAAACAAATACTCTTCCAATTGAGATGTGCCTTCCCGCAAATAGGCCAGGTCGTATTCTGCCGAAGACATACTATTCCTCCAATGACGTGTGAAATCCCACCAGATCCTTTTCTGAGGTGCCTGCTATAAATATTACCAAGGAATACAATCACCAGGTAGTAGATATTCTTCGCATTATATTCAGGGTAGAAAGGCGTGTCAACCAAACCCAATCCACAGGCGTGTGTCAATTCCGGGGTAAATGACTCAGCCGGTGAGAAATACGCCAGTGTAAAAGGATGATCGCATCCTCACATAAAATAATCAGCCCCCGATGCGCAACTTTTTAACTGCACTGGGGTTGCAACACTCAAATCTGGATGAGTCAAGGAAAATACAAATAGGCGGGGCGACCCCGCCTATTTCTGTATCGGGACTTTTCAGAACCAAAACGATTTTTTCGAAAACCATGGTGAGGAGGTACAAGAATGGCAGGTATCGATTTCTCCGTAGACCAGCAAGGGATTGGGTTGCTCTCAATCGATCGACCACATGTGAGAAACGCTCTGAACTGGGCAGCTATGGAAGCCTTTGCGGAGGCAGTTGAATTAGCTCATCAGGTGGCAGACTTGCGGGCTCTAATCGTAACAGGCGCAGGGAAAACTTTTGCCTCAGGAGGAGATCTGTCGGAACTAAAAGACTATCCGGAACGTGAACACGGTCTCCGTTTAGCCAGGATTATGGGGGACGCTTTGAAACGATTGGAAAACTTAAAGTGCCCGACTCTGGCTGCCATCAATGGGCCGGCACGCGGTGGGGGCGCAGAAATCGCGGTTGCCTGTGATTTACGGGTCATGGCCGAAGATGCCGACATCGGCTTTGTGCATACCCGCTTAGGAATCGCAACCGCCTGGGGGGGAGGCCAGCGGCTTTTACGGACTGTCGGTTTTTCGCGAGCGCTTGAATTATTAACCACCGGAGGCGTGATCTCTCCCAAAGAAGCGCTTACTATGGGATTGACTAACCTCATCGCGCCGGTTGGCAAAGCGCTAGCTGCAGCCCGGGAACTGGCTTCTCGGATCGCGGTTAACCCAACGGAAGCGGTGCAGGCAACCAAACGCTTCCTTCTCTACGGGTTATGTCATTCAGAGCTTGACGCTCTGGCAGCGGAAAGGGCTGAATTCCCACCTTTGTGGGACACCGAGTTCCGGCGTGAGGCAGTCAGCCGGTTTTTGAAGAGAGCAAGAGGGGGGAAATCAAACGGGCGATTTCCCCCTCAGGTCGTAAATAAGCAGAATCTAAAGGCCTGATCTCCGCTTATAGAAAAACAGAATAAGGTAGGTTGGCAGCTCTTGCATTACCTGCCACCTCAAGTTTGCTTATTCAATTATTTAACCCTGCTGTCAGCTGTGAGAGCGGCGACCGACCAATAACTTAGTGACCTCCGCAGCGATAGAGGGGAAGATTAATAGCGGCAAGACTACTTCCCACTGCTGCCAACCCAATGGAGTCGTATTAAAAATGGGCTGCAAGAAAGGCACATAAACGACTAAAAGTAATAAAGTAAGTGAAGAGATAAAAGCCAGGTTCATGTTGCGGTTGTTGAAGAGGCCTATCTTGAGCAAAGGGTAAATCTCGGACCGAGCTGTATAAGCCCGCAAGAGCTCCGAGAAGGAGATGGTCACAAAAGCCATGGTCTCGGCAAACTCAGGTTGGTCAGGGTGTAATCGCAGACCGATCAGATATGCGCTCAGGGTAACCGCGGTGATAAAAAGGGTTTGTACCGCAATGCCAATCTGCATAAAACGGTTAATGATCGGTTCTGAAGGTTGGCGGGGAGGCTGGCGCATAATATCCGGATCACCCTTTTCCGTTCCGAGCGCCAGGGCTGGGGCACCATCGGTGATCAAGTTCAACCAAAGCAGCTGAATTACCGTGAGAGGCGAGCCTTTTGTGAATAAAATCCCCAAAAATATGGTGGCGATTTCCGCCAGGTTGCACGAAAGCAGGTAATAGACGAATTTGCGAATATTGCTGTAAATGACCCGACCCTGCTCGACAGCTCCAATAATACTGGCATAATTATCATCGGTGAGCACCATATCGGCGCTCTCCTTGGCCACGTCCGTTCCGGTGATGCCCATGGCGATTCCAATATCCGCCATCTTGATCGAGGGGGCATCATTGACTCCATCGCCAGTCATGGCGACTACCTGGTCCCGGGCTCGCAGGGCTTCCACGATACGCATTTTGTGCTCTGGAGAAACCCTGGCAAACACATCGGTATAAGCTACTTGACTCCTGAGGGTCGGATCGTCCATATGGTCGATCTCAGCGCCAGTAAGGACCTGATGGCCCGGTTCCAACAAGCCAATCGCCTCAGCAATCGCACGGGCAGTATTGGGATAATCACCTGTGATCATAATCGTGCGAATACCTGCCTGGCGACCTTTCTCTAAAGCTGGAGGCACCTCCGGTCTGGGTGGGTCAATCATCCCGATCAAACCAACAAAAACCAGGTCTTGTTCCCACTCATGTGCCTGGAGCTCCGTTGGCAAATCCTGGATAACCCGATAAGCGACTGCCAGGACTCGCAAGGCATCCTGTGACATGGCATCATTGGCTGCCAAAATGCGCATGCGTTGGTTTTCATCGAGCGGCAAGGAGTAATCATCCATACGTTGGTAACGCGTACATAAGTTCAGGACAAGATCTGGCGCGCCTTTTACTGTAATCACGTGCCACTCACGGTTCTCATTATCGTAGAAGGGGGAGATGTCTTCAGGCTGGGGGTCTTTTAGAGCGTGAGCGGTGAGCATACGTTTCCGAGTTGAATCGAAGGGGATTTCCCGAACCCGCGGGTAGGCTTTATTCAAATCAGCAGCGCGGGCGCCAGCCTTGGCCGCGGCGACTATCAAGGCTCCTTCGGTCGGATCTCCAACTATGCGAAAAGTTTGGCTCATATCGCTAGTCCCAGATATTTCCAAGTCAGCGTCGTTGTTAATCGCAGCCACCCAAAGAGCGGTCAGAGCAGCGGGAGCATCCACGATTTTTAGCCGTTGACCGTCTAGATAGAACTCACCATAGGGAGTATAACCCGTACCGCTTATCGAAATGGTCTTCCCATCTACCCACAGTCGGGTAACGGTCATTTCGTTTTGCGTCAGAGTCCCAGTTTTATCAGAGCAGATGGTGGTGGCCGAGCCCAAGGTCTCGACCGATGAGAGCCGCCGGATAAGGGCATGGCGCTTTATCATTTCCCGCATGCCCAACGCCAGGCTGATGGTAACAACCGCGGGCAAGCCTTCTGGTACTGCAGCAATTGCCAAACTTACCGCAATCAGGAACATGTTCAGAGGGTTAAAACCCCGCAACCAGCCAATCACAAAAACCAGACCACAGACTCCCAAGGCAGCCCAGCCAAGCGTGCGTCCTAACTGGTCCAATCGCCGTTGAAGAGGCGTTGGGTCTTGTTGGACCGATTGCAGCATTTCGGCAATCAAACCGATTTGGGTGTGCATGCCAGTGGCAACCACCACACCCCGACCGCGCCCATAATTGACCAAGGTGCCCATGAAGGCCGTATTCTTCCGGTCTCCCAGGGGAATGTCTTCCTGCAGGTTTACCGAAGCGTCTTTCTGAACCGGAACCGATTCTCCGGTCAAAGCAGCTTCTTCGACACGCAAATTGGCCGCTTCGAGCAGGCGCACATCGGCGGGGACGTAGTTGCCCGCCTCCAAGAGCACAATATCGCCAGGCACAAGTTGGTGAGCTGGAATCACCTGGCGAGACCCACCGCGGATGACATCGGCTTCAGGGGCAGCCAACCGACGCAGTGCTGCCAGCGCTTGCTCGGCGCGGCGCTCCTGGATCACACCGAGGGCAGCGTTCAGTATTACAATCGCCAAAATTGCACTGGCTTCAATAAATTCACCCAAAATCGCAGAAATCAGGGCAGCAACGATCAGTAAGATAACAACGAAGTTATTAAACTGCTCCGACAACATTTGCCAAAAAGAGATAGGAGGCGATTCAACCAGCTGGTTGGGGCCATATTTCCCTAAACGACGGGAGGCTTCCTCAGGTGTTAAACCCACTTTATCCGGGGTAGCCAGCTGCTGCAAGACATCTTGGGTTTCTAAGGCATGCCATGAATGACCGTCTTTCGACGGGACGACATGTGGGGAAAATTTTTCAACGGTCATAGAATCTCATTGATGTAAGATTGCCAATCCCACCCATTGGTAGAAACGGCACTGAAGTCAGGATATCTGTCAAAGGTAAAGCCACAATCATCCGGTTCGATGGGTACTTCCCGATTCAAGTATTGCGGGGTATCCAAAATGACCAAAAAGTATTATATCAGTTGGTGTAAGTGACCATTCCTGCCAAATACTATTCAAATCAGTTATGCCGCAAGAAGTTCCCCGGATGTTTACAAATCCTTGACCTGCATAAATCCTGATTAAGAAAATTCGTTTGGGAAGAATACCGGAAAACACCTCTAAAATAGAAATGGATAAATCTAACTGCTAGCCAAACGGCTGCATGCTATAATGCTGCCTGAAAGGGACAGGGCGTTTGCGAGCATCGTTCGGGTGTAAGTTCTTCTGAAAACAAGGGTTTAGCCAGTTTTCGAACTCATCTTGTTACCATTCGGTCTTAAAGCAGCAGGCGGCAATAGAATTGCCGTGTATTTTTTATCGAAAGGAGAGGAGGTTTAATGGAATTTGATCACATTGAAGTACCCGAGGGTGGAGAGAAAATTACTATACGCAATGGGAAACTACAGGTGCCTGACTTTGTTATCATCCCCTTCATGGAAGGCGATGGCACCGGACCAGACATCTGGCGAGCTGCAAGCCGGGTCTTCGACGCCGCAGTACAAAAAGCTTATCGAGGAAAACGGGGGATACTTTGGATGGAAGTCTTCGCCGGTGAGAAAGCCTATCACAAAATGGGATCCTGGCTGCCGGATGAAACCATCCGAGCTTTTGACGAATTCTTGATCGGTATCAAAGGACCGCTGACTACGCCAGTTGGAGGGGGTATTCGTTCTCTAAATGTGGCTTTACGAAAGACTTTGGATCTGTATGTTTGCTTACGCCCGGTCCGTTATTTCTCAGGGGTGCCATCTCCCGTGAAACACCCAGAATATGTAGACATGATCGTCTTTCGAGAGAACACAGAAGATATCTACGCTGGAATTGAATTCGAGTACGGCACCCCAGAGAACAAACAATTTAAAGATTTCCTAAAACAGCACTTCCCTCAGGAATACAGCAAAATACGTTTCCCGGACACGACCGGTTTTGGGATCAAGCCAATATCCAGAGATGGCACTGCACGCTTGGTGCGTGCCTCAATCCAATATGCATTGGACAACAATCGGCGCAGCGTAGCTCTGGTCCACAAAGGCAATATCATGAAGTACACTGAAGGCTCCTTCCGCAAGTGGGGGTATGAAGTAGCGGAAGGCGAGTTCGGTGATCGAGTTTACACCTGGGCTCAATGGAACCGTACAGAGCAGGAGAAGGGCGAGGATGCCGCCAATGATGAACAAGATCAAGCCGTAAAGTCTAGGAAACTACTGATCAAAGATGTAATCGCCGACATCGTGTTCCAGCAAACCATCACCCGAGCACGTGAATTCGATGTTTTAGCAACCATGAATTTAAATGGGGATTATCTTTCTGACGCATTGGCGGCTCAAGTTGGTGGTATCGGGATTGCGCCTGGGGGAAATATCAACTACGTTAAGGGACATGCGATTTTCGAAGCAACTCATGGAACCGCGCCCAAATACGCCGACCAGGACAAGGTAAATCCTGGCTCAGTGATCCTCTCCGGTGAGATGATGTTCAAGTATATGGGTTGGCCAGAAGCTGCCGCCCTGATTATCAAAGGAATCGAGGGCGCCATTGCTGCCAAGACCGTCACTTATGATTTTCACCGGCTGATGGAGGAGGCCACCTTGCTCAAGACCTCCGAATTTGGGAACGCGATTATCAAGCATATGGATGATTAGGCACACTCCCATTAACCTATAAGGGCTGGGTTGTATAGTAAAATAACGACATTTCGGGGTAACCACTTTGACCATCAAGAATGGAGGAGGCATGTTGGTTATCACAGCTGACATGCTCCCAGGAATCCATAATACCGCTGTTTATCAGACAGGCAGATCGAGCCAAGCTAATAATAATATTACACCTGCACTCACTTTGTTCAATTTACCGATAAAAAGGAGATTCGGATGAACGCATTTAGATTAAATGTGTCCAGTCTCGCCCGTTATCGAGGTCGTGTGGGACAACTCAGTTTTATCCTGCATCGCCTGGCGGGTTTAGGCACACTGCTTTTTCTTAGCCTGCATATTTTGGATACTGCTACGGTTTATTTTTTTCCTTCCCTTTATTCACACGCCATTGACCTTTATCGCAGCACGCCCTTTATGATCGGGGAAATCATCCTGGTCTTTTGTGTGATCTATCATGGGGTCAATGGAGCCAGGATCGCGCTTTTCGATCTTTTCTTTCCCCAAAAGTGGAATATCAACACCCAACGTCAATCGGCAACATTGGTGCTTACTATCGCGATTGTGCTCTGGCTTCCAGCGGCTTTATGGATGGGCCGGAATCTCTTGGTTTACAATTTTGGCCTGTAACAGGAAGAGGAAAGAATAATGACAACTGAAACTGGACAAGTGAGCGTAAACCAAGATTACGAGTCAATTGCCTGGAAGTGGATGCGCTACAGTGGTTTGTTACTCATCCCTCTCGCCTGGATTCACGTATTGATCCAAGATGTCTTGGTTGGTGTCCATCAAATTGATCTGAATTACGTCGCTACGCGCTGGGCATTCCTGGGTTGGCGGGTATACGATTTCGCGCTGCTATCCTTTGCCTTTGCCCATGGGGTGAACGGCTTCCGCCAAGTCCTTGATGACTACCTCCGAGGTGAGAATAACCGGCGCGCCGTTTCCTGGATTCTATTTATATTTTGGTTGGTAATTTCCCTGATTGGCGCGATCGCCATCATCGGAGGCGTACGGTAAATCTTAAGGGGAACCTATGGTGTAGGGGTTGTTGTTAGATCTGGATTGGGGGTGGGATTTACAGCCGTTGGCGAGAGGGCAGCTGCTTCTTCGGCCGTTTCAGGCGCTCCCGCGGCGATCCAACGCTCAAAAATATCGATTAATTCCGGCTTGAGCGCTTTGGTGGGGGGCATTGGACCCCCGGCGTCTATCTCCTGACGATATAGCATCAAGATCATATTCGAATTTAAATCGCCCGGGATCACGTTTGGCGCGTAGTCTCCCGTAGTCATAATTTCTTCATAATCACGCATCAAATAATTATTGTTCTTCTTTCCAGGCCGGTGACAGGAAATACAATATCTTTTGATAATCGGTTCAATGTGCACAACGTAGGAGGGGACCTCATCAGGGCCAAGCGTGGGCACAGAGCTGGCTTGAGCGACTTCTTGAGGAATTTCAGCGCGGTCATCCCAGGTATAGCGCATGAAAGTAACAATCGCATTCATATCTGCCCTGGAGAGCTCGCCTCCGTAAGCCAATCCAAATGGGGTCATTCCCAAATCCGGCTGACCATAATTAATAATGTTGAAGAAGGTGTCATCTGTGCGAGTATACATCTCATCCATACTGTTAATAGGCTTGACAACCACGCCCTCCAAGCCCTCCACGCCTTTAATCTCTCCCCCTTCGCCATCGGCGCCGTGACATTCAACACATTGGATAGAATATAAGTCCTGCCCAGCGATAATTTGATCAGTAAGGATGGCAAACAGGGCAAATTCCTCTTGAGGGGGTGTTGTAACCGCCGCAATGATTGTAAGTGCCACCATCCCAATTAGCACCCCGCCCATTATGGATACTGCCAGCTTTCGCTTCTTCCAATGACGGATGGGACTGCGATCATAGAAGGGCAGTAGAAGTAGCGCAAATACTGCAATTACCGGAAGTACCGCGGTACCGACCCACTCTAGCTTGCCGGGGAAATATTTTAAAAGTTGGAACAAGAACAAAAAGTACCATTCTGGTCTGGGGATATAGGCCGAATCGCTCGGATCTGCGGGAGGCTCACTGGGCACGCCGATATATATAGCCAGTCCAACCAAAAGCACGAAAAGCCCAAAGGAAATCAAAAGATCCTTGTAGATAATATCAGGATAAAACTTGATCCCTTGGGATTTCTCACGCTGGTACTTTGCTAGATATTCTTCCTTTTCTTGTTCGTTCACAACGACACCCTTTGGATTCTATTCCTCCTTCGGAACCCCAGAAATACCGATCCGAATGACCATGTAAAGGTGGATAGCAATCAACGAGACAATCAGCGCCGGCAGAAACCAGATGTGAACGGCAAAGAAGCGGGCAAGCGTAACCCCACTCAAGTCAGCACCACCACGCACCACCCGCAAGATAAAATCACCGATTAGCGGCACCGTTCCAGCAATTTCGGAACCCACGGTGGTCGCCCAATAAGCTCGCTGGTTCCAGGGCAACAGGTAACCCGTGAATCCCATACCTAGGGTTGCCAAAAACAGAAATACACCGGTAATCCAGGTAAGTTCCCGGGGATATTTATAGGCAGCCATGAAAAAGGTACGCAGCAGATGAGCGAACACAAATACCACCATAAGGCTGGCTCCCCAATGATGAATACCGCGAATCAACCATCCGAATGCGACCCCGTTCATGATGTATTGAATGCTCTCATAGGCATGGTCTGGGGAAGGCACATAATAAACGGTCAGGAAAATTCCTGTGAGGACCTGGATCACAAAAAGAAAAAAGGTGGCACTACCTAACGTGTACCACCAATTGACCTTGGGTATTTTACGATCTAATATCGTATTATATAGAGTCGTCAGACCGAGTCGTTCGTCAACCCACGAGAGAACTTTATCCGCCATGATTACTCTTCTATGAAATGGATAAATAAGTTGCCGTCCTCCAATTTAGTTTCGAACTCCCTCAGGGGAGCAGGAGGAGGCCCACTACGTACCTGGCCATGTAAGTCAAAATGAGCGTCATGGCAAGGACAGACAAATTCCTGTAAGTCATCCTTCCAGCTGACCCGGCAGCTGAGATGTGTACACAGATTTGAGATCACTTCACACTGATCCTCGCTTGAACGTACAACATAAACTCCCACGCTTTTGACGGATTTTTCCCAGCCATTTACAGTTGTCAGGGTAAAGGTAAACAAAGTTGGCGTTCCAAGTTGGTAGCTCTCTAAAGTTCCTAAAGGTATCCAGCTTTCCGTACTTTTCGATTTAGTGGCGGGAGATATCAAAAATCCTAGAGCGGGTATGCCGATAACCGCTCCTATGATCGATCCGAGAAAAGTCAATATGATTTTTACGAAATCACGGCGATCCAGGTTGTTAGAAGTAGCCATGGCTTCTTCCTCTCAGATTCAATACCTGTAGTTATCAAAAAACTCTACTACCGAAAATTGACAGCAGAACCTTGATAGGATAATCTCCGTTTATGAAAACCACCAATAATATTGTAGATTAAATGAAGATTTGATTAATAGGACATCTGAAATCAATTATTTGTGATGAACGTCACTTTTCCTTTATAAAAGCAAGGTGCAATAATAGATGTGGACGATTTTCGTCACTGGCTGGCATTAAATTGAGGAGGCAGCTATGAGTCTCAGTGGTAAAGTCAGTTTCTTTAAAGGATTGAAGTACCAGGGGGGCATTCCGATGATCACCTGGATGCTGCACCGCATCACTGGTGTCGGAATACTAGTATTTGTCAGCATTCACGTGATTTCGTCATTCTTCATGCAACAACTGGGCAGCGATCTGGCCACC
>Ga0315552_1000300_pt1 | contig 30760 bp, 19 predicted proteins | sample SalMarSW160170MG_2_FD_203102 | JGI IMG/M metagenome (GOLD analysis project Ga0315552, IMG submission 203102) | Salt marsh sediment microbial communities from the Plum Island Ecosystem LTER, Massachusetts, United States - Salt Marsh Sediment SW1601-70 ...
TAATCAAACTTGGTGTAATACGGTCCTTCTTGAAATCAAAAAGTCCGCTGTTGTATCTCTTATCGGAGTGATAGAATATTTGCCTCAGTCTTTCATATACATTTGCCCCATTACTAAGAACTTGAAGCGTGCCATAATCTTCAATCTGTCTGTCTTCTGCTATACGCAGGAAAATTATTCTATCTATTATTTTCTGAACAGCAAAGTTAAGTTCGTATAGCGATAGTTGTTTGTTTCTTATGGCAATGTTTTTTGCAAGTTTTTCCCGCCACCTGTCAATAAGTTTCAGGAACTCTTTGTCAACCTCGGAAGTGCCCCTTTTTTTCTTTGTTGATTCTATGTATCGATCGAAACTACCTTTAAGGATTGCATCTTTGGAGAATGTATCATATAGAAAATCAAGGTTCTTGAGATACTCTTTGTAAGAGCAGTAGAATATGCGGGCAACGGATGCGGAATCCTTTACCGAAGGTTTTATTCTTGTATCATAGACAGACATTTCCTCAAAATCCGTAAGAATGGACAGCGGTAGTTTTGCGGTATATGCATACCTTCGCAACTGGAAAGCGGGGGAGACCTCTTTTTTCAGGTCAACGGAAGGTTTTTTTGCTTCCACGAAGAATTTTCTTATTCCGCCGATGCGGAATGAATAATCCGGTGCTTTATGTTTGCCGACGATAATGAGTTTTGCTTCTCTGACAACTTCACGATACTGCTCTGCATAAGCCTGTTTATTCGCAACATCCCAACCAAGAGCTTCAAAGAATGGGTCAATAAAATCTACGCGGGTATTTGCCTCGTCATAGTCCGTTCTTTTGTACTGAGAAATATTTTCAGTAAATCGGACAGCCAACAATTCTATTCGTTTTCGTGCTTCTGTTTTTTGAACCATATTTTTTTATAGCATAATATCGATTGAAAATCAAGGGAAAACCAGAAAAAAGGCAAGAGAAATATTGAATGAGAAACAATAGAAAATCAGAGATTCTTCCGCGGTAAGTATGGAACGGATTACTCAGAATGACACCGTGTATTGTCCTTCTGCCCTGAATCTAATGAGGAAAAGTGTTTGGGTTTTGTCATGCTGACCCTGTGCTGAAAGATGTCATGCTGAATTTATTTCAGCATCTCGTTGTTTATGAATGAATTTATGCGGTGAATACTTAGTATTTTGAAACTTTTCCCGGTAGTCTTCTATTTGTTTTTCTTTCGGAGCCCGACACCTTGGATTAGATTTATTTCACCTTTCTTCTTCCATTTTTTCATAGCATCTTTTGTAAAATGTCGTTTGATTTTCTTTTTCATTCCTCCTCGGGTCATTGCTTCTTCAAGCGATATAATTCTTTCTTTAATACCAAGGAGACAGGCAGCTTTGATGGCTGCTCCATCTCCTGTGCATAGTTTAAGATTTTCAAATTGTTTCTCCATTATAAGAGCGAATGATTCTATTTCACCAATATGTATATCTGGACCTGTAGATTTATCAATTATTGAATAAACTATATTGTTAGCCTTTGCTGCATCCATTTCTAAAAGTTCGACTTTTTCAGTGCTTAGTTTTATAGGAATGTGCTTGCCAAATTTATCAGGGTAAAAGCGAACTTCTTCATCTGCAACGGTAGCGGAAACATAAATCTCAAACCTTTTCTTAAATGCTTTCCACAGGTCTATTTCATGGAGGTAGATAGTTACATCAGCATCAAGTAATAGATACTTCAGTACTGTAGTCTTCATCTGGATCGAATCCTTCTTTTAAGAAAACTGTATCGAGTTCTGCAATGTTAACCATTAGATATTCCGCTGCTCTTGCTCTTGACAAGAGCCCTTCAGAAACTGCTTTGAAAATCATTGATATAAATCGATGTGACAGGTAAGAAGACTCCCATGGAATTTTAGAGCGAATTTTACGGTCTTCTTCTTTTAATAACTCAGATTGGAGAAGCTGGTTTACATCGTCTCTTTTCATCCAACCTAAATTTACGAGCCTCCAGAGGAGTGCAGCGGTTGAAACGCCAAAATCCTTTGCTTCCAACATGATGTTAATTATCGGTACTTTTTTTCCCTTCTTAAATTTGTTTATAAATTTTTGAATTTCATCACCAGGTAAAAGTAGTGCAGATGCGAAAGCATTTGCCCATTTTTCTACATTTGCTGTCTCGTTTAATCCACATTGAGATGCTTTCTTAGAGGGGTAGATAAGATGGAAAAGTTCATGGGCAAGGTCAAAGTTTTTTCGCCAGGGTGCTTCATTAGCATTTATACATACTGCAGAAAAACCATTTAAATTTATTGTTGATGCGGAGAGTACTTCTGGAAAGTCTAAATAAAATACCGGTATATTCTTCTCATTTTCGAGAATTGCAGAGAGAGAAAGTGCAGGACGATTTCCAAGTCCAAGAAATTTAGAGTATTCCTCTCCATATTCTGTTGCTGACTCATAAGAAAGATGCTTTTCATCAATTAGTGGTAACTGAAAACTGGTCTTTTTTAATCCCAGTTTTTCCCTTAGTGAAAGATAACGCTCGAGTAGTGTTTTTAGTTTTTGCTCCTCTTTTGATAGATCCATTTTCTCTTTTGATTTTCTCCAGCTGATGTTGAAAGAGTATCTTTGTGGTTTGGCAATGAGAAAGAAACTAATATCTCGGGCATAGACATCTGATAATCTTGCAAGTTCAACTGCTTTTACAGACCTCTCCCCGCTCTCTATTTTCGCCAGTGTTTGATAATGTTTAAATCCTGCAAGTTTAGCAGCTTCTTTCAAAGTCATTTTGATACTGTTTCTCGCCTGCTTTAAACGTTTACTTATTTCACTTCCTTTTTTCATCATCTCTCCTTTCCTAAGTAAATATATAACAAATAAGTTAATTTGTCAAGACAAATATAAATAAATAGGGAATATTTCATATTTTTTCACTATAATGGACTTCTGTTGTTGCAGGAATGACATTACACACCCCGTCATATACCATACGGTATATGACACCCCTCTTTTTAGAGGGGACTTAACTTACTTACTTTTCAGAAAAGAAAAGGGCAGACACATAGGTCTGCCCCTACGAAAATCACCATCATAATGGACTTCCGCTGAAGTTTACCCCGTGCTTGACACCCCTCTTTTTAGAGGGGACTTAACTTACTTACTTTTCAGAAAAGAAAAGGGCAGACACATAGGTCTGCCCCTACGAAAATCACCATCATAATGGACTTCTGTTGTTGCAGGAATGACATTACACACCCCGTCATATACCATACGGTATATGACACCCCTCTTTTTAGAGGGGACTTAACTAACTTACTTCTCAGAAAGAATAGGGCAGACACATAGGTCTGCCCCTACAATAGGAAGACGAAATAATATTAATTGACTGTCAAGGCGTGTGAAATTATCGATGCGAGGAGTTCGCCGCTGGTTGCATCGATAACTGATGTTCCGGCATGCAAACCTGTACCTTCAGTTTTTGTTTTTAATTTGTATTCAATATTCAGTTTTCCTTTGACCGATACCAGAACAAGGTAAAGTTTTCCATCGTCAACTGTGTAGCCAGTGATCTTCTGTGCTTTTTTAAGTTTCTCCAAACTCGAAATATCGATATCGCAGACAGCAGGAATGTGTTCTTCGATTGTCATTACCGATATTTCTTTTTGGGCATTTAGTCTGAGTTTAACCGTTACGGGTTCACCAACTTCAGCCTTCTCCGGTGCAACTCTTTCTATTGCGACGATCTCTTTTGTCTTTAGCTGCTTAACACCCCATTGTTTGAGCTCGAGGGAGACCGATGCAGTCAAATTTCCATTGTATTTGACTTCTACATTATTTTTTCCGGATTTAATCCAGGGGGTTATCTCGAAGTAGCGGAGTTTTGCAGCTGAGAGGAATGGGTCTTTCGGGTCTATTTCTATCTTTGTTATCTGTTTCCCATTTACATTCAGTGATATTTCACTCTTCTTTTCCTTCGCAAATGCTCCTGTTTTCAAAAGTGCACGGATTGCAGTTGCAGTACCGATTTCGTTATGCCAGGCGCCCCATGCTTCTCTGGTTGACAGTAGATATGTCATTCCTTCGCGTAGATACGAAGTATATTTTTCAGAATCAAATTCTGCAAGTAGTTCGAGAATGCGTGCATTCAGTTCTACCATACCGCCGTAAGCATGATACCAGTGGGGTTCCCAATAGCCTGTGCGTTTAAGAGTGATGAGATAGTCAATATTTTTCTTCAACAATTTATCGACTGATGTGTCTTTTTTGTATTTGGACCAGTAAAGCAAACCTTGAACTGTAGCAGCGACGGTCATTGGTTCCTGTGGATGGGATTTTAACAGCCCTACCATTTTGTCTTTTAGATTCAAGAAGTCTTCATCATAGTTGTTTAGTGAAGGGAAAACAGAAGCGGTAAGCATAAGCACTTCGAAAGCCTCTGCACTCATTGCATTATCTGTCTGGTCGTTGAATATTTCCCAGAAATAGGCACGTTTTGATGACCATAATCCATCTTTGTTTTGAGCCTTTAGAATATAATCGACTGCTCTTGAGATTACGTTATCATCAACAGGTAAGCCTGCCTTCTTGATTTCGGCAAGCGCGTGTAAGCAGTAGATAGTGTAGTAGAGATTTTCTCCGCCCACAACGGGGACTGCATTTGGTGCTGTTGCGTCTGCAACGAAATACCATCCCCAGGCACCGGAAGGGAATTGTTGATATGTCAGTTGTGCTGCGGCACTATTAAGCTTTTGTTCAATTAAGGTGATGTATTTCTTGTTTCCTTTGGATTGTTTTGCATAATCAAGCATAGCAGCATTCATAATCGCCGATGCACCGCTTTCCCAGGGTGAGTATGCGGGAAATACATCGAATGCCCACCAAGCTTGAATTGCAGGAAACACATTTGGCATAGTAACATTCAGGTTAACAACTCTATATGTTGCATCTCTATCCGCTGTGAAAACGGCTTTCCAGGTTTTGCCTTTTTCAATATTCCCCTTGACAAGTTGTTTCTGTGGGATTCCCGCTGGGAGTACATAAATAGATTTCTTTTCCGAGTCAACAAAGTCAGCGGTTTCGCAGGAGACTTTGAAATTGTTTAGTCCGCAGTGAGTGGCTTTTATAATCCATTCTGCCATAGCTGTTTCGTTTTTGGGGATTGTTAGTGGAATGTTTTTCCCGAATTTTACATCAAGTTTATCCCCGGACAAGTATGCCGTGCACTTAATTTTCTTATTCGTAAGATTTCTTATGAGTGCATGCACTTTGATTTCATCTCCCAGTGTCATTGTTGCTGGGAAAGCAGCTCTTACAAATATGGGTTGAGTTACATTTATGCCTTTTCTCAAAAAACCTATATAACCTTTCTTATCCGTTGCTACAATCGATAATTTTTGTCTTGTAATCTCATCTGGCATCCTCACGGTAAATTCGGACTTTCCGTTCTTCGTAACAAGAAGAGGTTCCCAGAGAGCGGTTTCAGGGAAATGGGTTCTTATGATTATTTTCTTGGATGGTTTTTCTGGTTTTTCACCTTCTCCATCCCTTTTCCCTTTTCCAGGAAGTGAAGCAGTTTTCGTCATAGCTGGCTCAGCAGCGGGCTGTGAAACGGATTTTTTAACCATTTCTTTTTCTTCTTCACCATTCATGGGCTCTCCGCTAATGTCGTCGTAATAGCTTCCGTCTATTTCCTGATCTGCAGCGAGACCTGCTTCTGTTTCTGCTAGCTTTCTATATGCCCCTGCTATGAAGGGACCTGGAGATTTCCAACCCCAATTGCAGTATGCGATGTCACGCCAGGGTGAACCCCAATTTCGATCGACAACAGGCCAGGTAAGAACTCCAGCTCCTCCTGTAGAAATAACCTTCACCTGTGGATTATAAAAATGCTGTATGGGGTCCTTTATGAACGGGTCAAGAAGGGATAAAACGGCATCATCGACAACGGATACACCAAGACATTTTTCTCCTTTGCCGCCTTTTACTTTGACTTTGAAGGAAACTTTATCACCCGGAGCTGCAGTTGGTTTGAAATTGCTTACGGTAATTTCCAATTCCTTATCGGGATAGAATGTTATATGCTGTCCTTCTGTAATGAATCCAACGATATTCGGAGTGAGAGGTTTTGCTTTGCTTTTCTTTTCGATAGCACAGCAGTAGAGGTTAACGAGCATTGAACCCCAGGTTGGAGCGGTAACTTTTCCAGCTGCAACATATCTATTTGCATTTTTGTGAATTGGAATTGTGGTGGAAACAACCAGCGCTCCCGATACGTCAGTCATATCTATATGAACTATTTTTTCTATAGGGATGTAGTTGGGGTCAAAATTAACTTTTATGGTGGTCTTTGTTCCTGCACCTTTTGGTGGTTCACTTGCTTTTGAGACCATAGGTTTCAGCGTCTGATATGGGATTGTCCGCTGCGCAAGTACGTCTTTCATAATCGGGCTCTTTACATATGCTGTTACAGTATTTTCAGGCATTATAAATTCAAGCACCGCAACACCTTTATCATCGGTTCTTGTTTCCTTTATTAGTTCTATTTCAGGAATTTCGAGAATCAATGGAATGTCTTTTGCAGGCTGTTTGTCAATATCAACAACCTTTGCAAGTATCTGAACTTTCTCGCCTTTAGGATAAGCATCCTTGTCTATTTCAAGAACAGCTGTATATGGGCGGGCTGTATAGGTGAAATCCCATACGATTTCATTAGTTTGTCCGTAATTGTCCGTTGCTTTCAGTTTTATCTTGTAATCTCCTTCAAGTGTCATTTTTTTCCTGATTAAATCCAACTGCTTGCTATCCAGATTTATTGTGTAAGTAGTTTTCTTTGAGCTGTATTCCTTTGTGAATAATTCCTTTTTATCGGGCGATAGAAATGATAGAGTTAGTTTTGATGATTTGATTTTTCCTCCTGCGAAATATCCTAATTCAACTTTTGCCTGAAGTTTGTCTTGAGTATCTGTGAAATAACGTTTGAGATTATGTTTGATACTAATTACAGGTGGCACGAATCTTTTAACGCGTATGGAAGCTGTTTCCCTTGCTTTCTCGTATAGGGTGACAAGTTCATAGTCACCTTCAGGCATATTGGGAGGTAATGTAAGTTTTGTTGCACCTATTCCAAAAGGATTTGTTTCTACATAATCACCCGAGAAGACTTTGCCATTTTTGTCCTGAAGGAGCAACTGAATTTTGGCATCGGCGATTGGTGAGTATTCACCCTTTAATTGCCACGCCATAATTCTAACAAGTATATTCTGACCCGGATTGTAAACACCTCTGTCTGTATAGACATATACTCTGTCAGCTTTAAAGGAAACGGTTCGAGAATAACTGGAAAAATCTTTGATAACCTCGTATGTTTTCTTCTTTTCTTTCAATGTTGCTACGAGATTATGGCTCTGATTGCTGCCCGGTATATAGTCAAAGATACAGACGCCATTCTTGTCTGCTTTTCCAACGGATTTTCCGTTTACCACGACCTTCGCACCTCTTGCAGGTATGAAATCAGGTTTAAACAGTGTAAGATGTATCTTTGTAGGGTCGTTTGACCATATTTGATAAGGATAGTTGATTATCAGTATCAATTGTTGTTTCTTCATTCCATCTTCTCCCGGTTTTTTTGAATGTGTGTCAGTTGAAAAGAAAAACGAAAAGGCAAAAACGCAAGCAAGAGATACAAAGATTCTTGCTGTAGACACGGCATTTCTACTTCCCTGTTTCATCCTTCCTCCTTTTTTAGGTTTGGTTATGTCAAAAATATGAACACAGAGATTCCATTTGTTTTTCTGTGGTTAGATTCTGACTTATTTACAAATGTGTAGATAAAAAATTCCATCATTTTATTATTCTTATTTTCCATGAGCCTTTCTTAAACCACAAAAAAGCGATTATTGCAATAACAAGGTTACTGATGGTCATTCCCCAGAAAATACCATCGGGTCCATAATGCAAGACTTTGGTAAGAATTATTACAAAGGGTATTCTCAAACCCCACAGCCTAATCATCTGCATTATGAATACAGGCATTGTATGTCCGGAACCCTGGAAGGCTCCTGTGAAAACCATCATTATTGCGAAAAATAGAACCGAGTAAGATGTAATCTTGAACATACGCATACCTATAGCAACAACCTCAGGGTCATTAATAAAGAATTTTACAACATATCCCCCGAAGAAGAAAAGAAGCGTAGTAAAAATGAAGGTGAAGAAGGTGATTATTCCGACGCTTGTCCAGACAGACCGTTCTGCTCGAGACACCTGGTTTGCACCAATGTTCTGTGCAACCACGGTGCTGGAACCCTGCGACAGTCCCATGGCAGGCATTACCAGTAATGAAATAATCCTATTTCCAACTCCAAAAGCACCGATGACACTTGTCCCAAATGTGTTGACAATGCCCATAAGAAGCATAAATCCGAGAGATGCACCTGATTGACTAAAAGCAATGGGTGCACCTATCCTGAATACTGATTTAATAATTCCAATATTGAATTTAAATCCGTTGAGTCGTATTTTTACACCATACTTACCAGATACGAGAAAAATTATTCCAATTACTGAGGCTAGAAATTGGGTAAATATTGTCGCAAGCCCTGCTCCAACGACTCCGAGTCTGGGGAATGGACCCCAACCAAAGATAATAAAGGGGTCAAGAATAAGATTTAATCCAACTGACACAGCACTCAATTTCAATGGTGTTATTGTATCCCCATAACCCTGCATAATAGCCCGATATACAAAAAACCCAAAAATAAATGGTATGCCTATGAAGATAATGCGCATATAAGCGAGTGTTTGCGGAAATGCATCTTGTGGTGTTTGCAGGATATGGAGAATCTGTGGCGTGAAGATGTATCCGAGAGTACTCAATGTGACTGAAATTAAACCTATGAGAACGAAAGTATTGCCAGCTGTTTCGTTAACTTTCTTAATTTCCCCTGCTCCCCTATACTGTGCCAAAAGGGTGGAGCCACCAATAGCAAGACCACTTGCAATGGAAATTATAAAGAATATAACATTAAATGTGATTGTTGGTGCGGCAAGGGCGGTTTTACCGAGTTTTCCCAGCCAGAATGCGTCTACCAGATTGTATAATGTCTGAAAAAGATTTGCTATGATAATAGGAAGAGAAAGGTGTACTACAGCCTTCCAGATTGTTCCTTTTAGTATGTCAGGTTGATTTGAAAACCTTTGAAACAAACCTTGTTTTTTATTCGGGTTTACAGGTTCATTCAGCATCCGTGCAATATAACAGATTTTTATTAATCAATCAAGAGAAAAAGGGTAACTATGGGATTGGAAAAATACTTGACATTTTATAGATTAGTGTGATATAAATTTTGATGTGAATAGTCAGAAGAAATTTTATTAACCTTTAATCAGGAGGTTTAACAATGCCTAAATTACAGAAGGACAGATTCATATTTTTAGGGATTTTGATTGCGTTTTTGTTCCTGGTGTTTCATGGTTGTAATCTGGGTAAAGGAAGTGTTTCGGTAAAGAGGTTTTACGATGAAGGTGAAGTTCCGCAAAAAACGAATTTCACGATTGCATTTTCTCAGAATGTGGTTGCAGCGGAAAGTGTTGATGTATGGAAGGACCAAAAGGGTTTAAAAATTGACCCACACATTGAAGGTAGATGTAAATGGATAAATCAGAAAGAACTAAGATTCTATCCGGAAGAGCAGCTCAAGCCATCGACAGAATACCGTCTTGAGATATCTCCTAATCTACTGAAAAATAAGGCGTTACATATTAAAGGTAAAAGTAGATTTGAATTTCATACTCAGAGAATTGTGGTCAAGGATTTTACACATGAATATGTTATGAATGAGAAAGAACCTAATTCCGCACGACTGCGAATAAGTTTGGAATTTAATTATAATGTAAATCCACAGGAGCTGATGAAATATCTTAAAGTAAAGTTTCTTAAGGCTGAAGAAATTATATGCGATGTTGAACAGATAAAGGACTCTAATATACTTAGTGTCATAAGTAAGCCGTTTTCAGTGGAAGATATTGATAAAAAAGTAAAAGTGCAGATCAACAAAAATTTACTTCCGGTTGATGGTGTGGTTAGTTTGCTTAAAGAATATGAAGCTGTTTTTAGTATTCCGAGACGCAGGAAATTGGTAGTGGAAAGTGCATTTCCAGAATGCTCCAGTAGCGGTAGCTGGATAACAGTGAAGTTTTCAACTTTCGTAAACATCGATGCAATAAAGAATTTCATCGAGATAGAGCCTCGTATTAGTTATTATTTGTTGAAGCAGGAGAGATATGTTTACATTCATGGAAAATTCGAACCTGAGAAGGAATACATATTGAAATTGAGAAAAGGTTTACCTGCATTGAATGGGAACAAACTTGAGAACGAATTTTCTTCAAAATTTATAATGAAAGAATTGGAACCATCGGTTGATTTTGTAACGAAAGGTATTTTTCTGCCAAGTAAAGGAAGTCTTAAGGTTGGTATAGAAACGGTCAATGTGGATACGATCGAACTCAGTGTCGAAAAGGTTTTCATAAACAATCTTGTTTATTTCCTTAATCATAACTGGATGTATAGCAGTTATTTCTCCAGGGATTATCTTGGTAAACATGTTGCGCGAGAGAAGATTGAGACGGAAGATAAGAAAAACAGTAAGGTTGTTACAACTGTGGATATGAATAAATATTTAAAGGATGACGAAAAAGGTATTTATATCCTGATACTCAATCAGCCGGATTACTACTGGGACCGAAAGATAAAATGGGTTAAGTTAACGGACCTTGGAATTATCGCAAAAGTTTCAAATGATGAAATGGTAGTATTTATTAATTCACTAAACTCTCTTTCACCGCAAGAAGGTGTAAAAGTTAAATTGCTGAGTAAGACAAACCAGGAATTATTCGAAGGTATGACGAATTCTATGGGGATCGTGCGGTTCGAAAACTATCAGGAAACGGTGAAGGATTTTCAACCTTTTGTTATTATTGCCGAGAAAGAGAAAGATATATCTTTTATGAGACTATCGGATTCGAGATTATCGCTGAGCGACTTTGATGTTGGTGGTGCACCTCCAATGAAGCAGGGCTATGAAGCGTTTATCTATACCGACAGAGGAGTTTACCGTCCTGGAGATACCGTTCACCTTGCAACTGCTGTCCGTGATAAAAAGCGGCAAATACCTCCGAATTTTCCTTTGAAACTAAAAATACTCGCACCCGATGGCAAACTTTTCAATGAGTACAGGGGCTGGATTGGTGACGGAGGTCTGGAGGATTTTGAGATAGATATTCCAATGTATGCTATGACAGGTGTTTATAGAGCAAGAGTCATAATAACCGATAGTGTTGTCATAGGCAGATTGCAGTTTAATGTCGAAGAATTTATGCCACAGAGAATAAAGGTTAAACTTGAAATTGAGAAGGATAGCTATGACGGAGGTGAAAATGTTCGATTTGATGTTGAAGGAACCATGCTTTTTGGCCCCCCTGCAGCTGGAAGAAAGGTAAGGACTAACTGTAAAATCAGTGCAAAAACGTTCAGTCCTCAAGGATATAGCAAATTTCATTTTTCAGATTATGAGAAGCATTTCGATGAGGTTAATCTCGATTTGGGAGAAGAAACCCTGGATAATGAAGGAAGACTATCGGGTAGTTTTCATATTCCCGATGGTATGAAAGCACCGTCATCCCTTCAAGGATTACTTGAAGTGTCGGTTCTGGAGATGGGTGGAAGGGCAGTAACGAAGAATAAGGAGTTTACCATACATCCATATCCTTTTTATATTGGTTTGCAAAAAAAGGAAAAAGGATATGGGAAGAAGAACGAAGAGGTACATATTAACTATGTCGTGCTGAAACCGAACGAGGAGAAAGAGAGGTCGATGGGTTTGGAATTCAGTTATTATAGGGTTGAATGGAACAGTATACTCGAGCGTGATAATTATGGAACCTATCGTTATGTTTCTGAAAAATCGCTAAATCTTATTGAGAAACGCAATATAACTTACAATGGAGAAATATCTTCTCTTTCCTTTATTCCACAGCACTATGGTCAATACAAAGCAGTTATTACAGAACTCAAGTCCGGTGTATCTTCAAGTATCGATTTTTATGTTTCTGGATGGGGTTATGCCCCCTGGGCTATGGCTGAACCCGAAAAGATTAAGATAGATTTTGACAAGGAAAAGTACAAGGTAGGAGACAAGGCAAATTTGCAGATCAGGACACCTTTTCCGGGTAGACTTATTTTGACCGTAGAGAGGGATAGGGTGATTGACCAGAAAGTAATAGAGATGAAAGAAAACACTGCGAATATAAGCATACCGGTTCGAAAGGAATATGAACCCAATGTTTACATTGTTGGTAATTTGATTCGCTCCAATAAATCGACTGAGGTTCACGCACCAATTCGGGCTTATGGTGCCTATCCTCTTATGATGGACTGCAGCGAAACACAACTTTCAGTTGAACTAAAGGTTCCTACTCACATTAAGCCCCGTTCGAATCTTGATGTTTCGGTCAAAGTGAAAGGTGGTTCGAGTCATACATATCTTACGGTTGCCGCAGTTGATGAAGGAATCTGTCAGATTACTTCCTTCGAAACCCCTGACCCATTTGGATTTTTCTATCGCAAACGCAGACTTTCCGTAGAAACTTTCGATATATACTCTTTTATTTTGCCAGAACTTGAAAAAACTGGAACCATCCCATCTGCTGGTGGTGGAAGAGCAGGAGAGGCTGCAAGGCACTTGATGCCTGTGGCTCTAAGAAGGGTTAAACCTATAGCACTCTGGTCTGGAGTTGTAAAAACAAATAACAGAGGAAAGGTAACTGTTAATTTCGATATCCCTCAATTCCAGGGGAGTTTGAGAATAATGGCAGTGGCATTCGACGGAGAAGAATTCGGTTCGTCTTTCGAAAATGTTACTGTTTCCGATCCAATCGTTCTGACACCGACATTCCCCAGGTTCTTAACAGGAAAGGATAGTTTTGACATACCTGTTAATGTCTATAATTCAACAGCCAAAAATGGGAAAGTATCGGTTGAGATTTCTGCAAAAGGTCCCGTTTCGGTATTGTCATCAAGAAAGAAAAGCATAACTATCGAAAGTAAGAAAGAGCAAGCTGTTAAGTTTACCTGCAGAGCGGCAAATGAAGTTGGAGCACTGCATTTCAACTTAAGGGCGAAAGGTTTGGGTGCATCCACAGAATATGATGTTGATATTCCTCTCAGACCGGGTTCGCCATTACTCACCAAGGTTGGTGCAGGGAAAATCGGTGATGATGGAGAAACGACTCTTAGCATGAGTTCGGATTGGGTCAAAGGAACAACGAAGTTTCATATCTCTGTTTCGACGTTACCTACAATCAGATTCGGGCATAGTTTGCGTTTCTTACTCCGGTATCCGCATGGTTGTGTCGAACAGACGACATCCAGGATTTTCCCGCTCCTTTACTTCAATGAAATAGCGAAAGTTGTCGAACCTTCACTGTTCAAGGAGCAAAGTGCAGATTATTACATAAAGGAAGGCATAAATAAGTTAAAGTCTATGCAGATGTCAAATGGAGCGTTTTCTTACTGGCCAGGTGGAAATTATGAATCGGAATGGGGAAGTATTTATGCAACTCACTTTTTGGCAGAAGCTCGAAAAGCAGGATATGAAATACCGGACTGGGTACTCAACAAGGCTGCTTCACATCTTAAGTATATGTTAAGAAAGCAATCTCAACATAACCTAAGGCGTTATCTAATGGATAGACAGGCTTACATTACATATGTTCTATCGATTCTTGGACAACCGGATAAAGTAAGTATGAATTACCTGAAAGAGGTTGAGTATAAGAAAATGTCGACCTGGGCGCAGTTTTTACTTGCAGGTGCATATGCACATTCAGGCGATATCAATACTGCAAAGTCGATGATTCCTTTCAAGATAGCTCCGAGTGAAACACCAAGGGAGACAGGAGGAAATTTTAATTCTGGAACAAGGGAGAATGCCATTGTGTTGGATGTTTTAAGCGATGTCGACCCGGATAATGCTTCGATTCCTGTACTGATAGAAACCATTGCAGAAAAACTAAAGAGATACCGTTATTATTCTACACAAGAAGCTGCTTTTGGATTTGTGGCATTGGGCAAGAGTTTAAGGAACATCAAGAAGGGAGAATATAAAGGAAAGGTGTGGATGAATGAAGAACTTCTTGGTTCGTTCGACACAAAGAGCGAAGTATTTGAAACAGAGAAAGGAGAAGGTAAGAAAGTCAGGATCAAAATACAAGGTCAAGGACCTTGCTTCTACTACTGGTATTTCAGTGGCATAAAGAAAGGCTCGGATTTTGAAGAGTATTCAAGGGATTTACGGGTTAACAGGGTTTATTTTGATAAATGGGGAAATCCCATTGTTTACAGCGATATTGAACAAGGAGATGTTATAGTTGCAAGATTAACTATGACTGCCCTAACGGATAATCTGAGCAATGTTATAGTATCGGATATGCTACCTGCCGGACTTGAAATAGAGAATCCGAGACTTGAATCTCGCCAGACCTTAGACTGGATAGAGGACAGACCCATTGCGCCGGACTATATGGACATAAGAGATGATAGGCTCAATATCTTCGTCAATTTACGGAAAGGTCGAAAGGTAGATTTTTATTATATGTTGCGGGCAGTTACATGCGGAAAATTCGTTCTCCCACCAGTGTTTGGGGAGGCGATGTATGATCCCTTCAAATCGTCGGTCGCAAATAGTGGTGAAATTACCGTTAAATCTTCAAGATAATGGAAAAGAAGCTTGCAGTTATTTCCGGAGCAGTTATTGCTTTTTTCCTTGTTGTAATGTTTTTCCCTGTTGATAGGGGAAAATTAAACAAGCCTGTTTCTCAAACGATCTATGATAGCAATGAGAGATTGCTTCGCGCTTTCCTTACAGGCGATGATAAATGGAGAGTGAATGTGGATGTTGATGAAGTTTCCGATCGTTTGAAGATGGTTGTAATAAATGTCGAAGACCGATGTTTCTATGACCATCCAGGTATTAATCCCTGGGCTGTAGTTCGAGCTATCTATTTGAATCTAAAGAATAAAAGAATTATCTCGGGAGGCTCGACGATAACAATGCAAGTTGCGAGAATGATGGAACACAGAAAACGGAGTATCCCTTCGAAGATTGTAGAGATGATTCGTGCAGTAAAACTCGAGGTACTTTATTCGAAGGATGAAATACTTGAGTTCTATTTCAATATGGCACCTTACGGTGGAAACATTGAAGGAATTGGTGCTGCCTGCTATTATTATTTCCAGAGAAGTCCATCTGAAATAAGTCTTGCACAGGCAGCACTGCTTGCAGCAATTCCCAATTCTCCGAATGCATTGCACCCTGAAAGGCATCCTTTAAGGTTAAAGAAAAAAAGGGATAATATATTGGCATATTTAAGAAAAAGAAGAGTTATTACGGATGAAGAATATTATCAGGCTAAGAAAGAAGATATTATTATTGAGAATCCGGGAATGCCTTTTGATGCTCCTCACTTCACCGATCTAATACATGGATATTTCCCTTTGAAGACAAGGGTTTATACTACACTGAATTCCGCAATTCATGGAAAATGCAGAATAATACTTAGAGAACACTTGAAGAAGTGGTATGATTCAGGTATAACAAATGGTGCGGTAGTCGTTCTGGATAACAAAGACAACAGTATTCTCGCACTTATTGGTTCATACGATTTCTTTGACAAGGCTCATAGTGGGCAGGTGAACGGTGCGACATCCTCCCGTTCACCTGGTTCGACGCTTAAGCCTTTCCTGTATGCTATTGGAATCGATAAAGGGCTGATGACGCAATCTTCCATAATGTATGATATTCCAATAAGCTATGCTGGATATACGCCAGAAAACTACGATAGTAAATACTATGGTGTGATTTCGGTCAAACAAGCACTGACCAAATCAATGAATATTCCGGCGGTGAACCTGCTTAGCAGGATTGGTATTGGAAATTTCGTATCTTTTCTACAGAAAGGTGGAATATCAACCATCGATTATGACAATCTGGATTATGGTTTGTCCATCATTCTCGGAGGGTGCGAGGTTAAGCTAGCCGAACTTACCAATTTATATGCAATACTTGCGAATGAAGGTCGGTTCAGAAGAGTCAGATACTGCAAAGATGATCCGATAATACAAGGAAACTCGATCCTGTCTCCGGGTGCAGCATATATAATTACAGAACTGCTGAGCAAGGTAAAAAGACCCGATCTTCCAACATACTGGAAGTTCAGTATGGATAGGCCTAAGATCGCCTGGAAAACAGGAACAAGTTATGGTCATCGAGATGCGTGGAGTATTGGTTACACAAGGGGTTTTACCGTAGGTGTCTGGGTTGGGAATTTTGGAGGTCAAGGCACGCCTGAATTAGTGGGTGCACAGGTTGCTGGTCCAATCCTATTTGACATACTGAACGCAATATCTGGGAAAGAGGAAAGAAAGTGGTTTAAGAGACCGAACTCCGTGGGAACAAGGGTGGTTTGTGCAACCAGTGGAATGTTACCGGGAAGAGATTGTCCCCACAAAATCGAAGAAATGTATATCAAGGGTGTATCATCTGTGGATAAATGCAATATACATAAGACATTCTATGTGGATAAGAGAACAGGTTACAGAATCTGTAAATCTAATCTATCAAGTTCATTATATGAAAGAAAAATATTCGAGGTTTGGCCTGCAGAGGTTGCAACATGGATGGAAAGAAATGGCTACGCTCTTGACAAAGTCCCTCCTCTTATGCCCTCATCACACGGAGTTATGTCCGGTAAAGGGCCTGTTGTTCGTTCACCTGACAGGGAATGTAAATACTATGTAAGAAAAGGAATTAACTCGGAATATCAGAAGATTCTTTTGGATGCTTCAGTTGATAATTCTGTAAGAAAAATATTTTGGTTTCTGGATAATAAACTAATATGGTCGGGTAGTCCAGAAGAAAAAGTATTCATTTATCCAGAGATTGGGGAGCACATATTGGTGTGTCAGGACGACCATGCTCGAGCAACCTCGATGAAACTTGTCATAAGATAGGAATGTAGGAGGAACTTCCATATACATTCCACCACAGAGACACAGAGCACACAGAGAAAACATTTGTTTCAGGTTTTTAACCAGTCCAACAAATCAAACCCTTTTTCTCCCACGTTAAATGATTTCACTTCTAACTTTTGACTTGTCTTTTCTCCGATACTCCGTTTCACCGACACTCCGATACGCTCATCACTCTTCTCTCATGTCTTTTCGGTCTCTTAGTAATCTTACAGCTGTGCTATCAGTGTTATGAGAAAAGGAACGAGAATTGTGAGAACCACTCCATTGAAAACCGAGATTAAGGCGTAGGTTTTTCCAATAGTTCTTGTGATTATGGGAAGAGTTGTGTCCATCGATGTTACGCCTCCCGAGGCAATAGGGGAGAGTTTACCAAAATGTTTTGCAAACAACGGGGTAAAAAGTAGAGTCAAACTTTCTCTGAAAATATTGGCAAGCAAAGCAAGAACCCCGAGCGTTTCACCATACAGTTGAGTAATAAGAATACTTGAAAGGCTGTAGTAACCCAGCCCTGAACCCACGAGAAGAGATTCTTTTAGATTGATTCCAGTAATTAGAAATGAAAGCAATCCGACTGTTAAGAGAGTTCCAATAACCACTGAAACAGGGAGCAGAAAGATCTTTACATTTAATGTTTTAATTATTCTCCACGCACCTGAATTGCTCCCCACTCCAATTCCAACAAGAAACATCAAAAGATACAAAACATACATACTAAGATTACTAAATGAAACAATTTTAGATAGATTTGGAATAAGTCCCAGAAGAATACCTGAGCAGAAAAATGCGAGAATGATTAGACTATTTTTCACTCTTCCTATCCTTGAGGAGCAATTTGCTGATAACAAATGATAACACGATACTGCCAGCAATTGCACCAAGAGCAAGAATGAGCGCTTGAATGCCTATCTTACCGATATTCCTGATAATTGTCCTGTTTGCTCCGACAGAAAGCCCTAAAAGAAAGAGAAGAAGGTAGACTGTCCAATTAGTAATTCTGTCAATATTTCCTATTATTTTTTTTTGCTTCCTTAGTAGAAATCCTAAAAATGCCCCGGTAACGAAAAATGCAATTACATTAATCATAATTCAGACAAAGATTAGGCATATTCGGCAAGGATGTCAAGATATTATTTCGATAAATTGATGTTTTTTCCCGGCAGCCGAAACCTATGTAGGGGTAGACCTGTGTGTCTGCCCCTATTGTTTCTGAAAAGTAAATCAAATCCCCTCTAAAAAGAGGGGTGTCAATGAAATTGACGGGGTGTGTAATCTCCTTTTAAAAGACGGGGTTTAGCCTGTGAAATAGGAAAGTTCTTTGAAGATAGCGGTATTTCACAGGGTTCAGGGGTGTGTTCTGTCATTCCTGCAACAGCAGGAATCCAGTCAGGGAGGAGGAATTTGACGGAAGAACTGCCATTCTGAGTAATCTTCCCCATATCATCCATGGAAGAATCTCGGATGTTAAAAAAGTTGACAAAAGACCTTTTTCACTTTAGATTGTCTAAAAGAACGTGGAAGGAACAGTTGTTTTTAACGGTATAGCTGGAGGAATTGATTGAAATGTCCAAATTGCGGTAAGGAAGTTAGTGATAATAGCAATTTTTGTGAATTCTGTGGGTATGATTTGGTCAAATATCGAAAAACCATTGAACGTGGAATAGCGAACATATCAAAGAGTGATATTGAAACAGCCTATGGAAAGACCGAGGAAGTGGTTAAGCAAGCAAGAAAGCTTGCAACAAAGGGTGGACCATTCAGTGCCTTTTTTAACCGCATCAAGGTTCTCATCTCATTGCTCAAAGATTACAGGAACAAAGAATATCGGGAAGTGCCCTGGCGAGTGATAGCTGCTGCTGTTTTTGCAATTCTGTATTTCATAAATCCTTTTGATTTAATTCCGGATTTCATCCCTGGAGTTGGCTATATAGATGATATAGCAGTAATTGCTCTTATCTTTGCTTCTATCGAGGGCGAAATCAAAAAATATGCGAAGTGGAAAGGGATAGAATTGGAGTAGTTTGCGGAGGATTTTCTATTTATGATAAACCTTTGAAATCGATTTTGCGAGTTTTTTTATAGCCTTAGAATCCATTCCTCTATGTGTAATTTCTGCTGTGCCGAGTCTTCCACCAATATCTATAAAGATCCCAACCTTCTCTAATGTGTGGCAGAGTTTCTCTGCTTTTTTCGGTATAAGGTCTAAGAGTATTTGATGTGAATTTGTATATCCTCTCTCCTTGAACTTCACAGGAACGCCCGATTCGTCCAGTGCTTGTGCAAGAGTTCTTGCATTTTTTATTACCCTTTTTCCATAAACCTTATCTTTCAACATCTCTTCCATTGCAATGCCAAGTGCTGCAATGCGATTTGTATGCGGATTATCAATCAAGCCAATGCCTTCATTCAAGTCCATGGCAAGATATTCGTTTAGCAGTTCATAATGTTTTCTTGAATTGGTAAGAACGATACCTCCCTGAGGTCCATATAGGGTTTTATGTGTGCTCCCAAAAAGCACTTCGGCACCTTCGGCGAGTGGATTCTGAAATTCCCCACAGGCAATTAAGCCCATAATATGGGAACCATCGTAAACGTAATGAGTGGGAAAACTGAATTTCTTTATTGCTACGCTGATTTTTTTAACAGGGTGAGGGAAGGGAATAAAAGAGGAGCCAAGAATTGTAAGTTTTACCCGTTCTTTCTTTATCATCTTCACAGTTGTGTTTACATCAATCTCAAGGCTTTTCTTATTAACAGGTATATTAACTCTCCTGCGATTGAACTTGTGAACACCCAGAGGATAACCACCAAGACTGAAAGGAAGCATTGCTACTTTGTCATTGGGTTTAGTAAATGCAAAAATAGCAGCAAGGTCACATATATTTCCCGATACAGCCGTGACTATGGCATATTTTGCCTTGAACAGTTTTCTTGCCAGTGCTTCTGTTTTTCTTATAATTTCCTGGGCAAATTTTGAGCCGCCATACCAACTTGTATGATACCTGCCTGCGAGGTCAGTTGCAAGTGCATTTTTCACATTCACGGAAAGATAATTTTCCGATGCAATTAAGTTAATTCCTTTGGACCTTAATTTTTCGTGTTCTTCTATTAGTTTTTGTATTTTAGACATTATTATTCTTTTCAAACAGTCTGGATAAACAGAAAGATATTTTAGCCTATTGGGGCAAACTGCTCAGATTAACTTGGCTAATTCCGTTTTACTTATGCCTGCTTGTTTTAAGATCTCAAGTAGTGTACCTTTTGGTAAGTCTTTTTTATGAAGTGGGACGACGACGCGTCTTTTAGTCTCAAGATTGAAATAAATATGATGGCTACCTTTGATTCTATCCAGCATAAAGTTCTTTTTTTCAAGTATCTTAATAACCTTCTGAGGAGTAAGTGAAGGGGTTTTAGACATAGGCATTTACTGTGAGCGTATACTCAAGTGTATTTTCTTCGGTTGGTATTTCTTCGTCATGTTCCTTCAAACTTTCAATATATAGTTCAATAGCTTCTTGCGCCATTTTTATTGCCTGTTCTATGGTTTCACCATAAGTGATACACCCAGGAAGGGAAGGAACCAAAACTGTATAGCCTCCTTCAGGTTCTTTTCTGAGTAATATTCTATAATTTGTTTGTTTCATTTTATCACCCATATTTTGTCTTGTAATTGAAGTTCATTTACTACAAATTAAATTATATGACAGGGATGCAGAAAAGTCAAGGTAAATAATCAGTAAACGCTGTTACATTCTTCCGATATTCACTAAATGTTTTGTTATTTTAGCATTATCATCTTCTTTGAAACCATTTTTCCGTTTATATCAATCCTGAAAAAATAGCTTCCGGAAGGAAGAATTTTATTGTTGGAATCCGTTCCATACCAAGGGATTGTGTATTCTCCTTTTTTCATAAATGCATTCTTGAGTGTTTTTACCTTTCGGCCAGAATGATTATATATTGTAAGCTCAACATTGCTATTCTCTGGAACAGCAAAATGAATTTCTGAAAAGTGTAGAGCCGGATTGGGATATAGGTTCATAAATGGTTGAAAGTTTTTTGTATCGTTTCCTGAATTGCCGATTGATTGGGGATTATTGGAACGGTACAAATAGGTATGTGTTCCATTATTGAAACTTCCTGCGATTATGATTGTTCTTTCATTTCCAAAGTAAAAAGTATAAGCATAGTAGGTTGTATCGGTATCTGAAAAAGTTAGTTGATTGGACGATGTTGAAATGTCCCTTAAGAAAATATGACCCGTGTAATTTACACTGTCTGTATACTGGTATAATACTTCGATATTTCCATCGGTATCAAAATCCGGGGAGGCTGCAATAATATTATAGTAAAGTGCTCCTCCAGGGATGGGAAGTGAAAATGTAGTTACTGTTTGATAGTTTGTATCTATTATTTGAAACGAGTAAGCCGAAGTTTGCTGCATAACAAGCCAGGGTGAAGATGGCGTTCCACTTGTATATGCACCTGCCCAGTATCCTTGCCACTGAAGGACTTGTGAATGTAGTGAGACCAAAGAAGTTAAAAAAATGACTGCAACCAAAAAGAGTTTTTTATGATTCATTCATCGAGTCCTTTCTTTTTTGTAGGAGGGGTTTCCTAACGCCGACAGACGGAGACTAAGAAATGTTTCCCACATTGATAAGTATTTCTCATTGCAACTATCGGATAAGAACAATTTTAGCCGTCTGTGAGTAGATACCTGCATCGAGTTTTACAAAATAAATACCTGCCGGGACGATCTGTCCTTTTGCGTCTTTCCTATCCCATACTATTTTTCTACTGCCCGATTGCTCAATACCACTTATAGGTGTAAAAACTTTTTCTCCGCTCACAGAATAGATATTTAAGTCTACTCCGGAAACTCCGGATACTGAAAATCTGATTACTACCTTTTCTATAGATGGATTTGGTTCTACGGATAATTTGGTACATGGAGTTGGTTTTTCTATTTTTTGTTCCTTGACGTCGACATTACCATCGGAAAGAGCATAAATCCAACCATCCCTTGTGCCAACAAGAATATCGGGATAAGCATTACCGTCTATATCCTCGATCCACCAGCAGGATTCAATAGGTCCGCTCATATTCTTATACCAGATGGTATCACCTGTGGTTCCATCAAGAGTAAAAAAGACATTGACATTGTATCCTGTTCCGCAGGCAACATCATCTTTTCCATCTCCGTTAATATCAGGAATACGGACGCTTGCAAAAACCTGGTCCGGTGCAGGAGTTGACCAGAGGATATTGCCGGTTATTCCATCCGTATCTATGCAGTAGAAACTATTCATAGTTGTTCCTGATGGGAGAAGTTCATTGAAGCCATTTTCATTTACATCGTAAAGCACATTCAAATCAACGATATTACCTCCGGTATTCATTGTCCATAAGGTTATGCTATCTGCACCGGAAATGGCTGTAATCACACCGGCACTGTTTCCAGAAATAACATCAGGAATATTATCCGAATTCAAATCTCCTATCGTGAGCACCGTCCATCCTGCACCTGTCAATCTCTTTTTCCATATTTGACTACCGCTAAAACCATCAAGCGCAAAGACATTGTAGGTTGATGAGCTTCCGTCACCGGTTCCTATTGCAACATCGGGAATACTATCCCCGTTTAGGTCTCCTATTTCTCTTATGCCAAAAACAGCATATCCCAGATTGGTCTCCCATATTTTTACTCCTGTTGCACCGCTAAAAAGATATGCCCTATTTGGGTCTGCTCCTGTTGAAGCTAAAATATCTATTATGTTGTCACCGTCTATATCAGTCATCGGCGCAACCTCGTAAACCCAACCGCCGCTGCCATATTCATGTGTATCATACTGCCAGATAGTATCACCGTTTGCACCTGATAGTGCAAAAACGGAACGGGTTCCCCAGATAGTTGCAAGAACGACATCCGGAATCGAATCTCCGTTAAGGTCTGGAACTGAGATTAGTCCTCTTTCAAGATAACATGAGGCTGAGACGAATTTCCATATTGGAACTCCATCTATTCCAGAAAGGCAATAGAGTGTGTCATTTTCACTCACGGCAATTACATCCTGATGTCCATCGCCGTTCACATCGTCTATGTTTTTGATGGAGCGGATGTGTTCCCATAAAGAACCATTTGCTTTGTATGACCACAGTACTGTTTGAGCACTTACAATCGTGAAGGTCAGCAGCACAATAAACAGGAATAAAAAAAATGTTTTCATTTCAACTCCCTTGTTTTACCTTTTGATTTTCTCTTGATTATTTGGCAAAGTTACTTCTTGGAAATCCCCCTTTTTCAAAGAGGGATTTAGGGGCACTTGAGAAGAGAACAATTGTATTAGACTACGCATACATGAATAATATATCTTCCAGAAAGAAATGTCAAGGAGAAATAGACTTTCTGTTGTTCCTGAGTAATCTATTCCATATTGACTATGGAAGAATCTGGACAAAGTGGTCTCATTCTGAGTAAGGCAGTAGTTTTTCACCTTGGAAGAATCTGAAAACGAAAAAATCTTGACTTTGTATGATATTTGCTATATACTTTGAGTGTATGGAACCAAATAAGACAAAAACAATTTTAAAATTGGACGCCGATGACGAGAATAGGGAAATAGAATTTGAGTTGAATTATCTTATGTCTCTGACAACCAAACAAAGGTTTCAAATGATGTTTAAGAAGACGCAAGAAATGCGTAACCTGTTAAAAAATTGTGGATACAGAAAAACTTCTGAAATTATTAAAAGAACATAAAGTTGATTTTGTAGTAATTGGTGCAACGGCTTTCCCTGTTCACGGTTACACGAGAGCCACCTTAGATATTGATATTTTTATTAGAGCAGACGAAGCAAATGCAAAAAAGACAATTGAAGCGCTCAAGAAGTTTGGATATGATTTGAGCGATGTTACCGTGAAAGATCTTCTCACAAAAAAGATATTAATTCGTCAATATGCAGTGGAGACTGATATACATCCATTTGTAAAAGGTATAAGTTTCGGCAACGTATGGAAGAATAGGATAAAAGCCAAATTCGGTAACACCTATGTTGATTTTGCTTCATTAGATAGCCTAATAGAGATGAAGAGGGCTGCTGCTCGTGCAAAGGATTTGGAAGACCTCAAGTACTTAGTCCGTCTGAGAAAGAAAAAACAGAAAAAAGACAAATAGGTAAAATAAATTTCCAAATGTTGTAAATTTAGAACATTATGTTGCAGTAAAGCATCATAATACATTTTTCAATATATGATTTTGAAACCATTTATACTACTTACCTTTAGGATTTAAGGTAGATTTTTCCATAAATTATCTTGAAATCCAGTTGCAATTTTACAACATTATTGTAAAAGAATTTACAAAAAGTAACTAATTGGGTTTTTAACACTGCTTGAAGTGGCTTAAAATGGTGTTTTGTTTCGCCTGCGAGGTTTTTTATTCGTGGCATAAAACTTGCTTTTAATACGATTGAAGGCTTCAACTTTAGTTCAAAGGGGGGATAATGGTGTGGGTGGAGCATATAAAGGGAAAATTTAGGGGGAAATTTGTGTTTTCGAAGGAAGAGAATAATAGAAACTTCCGATAATAATTGGTTATACAAAACATTAAAGAGCTACGAAAGAGGAGTGGAATTCGAACTTTCAGATGATGCTGCATTGAACATAACAAAGTCCGATGTAGAATCTGGTTTGTTATTAATAAAAAAAGCTCAGATTTTGAAGATTTCATGGAATCGTATTGGTGAAATTGCCAAGAGAATGAGACTCTGCTCAACAAGTTTAGCAATTATAGGTTATTCCATCCTTGACGAAGACCCAGGTGTAAAATTAGAAGAATTACTGTCTAAAGATTATATGTTGATTTCACCTAAAGGTTTGCACCTCCTTAAAACCTTAGGGAAAAAATTCAAAGTTATGCGAGCTGGAAATGCATTCAAAATTGCACCTTATCACTAGAATTGTCAACTTGGAATCATAAGGAGGATGAACAAGTGTCAAAGAAGTTGAGTAAAGATTTCAAATTTATGCTTCGTGTTGTTATTTTCATGCTTGGATTATTCGTTTTTCTTCTTGCAGTTGGTATTGGTGTTGATTGCTGCACATACCGGGTGCTGAAGAGAGCTGGAAACGAAGCTTATGAGTCATTAGTAAGTCAATCGGGCACAAAATCGAGAAATGCATGGGACTATTACCTATCTGCCATAGCAATGTCTAAGAACATCGAATCAAACAAAATGCTCGAAATGTACCTTGATAGTAAAATCGAAACCACACCCGAAATTAAAGGAGTTATGAAAGCAGCTGAGACAGCTATAAAAAAAATCAGGCAGGGTTCAGCAATGACATACTGCTCTATCCCTTATAATTACAAGAAAGGCTTGGAGCTCAAAATCCCAGACTTCGTGACTTTGAGAAACTTAGTCAGAATTATGTGTGTTGAGTCTTTGTATAAAATTAGAAACGGTAGAACAGAGGAAGGGGTCAGTGATTTGTTATGTGTGATGAAACTTGGAGAACATATAGAGTGCGCAGCACCTTTGTTACTTAACCAGATGATAGGCAGTTTTTACATTTCGGAAGCCTTAAAGGTTTTAAAAATAGGTTTGTCCATCGGGCTATTTAATGATGATGAATTGAAGCAAATATATAGTTCGTTAACTCAGATTGAGGAAGATTTGCCTTTCGTGAGCGCAGCTCTGGAGGGTGAAGAAAAGAAGATTAAGGTATCCTTTGCCCATCTCTCAATTGGGCAAACATCAAAACTCATTTTACTAAGGTCTTCACAGGGAACAGAAAAACCGTTTTTTTTTGAAAGATTAAAATTGAGACTTTCGTGCTGGCGGTATCTTTTCTCTCCAAGATTTGCAGCAGTAAAAAGCTTTGGATTTATGGACAAGGTTGTAGAGAGGATGAAAGAAATTGAAATTAAGTCTAATTCGAACTTAAGGAACGCAAATTTCACTATTAAACCGGAAGAATTACTACAGGAAAGGATGAATAGATATGTACGAATAAATCCTGTATTCAGAATTATTGATGTAAACGTTATGAGTTTGTTTCATAGAAAATTGCAGTGTATCACGAGAATCAAGGTTTTGAAGTTGGCTTGCAATCTCTGTGCTTATGACCTGGAATATGGGCATTTTCCAAAGTATCTTGAAGACATCGGTGGTGATATTATATTGGACTTCAACACTGGTGAGAAATGGGAATACACCAACTGGATTGACTCCATAACTGTTTTTAGTCCTGGTCCGAGTTTTCAAACCACGAAAGATGATGTTTCTGTAACTCTCTTCTTACGGGCAAAATAAAAACAATTTGACATTTTTGATTTTTAATTTATAATTGTGTATATGTTTAAGAAAACTTTTGGTCTTATTTTCGTATTTTTCCTTCTTTTGCAGTGCTCGATTCAAAGTGCTGTGAAATGGACTTTGGAGACGGAATTAGAGTTTAAGACGGATTTGATGAAACCGATTGATATAGATGATGACAACGTTGATGAATTGATAATGAAGGGATATTGCACATATATTATTAGGGATCAGAAGGGAACTATAATCGAAGAAAAACTTTTTGATGATAATAACTATTTCTTCATAGACGCAGTTAGTCTTGACAACAGTCCCCAAAAAGAGCTCATCTTTCAGAAGGTTTACAGTGACACTCTGTGTTTAATTACATTTGAAAGTGGGAACAAAGAATGCAGGGTCAAGCTATTTTCAGTGAAGGATATTAATCCGCCTAAAGGTTGGCAAGGTGGATGTGGAAAAGTATATGCTGCTGACTTGAACAAGGACGGTTTCAGTGAACTTGTCTGTTTTATAAGAACAGGATACGATGTTCATCCCCGCGGTATCTTCGTGTATGATTATCATAACAAAAGAGAACTATGGCACCTGTTGATTGGTGGAAACCCATATTTCGGTTCATGTTTTTGTCCGTTCTTGAATGACAATGTTCATTCAAAAGATAATTGGGTCATTTTCGGAACCGCTGCTCATTGCAATGGAGGTTTAGCAAACGGAGTTGACGATTATTCTTCGTATGTTATTGTCCTTGATAGCAAAGGAAAACTTGTCTGAAAAAAAAAGTTGGTGACAAATCAACAACGGCTGTGCCGTGCTGCATTGACATTGACAGAGATGGACTTATCGAGGTTGTTGTAATTGAAGAAGCAGGATTAGCCGACAATAGAAAACCTAATTCTCTTCTAATACTTGAAGGTGAAACTGGAGAAATTGAACACTATATAAATACAGGAGAGAAATTTTTTGGTATGAAAGTCTGTGATTATAACCGTGATGGGCGCTTGGAGATTATTACCGGGAATACGGATGGCAAAATGCGAGTTTTTGATGATTCTCTTAATAAAATTCAGGAAGTATCCTTTCCCACAAGCGTTAAAGTTCTTTCAGTGTGTGATTTCGATGGGGATGGAACAAATGAAATTTTGCTTTCAACAAGAAATAGCAAACTTTTCATACTCAACGAGCAACTGAAGACTATTCTTGAGCAAAATATTATACCTGGAGAGAATTTTGTGCGTGCTGATATTGTCAACTGCGGCAGAAGAAAAAAGCTGCTTTTCAAGGTCAGGAGTGATAGCATTTCTTCATACAAACTGATGTCGGTTGTTCCCGTAGTTCAGATTATAAATAGAAAACCTTACAATTTCATTATTATAGCAGTTCCTCTTATGGTCTTGTGTGCATTGGTCATTGCTGTTATTTATTATTTTCGTTTGGCAGCAAGATTAAGGAGAGTGGTAAATTTCGTTCCCAGCGGTTTATTCATAATCGATTTTAAAAACAAAATAGCTTTCATGAATACTCGTGCAGCAAAAATGTTTCACAAAGAGATGGAGGAGGTCTATAGTAAACCATTTATTGATATATGTACTGATGATAAGGAACGGAAAGTGCTTGATAAATGGTTGGCAAATCCCGAGGTGCAAAAATCATTTACATTTGATAGTATTTTAGATGGAAAAACAAGGAAGTTAGAAGCAAAGAAACGTGTTTTGAATAATAGCAATAAAGTTGTACTGATAGAAGACAAAACAGGTAAGTATACAAGCGATAAGATAGTATCGTGGGCGGGATTTGCACAGAAGTTGGCACATGAGGTAAAGAATCCGCTTTCGACGATAACATTAACACTTCAGCGACTGCAGAGTCTTTACAGGAAGGAACTTGGCAAAAGTGCAGGGGGACTTGATACATACGCAAATTCCATTTTAGAGGAAGTAGATAGATTGCGTGGAACAACGGATAGATTTATGAGGTTTTTATCTATAGAGAAGCCGAATTTTGAGTTAAATGATATAAATTCCCTTATTGAAGCAGCTTTAGAGAAATATGATAGAATATTACCAAGAGGAGTAAAGATCAAGAAGTCATATGGGAAGAACATACCGTCAGTGGATTGTGATAGCAGTCAGATAATGGTATTATTGAACAATTTGATAGAGAATGGGTTAGAGGCGGTAGGGGGTAGTGGAGTATTGAGTGTAAGGAGTTTGTTGGTGGAGAAGATTATTGATGGTAAGATAGGGAAGTATATTGAGGTAAGCATAGAGGACAGTGGTGCTGGAATAGCAGGAAAGGATTTGCCGAATTTATACAAAGCCTTTTACACTACGAAGGAGGGTGGAACAGGATTAGGGTTACTGATATCGCGTCAGATAATGGAACAGCATAAAGGAGAGATAAGTATACAGAGTAAGGAAGGTATTGGAACAACTGTGACGGTTCAATTTCCAGTAGAGTTAAGGAAAAATAATAATAGCAGGAGAAAAGATGAAATTAGGTAAACGAAGGTTAAGAACAATAATAACTTATGAGTGAGTCTAATGAAAACAACATTTAATATGGTTGCGGTTTTGATGTTTATTCTTAATGGTGTGTATGCAAGTAATAAATGGATGTTAAGAAGGGATTTTGAAATTCAGGCAATTTCGTTTAAAACCATTGATTGCAATAATGACGGAATTGATGAATTTATGGTAACGATTGACAACAGAAATTTCGTCGAAGATTTGCATGGAAACATTATAAAGCAAATAACCCTACCGAATAAGAATTATTCTTTTGTTGGTGCTGTAAAATTGGAAAATGAAAAGGATAAGAAGTTTATATTTCAGGTGATTGAAAACGATACACTATACGTGCTTATTTACGAGAGTAATAAGTTTATTGAAAAATTTAGTATTGTATCTCGAAATGACAATCATCTGTCTCTAAATTGGGATTGTATTGTAACACAAGTTTGTTCTGCGGACCTTAATGATGATGGTTTTAACGATCTAATATGCTTACTATCAACAAGCTACAATCTAAAACCAAGGGGTCTATTGGTTTATGATTATCATAACGCCAAGGAATTATGGCATTACTGGCTTGCTGGGAGTCCTTACCTTGAACCGTCCTCACATTTTGATTATCTCAAGAATATAGGAAATGGTGAGAAAACCAATTTCGTTATTGGGACAGCTGCTCCGGGAAATGGCAATAAAGAAAATTGTATGACTGATTCTTTATCGTATGTTGTCGTCATTGACAGAACAGGGAGAATTGTGTGGAAGCGGCAAATTGGTGATTTGTCTACTTTAACAAGGGCATTGACACGAGATATCGATAGAGATGGGGAAAGTGATGTTATTGCTCTTGAAGAAGGTGGATTAGCTAGCAATAAACAGCCAAATTCTCTTTTTATACTGGATGGAAAAACAGGCAAAACAAAGCGTTACATTCATACTGGAGAAAGGTTCTTGGGCATTGAAGTATGTGATTTAAGTCGGGACGGAGAATTAGAAATAATTACGGGAAACAGCGATGGCACAATCCGTATTTTTAATGATTCCCTAAATTTGGAGCAGGAAAGGCATTTCAATACAACTATAAGGGTTCATACAGCGTCTGATTTCAATGGAGATGGAAGAACTGAAATTCTTGTGTCAACAGGAAATCGCAAGATAATTCTCTTGGACGAGCATCTGCAGACAATTTTGGAGCAGCAATTTGAGTACGGAATTAATGTTTTTGCTGCTTCTGTTAACTGCGGAAGAACCAAGAAAATGCTTTTAACAATAGGAGATAACTCTCCATTCACAAGTAAGATAATGTCGGTTGTTCCCGTCTCACCTCTTGGAGCGAAGAAACCTTGCAGTATTATTTTGATTGTGGTTTTTCTGTTGGTGTTGAGCAGTGCAATTTTTGGGATTATTTGTTTTGCATATACAACAAAGAGAATAAGGAACATTAGAAGAACGGCAAATATTTTACCATATGCTTTTATTATGTTCAACCAGAAGCAAAGAATTACATATATGAATAATCTTGCCAAAAAAGTGTTTAAGATGGAAGGAGAAAGGTTCACTGATAAGCAGGTTGATGCCCTTATTCAAGATACAGATAGGGAGCGTTTTCATAATTTCTTGAAGTCAGAAAAGAAAGAAGAGATTCTCAGGTTTACTTCAAAAGGTGAGGAAATGGAAAGAAATTTTGAGGCACGTCTTTATCCGTTTAACAGTGAACGTTTTATTATAGTAGAGGATATGACGAGTAAATATTTAAGCGATAAGATAGTATCGTGGGCGGGATTTGCACAGAAGTTGGCACATGAGGTAAAGAATCCGCTTTCGACGATAACATTAACACTTCAGCGACTGCAGAGTCTTTACAGG